>WNFK01123805.1_pt7 | contig 16864 bp, 13 predicted proteins | sample 5400281 | NCBI WGS metagenome assembly WNFK01 (sample SAMN13153350, study PRJNA577476) | soil metagenome | isolation source: 20 cm soil on Douglas fir-dominated hillslope | place: USA:California | collected 2013-09-17 | reverse complement strand
GGGCGTGCTGGCCCTGATCGATCGGACGGGAGCCGCGTCGATGACAATCCGCCGAGCCACCCCCACCGCCGAGATCCGCCTCAACGGCGTCCTGCTGGGCGCGGAGCCCTCGCCACTCATGCACGGGGATCGGCTGGAGATCGGCGGTATCGAGCTGCGCTTCGCCGACGACAACAAGGGAGGCGCCACCCAGTTCGTCAGCGCGGGGGATATCGCCGCGATGGCCGGCGCCAGGCGCGCGGGCGTCGCCCGCGCCACGGCGGCCTCCGGCGGGCGGCTCGTCTCCCTCGTGGACGGCAAGGAGTACACAGTGCCGTCCGGGGGCCTCGTGTTCGGGCGCGACGCCGCCTGCGACGTGGTGGTCGCCCAGAACGAGGTGTCCCGCCGGCACGCCGAGATCGCCCCGACCGAGCAGGGCTACGTGGTGCGCGACATGAGCGCCAACGGGGTATTCGTGAATGGCGACCGTGTGCAGGGCTCGCACCGCCTGGCCCGGGCGGATGTGGTGCGGATCGGCGGTGAAGAATTCCGCTTTTACGCCGATGTGCTCGCCGCCGGCCCAACCCCCGTGGTCTCACTGCCAGCCACGCCGTCGCCGGCCGAGCCGCCCAGCATGCCGAAACCGACCCACGCTGCGATGATGTCCGCGCCGACGCCCCTCGCGCAGCCGGCGTACGAAGACCCGCGCCCCGTCCTGGCGACGCTCGAGATCCTCAACGAGGGCCCGACCAAGGGAACGAGGTTCTCCCTGCGCACACCGCTCGCCCACGTCGGTCGAGGAGAGCACAACGACGTCCGCCTGAACGATGAGAGCATCAGCGAGACCCACGCGAAGCTCCAGCGGCGTGAGGACGGATGGTACGTCGTCGACATGGGCTCGACGAACGGGACCTACGTCGGTGGCACGCGCATCAAGGGGGAGCGTCGCCTCGACGGCGCGCCGGATGTGCGGTTCGGAGGGATGAAGATGCGGTTCGGCGTCACGAGCGCGCCCAACCCGGCCGAGGGGGAGGCGAAGGGCACGCGCGCCATCGCGTCGGTGGAGCGGCCGCGCAAGCCGGCGGCGAGCGCACCGGCCGCGGTGCCCGCTCCCTCCGCCCTGGCGAAGACCGGCGTCCCGGTGGTGGTGTGGGTGATCCTCGCGGTGATCATCGCCGCGGCGGCCTTCTTCATGCTCCAGGGGCGCGCGTGAAGCTCATCCACGCGGCCCGGACGGACGTCGGAATGATCCGGTCCGGCAACGAAGACAACTTCACCGTCGACTCCTCGCCGACGCGCGGAATCTTCATCGTCGCCGACGGGATGGGAGGACACGCCGCCGGCGAGGTGGCGAGCGAGATGGCGGTGCAGATCATCCAGCGCGAGCTCGCCGGCGTGAAGAACCTCGACGGCGACGACGTAGTGAAGCTCGTCTCCTCGGCGCTCAAGCGCGCCAACCGCGCGATCCACGACCGCACCCTGACCGAAGTCGACAAGCAGGGGATGGGCACGACGGCTTCCGTGCTGCTCGTCTCGGGCAACCGGTATCTCATCGGCCAGGTGGGCGATTCGCGGGTGTACCTGCTGCGCGACGGGGGTTTCTCGCAGCTGACGAAGGATCACTCGTATGTCCAGGAGCAGGTGGACGCGGGATTCCTGACGCCGGAGCAGGCGCGCTACCATCCCTACAGCAACGTCATCACGCGCTGCGTCGGCGCGGGCCAGGACGTGGAGCCGGACATCTACCGCGGCGAGGTACGGCCGGGCGATCTCTACCTCGTCGCGAGCGACGGCCTGACGGGGATGGTGGACGACCGCCGGCTCGCCCAACTGCTCGCCTCGCGCGCCGAGCCGGAGCGCAAGGTGCAGGCGCTGATCTCGGAGGCGAACGGGCGCGGGGGCCTCGACAACATCACGGCCATCATCGTCCAGGTGGTCGAGGTCGGCGCAGGGTCGGCCGATCCGAACCTGACGACGGAGTCGCGGTCGCTTGGCTGACGAGACGGTCGCCTCGCTGGCCCAGCTCTACCTCGGGAACATCCTCTACGCGATCGAAGTGGCGGCGACGGCGATGGATGCGGACGGCAAGGCGGAGAACGCCGCATTCTACCGCGGCATCGCACGAAAGCTGGCGGAAGCCCACGGGCGGGAAAAGAACGCCGAGCAGGCCAGCTCATAGCTGAGTGTCCGAGCGCTCAGCTCAACAATCGCCCCGCGGCGAGCCTCCCCCGCACTTCCTCCGCCGGCAGCGTCGCGAGCTGCACGATCTGCTCGCGGCGCACGGACACCCGCCGGCAAGCGAACACTCGCAGCCACCGCGCCGATCCGTACAGCTCCTCCGACAGCTTGGGCAGATTGATCGCGCCCTCCCACCCGGCGGCGGTCAGCCGGCGCACGCCGCCGTCGCGGCGCAGCACGGGAATGTCGAGCCCCAACATCTGCGTCTTCGTGGGGTAGTCGAGAAGCAGCTCGCCCGGCGCCAGGCCGAGCTCGCGCGCGAGCAGGTCCTCCACCGTCACCACGAGGGCACGGTCGTCGGCGATCCACTCGCCGCCGTCGGCCGGGAGCTCGGCGGCCGGGCACTCGAAGATCCGCTTGTACAGCCGCCGCTCGCGCAGCGCGGCGAGTAGCGGCGTCGGGGCCCGCCGCGCCAGCTCGTCCAGCAGCCCCTCATCGGTGAAGCCGGCCAGGGCCTCGGCGCTCAGCGAGCCGGCGCGCAGCGCCCCGTCGACGAGCCGCTTGTACATCGCCGTGGCGCTGCGGACCGCGTGGTGCCAGTACACGTTGCGGTACATCTGGTACTTGGCGAACAGCAGCGACTCGAGTGCGGACAGTCCCTTCTCGGAGATCCCGACCGTCGGCGTACCCCGCTCGGGATCGTCGACGAGGACGAGCGAGTTGAGGAGGCGGTCGACGTCGATGTCGCCGTAGTTCACGCCGCACATGAACGCATCGCGCTTGAGGTACTCGATCTTGTCGAGGTCGAGCGACCCCGAGATGAGCCCTTGCAGCGGACTGTCGCTGGTGCCCCGGATGAGCGCCATGATGCGCTCAGGAGCGTCGGCGCCGAGGCCGGCCCGGAGCACCTCCGCCACGGCGCCCGTCGTGATGAGGGGGCGAGCGACCTCCTCGTGGTGCAGAGCTCCGATCTCCTCGAGCGCATGCGAGTAGGGATAGTGCCCGATGTCGTGCAGCAGCGCCGCGCAGCGGACGATCGGCGCCGCCTCCGGCCGCAGGCCGCGCGCGCCGTCGCGTTCGTCGAATGTCGTGAGGGCGCGGCCAGCGAGATGATAGGCGCCGAGCGCGTGCTCGAAGCGCGAGTGGCTGGCGCCCGGATAGACGAGATACGCGAGCCCGAGCTGCCGGACATAGCGCAGCCGCTGGAATGCCGGCGTGTCCACGAGCTGCAGCGCGAGCGGGTCGACCCGGATGTTGTTCCAGAGCGGATCGCGGATGATCTCGTAGGACACGGACTTCGACTCCGCGTGAGAGAAAGCGACACATCGAGGTCTGACGACGGTCTGACGGTCTGACTGTCAGACCGTCAGACCACCCTGCTCAGCCCTGCGGTCCCGCCTCTCGAATCTTCGTCGCCACGGTGCCGAACTTCTCGAAGTTCTTGCGGAACATCTCGGCCAGCTTCTTCGCCTGTGTATCGTAGGCGGCCGGGTCGCTCCAGGTGGCGCGGGGGTCGAGGATCTCCGTCGGCACGTTGGGAATGGCCTGGGGCACGGCCAGCCCGAACACCGGGTCGGTGCGCGTCTTGATGCCATCCAGGGCGCCGCCGAGGGCCGCGTGCACCATCGCGCGGGTGTAGCCCAGCTTCATCCGCTTGCCGACGCCGAACGGCCCGCCGCTCCACCCGGTGTTCACCAGCCACACCTGCGACTTGTGCTCGTCGATGAGGTCGCCGAGCAGCTCGGCGTACTTCGTGGGGTGCCAGACGAGGAAGACGCCGCCGAAGCAGGACGAGAACGTCGCCTGGGGCTCGGTGACGCCGCGCTCGGTACCCGCCACCTTCGCCGTATAGCCAGACAGGAAATAGTACATCGCCTGCTCGCGTGACAGCCTCGCCACGGGCGGCAGGACGCCGAAGGCGTCGGCGGTGAGGAAGACGATGTTCTTCGGGTGCCCGCCGCGGCCGTGCGGGACGTGGTTGGGGATGTAGTGCAGCGGATACGACGCGCGGGTGTTCTCGGTGATGCTCTGGTCCTCGAACTTCACCGTACGCTTCGATGGGTCGAGGACGACGTTCTCGAGGATCGTGCCGAACATCTGCGTCGTGCGGTAGATGTCGGGCTCGCCCTCGGCCGAGAGGTTGATGACCTTCGCGTAGCAGCCGCCTTCGTAGTTGAAGGTGCCGTCAGGCGCCCAGCCGTGCTCGTCGTCGCCGATCAGCGAGCGGGCCGGATCGGCGCTCAGCGTCGTCTTGCCGGTGCCGGAGAGGCCGAAGAAGAGCGCGGTGTCGCCGGCGGGGCCGATGTTCGCCGAGCAGTGCATCGAGAGGATGCCCTGCTTCGGCATGTAGTAGTTCATGACCGTGAACATCGACTTCTTCAGCTCGCCCGCGTAGCGCGTCCCGCCGATGAGGATCGTGCGCTGCGCGAGATCGAGCACGATGAACGTTCCCGTGCGCGTGCCGTGACGCGCCGGGTCGGCCTGGAACTCCGGCGCGTGCAGCACGGTGAAGTTCGGCGTGAACGTCGGCAGCTCGCTGGTGTCGGGGCGGATGAACATGTTCCGCACGAACGCCATGTGCCACGCATTGGGGGACACGTACCGCACGGCCAGCCGGTACTTCGGGTCGGCGCCGCAGTAGAGGTCCTGCACGAACAGCTCGTCCCGAGCGTCGAGGTACTGCTGCACGTCGGTGCGGAGCGCGTCGAAGTGGGCCGGGCTGATCGGCTGGTTCACCTTGCCCCAGTCGACATCGGCCTCCGTGCTCGCATCCTTGACGACGAACTTGTCGTTCGGCGAGCGGCCGGTATGCGGCGCGGTGATGGACACGAACGGCCCCATGTCGGCGAGCTGGCCCTCGCCGCGGCGGATCGCGTGCTCGATCAGCATCGGCGGAACGAGGTTCCAGTGCACCTCCCCCGAGGGGGCAAGTCCCTGGCCGTCGAGGCTTCCCTTGAGTCCCGCGTCGTACTGTGGCTTGGTCTGTGTCGCCATCGCTGTCTGCCCTCAGGTGTGGTCGCGGCTGCGCGGTGCGCGGCCGGCCTAGAGTTTCGAGAAGATGGTCGGGGAGGGGCTCGCCGCGGCGAACGCCGACTCCGTCGTCTGGGACCGCTCCTGCGCGTCGACGACGGCCACCGCGGCCATGTTGACGATGTCCTGGACGTCGGCGCCGCGTTCCAGCACGTGCACGGGACGGCGCATGCCGACGAGGATGGGGCCGATCGCCGTCGCCCCACCGAGATGATGTAACAACTTGTAGGCGATGTTCCCCGCGCTCAAGTTGGGGAAGATCAGCACGTTCGCCTGCTCCTTCAGCGTGCTGAAGGGGTAGTCGCGTTGGAGGATCTCGGCATTGAGGGCGGTATCGGCCTGCATCTCGCCGTCCACGACGAGGGTGGGGTCGCGCTCCTTGAGCAGTTGCGTGGCCCGGGCCATCTTCTCGGCGTCCGGGTGCTTGACCGATCCGAAGTTGGAGAACGACAGCATCGCGATGCGGGGCACGATCCCCATCGTCCTCGTGATGCGGCTGGCGGCGTACGCGATCTGCGCCACCTGCTCGGCGGTGGGGTTGATGTTCACGGTGGTGTCGGCGCAGAACACGACGTGCCGCTCCGTGACGAGCATGTACATGCCGCTGACGAGCTTGGCGCTCGGATGCGAGCCGATGACCTGGAGCGCCGGCCGGATCGTCTCCGGGTAGTGCATCGTCACGCCGGACAGCAGCGCATCGGCGTCGCCGCGGGCGACCATGCACGAGCCGAAGTAGTTGCCGTTGAACAGCTGGCGGCGCGCCGCGTAGTCCTCGCGCCGCTCCGACGTCGCGGGGTCGTCGATCGTGATGTCCGTCAGCGGGACGCGATGTTCCTCGGCGAGCCGCTGGATCTTCGCGCGGTTGCCGAGCAGGATCGGATGCGCGATGCCGTCGTCCACCATGATGGCCGCGGCGCGCATGATCTTCAGCTCCTCCCCCTCGGGGAAGACGATGCGCTTCGGCGCGCGCTGGGCCCGGTTGATCAGGCCGCGCATGATCCCGCGCGCGCGGCCGAGGCGCACCTCGAGCCGGTCGCGATAGCCTTCGAGGTCGATGAACTCGCGCGCGACCCCGCTCGCGACCGCCGCCCACGCCACCGCCGGCGCCACCCAGAGGAGGACGCGCGGGTCGAAGGGGAAGGGGATGAGGTAGTCGGCGCCGAAGTGCACGTTGCGCAGCCCGTAGAGGGCCGCCACCGAGTCCGGCACGTCCTGCTTGGCCAGCGTGGCCAGCGCGCGCGTGGCCGCCATCTTCATCTCCTCGTTGATCTCCGTCGCGCGGACGTCGAGCGCGCCGCGGAAGATGAACGGGAAGCCGAGGACGTTGTTGACCTGATTCGGGTAGTCGCTGCGGCCGGTGGCGATGATCGCGTCGTCGCGCACGGCGCGCACTTCCTCCGGCGTGATCTCTGGTACCGGATTGGCCAGCGCGAAGATGATCGGCCGGGCCGCCATCTGCGCGACCATCTCGCGCGTCACGGCGCCGGCGGCGGAGAGGCCGACGAAGACGTCGGCGCCGACGAGCGCGTCGGCGATCGTACGCGCGCTGGTCTTCCGTAGGAAGCGCGCCTTGTAGGGATCCATGTCCCCCTCGGTGCGCCCCTCGTAGATGACCCCCGCCCGATCGCACATGAGGATGTGCTCGCGCTTCACGCCCAGTCGCACGTAGTGCTCGGCCGTGCTGATCGCCGCGGCGCCGGCGCCCGAGAACACGACGCGGACCGTCGCGATGTCCTTGCCGGAGATCTCGAGGGCGTTGAGCAGCGCGGCACCCGAGATGATGGCCGTGCCGTGCTGGTCATCGTGGAAGACGGGAATGCCCATCGTCTTGCGAAGTGTCTCCTCGATGTAGAAGCACTCCGGCGCCTTGATGTCCTCGAGGTTGATCCCGCCGACGGTGGGCTCGAGCAGTTGGCAGAACTTGATGACGTCGTCCGCGCTCTCCGAGCCCACCTCGAGATCGAACACGTCGATGTCGGAGAACTGCTTGAACAGGTTCGCCTTGCCTTCCATCACCGGCTTGCCGGCGAGCGCGCCGATGTTGCCCAGCCCGAGCACGGCGGTGCCATTCGTCACGACGGCGACGAGATTTCCCTTCGCCGTGTACTTGTACACGTCCTCGGGATTGTTCTTGATCTCGAGGCAGGGTTCGGCGACGCCGGGCGAATAGGCGAGCGCGAGATCCCGCTGATTGTTGAGCGGCTTGGTGGGGACGACGGCGATCTTGCCGGGCCGTCCGCGCGCGTGGTAGTCGAGTGCGTCGTCGCGTTTTGTCATGGGCAGACGGGAAAGGTAGCCGGTCGGACGCAACCGGTGGAGGGTGCGTCGGCCCCGATCCACGGGCGGGAAACAGCGCTAACCGCGCCGCTGCAGCAGCCGGGTGGGCCAGGCCAGCAGCGCCAGCAACGCCGAGCAGGCGATGATCGCCGGCCCGGAGGGCAGATCGAACGGCACCGAGAGCGAGAAGCCCACACACGCCGCGATCACGCCGCTCAGCACCGCCACGGTGAAGATCCCGGCCATGCTGCGCGCGAGGAGCAGTCCGGTGACGGCGGGAAGGACGAGGAAGTTGAAGACGAGGATCACGCCGGCGAACTGCATGGCGAACGCGATCACCAGCCCGAGCGTGAAGTACAGGAACAGGTTCCAGAACGTGACCCGATAGCCCATCGTGCGCGCCATCTCGCGGTCGAACGAGACGAACAGGAACTCCTTGTAGAACAGGACGTGCACGAGCAGGACGGGAAGCGACACCGCGAGCAGGACGAGGGTGTCAGCGCGCGTGATGCCGAGGATGTTGCCCTGCAGGAAGATGTCGTGTGCCTCGCCCGTCTTCGCCTTCGCGATCAGCAGGACACCCGCCGCGGCCGCGGCGGCGTAGGCCACGCCGATCGTCGCGTCGGGCGGGACGCCGGAGCGCTGTCCTCCCCCGAGCCCGAAGAACATGGCGCCCGCCAATCCGAAGGCGAGGGCGAACGCGGTGGGATGGCCCGTCAGCCCCGTCGTGACGCCGATCCCGCCGAGGAAGAGCGCCAGCGCGATGCCGGCCGAGGACAGCTGGGCGATGGCCGCTCCGACGAAGACGATGCGGCGCAGGACCACGTAGACGCCGAGCACCGAGCACGCGACGGCGATGACGAGCGCGCCGTACAGCGCCTCCCGGAAGAGGAGAATCGTGTCAATCATGCGCGTGTGAGCCGAAGTCCGCGCCGCGCCGGGCGACGACGATGCGGTGCCCGTGCATCTCGTCGACGTCCACCGGAATGCCGTACATCTGGGTGAGCGTCTCCTCGGTCATGATCTCGCCCACCCTGCCGATCCGGAAGCCGCGCTCCACCACGAGCGCGATCCGCTCGACGTAGTTCGCCACCTCGTTCAGGGCGTGGCTGACCATCAGCACGGTGAGGTTGTCGCGCTCGTGCAGCTCCCGCACGAGCCCGAGGATCTGCGTGGTGGAGACGAGGTCCATCCCGTTGGTCGGCTCGTCGAGGACGAGGACGTTCGGCTCGCCGACCAGGGCGCGCGCGATGAGCGTGCGCTGCTTCTGCCCGCCCGACAGCGCGGTGAGCGGCTGCTCGGCCAGGTCGGCGATCCCCACGTGCTCGAGGGCTCCGTGGGCCCGGGCTCGGTCGTCGGGCGACGGGCGCCGCATGATGCCGATGCGATCGTACCGCCCCATCAGGACGACGTCGAGCACCTTGAGGGGGAAGTTGTAGTCCACCGAGTCGCGCTGCGGCACGTAGCCGAACCGCAGGCCTTCCGCCTTCACCACGGTGCGGGAGATCGGCGTGAGCGAGCCCAGGATGGCACGCAGGATGGTCGTCTTGCCGGCGCCGTTGGGGCCTACGAGGCCGAGGAAGTCCCCCGCCGGCGAGCGTCGCGTGGTCGAACGTGATCAGTGCGGTCATCGCACTGCGTTGGCGAGCTGCGACATGTCGTATTGCATGAGCTGAATGTAGTCGTCGACCCCCTTCACGCCGCCCACCGACGGAGGCAGGATGAGGACCTTGATCCCGGTCTGCTTGGAGACGAGGTCGGCGACCTTGCGATCGTAGAACGGCTCCATCACGATGGCCTTGGCGCCCGTCCGCTTCACCGTCTGGATCACCTCGTAGAGATGCGCCGGGCTGGGGGGCACGCCGGGCTTCGGTTCCATGAACGCCACGATGTTCATGCCGTCGTATTCGGCGAAGTAGCGCCAGCTCGTGTGCCAGGCGACGACCGGCTTCCCCTTGATGGTGGCGAGGTCGCTCTGCCAGCCTTTTTCCGCGGCGCTCAGCCGCGCCTCGAACGCCTTCTCGTTCGCGTCGTAGGTCGCGGCGTTCGACGGGTCGAGCTGGGTGAACTTTGCCTTGAACAACCGGGCGATGCGTCGGCCGTTCTCCGGGTCGAGCCAGTAGTGCGGGTTCCCGAGCGGGTGCACGTCACCCATGCTCCGGTCGATGTTGCCCTGCGGCCGGTCGAGGATCGGTACCGCCGTCGAAACGTCGAGATAGCCGGAACCGCCCTGCCGGATCTTCGGGTTGCGCGCTCCGTCCAGCAACAGCGGCATCCAGCCGATCTCGAGGTCGAGCCCGACGAAGGCCCAGACGTCGGCGTTGCGGAGCTGGAGGACGAAGCTCGGCTTCGCCTCGATGAAGTGCGGGTCCTGATAGCCTTCGCCGATGTGCGTCGCGGTGATCTTGTCGCCGCCCACGTCCTTGGCGATGTCGTACAGGTCGGTCGTGCTCGTCACGACTTTCAGCTGCGCCTGCGCCGCGCTCGGCGCGAGCGCCACCAGCGCGGTGAGCAGCACGTATGCGATGCGTCGAACCATGTCTGACTCCAGTTATGAGAGCCGAGCGTCGCTCAGAACGGATGCGGTTTGTGGGGACCCAGGGAGAAGGTCGCCTGGATCAGGAGACGGTTCAGCAGATCGAAGCCGCTGTTTTTGACCGCCTCGTAGCCCGCCGCCAGCTTCGAGAACTCGCTCGGGTACCACTCGAGGTACACTGAGCCTGCATTCAGGGTCCGGCCGTCGTTCTCGGGGTTCTGCACATAGTCGTAACGCGCGCCGACGAACTGGCGCTGGCTGACCTGCAGGCGTGCAAAGACGTACGCGCCCGTGAAATCCTGCGTCGGGCCGGCGAACGCCGGTACGGGGCACGGGGTCGTCCCGGGCGGGCATACGACGACCGGCAGCACCGGATTGCGTTGATTGGTCTGGCGCATCACCTCGCTCTGCAGGATGAACGACTTGTAGAGCCCCTGCTGAAGCGGACGCCAGCGGTAGGTGAGATCGGCACCGAAGGTGCTCTGCCGCGCGAGGATCGCGTTGATCTGCTTCTCGACGAGCTGCGAACTGGAACGGCTTTGCACGAGCACGGTGAACGTCGCATCGAGCGGTTGCTCGCGCTTCCCCGTCATCGCCGAGAAGGAGAGCTCGACGTTCGCGGCCTCGCTCAGGTCGACGTAGTTGCGCAGCCGTCCCAGGACGCCCAACCCGGTCAGCGTCTTGTTCACCGGTTCCTCGGTGATCAGGCCCGGTTCCCCGGGGCTCAGCCGATCGAACGTCACGAGCTGGACCTCCTGATAGAACCCGAAGGGGGCGATCACCCGGCTGCCCCAGACGCCCGTGCCCTTCAACCCGTCGTCGCTCAACAGCAGCTGGACGACCCAGGGGTATTCGATGGTGTGCAGATCGTGCCGATGGGTGAGGTTCACTTTCCCCATGGGAAGCAGGAAGCGGCCGAGCTTGAGCTCGAACTGGTTCGGCAGCGACGTCGTGGTGAGGTATGCCTGCTCGATCGAGATGAGCTCGACGTCGTTGATGCCGAGAAAGACGTCGCCGCGAAAGTAGGGATCGACGACGGCTTGCACCGCGAGCTCCACCTCGCGCACGCCGAACCGGGAGTTGTCCGGCTGCGTGCTGCCCTGTGGCGACAGGTCGCCCACGAGATCGCCCACGGCGCTGAAGTCGGGGAGCAGGCGCGGGTTCGTCGGCCCGCCCTGCGGGCCGACGGGCGTGGTGGTCGGACGCTGGGTGGTATCGGCCAGCGCGGCCCCGAGCTCTCTCATGAGCGCGATGGAGTCCCTGACTGCCTTGGCGATGGAGTCGGCGCGCGCGCGCGCGCGGGCGGCCGAATCGGGCTGCTGGGCGCTGGCCGCGGGCGCGGCCAACAACAGAGCGACCGCGAGGTATCGCTGGATGCGCATGGGCATCAGTTCGGATTGTATTGTCGTGGGGCGCCGGCGCTCGTGAGGCGAGCGGCGCGGCGGTCCCGGCGGTCGAGCTGGTGGGGCGGTCGCGCGAGAGGCGCCGCCGCCGGCCGGCGTCAGCCCAGTGGCGGCGCGCGCGCCGACGTCAGTCGCGCGCGGCCGGCGACGGCTCGCTGCGGCACCTCGGCGATGACGGGCGATGCGACGAGCGCGACACTCGCCATGCAGGTGGACGGCCGCGGAGCCAGAGACGACTGTCGCGACACCACCTGACAGAATGCGCACTCCGCGCGATGCACAGCCGGGCAGGAGGTGGCCGTTCGCGACTCGATGTGCGAGCCCGGGGAGGATTCGCTGTCGCGCTCGAGTCGCGCATCGGCAAACGTCGCCGCGGCCGGCAGCGCGAGCTGCAGCAATGCCCACGCCATCGCCCAACCGCGGAACGGACGGCCCCGTCGCATGCCGGACAAGGTAGACCAGTGAGCGCGGCACGGCAAACGACGACCGAGGGGCGGATCCGTCGACGGATCCGCCCCTCGACCATGCTCAGTGGGTTCTAGAAGAGCACGCGGTACACGAGCGCGACGTTCCGGCCCGGGTTGAACGCGAAGTTCTTGATGCGACTGGCCGCTTCGCGGTACTGGGCATCGAACAGGTTGTCCGCACGCAGCGTGAGGGCGTTCATGCGACCGGCCGCCATGAACTTGAAGCCGAGCGACACGTTCACGAGATCGTACGCATCCGTCGCGATCCCTGACGGATCGTCGGCGCTCACCGCCGCCGGCACGTCGGTCTGCGCGAACGCGTGGCGATACTCTCCGTCGAGGGTGATCCGATCATTCTCGTACCGTGCCAGGCCGCCGAGCCGGGCCGGCGACATGAACGGCAGCGGTTCGCCCGTCAGGAACTCCCCTCGCAGGGCGTCACCCATCACGCCCAGCACCGTCCGCGGCAGCACCTGCACCTCCACCTTTCCTTCCACGCCGTAGAGCTTCGCATCGGCCTGCGTGAACTGGTTGAGCGGCACGGTGACCGGACCGTCCGCCTCGTCGATGGTCGTGTCCTTCACGATGTTCGGCGTGATGTAGTTGTTGATGCGATTGTAGTATCCGGAGAGCTGGGCCGTGACCCGTGCTCCCTCGGCGCGGAGGATCGCGTCGACGCCCTGATTCGTCTCGGCCTTCAGGCCGGCATTCCCGACATCGTACGTGCCGACGGCGGCGTGATAGGCGTTGGAGAACAGCTCCTCCACCGTCGGAGCGCGGAAGGCGCGCGCCGTGCTCACGCCGAGGCTCACGCCGTCGGCCAGCGGCAGCGTGACTCCGATCGAACCGGACGCGTTGTTGAACGACAGCGAGCTGGGCGAACCGAACTTCGGATCACCGAGCTTCGACGTGATCGAGTACATGTCGTACCGAGCCCCGACCTGCAGCCGCGGAGCGCGAGAGTGCGGATCGTCACTGACGGAGAGTGGAATCTCCTCGTAGACGAAGAGTCCCGCGCCATTGCTGTTCGCCGCTGGCGTGAGCGCCTCTTCCCCCGTGGCGGCGTACTGCTTGAAGATTCCCGACGCGCCGACGGCACCGGTCACGCGGCCGAACTGGGTTCGCCCCAGCGCGTCGATCGTCTGCGACCGCAGCTTGAAGCTCGTGCCGATCGCGCCCGTGCTCTCGATCTCGTCGTGTCCGTACCACTGCGCGCTGCCATTGACGCGCAGCGAGGTGAAGATGCCGGGCGGCGACGTCAACTCGGCCCGTCCGACGAGCTCGTTGCGCGTGCCGCTGATGTGCGCGCCTTCGTTGCCGGCGGACGGCAGCCCGTAGTCGAAGGTGTAGTTGCGATACAGCAGGCCGGCGCTCGCGGCGTCGCCGACGTAGCCCAATCCGCCGGCGCCGGATTGATTGTGGAAGTAGGAGTTCTCCAGCGTCACTCCCTGACCCATGCGCAGATCCCCGCCGCGCCGTACCTCCCCGCGCCCCACGAGGGCAAGGGTGGAGCTCAGGGGAATGGTCACTCCGAGCGCCGTCGCCGCACCCGGCGTGGCCGACTCGCTCGAGGCGTTGAGATAGCCGTCCAGGTGCTGCGGAATGGACGTCGGCAGGTCGTTGGAGATCACGTTGACGACGCCGCCCAGTGCATTGTTTCCGTAGAGCAGCGACGCGGGTCCGCGCACGACCTCGATGCGCTGGGCAGTGAGCGGATCGATCGAGACCGAATGATCCGCCGACGTGGACGATAGGTCGCCGGCGCGCTGACCGTCCTGGAGGACGAGAATGCGCTCGCCGGACAGGCCGCGAATCACCGGGGTGGACGCGGCCGGCCCATTATAGCGGACGGAGATTCCTGGCTCGTTGGACAGCGTCTGGGCGATCGTCCCCGAGAGATTGCGGGAGAGCTGCGCGGCCGAGAGCTCGGTGGTGGACTGCGCGACGTCGCGCGGATCGGTGCCGATGGGCGTCGCGGTCACCTGGACGGCGCTGAGCTGGGTGATCGCCGTCGCCCGGGCCAGAGTGATGCGCACGGTGATGTCCGGACCGTCGGAAGCGACGACGACGTCGGAATGGCCAGGCCGATGACCCAGCTGCATCGCCGTGAGGTGGTAGCTGCCGGCGGGAAGGCCGGCGAAGATGAAGCGCCCGGAATCGTTGGTTACCGCCACGCGGTTGAGCTGGGTCACCACGACCTGGGCACGGGCGAGCGGGTTGCCGCTGCTGTCGACCACGACGCCGCGCACGGTGGGCGTCGGCACGGTGGACGGGCTGGGGGCAACGAGCGACGTCGCGGCCGCAGGGCGACTCGAGCCGGCGAGCAGCGTCGCGGCAACGAATGCCGCACGGCGCGCGCGACGCGGAAGTGTCATGTGCATGGATGTCTCGCGAAATGGCGGCGCTCCGGCAGAGCGCCACAGGGGTGGCATCCGTATCGGTCAGACCGGCGGCCTGGTGAAGCGGATGCGAGCATTGGACTGATGCGACGGTGGGCCCGACGGGACACCACGCGACGAGACGTCGACCGACGAAGGCGGCGACGCGAGGCGATCAGCCCAGTGCTGGAGGCGCGCGCGGTTGGGAGTCCCGGAATCCGCCGCCGCTCGGCGCGCGCCGGCGTACGATGCCGGATCCCGGTGCGCTGGTGCGCCGCACTGCGACGACCAGGGCGGCCGACGCCGGACGCGTAAAGGTGGCGCACGCCGCGTGACAGAGCGCGCAGTCGGCCGGATGAACTCGGGCGCAGCCGTTCTCCGTGTGCGCCTCGATATGCGGCCGGGACTCCGCGCGCGCCGACGCCTCACGTTCGATCGCGGCATCCGCCCACGCCGCAACCGGCGGCAGCGCGAGCTGCACGGTGGCGAACAGGGCGAACAGCAGACGTGCGAGGGTCGAGCGACGAGTCACGAGGCGCTGAGTATCGGGAGGCCGCGGGCCAGGCGAAGTGTCCCTGCCGAGCCGGAGGATAAACGGTGATACGCCGCCAAGCCAGGCATCGTTGCATCCGCTCGTGGCGGCAAGGGCCGTTCCCCGCTACGATCCGCCATGCACCGATCGCTGTTCCGGCTGCTCGTCCGGCCCCTCGCCCTGCTCGTCCCGCTCCCATGACCCGTCGCGTCGCCGTCATTGGTGCGGGGGCGGCGGGGACGATGGCGGCCATCTTCGCCGCCGCCGCGGGCGCCGACACAGTGTTGCTCGAGCGCACGCGCGATGGGGGGAGGAAGATCCTCATCAGCGGCGGCGGTCGATGCAACGTGCTGCCGGCCCGCGTGGACGAGACGCGTTTCGTCACCGACTCCTCGCCGAACACGCTGCGAAAGATCGTGCGCTCCTGGCCCCTCGCCGAGCAGATCGCCTTCTTCGAGCGCGACCTCGGCATCCCACTCCTGGAGGAGACGGAGTCGATCAAGCTCTTTCCCGCGTCGCATCGCGCGCGCGACGTGCGCGATGGCCTCCTGGCCCACGCCGCGCGGTTCGGCGCCGTGCTGCACGCGAACACCGTCGTCACCGGAGTTGCCCCCGCCGACCGGGGCTGGCGCGTGGAGCGCGACGGCGCGGAGCCGCTCGACGTCGACGCGGTGGTCGTGGCCACCGGTGGATTGAGCGTGCCGAACACGGGAAGCGACGGCATCGGGCTGCGCGTGCTCGAGCGGCTGGGCCATGCGATGCATCCCACCTATGCGGCGCTCACCCCCTTGACCGCCGATCCGTCGCCGTACGGAATCCTCTCGGGCGTGTCGCTGCCGGTGACGCTCACCGCACGGGCCGGGAGCCGCACCGCGACGGCCACCGGCGGCTTCCTGTTCACCCATCACGGCTACAGCGGGCCCTCGGTGCTGGACGTTTCCCACGTGGCCGTCCGGTCGCGCGGCGTCGCGCCGGCGGCGCAGGTGACGGTGCGCTGGACGGCGCTGGACGACGCGGAGGTGGAGGCGCTCCTGCGGCCGCAGGGTGCACGGACGGTGCTGGGAGCGGTTCGAGCCCTGGTGCCCGACCGCCTGGCCGCTCTCCTCCTGGAGCGCGCGCAGGTGGAGCCGACGCGCTCGCTCGCCGAGCTCCCCCGCGACGAGCGGCGCCGGCTCCTCGACACGCTCCTGCATGGCGAGCTCCCCTGGACGGGCGACGAAGGGTACAAGAAGGCCGAAGTGACTGGCGGCGGCGTCAGCCTTGCCGAGGTGGATCCGCGCACCATGGAGAGCCGCCGCCATCCCGGGCTGTTCCTCTGCGGTGAGGTCCTTGATGCGTTCGGGCCCATTGGGGGGTACAATTTCCTCTGGGCGTGGGCGACCGGCCGCGCCGCCGGCCGCGCGGCTGCCGCCTAGACGCACGACCCTCACCTCTGCGAGGTCTCCGTTGAATCCAGCGATGGTCACCACCGCGTTCGAGCTCCCGCACCACCGCATCGTGACCAGCCTCGGGGTCGTCCGCGGCGTGACAGTGCGCTCGCGCTCCATACTCGGCACCCTCGGCGCGACGTTCCAGACGATCACGGGCGGGAACATCTCGCTCCTCACGGAGCTCTGCGAGAAGTCGCGCGCCGAGGCGTTCGCCTTCATGCTGCGTCACGCCGACGACGTCGGCGCGAACGCCATCATCGCGGTGGGCTACGACGCGACCGAGATCATGAATGGCGTGACCGAAGTGCTGTGCTATGGCACGGCCGTCGTGGTGGAGCCGACCTGATGAGGCTGGCGCATCTGCTGCTCGCCCTCACGCTGTTCCCCGCGCCGCCGCGGCACGCCGCGGCGGGCGCGCAGCAGCTCATCGTGGTCACGACGCCGGGTTGGGACTCCGTGTCGGGTACGCTGCGGCGCTACACGCGGACCAGCGCATCGGCGCCGTGGCGCGCCGTTGGCGACCCGGTGCCCATCGTCGTCGGACAGACGGGGCTCGCGTGGGGTGACGACGCCCTCGGCCGCCGGCGCGATCCGCGCAAGCACGAGGGCGACGGGAAGGCGCCGGCGGGGCGCTTCCCGCTGCACACCGCCTTC
>WNFK01210165.1_pt1 | contig 16876 bp, 14 predicted proteins | sample 5400281 | NCBI WGS metagenome assembly WNFK01 (sample SAMN13153350, study PRJNA577476) | soil metagenome | isolation source: 20 cm soil on Douglas fir-dominated hillslope | place: USA:California | collected 2013-09-17 | reverse complement strand
GCTGCCCGAGGTGCTCCGGTTCGCGAGCTCGCTCCGGCTCATCCTCTACTCGCTCCTCCTGATCGTGCTCATGATCGCGCGGCCCCAGGGCATCCTGGGACGCCGCGAGCTCACCCTCCCGAAGGCAAAGCCTGCATCGTGAGCCCGGCGCCGCTCCTCTCGCTCCAGAAGCTCTCGGTGGTCTTCGGAGGGCTGAAGGCCGTGTGCGACCTGGATTACGATCTTCCGGCCGGGATTCTGGCCGGGCTGATCGGGCCCAACGGGGCGGGGAAGACCACCGTCTTCAACGCCATCACCGGGGTCTACCGTCCGACCTCCGGCGCGATCCATCTCGAGGGCGTCCCGATCCAGGGACGGGCCACCAACGTGATCGCGAGTCGCGGCGTGGCGCGCACCTTCCAGAATCCGCGCCTCTTCCAGAGCCTGAGCTGCCTCGACAACGTGCGCATCGCCTGCCACCTCCACGGTGAGGTGGCCCTGGCGGACAGCATCCTCGCCAGTCCGCGCTCCGCGCGGGAGGAGCGCGGCATCCTCGATCGCAGCCAGCAGCTCCTCGAGGACTTCGGTCTCGCCAAGTACGGGACGAGCGAGGCGCGCTCGCTTCCCTACGGCGAGCAGCGCCGGCTCGAGATCGCCCGCACCCTGGCGACCGAGCCCAAGCTCCTGCTCCTGGATGAGCCCGCCGCCGGGATGAATCCACAGGAGACGGAGGCGCTGATGCGCCTGATCCACGAGATCCGGGAGCGCTACCGCCTCACCGTCCTCCTGATCGAGCACGACATGAAGGTGGTGATGGGGATCTGCGAGACGATCGCGGTCCTGGACTACGGGGTGAAGATCGCCGAGGGGACTCCGGAAGCAATCCGGCGCGACCCCAAGGTGATCGAGGCCTACCTGGGCGAGGAAGCGTGAGCCTCCTGGAATTGAACGATCTGCACGTCCACTACGGCGCGATCCACGCCCTGAAGGGCGTCTCGATCGCAGTCGAGGAGGGAGGGATCGTCACCCTCGTGGGGGCGAACGGGGCCGGGAAGAGCACGACCCTGCGCGCCATTTCGGGGTTGATCCAACCGAGCCGGGGCGAGATCCGATTCGGGGGGAAGTCCCTCAAGGGCATGAAAGCGCACGAGATCGTGCGCGCCGGGATCTCCCACGTGCCGGAGGGCCGCATCGTCTTCGCCAATCTCACCGTCATGGAGAATCTGGACATGGGGGCCTATCTGAGGAGGGACCGCGCGGGCATCGCCTCGGATCTCGAGAAGATCTTCACCCAGTTCCCTCGACTCAAAGAAAGGCGCCGCCAGGCGGCCGGCACCCTGAGCGGCGGCGAGCAGCAGATGCTCGCGATCGGCCGCGCGCTGATGGCGCGCCCGAAGCTGCTCCTCATGGACGAGCCCTCGCTGGGGCTGGCGCCCATCCTGGTCCGCGAGATCTTCTCGGTGATCCGCGAGATCCGCTCGCAGGGGACGACGATCGTGCTGGTGGAGCAGAACGCGCGGATGGCCCTCGCCACGGCGGACTTCGGCTACGTGCTGGAGACGGGCAGCGTCCGGATGAGCGACCGCGCGCAGGCCCTCCTGGATTCGCCCTTCGTCCAGGAGGCCTACCTGGGCGGCGCGGGATGAAGAGGAAGCAGCCCCCGGCGCTCCGAACCCTGCCCTCGGTGAGCGCCGTCCTCGAATCCGCGGAGCTCCGGCCCTTCCGGGGCCGCGCACCGCACGCCGTGCTGACCGCCGCGGCCCGCGATGCCATCGCCGCGGCGCGCCGGGATCTCACGCGCCGCGGCACGGCGCCTTCCACCCCCGCCATCCTCGAGGACGCGGCCCGCCGCGTGGAGCGTGCCCTCCATCCCGCGCCACGGCCCGTGATCAACGCCACCGGAATCGTGCTCCATACCAATCTGGGACGCGCCGTGCTGGGCGAGGAGCAAGTCCAGGCGGTGACCGAGGCCGCGCGCCGCTATTCCGACCTCGAGCTGGACCTCGAGCACGGTGTCCGGGGCTCGCGGATGGCGCATGTGGAGCCGCTCCTGACCGAGCTCCTGGGAGCCGAGGCGGCCCTGGTGGTGAACAACAACGCGGCGGCGATGCTCCTCGCCCTGAACACGTTCGCGCTCGGCCGGGAGGCCGTGGTCTCGCGCGGCCAGCTGATCGAGATCGGCGGGAGTTTCCGGATACCCGAAATCCTGACCCAAGCGGGGGCGGTCCTCCGCGAGGTCGGGACCACCAACAAGACTCGTCTCAGGGACTATGAGCGGGCGATCGGCCCCAAAACCGGGCTTCTCCTGCGCGTCCATCCCAGCAATTTCGCGATGGTGGGGTTCACCGAAGAGGTGACGCGCGAGGATCTGGTCGCGCTGGCGCGGAAGAAGCGGCTGCCGCTCCTCGAAGACGTGGGGAGCGGCGCGCTGCTCGATTTCACGCCCTGGGGGCTGCCCGCGGAGCCGATCGCGCGCGAAGCGCTGGCCGCCGGGGCGTCCGTGGTCTGCATGAGCGGGGACAAGCTCCTGGGCGGGCCGCAGGCGGGCATCCTCGCGGGGAAGCGGAAGCTCATCCAGGCGCTCCGCCAGAATCCCATGGCCCGCGCGCTGCGCGTGGACAAGCTCACGCTCGCGGCGCTGGTCGCGACGCTCAAGCTCTACCGCGATCCGGAGCGCGTGACGGAGGCGATTCCCACCCTTCGCATGCTGAGCGAGGCCGCGGACGACGTGCGGGCGCGCGCCGAGGAGATTCTTCGCATGATCGGAGCGGAACGCGCTTCTCAGGGCCGCGTGGAGGTGGTAGCCTGCACCGCTGAGGTGGGTGGGGGTGCGATGCCTCTCGCCCGGGTTCCCTCGTTCGCGGTCGCGCTCCGTCCGGCGCGGGGCAAGCTCGAGGGTCTGGCCCGGTCGCTCCGCACCGGTCCCGATCCCGTGATCGGGAGGATCGAGTCGGGTCGGCTCCTGTTGGATCTCCGCACCGTCCGTCGGGACGAGATGGAGCGTCTCGCCGCGTCGATCGTGCGCGCGATGGAGGAGGACACCTGACGCCGTCCAGTGAGATGGAAGTCGAGCGGTATTCCGATCCCCAGAGCTTCGCCCGGGAGGTGAATCTCCCGCTCCTCGGCGCGGTGCACGTCGCGCCGGTCCCCGCGGGCGCGCCGGCCGCCACCCTTCTCGCCGCGGACAATCCCGACGAGATGAAGCCGGTGATCGAGCTTCTGACCCAGACCCGGAAATCGCTCACCCTCCGGTCGCTCTTCCTCACAGGATTCCCCCACGATCCCGAATTCTTCGCCGCGGGCCTGGCGCTGGCGCGTCAGTGGAGCCGGCAGGGTCTCAAGATCGCGGTGGTCGACCTGGACTACCGCCATCCGACGGTGGTGCGCCCCCGGCCCGAGCCCAACGAGGGGCTGGTGGACGCGCTGGAATACGGCTGCTCCTTCCAGCGGATCGCGTGGGAGCTGGTCTCGGACGCGCTCTGGCTGGTCGGTCCGGGCAGCCACCCACCCGACGAGCAGCGGTTCCCGGATCACCCCGACTGGACGCGCGTCATGCGGATCTTCACCGGACGGGTTGATATGGTCATCTATCTCGCGCCGTTCCTCGACCGGAAAGGATTCACGGGCGCGCTCTCCAAGCGGATGGACGGGGTGGTCTTCTGTTCCTGCGTCCGGCGCCAGAGCCGCGCCGCGTTGCGGGATGCGTTTCTGGAATTGTGGGGGTCGGATGCGCCGATGATCGGCTGCATCGGGATCGATGCGCCGTTCGATCCCACGCCGCACGGGGAGACCGTCCTCCACGGCGACACGAACTGGGCCCCGGAAGTACGTCCCTCACCCGCTCCCACGCCCTCACCCGCGCCCGCGCCGAAGCCCGCGATGCCGGGCGACTGGAGCTTCATCGCCCCCGACGAGGGTCAGCCGTATTCCGGACCCGACCGCCGCAGCGCGTCGCGCGAGGCCCCGCCTCCGAAGCCGTCGGCGCCATCCACGTCCGTCAAGGCGAAGCGCGATCCCGGCGACGCGGCTCCGAAAGAGCTCGTGGCGCGACTCACGGACGAGGTGAGGCGCGGGCAGGTCACGCGGCCCGCTCCCAAGAATCGCGGGCTCCTCCTCGTGGCGGTAGCGCTCCTCCTCGCGGGCGTCGCCGCGTTGCGGGCACGGAACCGGTTCTCCCCGCCGACCTGGGCACGCCCGCGGCGGGGATTCCCACGACGCTGCCGGACCAGGGCGGATCCACGGCGGCTCCCGCCCCGACGGTTCCTTTGATCACGACCGAGGATAGGACCCCGGCCCCGCCTCCGGAGCCCACGCCGAAGAATTACGAGGTGCACGTCGCCTCGTTCAACAGCGACAAGCAGGCCAAGAATCTCGTGAAGCGTCTCCACGATCGCGGGCTGACGGCCTGGTACGCGAAGGCTACCGATCAACCCAACTGGTATCGCGTCTTCGTCGGACACTACGCCACGCACGCTGAAGCCGCCCGCCAGGCGAGGTCGCTGCTCGACCGGGGCCTGGTGGAACACGCCATCGCCTATCCCGACCATGCGAGGTAGATCGTGTTCCTGAAACGGCTCGACATCCAGGGTTTCAAGTCCTTCCCGCAGCGGATCCGCGTCGACTTCGGCCCGGGCATCACCTCGGTCGTGGGTCCGAACGGAAGCGGCAAGACCAACATCGTCGAGGCGATCCGCTGGGTGCTGGGCGAGCAGAACATGCGGAACCTCCGCGGCGACACCCTCGAGGACGTGGTCTTCGCGGGCTCGGCGCAGCGGAAGCCGCTGGGGATGGCCGAGGTCTCGCTGACCATGTTCAACAACCGCGGCGTGCTTCCGGTCGAGTACACGGAGATCGCCGTCGGGCGCCGCACCTTCCGGAACGGGCAGAGCGAGTACTTCATCAACAAGAAGCCGTGCCGGCTTCGCGACGTGCGGGACCTCTTCCTCGACACCGGCATGGGATCGCACGCCTACTCGTTGATCGAGCGCGGCATGGTGGACAACGTGCTCTCGGACGAGAGCGGGCACCGCCGCTTCCTCTTCGAGGAGGCGGCCGGGATCATGCGCTACAAGACGCGGAAGAAGGAGGCCCTCCAGAAGCTGGACCTCACGGTGGCCGACCTCACGCGCGTGGGCGACATCGAGAGCGAGATCGAGCGCGAGGTGCGCTCGCTCGCGCGCCAGGTGGGGAAGGCGCGCCGGTTCCAGCGCCTCCGCGAGGAGATCAAGGCCCTGGATCTGGGCTTGGCCCGCGAGGACTACGAGCGACTGTCGGGCGCGGGCGGCGAGCGGGACGAGGAGCACCGGCGCGCCGAGAAGCGCCGCGAAGAGCTGAACACGGTCCTGGTCCGGCACGAGGCGGAGCTGGAGAAGCTCAAGCTCATGCTCCTGACGCGGGAGACCGAGGTGCGCTCGGCGCAGGAAGCGCTGAACGAGCGCGAGGCGCGGGGCGCCTCGCTCCTGAACGAGGTGGCGGTGCTGCGCGAGCGGCGGGCCGGTCTCGCCGAGAAGGTGGAGCACGCCCGGTCCGAGGGCACGCGTCTCACGGGCGCGCTGGAGGAGCTCTTCCGGGCGAAGGAGAAGCTGGCGGAGGAGCGGACCCGGCTCGGCTCAGCCCGGGAGGTGAAGGCCCGCGAGCTCGAACAGCTGGACGCGTCGCTGGCTACGATCCAGCCCCGGCTGGAGGAGCGCCGCCTGGCGCTCCACGCCCGGAAGCAGCTGTCCCTGGATCTCTTCCAGACCCGCGTGAAGCAGGAGAGCGCGGCTCAGAACTGGGCCGCGCGGGAGCAGGAGCTCTCGAAGCGGAAGGAGCAGCTGGCGCTGGAATCGGCCGGTTTCCTGCGCGAGGAAGCCTCGCTGGGCGAATCGCTGGACCAGGCCGCGCGGGCCATGGAGGCCAAGGCCAAGGACGTGGAGCGCGCGCAGGCGCAGGTGGACCTCAAGACCCGCTCGATCGTCGAGATCGAAGCGCGGATCCGCGAGCACGACGAATCGGAGAAGAAGATCCGCGAGGAGCACGCCGCGCTGGAGTCCCGGCGCGCCACCCTGCGCGAGCTCAAGGACAAGTACGAAGGCTATGACGAGAGCGTTCGCTCCCTGGTGGCGGGCCCCACCCGTCCCGAGCGGATCCTGGGCACCGTGGGCGACGTGCTGCACGCCTCCGGTGACTGGCTGCCCGCCCTCGAGGCCTCGCTGGGCGAGGCCGTGCAGTTCATCGTCGCCGAGCGTACGGATGCCGCGCTGAAGGCGCTGCGCACCCTGGAAGAGAGCGGCGGCGGGCGCGCCACCTTCATCGCGCTGGACCGGCTCTCCTGGGCGCGCGCGGCCGAGGTCCCGGAGAAGGTCCTGAATTCAAAGGGGGTCCACGGCCTCCTGCTCGAGCACGTGCGCTTCGAGCCGGGGTTCATCGGACTCGCGTCCTTCCTCCTCTCGGGCGTCGTGGTGGTGGACTCGCTGGATGTGGGGCTCCGTCTGCTCGAGGAGAATCGCGAGCTCAGGCTCCACTTCGTGACCCGCCACGGGGAGCACGTCCGCGGCCCCGGCATCTTCCAGGGAGGAGGCGGCCCCACGCGCGCGGGCTCGGTGCTCCGCCGCGAGGAGGAGCTGGAGCGTCTGACGCGCGAGATCCAGCGCTCTTCCGCCGAGCTCCAGAAGGCGCTCGCGCACGCGGAGAACCTCCGGGGCGGACGGGCGGACGCGATGGGCCAGCTGGAGGGAGCCCATCTCAAGCTCAAGGAGTCCGAGGAGGCCCAGCGCGCCGAAGAGACGAAGCGCGCGGAGCACCAGATCCGGAAGGAAGCCTCCGCCCGCGCCCGCGCGACGCTCGAGGCGGCCCTGGAAGGGGTGGAATCCGATCTCAAGGTGGCGCTGGCCGAGTCGGAGATCGCGGGGCAGGCCCTCCAGTCCACGGACGAGGAGCACGGCCGGCTCACGGGCGACCTCGCGCGCGAGGAAGAACAGACGATGGAGCTGGAGCGGGAGCGGGATCGCCTCGCGGCCGTCCACGCCGAGCTCCGGGTCGAATGCACCCGAGCCACGACGGCCTTCGAGGCCAGCCTGGGCGAGATCGAGCGCGTGGGCCAAAGCGCCCTCGAGGCGGAGCGCGAGATGAAGGCCCGCGCCGAGGAAGCCGCGGAGACCGACCGCCGCATCCAGGAAGCGACGGCCGAGGGCGCGCGCAAGGAGATGGAGCTCGAGCAGGAGATCGCGCTCAAGGCGGGGAACGAGACCACCCTCCAGGGCGCGCGCGAGCGGTTCGGAGCCGTGAAGGGGTCCGCGGACGATCTGGAGACGAAGGCGCGGGAGATGCGCCGCGAGCACCACGAGATCGTGGAGGGCCTCCACAAGGCGGAGCTGGAGCGGGCGGAATCGGAATCCGAGATGCGCGTCCTGCTCGAGCGGGTCCGGAACGAGTACGAGGTGGATCTCAAGACCTGGACCCCGCAGGCGCTCGCCGAGCCGGAAGGACCGAACGCGCTCTCCGAGATCGAGGACGCGGATCTGGAGGGCGAGGAGGGCCACGTGCCGGACGAGGCCATCGTCACGCGCCCGATGACCGCCTCCGAGGCGGCGCTCCCGACGCCCGTCACCCGGGAGGAACGCCGCGAGCGGCTCCGGCTGACCCAAGAAAAGCTCCGCTCGCTGGGCCCCGTGAACCTCCTCGCCATGCAGGACTACGAGGAGCGCCGGCAGCGCTTGAGCTTCCTGGCCACCCAGCGAAAAGACCTCGACGAGGCGCGCCTCTCGCTCCTCGAGGCGATCGAGAAGATCAACCTCACCGCGGCCGAGCTCTTCCACAAGACCTTCGAGCAGGTGAACGAGAATTTCCAGAGGGTCTTCAAGACCCTCTTCGAGGGCGGCGAGGCCGCGCTCACCCTGAGCGGCGAGGATCCGCTCGAGGCCGAGATCGACATCCTGGCCCGCCCGCGCGGCAAGAAGCCGCAATCGCTCACGCTTCTCTCCGGCGGCGAGAAGGCCCTGACCGCGATCGCCCTCCTCTTCGCGATCTACCTGGTCAAGCCCAGCCCCTTCTGCATCCTGGACGAGGTGGACGCGCCGCTCGACGACGCCAACATCGACCGCTTCGTCCTCCTTCTCCGCGAGTTCAGCCAGAACACCCAGTTCATCGTCGTGACGCACAACAAGAAGACGATGGAAGTGGCGGACTGCCTGTACGGGGTCACCATGGAGGAGCCGGGCGTTTCAAAGCTCGTCTCCGTGCGCTGGAACGCGGAGCAGCCTCCCGAGACCTCCGAGCCCGAGACGCAGGAGCTCGCCCCCGTCGAGACATAGAATCGTCTCGTGGCGTTCCTCGACAGGATCACCCAGGGTCTCAAGAAGACCCGCGATACGCTCTTCGGCCAGGTCGCGTCGGTCTTCCAGCACGGGCGAGAGCTTACCGAGGACGACTACGAGAGGCTCGAATCCGCGCTCCTGCGCGCCGACGTCGGGCCTTCCACCACCGAGAAGATTCTCGAGGGCGTGAGGACTCGCCTCGCAGATCGAGCCTTCGAAGGGGATGCTCGCGAAGCATTGCGTGAAGAGATCGAGAGGATTCTCTCGATCGGGGGGACCGATGGTTCTCCACCGGGCTCGGGCCCCCAAGTCACGCTCGTCGTGGGCGTGAACGGGTCAGGCAAGACCACCACCATCGCGAAGCTGGCGGACCGCTACAAGCGCGCCGGAGAATCCGTCCTCCTGGTCGCATGCGACACGTTCCGTGCGGCGGCGGCGGATCAGCTCGAGATCTGGGCGGAGCGCGCCGGCGTGGAGATCGTGAAGCAGAAGCCCGGCGCGGACCCCGCCGCGGTCGCATTCGACGGAATGGCGCGCGCGAAGAGCCGTCACGTGAAGCGGGTCCTGGTCGACACCGCGGGCCGGCTGCACGTGAAGGTGAATCTCATGGAGGAGATGAAGAAGATCCGCCGCGTCATCGAGCAGCAGATTCCCGGCGCGCCGCAGGAGGTGCTTCTGGTGCTCGACGCCACGACGGGCCAGAACGGCCTGAATCAGGCGCGCGCGTTCGGTCAGGCGGTGGGGGTCACGGATCTGGCGCTGACGAAGCTGGACGGGAGCGCGAAGGGCGGCGTGGCCCTCGCGATCGCGGACACGCTGAAGCTCCCGATCCGATGGGTGGGCGTGGGCGAAGCGATGGAGGACTTGATTCCGTTCGACCCCGGCGCGTTCGCCGAGGCGCTGACCCGGGCCTGAGCGCTAGCGCTCGCCGAGCACGACCTGGTTCTTCCCCGACGACTTGGCCTGGCGCAGGTTCATGTTCGCGCGCGTCCAGAGCTCGTGGCCGAGCTTCTCCCGGTCCGGAGCGTCGAGGCCGCGCGTACGATCCACGCGGACGGACACGTCGGCGGGGAACATGGCCCCGCCCAGGCTCATCGTGACCCGCACCGCGCTCTCCTGTCCCTCGAGCGTCGGCACCACGATGGCGAGGTTCTGCACTTTCAGCCTCAGCCGCTCGCAGATGTCCCGCGCGTCCTGGGGCGTGGTCTCGGCGCTCAGAATCAGCGCGAACTCCTCGCCGCCCCAACGGGCCACGGTGTCGAAGGGCCGCACGCTGGACGCCAGGGTCTGCGAGATCTCCCGCAGCACGGCGTTCCCGGCCTCGTAGCCATAGCGGTCGTTCAGCTGCTTGAAGTCGTCCAGATCGCCGATGATGAGCGACATCGGCCGCCCCTCGCGGTACGCGCGCGCGATCTCGCGGTCCAGCTGGCGCCCGAAGTAGGGACGGTTGTAGACCCCGGTCAGCTCGTCGATCATGACCAGCATCCCGAGCTTCTTCAGCGTCACGAGGAGGTCGCTCGCGTGCTCGGCCACCACGTTCAGGAGGCCCAGCCGCTCGTCGGTGAAGAACCCGGGGGTGCTGCTCCAGGCTTCGAGCACGTAGAGGAACGGCGTGCCCGGCTCGCCCACGCGCGCCATGGCGAGCGAGCGGTAGTTCTCGGATCCGCCCTTCGGCTCGTAGGGCGCCACGGCCACGTGCATGGTGGCGTCCATCGATTCCGCGTCGATCATGACCTTCACGTAGCCCGGCTTCGCCAGATCCTCCAGATAAATCGGGAGGGCGCGCCGTCCCACCCAGTTCTCCGCCAGCGCGCGATTCCACGGCTCTCCCTCGCTGACCGGTTGCGCGTAGCGCGTGTCCAGGCCCCGGGACAGGGAATAGAGGCGGGTGTCGTCGCACTCGAGGATCTGCATCGCGGAGGAAAGGATGGTGCGCAGGATGTCGGCGGGATCGGTCTGGAGGTATTCCGCGTTCCGCTCGTCGCGCGCGAAGAGCTTTCGTTCCACGGCGATCAGATGCGAGATCACCCGGTAGAGAAGGCGGCTCCGGACGTGCCAGTGGGGTTTGGACGCGCGGACCAGACGATCCTCTTCGGCGCTCCCCCCGTCGCCGGCCGGGATCACGAAGGTCTCGCCCGATCCCTGCTCCCGGTACCGCACGTAGAAGACGCCGTCGCGCTGGAACCGGTCGACGCGCTCCAGAACCTGCGCCTCGCGCAGCCGCTCGGCGATCTCGAAGGTGATCTCGTTCCGGCGGGATGCGTCCAGGGCCCCGAACGCGAGATCGATGGGGCGCTGAGGCGCGTCGGCGGTCGATTCGAGGTTGAGGCGGAGCGAGGACAGGAATGCCGTACGGATGCGGTGGGGTTCGTTCATTCCCTGTTTGTCTCGGGTGCGCGCGCGATGTTGGACAGGTATCCCGGCAGCAATTATATCATGCCTAAGGCCGGTTTCCGCTTGATATTGGGTCAATCTTGTGGTAGTTTCGAGTCGTAGCCGGTTCGCTTGCCCAAAGGAAGGGTGCGCATGGCTCCAACCTGTGTCGAAGAATGGGTGGCGTCGAGTGTGCCACCCTTGGATTTCCCCCCGCCAAAGTCCCCATTTGTTCCGTCCGTCCGAGTGGGCCGTGACGCATGACGCGTCCACGCCCGGGAGTATCCACCATGGATCAATCACGTGATGCCGGGGAATCCCCTCCCCAGCAGGGACATGCACGTGCCGGAATCAGGGGGGCTGGCCCAATGGTGAGGGTTCCGACTCGCATCATTTCGTTCGGCTTCATTCTTTGCTTGCTCGCGGTCCTCGTTCTCGGGACCTCGTTCGAGCCGCAACTGGCGCTGGCGAGACCCGCGCCTACAGGTGGTCCGGACGGCACTCCGTACGGTACCGGCGACCCCACGGGCGATGACATCCCCAGCCCGACACCCAAGCCGACTGCCCTCCGGGCGGCCCCGGCGAGTGTCACGGCGGGAACGACCACGCACCGGGTGAACGTGTTGAGGCCGATTCGCTGGAACCTGTACCTGAGCATCCTCGTCCGTCTCGGCTTGCGCTGAGCGGGAATCAGGAGAAGCCGATCCGGGAGCGAGGGGCACCCCTCGCTCCCATGAGCCCATGAGCCACGACCGCGCACAAGAAAACGACGCCGCGGGCCTCCAGCGCCGCCTGGAAGATCTGATCGCCCACGCCCGATTCGCGGCGGCCCTCGATCTGATCGACGAGTTCCAGGCGCGCGGGCCGGTGCCGGCCGACCTCGAGCATCCGCTCACGCTGGCGCGCTGCCGCGCCCTGCTGGGCCTGGGACGCTGGAGGGAGGTCGCGGACCTGGCGGAGCGGAAGCTGGAAGAGCTCTACGCCGCGCGCCCCGACGACAAGAAGCCCATCCTCGAGTACCACATCGCCGCGGGCCGCGCCGTCTGGCGCATCGGCCGTCCCTCGAGAGCGGAGGAGCATTTCCGGGCGGCGTACCACATCAGCCGCTGGGACTTCGAGGACCTCGAGGGAATGTTGCGGAGCCGGAACCTCCTCGGCCTCTGCTTCCTGGGCGCCGGCGAGATCCAGCGCGCGGTCGGCGAATTCGGCCGCGGCCAGCTCCAGGCGCGTGGCGCCGGCCTCACCCACGAGGAAGCAAACTTCGCGCTCAATCTGAGCATTGCCCTGGCGAAGCTTGGCCGGTTCGACCAAGCGGACCAGGAGCTCACCCGCGCGCGGTCTCTGTTCGGGCTCGAGCGCGGGCACTCCCGGGGCAAGGTTCAGACGAGGCTCTGTCTCGGGCAGCATCTCCGCATCCGAGGTGACCTGCGCGGCGCGGAGTCCCACATCCGCGGCGCGCTCTCGGAGGCGGAGGAGCACGGATTCGAGCGTGAGCACGTGATCGCCCTGGAGTACCTGGGCGACATCGCGCTGGATCAGTTCGACAACCAGGCCGCGATCGAGCGCTTCGACCAGGGACTCCTCCTGGCCGAGCGGCTCGCACCCGAAGGGGACCTGATCCCCGAGCTCTGCCGCCGCATCGCGGAGGTGCACGTGCGGATCGGGGAGCCGAACCGCGCGCTCGTCACCTGCGAGCGCGGGCTCCGGATCGCGCGCCGGATCAACGACCGCTTCGAGGAGGCGGCCACCTGCCGTGTGATGGCGATGGCGCACCTCCACCTGGGTCACCGCGAGCGCGCGCTCCGCTCGGCGCGCGAGGGCGCGCAGCTGGCGCGGAAGCTCGAGGCCATGTACGAATTGACGCGCGTGCTGGTCTGGACCGGCGAGACGCTCCTCTCGGGACGGGATTCCGAGGAGAAGGGCGTCGCGCGGGACCACCTCTGGGAAGCGCGAAGCCTGGCCATGACGATGAATCTGGAGCGCTGGGTCGAGCGCACCGAGAAGATCCTCGGCGTGGAGCTCCTGGCCTCGGCTCCCTTGCATTCCGTGAACGGCCAGGCCTCGCCCGAGATGCCGGCGGGCGCCGATCCCGAGTGCTTCCGGTTCGGGATCGTCACGCAGGATCCGCGCCTCGCCGGGTTGATCCGCATCCTGGAACGCGCCGCCACGAGCCGCCTCCCGATCCTGATCCTGGGCGAGGAGGGGAGCGGCCGCGAAATGCTGGCGCGTGCCGCGCACGATCTGGGCAACCGCAGCGTCCGTCCGTTCCTGGTCGGCCGCTGCTCCACGCTTCCGGACGGACACCTGGACGCGGATCTCTTCGGCCACGACCGGGTGAGCGGACCCACGATCGCCTCCACCAAGCCTGGCCTCTTCGAGGGCGCAAACAGCGGGATCGTGTATCTGGACGAAGTCAGCGAGCTCCTCGTGGGGTCCCAGGCCAAGCTTCTCCGCGTGATCGAGATGGGCGAGCTTCGCCGCGTGGGCGGCGCCGGCGTGCGCCACGTGGACGTCCGCGTCATCGCCGCCTCCACCCGCGATCTGGCCGGCCTCGTGCGGCGCGGGCTCTTCCGCGACGACCTCTACTATCGATTGAACGGGATCCGCCTCGAGGTGCCGCCGCTCCGCGAACGCGCCGGTGACATCCAGCTCATCGGGCGCTATTTCCTGGACAAGGCCTGCGCGCAGGCGCGGAAGCAGGTCTCCTTCAGCGGCGACGCATGGGCGCAATTCAAGAGCCACCCGTGGCCGGGGAACGTGCAGGAGCTGAAGAGCACCATCGAGCGCGCCGTCGCGCTGGCGTCGGACGGCGATGTCGTCGGTCCCGAGCTGGTCCCGCTTCGTCCTGCTCGCCGCTTTGGCCGCGCTCTCTCGAGCGCCGAGCCGGGTCGCGCGGAGCACCGGACGGAGCGGGAGCAGATCGTGACCGCGCTCCGGGCGCACCGGGGCAATCAGTCCGAAGCGGCGCGAAGCCTGGGCGGGATGAAGCGCACGACGCTGCTCTACAAGATGAAGAAGCTCGAAATCCGCCCCGAGGAATACGGTTGAGAGGCCCGCTGGCCCCTCCCGGAGCACCCCCCTCCGCTTGACCCATCGTCTTCATCTGCCTATACTTCGCGGATGATCGGAATTCCCGAGTTGATGAAGGGCCTCTCCATCACGCTGTCCCATTTCTTCAAGAAGCCCGTCACGCTGCGTTACCCGGAACAGCGCATGGAGATGTATCCCCGCTTCCGCGGGCTCCACGAGCTGCATCGTTACGAGAACGGCCTGGAGCGCTGCGTCTGCTGCGGCCTCTGCGCCGCGGTCTGTCCCGCCGACGCGATCGACATGGAAGCCGCGGAGAACACGGAGACCGAGCGCTACTCGGCCGGAGAGCGCTACGCCAAGCGCTACGACATCGACATGCTCCGTTGCATCTTCTGCGGCTACTGCGAGGAGGCCTGCCCCGAGGACGCGATCTTCCTCGGGCACAACTTCGAGCTCTCCGACTACTCCCGGGATTCCTTCGTCTACACCAAGGAGCAGCTCCTGGTGCCGGTCGGCCAGACCCACACCCCCGGCATCGTGCGCGGGCGCTAGGCGCCCGCTCCAAAGGTAGATTGGCCGACGGCTGGTGGCTCGCGCTCCTCTCGGGGCTGATCGCCGGCCTGGCGAACGTGGCCGGCGGCGTGCTCGCGGTCAGCCGGCGCGGCTGGGATCGCGTCCGCCAGAGCTACTTCGTCGCCGCGGGCGCGGGATTCATGCTCGCCGCGGTCCTGCTCCGCATGATCCCCGAGAGCTACCGGCTGTCCGAAGCGCATGGCCGGCCCGAGCTCGCGGTCGGAACGCTCCTCCTCCTCGGCTACATGTTCGTCCACGCGGCGGAGCACGTCCTGGTGGGGCACTTCCACTTCGGCGAGGAAACCCACCACGAGCACTGGGTCGAGCCGGTGGTGGGCACCACCGCGCTCCTGGGGCTTCTCCTCCACGCCTTCTTCGACGGGGTCACGATCGGGTCCGGATTCCTGGTCCGGCCGGAGCTTGGAATCCTCGTCGCCATCGCGATCTTCCTTCACAAGGTGCCCGAAGGCTTCACGGTCGCATCCATCATGACGGCGGCGGGCCGCTCGCCGCGGGACGCCGGGATGAGCGCGGTCTGGCTGGGGGTCGCGACGCTGGTCGGCGTGGCCACCATCGCCCACTGGCCGGGGATGGTACGCTTCGCGCTTCCGTTCTCGGCGGGTGCCGCGCTCTATGTCGCGGCCTCCGATCTCATCCCGGCCGTGAACGAGACCAAGGGGATCCGGATGGCACTCTGGGTCTTCGGCGGTGTGGTCCTCTTTTATGGCACGGAGCGGCTGCTCGGAGTCCTCGGCTTGTGATTGACGGCACAAAGATCGGCTGATACATTGAACCGTAAGGGTTTACTCGAACAACGAGGGAGTTGAATGGGTCTCGAAGAACTCGTACCGGACGGAATCCTCACCACGACCGTCGAGAAGATGGTCAACTGGGCGCGGCGCTCCTCGCTCTGGCCCGCCACGTTCGGGCTGGCCTGCTGCGCGATCGAGATGATGGCCACCAGCGCCTCGCGCTACGACCTGGCGCGCTTCGGCGCCGAGGTCTTCCGCGCGTCGCCGCGCCAGGCGGACCTCATGATCGTCGCGGGACGCGTGAGCAAGAAGATGGCGCCCGTGCTGAAGCGGATCTACGACCAGATGCCGGAGCCCAAGTGGGTCATCTCCATGGGCGCGTGCGCGAGCTGCGGCGGCATCTTCAACAACTACGCGATCGTGCAGGGCGTGGACACCGTGGTGCCGGTGGACGTCTACGTGCCGGGCTGTCCCCCGCGTCCGGAAGCCCTGATCTACGGAATCATGAAGCTGCAAGAAAAGATCGATCGCCAGCCGCTGAAGCGGCCCGATCCGCTTCCCTCGAGCGAGCCTCCGCCGGTGCGCGGTCCGGCCGCCTGAGCCTCATGTCCGTCGCGACTTCCCCCGAATTCAAGACCATCACGCTCAACATGGGGCCGCAGCACCCCTCGACCCACGGGGTGCTCCGCCTGGTGATCGAGCTCGACGGCGAGACCGTGATTTCTCTCAAGCCGGTGATCGGCTACCTCCATACCGGCATGGAGAAATCCATGGAGTCGAAGAACTACCACAAGTCCATCACGATCACCGACCGAATGGACTACCTCTCGCCGCTCGGGAACAACATGGCCTACGTCGGGGCGGTCGAGAAGATCATGAACCTGACCCTCCCCGAGCGCGCGCAGGTGATCCGCGTCATCCTCCTCGAGCTGACGCGGATCTCCTCGCATCTGGTCTGGCTGGGCACGCACGCCATCGACCTCGGCGCGATGAGCGTCTTCCTCTACTGCTTCCGCGAGCGCGAGAAGCTCCTCGACGTGAACGACCTGGTGGCGGGCTCGCGGCTCACGCCGAGCTACTTCCGCGTGGGCGGCTTCTTCCAGGACGTGCCCGATACCTTCGTGCCGCACGTGCGGAAGTTCCTCGAGGAGTTCCCGACGGCGCTGCGCGAGTATCAGGATCTCCTGACCAAGAACCGGATCTGGATGAAGCGCACCATCGGAGTCGGGTTGCTGTCCTCCGAGCAGGCGATCGATCTCTGTCTCACCGGCCCGTCGCTGCGGGGAAGCGGAGTTCGCTACGACGTGCGCAAGGCGCGGCCCTACTGCGGGTATGAGACGTACGATTTCGAAGTCCCGATCGGAGCGAATGGCGATGTGTACGACCGCTATCGATGCCGGATCGAGGAGATGAAGCAGTCGCTCTCGATCGTCCGCCAGGGGTTGGACCGCCTGAAGCCCGGTCCGGTGCGCGCCGACAACCCGTATCTCTTCCCGGCCGACCGCACCGACGTGAAGCTCAACATGGAAGAGCTGATCTACCACTTCAAGATCATGTCCGAGGGTTACAGCGCGCCTCCGGGCGACGCCTACTTCTCGATCGAATCGCCGAAGGGCGAGCTGGGCTTCTACGTCGTGAGCGACGGCTCGCCCATCCCGCACCGCACGCGGGTCCGCCCTCCCTCGCTCATCAACCTCCAGGCGCTCGAGGGCATGTGCGTGGGACGGATGGTGTCCGACGTGGTGGCCGCCATCGGCAGCATCGACATCGTGCTGGGGGAGGTGGACCGCTGATGCCCACGGCGACCGCGACGTTCACGCCCGTCCTCACGAAGACGGTGCATCTGCCCGACAGCCATACGCTCGCCGTCTACAA
>WNFK01202990.1_pt1 | contig 16890 bp, 27 predicted proteins | sample 5400281 | NCBI WGS metagenome assembly WNFK01 (sample SAMN13153350, study PRJNA577476) | soil metagenome | isolation source: 20 cm soil on Douglas fir-dominated hillslope | place: USA:California | collected 2013-09-17 | reverse complement strand
TTAGGCGAGCCCCATTTTCGTTTTTACCTCGGCCATCGTCTTCCGGGCTTCGGACTGGGCGTGCTCCGCGCCCGCGGCTAGATCCTTCTGCATCTTCTTCGGATTGGCCGCGATCTCTTTGGCGCGGGCGCGAATCGGAGCCAGCTCCTTGTCCATCGATTCGTGCAGCACCTTCTTGCAGTCCAGACAGCCCCAGCCTGCGGTTCTGCATTGCAGCGCGACGTGCTCAACTGTCGCCGGTGGACTGAAAGCCTTGTGCAAATGGTAGATGTTGCAAACCTCCGGAGTGCCCGGGTCGGTGCGCCGCACCCGCTTTGGATCCGTTGCCGCCGGCCTGAGCTTCTCCCAGATCGCCGCCGGATCCTCGAGCAGCTCGACGGTGTTGCCGAGGGACTTGGACATCTTCGCTTGCCCGTCGAGACCCATCACCCGTCGCGTTGGCGTCAGGAGCGGTTTCGGTTCCGGGAAAAAGCCGGGCGCTGGCTCGCCACGCGCCGCGGCCGCCGGCTGCGGATCGAACCGAGCGTTCCACTTCCGCGAGATCTCTCGCGACAGCTCCAGGTGCTGCACCTGATCTTCGCCGACCGGCACCAGCTCGGCGCGATACAACAGAATGTCGGCGGCCTGGAGCACCGGATAGTTGAGCAACCCGGCGGGAACGCTCTCCTCCTTGCTCGCCTTTTCCTTGAATTGTGTCTGACGTTCGAGCTCCCCCAGGGGCGTCAGCGTGTTGAATATCCAGGCCAGCTCGGTATGTTCCGGGACCTTCGACTGCACGAACAGCGTGCATTTCGCTGGATCGAGTCCCGCCGCCAGCAGCGACAGCGCCATGTCGGCCGTGCGGGCGCGCAGATCAGCCGGCGCGTACGGAACGGTGATCGCGTGATAGTCGACTATGCAGAAAAACGACTCGTATTTGTGCTGCAGATCAACCCAGTTCTTGACGGCTCCAAGGTAATTTCCGATGTGCAGCGAGCCTGAGGGCTGAATGCCGCTGAAGATGCGGGACATTGCGCGAAATTAAAGAGCGAGAGAGACGAGTTGCAAGCAATTTCATCAACTGATTCTGGAGACGAGGAGCTGCTCGACGTTGCGATCGAAGCAGCCCACGCCGCGGCTCGAGTCATTCGCGACGCAACCGACGGCCGCGAAAAGCTCGTTTGGGAGTCAAAAGGACAGTCCGATTTCGTCAGCGAGGTCGACAAGGCCTCGGAGCGCGAGATCACAGCCACCGTCGAGCGCCGATTGCCGAACGCGTCAATGCTCGGCGAGGAGCTGACACCGACCGCGCTGTCCGGCAAGGGAATAGTCGTCATCGCCGATCCGCTCGACGGTACTACCAATTTCCTCCATGGTTATCCGGAGTACTCGGTCTCCATCGCTATCGCGCGCGACGGCGAAGTGTGCGCGGGAATCGTTCTCAACATCCCTCGCGGCGAGGAATTCACGGCGCGACGCGGTGCCGGAGCCTTCATGAACGGCAAGCGCATCAGAGTCTCCAGCCTCAGAGAGCCGGGGAGAGCGCTCATCGGCACCGGCTTCCCCTTCAAGAGCCTCGAGAAGTTGCCAGTCTACGTCGAGCAGTTCAGTTTGGTGATGCGCGGGACCGCGGGCATTAGGCGCGCGGGTTCGGCAGCGCTCGATCTGTCGAATGTTGCGTGCGGGCGATTTGACGCGTTCTGGGAGTTGGTGCTGGCACCGTGGGACGTCGCGGCCGGGCTGTTGATGGTGAAGGAGGCCGGCGGCATCATCACGGATCTCGACTGCAAACGGTGAGACGCGCCAACATGAGCAAGGGAAAGACTGAATGAAGCTGGTCGAATGCGTTCCCAATTTCTCCGAGGGCCGTCGTCCCGAAGTCGTCGCGGCGATCCGCGATGCAATTGCTGCTGTCGAGGGTGTATCGGTTCTCGACGTTTCCTCGGACGCGTCCCACAACCGTTCGGTCATCACGTTCGTCGCGCCGGTGGACACTGCGGTCGACGCCGCGTTCGCCGGGATCCGCGCGGCAGCCGAGCGCATCGACCTTTGCCAGCATGCGGGAGAGCATCCGCGCATTGGCGCTACCGATGTCGTTCCGTTCATCCCGCTCGAAGGCTCGACGATGGAGGATTGCATCGCGCTGGCGCGGGCGCTCGGTGAACGCGTCGGTCGCGAGCTGAAAATCCCCGTTTACCTCTACGAGCGCGCCGCGACGACGCCTGCCCGCGAGAATCTCGCCGACGTCCGGCGCGGAGAGTTTGAGGGGCTTCGCGAAGAGCTCGGGAAGAATCCCGCGCGCAATCCGGATTTCGGCCCTGCCGAGATTCATCCGACGTGCGGAGCGATCGCCATCGGTGCTCGCCCTTTCCTCGTCGCCTACAACGTCTACCTCGGCCCGGCATCGAACCTTCAGGTCGCCAAGAACATCGCCAAGGCGGTTCGCGGGTCCTCTGGCGGGTTCCGTTACGTGAAGGGACTGGGTCTGGAGGTCGATGGCCAGGCGCAAGTCTCGATGAACCTGGTCGATACCGAGAAGACCCCGCTTCACAACGCCTTCGATTTCGTGAAGCTGCGCGCGGAGGCTGAGGGCGCGCAGGTAACGTGGAGCGAAATCGTAGGACTGGTGCCTGAAAAGGTGTTGTTCGATGCGGCTGCCAGCCATCTCCAGCTCAAGCAGTTCACGACGGGACAAGTCCTCGACAAGAAGGTTCGCGAAGCCGTAAGCGGGGGCGAGAGTCTGAGCGGCTTTGTTGCGTCAGTGGCTTCGGCCGCGCCGGTTCCCGGCGGCGGAAGCGTCGCTGCGCACGTAGGGGCCCTCGCCGCTGCACTGGCGCAGATGGTGACAGGATTGACTATAGGAAAGAAGAAATACACCTCTGTCGAGGCCGAAATGAAGGAAGCCGCGCTCAAGGCAGTATCGCTCGGAAATACGCTGGCGTCTCTGGTCAAGCGCGATGCCGAAGCGTACTCGAGGGTCTCCGAGGCCTACAAGCTCCCCAAGGAACCAGCCGACGCCGCAGCGCGACGGAGCGAAGCTGTGACCAGCGCCTTGCTCAAGGCCGCGGAGGTCCCGCTGGAGACTGCTCGCGCATCCGTAGAAGTCGCGCAGATCGCGGCGCTGGTTGCCGAGAAGGGGAATTCAAATGCTGTGACCGACGCCGGTGTCGCAGCGCTGCTGGCCGAGGCGGCGTGCAAAGGCGCTGACTACAACGTTCGAATCAACGTCTCCGCGCTCGAAGATCCGGCCAAGGGAGCAGACCTCGCGAGGGAATCCAGGGATCTGGTCAAGAGAGCCGCAGATCTCGCCGCAAAAGTCGCCGCACGTGTAGAAGCATCGTTTTGACTGGCGGGAAGCAGATCGCGGGAAGCAATCCGCGGGCGGCCGGTAGTTTTCAGTTGAGCTCGACTCGGCGCTAGCGAGATGCCGCGCCCACCGGCTCGTTAGCGAGCGCAGTAAGAATTCGCGGCCCATTCTCCGTCACCGCGATGGTGTGCTCGAAGTGCGCGGAACGAGTTGCGTCGATGCTCACGACGGTCCAGCGATCGGGCATCGTCCTCGTTCCCGGCTTTCCGACGTTCACCATCGGCTCGATCGCAATCGTCAACCCGGGCTGCAGCCTCACGCCGCGCTTTGGCTTCCCGTAGTTGGGAACCTGCGGATCCTCGTGAAATCCGACGCCGATCCCATGTCCAACCAGATCACGCACGACGCTGAAGCCTGCCGCTTCAACCACTTCCTGCACGGCAGCTCCGATGTCGCCAATGTGATTGTCCGTCGTCGCCGCATCGATCCCGGCCGCCAGCGCTTTCTTCGTCACGTCAAGTAGCCGCTTCGACTCGGCGTCGATCTTCCCAACGGCGACCGTGGTGGCCGAGTCGGTATAGTAGCCATCGAGCTTCACGCCGATGTCTATCGAGACGATGTCTCCCTCCTCGACGACGCGCTTCTTCGAGGGAATTCCGTGCACGATTTCGTGGTTGATCGACGTGCAGATGCTGGCGGGAAAGTCGTACAGGCCCTTGAACGCGGGCGTCGCTCCCGGATGACTGCGGATGAACTCGTCAGCAATGATGTCGAGCTCGTGGGTCGACATCCCCGGACGCACGCTCTTCTCCAACAGCCTGACGGTCGCTGCCAGAATCTCGCCGCCCCGCGCCATGATCTCTATCTCGCGTGGTGACTTGATCTGAATCATTTCTTGAGCGCCTTGAGCGCGCGCGACGTCACTTCATCGACGGAGGCATCCGCGTCCACTTTACGCACTTTCATGCCGTGCTGGCCGTACCAGCCGACCACCGGCTCAGTTTGCTTCCGGTAAACCTCGAGGCGGTTGCGGATGGCTTCAGGCTCGTCGTCCTTGCGTCGCACCAGGGTTCCGCCGCATTTCGCGCACGCGGTTCCTGGATCCTTGCCCATGTACGGCGTCTGGCAGCCCTGGCAGACGGTGCGCGTGCTGAGCCGCTTTACCAGCTCGTCATCGTCGACGTCGAACAGCAGCACGTTATCCACCTGCTTGCCGATCTCGCTCAGCATCTTACCCAATCCCTCGGCCTGCGGCACGGTGCGCACGGCGCCGTCCAGAATCGCGCCCTTGTTCGTAGCAGGCGATGTCATCACGTCCTGAAGGATACCAAGAATCACCGAGTCGGGTACGAGGTCGCCACGATCCATGTAAGACTTGGCTTCGAGGCCGCGTTTGGTCCCGTCGCGCAGGGCAGCGCGGAGGACGTCACCGGTCGCGATCTTGGGAATGCCCAGCCGGACGGCGAGCTTGTCGGCCTGCGTTCCTTTTCCCGCGCCTGGCGGGCCGAGCAGCACGATGATCATGATCTGAACCGCGCAAAAGAGTCGGAGGAGCTTGTGGCTCCTCCGATCGGACTAGTAGGTGCCGCCCGCCTGTCGACCGCGGAATCGCACGCGGCCCTTCTTCATGAAGCCATCGTACTTCCGGAGCAGGAGGTGCTGATTGACCTGCGCCATCGTATCGAGCGCCACACCGACGACGATCAGGAGCGATGTTCCACCAAAGCGGAACGGCACGTTGATCATGTCGGCGATGAAAACGGGCAGCAAGGCGATGAATGTCAGAAAGATCGCGCCCGGAAAAGTGATGCGCGACACGACGTGGTCGATGTACTCGGCTGTCTTGGCGCCGGGCTTCACACCCGGAATGAAGCCGCCCTGCTTCTTCAGATTCTCCGAGATGTCGACCGGATTGAAGATGATCGACGTGTAGAAGTAGGTGAAGAAAACGATGAGCACCGCCGAAAACCCGTAGTAGAGCCAGGTTCCTGGTTGGAAGTATTCGGAGATGATGCGAGCCGTCTCGTTGCCGCTGAACTGGGCGACCGCGCCCGGAACGACGATGACGGATGATGCGAAGATGATCGGCATCACGCCGGCGGCGTTGACGCGAAGCGGGATGAAGTTCTTCGCCGCCTCACGTTGTCTGCCACGTGCCATGGTGCGTTGCGGAATCTGAATCATCACGCGGCGGGCGGCCATCGTCACGGCGATCGTTCCCGCGACCACCGCGACCATCACGATCCCGAGCACCACCAGCGAGAAGGGTCCGACAGCCTGGGTCTTCACGAAGCCAAACGTACCGAAGATTCCCGGCCAGAACCGCTCGACGATGGAGAAGAAGATGATCAGCGAAGCGCCGTTCCCCAATCCTCTCTCGGTGATCTGCTCACCGAGCCACATGACGAACATCGCGCCGGTGGTCAGTACGAGCACCATCTGCAGCTTGAAGCCGAACCCCGGATTGACCACTGCGTTCTCGAGGGACGCCGTGAAGATCGAGAATCCCCAGCCCTGGATGACGGCGAGGACGACGGTGATGTAGCGCGTCCATTGAGTCACGCGCTTTCTGCCCTCTTCGTCCTTCTGCATCTTCTCGACGGTCGGGATCACGACGCCCGCGATCTGCATGAAGATGCTGGCCGAGATGTAGGGCATGATTCCCAGCGCGAATACCGTCGCGTGCGACAGTCCGCCACCGACGAACAGGTCGTACAGGCCCAGCAGTCCGCCCTTCCCCTGGTTGTTGAAGAAGTCGGTCATTGCCACGACATCGATGCCCGGCGCGGTGATGTGCGCCCCGATCCTGTAAAGGACCAGGCAGATGAACGTGAACGTGATTTTGTCCCGCAACTCCGGCGTGTTGTAGATGTTGCTGACTGCCGCCGCTGGGGCTGATTGCGCCATTAGTTCTCTACCCGGCCTCCGGCCGCTTCAATTTTCTGCCGAGCTCCCGCGCTCATCTTGACGCCGCGCACGGTGACGCCCTTAGCGGCATCGCCGTTCGACAGGAGCTTCGCCGGACCTTTTCCTTTGCGGATCAATCCGGCTTCGGTCAGAGTCTCTTCCGTCACTTCCGCGCCCTTTGGCAGGTGCGCGAGGTCATCGAGGCGCGTCGCGTGAGCGGCATCTGGCCGCCCTCGAACTGGGGCTTGCCGCCGCCGGGTCCGTGGTGGCCGGATCTCGCCTTGATTCCCTTGTGTCCCTTGCCGGACGTCTTTCCGGTTCCCGAGCCTGGACCGCGTCCCAACCTCTTGCGATTCCGGTGTGACCCGGGCGCCGAAGTGAGATTGTGAAGGCCGACCTTAGCGACCTTGTCCGACTCTCCGAGACGTTCCCGGCGTGTTGGTTTGTTTGCCACTCGTTATTCCTCTACCGGCGTCACTGTGACCAAATGACGCACGTGCTTGATCTGTCCGCGTAGCGCGGGTGAATCCTGCTTGACGACTTCGGCCTGGTGGTGCCTGAGGCCGAGTGCCTCGAGTGTGAGACGCATCCGCCAGGAGTGGCCAATCCCGCTCCTCACCTGCTTGATGCGAACTTTTCCTTCAGTGATGGTTTCCTTGAGGGTCGTCTTCGGACCCTTGGTGTTCCACCACACGTGTGTTCTAGGCATGTGCTGCGATCTCCTTCGACTTGGCGCGCGAGCGGTAACCGATGCTCGACACTTCCATGCCGCGCTCGCGAGCGATCTGCTCGACTGTCGTCAATTGCTGCAGGCCATCGAGCGCCGCCAGCACCATGTTGTGCGGGTTGGTCGATCCAAGGCTCTTGGTCAGAATGTCGGCGATGCCGGCGCATTCCATGATCGCGCGCACCGCTCCGCCTGCTATCACTCCAGCTCCGGGAGCAGCCGGCTTCATGAGAACCTTGCCGGCTCCATGTGAGCCCACGACTTCGTGCGGAATCGTTCCGCCAGTCATCGGGATGCTGACCATGTTCCTGCGAGCGCCGTCGACCGCTTTGCGCACGGCTTCCGAAACTTCGTTTGCCTTGCCGGTGGCAAAGCCCACGCGTCCCTGGCCATCGCCAACGGCTACCAGCGCGTTGAAGGAAAAGCGACGTCCGCCCTTCACGACCTTGGCGACGCGGTTGATTGCGATCACGTTCTCGACGAGCTCGCTGCCACCGTCTCCGCGCCCACCGTCGCGATCGCGACCCTTGCCCTCACGTCCGCGGCCACCACGCTGACCACCTTCGCCACGCGCGCCGCCGCCGCCCTGTCCGCCACCGCCGCCTTGACCGCCGGCTCCGCGGCCGCGCCCGGCGCCACCGCCGCCAGGGCCACCACGTCCACCGCCGCCGCGTCCACCGCGTCCGCCGGCACCGCCTCCACTACGGGCGCTTCCGCCCATCCGTGGACGTTCCGCTGCCGCCGGCTGTTCCGGCGAAGCTCCTTCGGGATTCTCGTTTTCTGCCATTTATTAAAACTCCAGTCCGCCTTCGCGGGCTCCGTCGGCCACACCCTTCACGCGGCCGTGGTATTTGTATCCTGCTCTATCGAAGACAACGCGCTTGACGCCGGCATCCTTCGCCTTGGCAGCAATCCGCTTTCCAACCTCGACCGATCTCGCGGTCGGCTTTCCCTCTAGACCGGTGTCGGTCACCGTCATCAGCGTCCGCTGAGCCGCATCATCCACCAGCTGCGCGTAGATGTGCTTGAGCGAGCGGTATACGACCAGGCGTGGCCTCTCCGCGCTTCCGATGACCTTCTTGCGAAGTCGGAAGTGGCGGCGCGTACGCAGCTGATCGCGCGATTTTGGTCTGGCCATCTTCGGCATTACTTACCTCCCGCCTTACCAGCTTTGCGGCGGACTTGTTCACCCACGTACTTGACGCCCTTGCCCTTGTACGGCTCGGGTGGCCTGATGCTGCGCAGCTCGGCAGCGACCTGACCGACGATTTCCTTGTTCGCGCCTTCTATGATGATCGAAGTCGGCTGAGGAGCCGAGAGCTTGATCCCCTTCGGCGCTTCGTACTTGACCGGGTGCGAAAACCCGAGCGCCAGCTGCAGCCCATAGGGCCGCGGCTCCGCCTTGTAGCCGACGCCGACCAGCTCAAGCTCCTTCTTGAAGCCTTTTGTCACGCCCTCGACCATGTTGGCGACGAGCGTGCGCGAAAGACCGTGAAGCGCCTTGTGGTTCGCTTCATCCGACGGGCGCTCGACCGTGATCTGGTCGTCCTTGAGCGTCACCTTCATCTCCGGATGAAGGGTGCGCTCGAGCTCGCCCTTGGGGCCCTTCACGTGGACCTTGTTCCCTTCGACCTTCGCGGTGACGCCCTTTGGGATCGGCACCGGATGCTTTCCAATTCGTGACATCTCTCTCTGTCTCCCTTACCAGACCAGGGCGAGGAGCTCGCCGCCGGTGCGCGCCTGGCGAGCCTGCCGATCCGACATCACGCCCTGCGATGTGCTGAGAATCGCCATGCCGAGCCCGTTGCGAACGCGTGGAATCTCCGCGACCGCGACGTACTTCCGCAGGCCCGGCGTCGATATTCGGCGCATCTCGCGAATCACCGGCTGACCGCCCTGCGCGTACTTGAGCACGACGCGCAGCAGCTGCCTGCCATTCTCTGTATCGAGTGTCTTGTAGTCCTGAATGAAGTTGTTCTCCTTCAGGATCTTCGCGATTTCCACCTTCAGCTTCGAAAGCGGCATGTCCACGCGGCGGTGCTTCGCCCCACAGGCGTTGCGAATGCGCGTAAGCATATCGGCGATCGGATCGGTCATGCTCATTAATTCGTTTTCCTTTTCCTACCGTATCCAACCAAAGTCCGCAGTCCGCAGCTTGAGTAGGACGTGTAGAAGTGAATGGTTACCAGCTCGCCTTGCGGACGCCCGGGATGTATCCCGACAGCGCCATCTCTCTGAAACAGATTCTGCAGAGTCCGAACTTTCTCAGGAAAGCGCGGGACCTACCGCACCGCCCGCAGCGATTGTGCTGCCGTACCTGGAACTTCGGCTTCCGCTTGCTCTTCTCTACCATGGCCTTTCTTGCCATTAGCCTTCTCTCTCTCTAGGAATTGGTTCGCAGTCCGTGTCGCTGGACCACTACTGCTGCGTGATGATCGGCTTGTCGTCACCGCGGAAAGGCATTCCCAGCTCGCGCAGCAGCGCGAATGCCTGGTCGTCCTTGGCCGTGGTGGTGACAATCGTGATGTCCATACCGTGGATCTGCTCGACCATGTCGTAGTTGATCTCCGGGAAGATCATCTGCTCCTTGACGCCGAGCGTATAGTTGCCGCGTCCGTCGAACGACCGCGTGTTGATGCCGCGGAAGTCGCGAATGCGCGGGATCGCCACCGTCACGAAGCGGTCGAGGAACTCCCACATTCTGGCGCCGCGAAGTGTGACCGCGGCCCCGATCTCCTGCCCCTGTCTCAGCCCGAAGTTGGCGATCGACTTCTTCGCCTTCTTCCGCACCGGCCGCTGGCCCGTGATGATGCCGAGCTCGGTGACGACGGTATCGAGAACCTTGGGGTTCTTGATTGCCTCGCCCACGCCGCAGTTGATCACGATCTTCTCGAGCGTCGGGATCTGGTGGACGTTGGTGAAGCCGAACTGCGACTTCAGCCGGTCCCGGACCGTCTTCTCGTAGTAGATCCTGAGGCGCGGAGGAGGAACGGGTAGGTCCTTGCCGGCGTGCTCGACCTGGACCTGCTCCTTCACCTCACGCTTTTTCGGCTGCTTCTTCTCTTTCGTTGCCATTTTCTATTTCCTCGCTCAGCGCACGCGGGGAATTGGTTCCCCGTTCTTGACGCTGACGCGCTCCTTGGTTCTCCGACGCTCGACGTGCGACACGTCTGTGTCGAACCGCGAATGAGTTCTGGTCGGCTGCCCGGACTTGGGGTCCAGCAGCATCACGTTCGACGAATGCACCGACGCCGGCGCCTCGCGAATCCCGCTCTGTTCCTCGGCCGTGCGCGCCTTGCGGTGCATCTTCACCAGGTTGACGCCCTCGATCAGCACGCGGCCCGTCTTCAGGAACACGCGCAGGATCTTTCCTTCCTTCCCCTTGTCCTCGCCGCGCATCACCCGCACCGTATCGCCCTTCGACACGTGCAGCTTCATGCGCTCCGAGTTCGCCGCGTGGCGCGCGTGCAGGCGCTTGCCCGCCGTTTTCCTGTATTTGAGGACTCTCACTTTACAAAACCTCTGGAGCCAGGGACACGATCTTCATGTACTTCTTCTCGCGGAGCTCTCGCGCCACGGGTCCGAAGATGCGGGTCGCCCGCGGCTCTCCCTGTTCGTTGATGATCACGACTGCGTTCTCGTCGAAGCGGATGTAGGAGCCGTCCTTGCGGCGCGTCTCCTTGGCCGTGCGCACCACCACCGCGCGCGCCACGTCAGATTTCTTGACCGTGCCGTTGGGGAGCGCGTTCTTCACGGCGACGATGACTACATCGCCGAGCGTGGCGTAGCGCCGGCGGGTTCCGCCGAGCACGCGGATCACGAGCGCCGTTTTCGCGCCCGAGTTGTCCGCTACCTTGACCACCGATTCCTGCTGGATCACTGGCCGTCTCCGTTAACGTGCACGTTCGATGATTTCGACCACGCGCCACCGCTTGTCCTTCGACAAGGGCCGGGTCTCCATGATGCGGACAGTGTCGCCCGTCTTGGCTTCGTTCTGCTCGTCGTGCGCTTTCAGCTTCTTCGTCCGGCGGACCATCTTGCCGTACACCGGGTGCTGAACCCTGCGCTCGATCGAGACGACTACTGTCTTCTGCATTTTGTCGCTCACGACCAGGCCTATCCGCGTCTTGCGCGCGTTGCGCTCGGTCGTGTCGCTGATTGTCTTCGCCAATTCCGCCATTAAGCCCTCTTACTCGTCTTCTTGCGGTTCGTCGCGGTGGCGGCCTTTCGCCCCCGTCTCCCCGTTACACGTCTCGCCGTCACACGCTTCGGACCGGTCTCCTTGGCCTCGGCGATGCCTATGATCTTCTCGCGCAGCACCGTATTGAGCCGCGCGATGTCCTTCCGTATCACCCGCAGGCGCAGCGGATCGTCGAGAGTGCGCGTGCCGGAGGCGAGACGCAGGTTGAACCGCTCTCTCTCCAGCTCGGTCAGGCGGGCATTGATGTCTGCCTCGCTCATCTCCCGAATGTCCTTAGCTAGCATCGGTATGCGCCTCCTCACGTGACACGAACTTCGACTTCACTCCAATCTTCGCCGCCGCCAGCGCCATCGCCTTCTTGGCGATATCCAGCGTCACGCCCTCCAGCTCGAACATCACTCTGCCCGGCTTCACCACTGCTACCCATCCTTCCGGTGAGCCCTTGCCCTTACCCATGCGGGTCTCGGCGGGCTTCTTCGTGATCGGCTTGTCGGGGAAGATCCGGATCCAGACCTTGCCGCCGCGCTTGATGTGGCGCGTCAGCGCGACACGGGCTGCTTCGATCTGACGGTTGGAAACCCAGCCGGGCTCCAATGCCTTCAGACCGTAGTGCCCGAACGAGACTTCGCTGCCACGAGTGGCGAGCCCCTTTGTCCGGCCCTTGAACCTCTTCCTGAACTTTACGCGCTTGGGACTGAGCATTTCTCTATATCCTCAGACGCCAGTCGAGTAGGTGTGCCGAAGGTGGTCTTCGCGGTCGACGTTGCGTAGTCGATGTCGGCGCGGAGCGTATGGAGAGGCACACGACCCTCGTGATAGCCCTCGACGCGCGCGATCTCGGCGCCGCCCAGACGGCCGCCGCACTTGATCTTGATGCCGCCCGCTCCCATGCGCATTGCACTCTGCACCGCGCGCTTCATGGCGCGGCGGAACGAGATGCGCTGAGCCAGCTGGTTCGCGATGTTGTCGGCGACGAGCTGGGCATCGAGCTCGGGCCGCTTGATCTCTTCGACGTTGATCCCGACTTCCTTGCCGGACAGGCGCGTGAGCTCGTCGCGGAGCTGGTCGACTTCGGCGCCCTTCTTACCGATGACGACGCCCGGACGGCCGGTGTGAATCGTGACGACGACCTTGCCGGGCTTGCGCTCGATGCGGATGTCCGCGATCGCCGCGTGGCCCAGCCGCGCCTTCAGGTACTTGCGAAGGAGCTCGTCCTCACGGAGCAGCGCCGGAAAGTCGCGGTTCGCGTACCACTGCGATCTCCAGGTCTTGGAGATGCCGAGGCGGAAGCCGATCGGATGTGTTTTCTGTCCCATTAACGATTCCCCTTCTTCTCTTCACGGGCGTCGAGGATGATCTCGACGTGGCTGGTTCTCTTTCTGATCGGAGTGGCGCGTCCCTGCGCCGCCGGCATGAAGCGGCGGAGCGCCGGTCCTTCGTTCACTATCGCGTGCTTGATGTAGAGCGTGTCCACGTCGATCGACTCGTTCCCCTCTCTCGACTTGAACTCGGCGTTGGCGACCGCGGAGTTGAGTACCTTCGCGATCTGCACCGCCGCGTGCTTTTTCGAGAACTTGAGCAGCCCCAGGGCTTCGTTCACATCCTTGCCGCGGATCTGATCGATGACGAGCCGCATCTTGTAAGGCGACTGACGGGTCGTGCGCTGAATGGCGCTCGACACACCCTTCTTCTCGGCGGCGTGACGCGCCGCGCGAATTCTCGATCTCTCGCTCACTTGACCGCCGCCTGGCCCTTGGCCGGAGTCGAGGTCGAAGTCGGTGTCGATCCCGATGTCGGTACGCCGCCGGCCTTCTTGTCGGTCGGTTTGGCGGCACCGGTGTGGCCGCGGAACAGGCGCGTAGGCGCAAACTCACCGAGCTTGTGCCCGACCATGTTCTCGGTCACGTAAACCGGGATGAACTTGTTGCCGTTGTGGACCGCGAAGGTGTGACCGACGAAGTCTGGAATGACCGTGCTCGATCTTCCCCACGTCTTGATCACGCGCTTCTCGTTCTTGCTGTTCATGGCCGCGACTTTCGCCATCAGCGCGTCCTGAACGTAAGGACCCTTCTTAATACTTCTCGACATATCCGATTCCCAGAATTGGTTGCGAGCTTACTGCGTTGCTTTGCCGCGCTTCCGTCCGCGGACGATCAGGCGCTGCGATGGCTTCTTCTTGTTGCGAGTCTTCACGCCTTCCTTGTTGCCCCACTTGTCCACGACGTTGCGGCCACCGCGGGTACGACCACCGTGCGGGTGATCGACCGGGTTCATGACCTCGCCGCGAACCTTGGGACGCTTTCCCATCCAACGGGTCTTTCCAGCCTTTCCAGCAGAGAGAAGCTCGTGCTCGGCGTTGCCGACGGTGCCGACTGTCGCCATGCACTCGCCGTGCACCATTCGCATTTCGGTGGAAGCCATGCGGAGCGTCACGTACTCGCCTTCCTTGGCGACCACCTCGAGCTTGGTTCCCGCGGAGCGGGCCATCTTGCCACCGGCACCCGGCTTCAGCTCGACACAGTGCACGTCGGTGCCGAGCGGGATCTCGCGGAGCGGAAGCGCGTTGCCGACGCGGCTGTCCGAGCCCTTGCCTGAAACGATCTTGTCGCCGACGGACAATCCCTTCGGATGCAGGATGTAGCGCTTCTCGCCATCCTCGTACTCGACCAGCGCGATGCGCGCCGTGCGATTCGGATCGTACTCGATCTCACGCACCGTCGCCGTCATGCCGTGCTTGTTGCGCTTGAAGTCGATGATGCGGTACATGCGCTTGTGGCCACCGCCGATGCGGCGCATGGCGATGTGGCCGTGATTATCGCGGCCGCCGCTCCTGGTGAGCGGCTCCATCAACGACTTCTCGCCGTAGTTCCGCGTTATCTCCGAGAAATCGGGGACGGAGCGGGAGCGCGAGCTCGGAGTTACGGGCTTGAATTGACGAACGGCCATTTACTTATGCCTCGAAGATGTCGATCGAGTCACCGTCTTTCAGGGTGACGATCGCTTTTTTCCAGTGTGGACGACGTCCGACGACCTGTCCGACGCGACGATCCTTGCCGCGATGGTTCGAGGTCCAGACGCCGGTGACCTTCACGTTGAAGAGCTCCTCGATCGCTTTTCTGATCTGGGTCTTCGTCGATTTCGGGTGCACGCGGAACGTGTACTCACCACGGTCCTGATACGCCGACGAGGTCTGCTCGGTGACGATCGGGGTGATGATGGTGCGAGTCAATGTTGGCATTCTCTACTTCCCCTTCTTCTTGCCGGCGGATTTCTTCGCCGTCTTCTTTGCAGCCGCCTTGGGCTTCGCGGACTTGCCCGCGGCCTTGGCAGCCTTTCTCGCCGTCTTGTGCGCATTGGAGCTCTTGGCCGCGGCCTTCGCGGTCTTGCGCTCCGCCTTCTCGGCCCCGCGAGACTTGGTCTCGGACTTCGGGCGAGCCGCACGCGGCTTCTCTGCCACGGTCTCGAGAGCGTAACCGAGCGCGTTCGACTCGACGAGCACGACGTCGGACCACAACACGTGGTAGGTCGAGACGTCGGCGTAAGGCATTACGTATGTCCGCTGCAGGTTGCGCCCGCTCAGGAACACGTTCGGCTTCACACCGTCGGTGAGGATCAGGACTTTCTTGCCCGTCACGCCCACGGCGCCAAGCAGCGACACCATCTGCTTGGTGCTCGGCTTGTCGTAATTGAAGTTGTCGATCACGATCAGCGCATCCTCGCGCGCGCGCGCGTTGAGCGCACTCTTGCGAGCAAGGGCGCGGATCTGGCGCGGAACCGTCTGGTTGTACTTGCGACCAGTCGGGCCGAAGACCGTACCACCGCCGACGAAATGGGGAGCGCGGCGCGATCCCTGACGGGCGCGTCCGGTTCCCTTCTGCTTCCACGGCTTCTGGTTTCCACCGGTCACGAGACCGCGGGTCTTCGTGTACGCGAGCCCGAGCCGCTGGTTCCCCAGGTACGCCTTAACGGCCTGGTGCATCACCGGCATGTTGACGGTGCCGTCGAACAGCTCGCCCGGAAGATCGAGGCGCTCGCGCTCGGTCCCGCCGGCGGTGTACGCGGCTGCCTTCAAGGTTGGATTCGTAGTCTCAGCCATGTTAACCCTGCTTCTTCACGAGGACGATCCCGTTGGTCGGGCCGGCCACGGAGCCGCGGATGTAAATGAGATTGCGAGCAGCGTCGATGCGCTCAATGCGAAGATGTGTTTGCGTATGGCGCTCAGCACCATAATGCCCGGGCATCTTCTTTCCCTTGATGACACGCGACGGATCGGTGCCGGGGCCGATGGAGCCGGGACGACGGTGCTTGGTGTTGCCGTGGGTGTTGGGACCGCCGTGGAATCCATAGCGCTTCACGACGCCCTGGAATCCGCGACCCTTGGAAGTGCCGGTGACCTTGACCTGATCGCCCGGCGCGAAAATCTCGACCGTGACCTTGTCGCCAAGGTTGTAGGTGGGGATTTCCTTCCGATTCTCCTTGAGCTGCGCGTCGTCGAGACGGAAGCTGCGGAGAACCTGTGGGGCGACCGTGAGTCCAGCCTTGGCGGCGTGACCGACGACAGCCTTGTGCGCACGACGGCCGCGCGGCGTCCGCTCGCCCTGCTTGGAGTCGCGGGCGTGACGCTGCTCGCCGAAGCCAAGCTCGACTGAGTCGAAGCCGACCTGGTCCTTTTTCAGAATCTTGGTCACCGAGTTAGGAGTCGCCTCCACCACGGTGCAAGGAATCTGCTGTCCCTCTTCATTGAAGATCTGGGTCATGCCCAGCTTCTTGCCGATAATACCAATCATTGATTTAGTCCGCAGTCCGCAGTTTTAGTTACTCGACCTTGATCTCGACGTCGACGCCGGCGGGTAGATCGAGCTTGGTCAGCGCGTCGACTGTTGCCGCGCGCGAATCAAGGATGTCGATCAACCGCTTGTGCGTCTTCAGCTCGAACTGCTCACGCGACTTCTTGTCGACGTGCGGCGAGCGAAGCACGGTCCATCTCTTTGTCTTTGTCGGCAAAGGAATCGGACCACTCACCTGCGCACCGGTCTTTTCGGCCGTACGGACGATGTCCGCCGCGGCCTGATCGATGACGGCGTGGTCGAACGCCTTGAGCCGAATTCGAATTCTTCCTGCCATGACTTTCTCTCGCGTGTGTCGCGTTGATTACTTGAGGATCTTGGTTACTACGCCTGCACCAACCGTGCGGCCGCCTTCTCTGATCGCGAACCGGAGGCCCTCGTCCATCGCGATCGGCGTGATCAGCTCGATCGTCATCTGAACGTTGTCGCCCGGCATCACCATCTCCATACCTTCCGGCAGCTCAACCGAGCCCGTGACGTCCGTCGTCCTGAAGAAGAACTGCGGTCTGTAGCCCTTGAAGAACGGCGTGTGTCTGCCGCCCTCTTCCTTGGTCAGCACGTACACTTCGGCGTTGAACTTGGCGTGCGGCGTAATGCTGCCCGGCTTGGCCAGCACCATGCCACGCTCGACGTCGTTCTTGTCGATACCGCGGAGCAGCAGTCCGACGTTGTCACCAGCCTGGCCGTCGTCCAGAAGCTTTCTGAACATCTCGACCCCGGTGATCACCGTCTTCTTGTCCGAGTTGAACCCGATAAGAGAGACTTCCTCGCCGACCTTGATCTTCCCCTTCTCGATACGGCCCGTAGCAACGGTGCCACGTCCCGTGATCGAGAACACGTCTTCCACTGGCATCAGGAACGGCTTCTCGGTCTCTCTCTTGGGCTGCGGGATATAGGAATCCAGCGCGTCCATGAGCTCGCC
>WNFK01226922.1_pt1 | contig 16898 bp, 19 predicted proteins | sample 5400281 | NCBI WGS metagenome assembly WNFK01 (sample SAMN13153350, study PRJNA577476) | soil metagenome | isolation source: 20 cm soil on Douglas fir-dominated hillslope | place: USA:California | collected 2013-09-17 | reverse complement strand
CCGCCGGTGGTCGCGCTCGTCCCGCACCTGTTCGGGGGCACGGCCTTCCAGGAGCTCGCGGCGCCACTGGCGGCCGCGGTGTGGATGGCCGAGCGACCGCTCGGCCGCGTGTACCGCGGGGCGCCGTTCCAGGCGATCAGCATGAGCACGGCGGAGGATCTCGCGGCGCGCGGCATCCCGCGGGACACGGTGGAGGTCATCTATCCGGGCATCGACACGGTGGGGTACACGCCCGACGCCGGGGTGCGCGCGCCGGCGCCGGTGTTTGCCTACCTCGGGCGGCTCAAGCGCTACAAGGGCGTGCATCACGTGGTGCGCGCGTTCGCGGCGCTCGGCCATCCGACAGCCACGCTCGAGATCGCGGGCGCGGGAGACTATCGGCCCGCCCTCGAGCGCCTGGCCGCATCGCTTGACCTCGGCGAGCGGGTGCGGTTTCTTGGGCGTATCAGCGAGGCGGAGAAACGCCTGCTCCTGCGTCGCGCCTGGGCGCTCCTGCTCGCCTCGCCAAAGGAAGGATGGGGTATCACGAATCTCGAAGCCGCGGCGAGCGGGACGCCGGTCATCGCCTCCAACTCGCCCGGGATTCGGGAATCGGTGCGCGACGGGGAGACGGGCTACCTGGTGCCGCACGGCGACGTCCGCGCCATGGCGGAGGCGATGGGCCGCCTGGCGGCGAATCCGTCCCTCGTGGCGGCTCTGGGAGCACGGGCGCGCTACTTCGCGGAGACGTTCACGTGGGAGCGCGCCGCCGACGACACGGAGCGCCACCTGCAGCGAGTGCTGACCTCACGACGCGTAACCTGATGGAGATCATCTTCCACGAACATCACGCCGCCGTCTCGGATTACATGCGGCAGCGCGCGGCCAGCGGCGTGCGTCGACTCACGAGGCGCCTGGAGCGGACGGTGGACGCCGTCGTGCGTTTCGAGCAGGACGGCCCGATCCGCCGCGTCGAGATCATCCTGCACGCGCCGCGACAGAAGAAGCTCGTGGCCAAGGCCGAGGGACGACACTTCGGCCCCACGCTGAATGCCGTGCTTACCAAGCTGCGGAGTCAGGTCACGGCGCTGAAGCCGACGACGCGTGCTCGCTCCGCCCGGACCCGCGCCCTCACGCGAACGTGAGCACGTCACTGCGCGTCGGCGCGTTGTTCGAGCAGATGGGCACGCTGCTCGAGCTGGAACGGGTCCCTGGCACGACTGGCCTGAATCGGATGGTGACCGGCGCCGACGTCTCGAGCCCAGGGCTGGCTCTCGCCGGCTTCGTCGCCCGCTTCGCCGCCGAGCGCATCCAGGTGTTCGGCGAGACGGAGGTCACCTACCTCCGGTCGCTCGACGCCGCGACGCGGGTGGAGGTGGTGGAGGAGGCGATGCTGGCCGACGTCGCCGTGCTGCGCTCGCCGCTCAAGACCAACGAGTTCTACAATCGCATCAAGCCCTGGCTCGAGGACTACTTCGCGCCGCAGACGACGCTACACGGCTCGCTGGCCGACGTCTACGGGGTGGGCCTGCTGTTCATCGGGCAGAGCGGGATCGGCAAGTCGGAATGCGTGCTCGACCTCGTCGAGCGCGGCCACCGCATCGTCGCCGACGATCTCGTGCTGGTGCGGAAGAGGGGCACGGACATCCTGATCGGGCGCGGGCACGAGCTGCAGCGGCACTACATGGAGATTCGAGGGGTTGGTCTGGTAGACATCCCCGCGATCTTCGGCATCCGGGCCGTGCGGCAGCAGAAGCGGATCGAGGTGGTGGTGCAGCTGGAGGAATGGCGGCAGGACGCCACGGCCGCGACGGTGGAGCGCACGGGGCTCGACGGCGAGACGACCGACATCCTCGGCGTGGCGCTGCCGCGCATCACCGTGCCGCTCAACCCGGGGAAGAACATCACCGATCCGGCCGAGCGGTTCAACGCGCGGTTGATCAACCAGATGCGCGACAAGTCGGAGATCAACCGCTATCTGCGGGAGGATCATGAGTGAGCCGGAGGGGGAGGCCGCCGCACCGCCGGTCAGGCGCGCGCTCGTGGCTGGCCACGCCGACTTCGCGTTCGGTCTCGTGTCGGCAGTGGACCTCATCACGGGGCGCGGCAGCGTGCTGCTGCCCATCCAGGTGAAGGGGCTCTGCGGCGACGACATCCAGCAGCTGCTGTACGACTCGATGATGTCCAGCGGGGCGCGGGTCATCTTCACCGATCTGCAGGCGGGCAGCTGCACGATGGCGGCGCGGCGCGTGCTGCGCGCGCTGGGCGAAGGGACGCTCGTCGCCGGCGCGAACCTGCCCATGCTGCTCGACTTCGCGCTCTCGTCCGATCCCGACAGCGCCGCGGCGGCGACGCAGGCGGCGGAGCGTGGACGCGCGGCGGTGACCGTGCACGGGGGCACGCCGTGACGATCGTCCTCAACCGGATCGACGACCGGCTGATTCATGGCCAGGTCGTCGTCGGGTGGGGACAACCGCTCGATGTGAAGTTCATCGTGCTCGTCGACGATGCCGTCGCCGAGAGCGACTGGGAGCAGGAGCTCTACCGCATGGGCGTTCCGCCGGAGATGGAGGTGCGCTTCCATTCGGTGGCCGACGCTGCACGCCTGCTCGACGGCTATCGCACCGACGGACGCGCGGGGATCGTGCTCACCGGGCCGCACCCAGCACCTGCGGTACGTGTTCCTCACGCCGGAGGAGCAGGACGCGCTGCGGGCGCTCGCCGCTGACGGCGCGGTCGTCACCGCGCAGGACGTGCCGGCGGCGCGGGCGGTCCCGCTCGACGAGCTGCTTGCGTCGCGGGAGGACGCATGAGGGAGCTGCTACCGATCTCGCTGCTGGGGGGAGTGCTGGGGCTCGACGTCGTGTGCTTCCCGCAGATGATGGTGTCGCGGCCACTCGTCGCGGCCACGCTCGCCGGCGCGTTCGTCGGCGACGCGACGACCGGCGTGCTGCTCGGCGCGACGCTGGAGCTGATCGCCCTCGCGACGCTCCCCTTCGGCGCCTCGCGCTACCCCGAGTGGGGCTCGTCGGCGGTCGTCGGCGGAGCCATCGCCGCCGCGCTGCACACCGACCGCGCCGGCGCGCTGACGGTGGGCGTGTTGGCCGCGCTCGCGACGGCGTGGATCAGCGGCTGGACGCTGGTGAAGCTGCGTCAGTGGAACGCGTGGCTGGCCAGGCGCAAGCGGCCGGCGTTGGACGCCGGCTCGCGTGGCGCCGTCATCGGGCTACAGCTCGCCGGCCTCACGGCCGACCTGATTCGCGCCGCGCTGCTCACGGCCGTCGCGTACGGCCTCATCTTCCCCGTCGCCAATGCCATTGTTGGCGTCTGGTCGTTCGGCGACCAGCTCTCGCGCGCCGTCGTCGTGACGATCGCCAGCGCCGTCGCGGCGAGCGCCGCGTGGACGATCTTCCACTCGGCTCGCTACGCACGCTGGTACTTCGCCTCGGGTCTGGCGATCGGCCTCCTCCTGCTGTTCGCCCGATGAGCACCGCCACCGCCCCGCGCTCCGCACCCGCGCCGGCTTCCACGCCGCGAGTGTCGCCGTGGACGTGGCTCACCGTGTTCTCCCGGCTGCTCGCCATCCAGGGCTCGTGGAACTACGAGACGCTGATCGGCAACGGCGTCGGCTTCTGCCTGGAGCCCCTGCTGCGGTCGCTGCCCGGCGGCGTGCACGGCCCCGCGTTCAAGGCGGCGATGACGCGCGAGAGTGCGTACTTCAATGCGCATCCCTATCTGGCGTCGGTGGCGGTGGGTGCGCTGGCCCGCGCCGAGCTTTCGGGCGTGCCGCCGGAGCGCATCGAGCGCTTTCGCACCGCGCTCTGCGGTCCGCTCGGCAGCGTGGGGGATCAACTCGTCTGGGCGGGGTGGCTCCCCTTCTCCTCGCTGGTCGCGCTCACGGCGTTCGGCCTGGGGGCACGGCCGGTGGCGGTGATCCTCACCTTTCTCCTCCTCTACAATGCCGGCCACCTCGCGCTCCGCGTCTGGGGGCTGCACGTTGGGTGGACGCGGGGCCTCGGTGTGGCATCGGCCCTCGGCAATCCGGTCCTCCGTCGGGGGCCGGCGCACGTCGCGCGCGCCGCCGCGTCGGCCGCCGGCATCGCCATCCCGCTCACGGCGGCGCGCGTGCTGAATGGCGGCGCGATACCCCTCGCACTCGTCCTCGCCGGTGGCGCGCTCACCGCCGTCATGCTCGTCCGCCTCCACGGCCGCGTGGAAGGGTGGAAGCTCGCTCTCGTGCTGATCGCCCTCTTCGCTCTCATCTCGGTGGCCCGCTGATGGTGGAACGCACTGTCCAGATCGCGAACAAGAACGGGTTGCACGCCAGACCCGCCGCGGAGATCGTCAAGGTCTCCGCGAAGTTCCAGAGCGAGATCACCCTCGTGAAGGACGGCCTGGAGGTGAACGGGAAGAGCATCATGGGCGTCATGATGCTCGCGGCGGAGTGCGGCTCGTCACTCGTGCTGCGCGCCGAGGGCGCGGATGCCGATGCGGCGGTGGATGCGATCGCGTTGCTGATCGTCAACAAGTTCGGGGAGCGCTAGTGGACTGCTGCGGTGGGAGGTGCCCGACGTGCGCCATCGCATCATTCCGGACGAGATCGTGCACGAGGAGATCGCCCGGCTGCACGACGCGATCGGGCGCGCCAAGGAGCGGCTGCGCCACCTCCGCCAGCGCGTGGAGGCCTCCGCCGGCCCGGAGGAGGCGGCGATCTTCGACGTGCAGATGTCGATCCTCGACGACAGCGAGCTCACGCGCGGCATCGAGGAGCTGATCGGGCAGAATCTCGGCGCGGAGAAGGCGTTCGATCTCGTGATGCTGGAATGGCGGACGCGCTTCGCCCGCCATGCCGCGCCGATGCTCCGCGAACGCGTCGGCGACCTCACGGACGTGCACATTCGCGTGCTCTCCATCCTGATGGGGCTGCCCGATCACGATCCGGTGGACCTGCCGCCGGGGACGAGCGCGGTGCTCGTGACGCACGACCTGACGCCGAGCCTGACCGTCCAGCTCGACCGCAGCTCCATCGCCGCCATCGCGACCGATGCGGGCACCCGCCACGACGCAACTCAGGGGGGGCGAGCGCGTCGTGCTGGACGGGGGCACCGGCATGCTGGCGATCAATCCGACGGACGCCGAGATCGACGCGTACCGCGAGCGGCAGCGTGAGGAGGAGATCGCCGAGGCGGCGCTGACGGAGCTGGCCGCGCTGGAGGCGATCACGCTCGACGGCGTGCGCGTCATCCTGCGCGCCAACGTCGACATCCCGGAGGAAGCCGAGGCCGCGGCGCGCAGCGGCGCGGAGGGCGTGGGCCTCATGCGCACCGAGTTCCTCGTCGTCGGCCGGGCGTCGATGCCGGATGAGGAGGAGCAGTATCGCGCCTACCGGCGCGTCGTCGAGGCGTTCGAGGGCAAGCCGGTGGTGATCCGCACCTTCGACATCGGGGGCGACAAGCTGCCGATCGGCGGCTATCCCTCCGAGCCGAATCCGTTTCTCGGCTGGCGGGCCATCCGCATGTGCCTCGATCAGCCGGAGATGTTCCGCGTTCAGCTGCGTGCCCTGCTGCGTGCCGCGGTGCACGGGGACCTGCGCATCATGCTGCCGCTCATCGTCACCCTCGACGAGGTGCTCGCCGCCCGCCGGCTGCTCGAGGAGGCGGCGGGCGAGCTGCGGGAGCGCGGCGCCGACTTCCGCATCGACGTCCCCCTCGGCGTGATGATCGAGACGCCGGCCGCGGCGGTGGCGGGCGATACCCTCACGCGCGACGTGGACTTCTTCAGCATCGGGACCAACGATCTGGTGCAGTACACGCTCGCCGTCGACCGGGGCAACGCCAATCTCGCCCCACGCTTCACGCCCCTGCACCCGGCGGTGCTGCGCCTCATCAAGCGGACGGTGGAGGTCGCGGAGCTGGGGGACATCGAGGTCTCGGTCTGCGGGGAGATGGCGTCGCAGCCCCTGATGGCGTTCGCGCTGCTGGGGCTCGGCGTGCGGCAGATGAGCGTCGCGCCGCGCTCGGTGCCGCTCGTCAAGCGGATCGTCCGCAGCGTGACCGAGGCGCACGCCAAGCTCGCCGCCTCGGCGGCGCTCCGCGCGCGCACCGCCGAGGAAGCACGACACGAGCTGGCGCGGCGCCTGGCCGACGCGATCGGCGACGCGCCGTATCTCTACGACGGGTTGCCCGGCGCCGACTGATCCGCTTTCTTTACGCTCTGCGCCGTCGTCGACGGCATTGGGCCCGGCAGCATGGTGTCGGGCCTTCTTACTTCCTCTCCAATTGCCAGTGGGGAACCCGTGTTCGATCGCAGTCTGTTCACGTCTGAATCCGTCACCGAAGGGCATCCCGACAAGGTCGCCGATGCCATCTCCGACGCCGTCCTCGACGCGCTCCTCGCTGAAGATCCGGCGTCGCGCGTCGCCTGCGAGACCCTCGTCACGACCGGCCTCGCCGTCATCGCCGGCGAGATCACGACGACGGCGTACGTGCACCTGCCCGAAGTCGTTCGCGAAACGATCCGCCGCATCGGCTACACCGACGCCGGCTTCGGCTTCGACGCCCACACCTGCGCGGTGATGAGCACGATCGACCGCCAGTCCACCGACATCGCCATGGGCGTGGACACCGGTGGCGCGGGCGATCAGGGAATGATGTTCGGCTATGCCTCCGACGAGACCGACGAGCTGATGCCGATGCCGATCGTGCTGGCGCATCGCCTGACGAAGGCCCTCGCCGACCGCCGCAAGGACGGTGACCTCAAGTGGCTGCGCCCGGACGGCAAGGCCCAGGTGACCGTCGTCTACGAGGACGGTGAGCCCGTCGCCGTGGACACCGTCGTGATCAGCACCCAGCACGCCGAGAGCATCAACAACGCGAAGCTCCGCAAGGCGATCATCAGCGACGTGATCGAGGCGTCGATCCCGGCGGAGCTGCGCCAGAAGAAGATCAAGTACCACATCAACCCGACCGGCCGCTTCGTCATCGGCGGGCCGCAGGGCGACGCCGGCCTCACCGGCCGGAAGATCATCGTTGACACCTACGGCGGGATGGGCCGCCACGGCGGCGGCGCGTTCAGCGGGAAGGATCCGTCCAAGGTGGACCGCTCGGCATGCTACGCCGCGCGGTGGGTGGCGAAGAACATCGTCGCTGCCAAGCTGGCGCGCCGCTGTGAGGTGCAGGTCGCCTACGCCATCGGCGTGGCCGAGCCCGTCTCGGTGCGTGTCGACACCTTCGGGACGTCGACGGTGCCGGAGGCGCGCATCCTGGCCGCCGTGAACGAGATCTTCGACCTCACGCCCAAGGGGATCACCGCGGCGCTCGACTTGCGCAAGCCGATCTACAGTGCGACGTCCGCGTACGGCCACTTCGGCCGCACGCCGGAGAAGGTCGGGAGCGGGCGCTCCGCCCGCACTCTCTTCACCTGGGAACGCACCGACAAGGCCTCGGCGCTGAAGCGCGCCGCGAAGTCCGACCGGTAGCGTGCTCCGGGCGGACGCCAGAACGTCGGCGTCCGCCCGGGGTAGGAAGGGTCCGATGATCGAAGTCACCGTCTCCCGGCTGGGGCTCGACAGCTCCACCAACTCGTACGTCGTCGTGCTCCAGGAGCGTGACGGCACCCGGCTCCTGCCCATCTGGATCGGGCAGCCGGAGGCCGAGTCGATCGTCATGCACATGCACAACGTGAAGCGCTCGCGTCCGCTGACGCACGACCTCGTGCGCAGCCTCATCGTCGGTATGGGCGCGCAGCTGAAGCGGGTGCAGATCACGCGCGTGGAGAAGAGCACCTACTACGCCGAGCTGCACGTCCAGCGCGGCACGGAGCTGGTGCAGATCGACGCCCGCCCCTCCGACAGCATCGCCGTGGCGCTGCGGTTCTCGGCGCCGATCTTCGCCGCCGAGTCGCTGCTCGTCGAGCCGGGCGAGGAGGTGGACGACGGAGACGAGGAGAGCGCGGCGGCGGAGCCCGATTTCGGCATCCCCGAGGCCGACGCGCGCAGCGACGCCGAGCTCTCGGCGGAGCAGCTCAAGTCGTACCTGGAGAATCTGCGACCGTATTCGGCGCGCGGTGCTGGACAGTACCTGGTACCTGGTACGTCGTACCCGGTACCAAGTACTATTCTGTAACGGTCTCACTTGCGGTCGCGCTGTCGTGTGGCGCCGGTGCGCCGGCCCGGGCGCAGTTCCCCGTTCCCGACGCCCCGCCTGTGGACGCCGTGACGTCGGGCCGCGTCGTCACGCCCGGCCCGCAGCGCGAGATCGGCATCCCCGGCGTGATGGTCACACTGCACCGTGTGGGGCCGGACAGCGCCGGCCCGCTGGACAGCGTGCGCACCGACGCGACGGGGCGCTACACGCTCCACTACCGCCGGTTCGGCAGCGACGAGGCCGTGTACTTCGCCGCCGCGCTGCATCACGGCATCGCGTACTTCTCGTCGCCGCTGCGCGGCGCGCGCGCCAACGCCGACGACGCCGAGATCACGGTGTTCGACACGACGTCGGCGCCGATCAGGCTCACGGTGCAGGGTCATCACCTCGTCGTGAGCGCGCCGAAGCCCGACGGCGGGCGGGACATCGTGGAGCGCGCCGATCCCGCGCGAGGCGACGAACTTCGTCGCCGGCCAGGGCGACGTGTCGCCGGCGACGCTCGAGCACCGAGGCGACCGCGTCACCCTCGCCGCCGCCTTCGGGCCCGGCGTGAAGCAGCTGAGCTACAGCTACACGCTGCCGCCGCGGGCCTTCCCGCTCACGCTCACCTTCGAGCACGCGACCGGGGTGTTCGAGGTGCTGCTGGAGGAGCCGGGCGCGCAGGTGCGGGCGCCGCTGCTGCGCTCGATGGGCGAGGTGACGACGCAGGGACGTGAGTTCAAGCGCTTTCTCGCGCAGGGGCCGGCCGAGGGCGCGACGGTGCGTATCGACGTGCCGACGACCAGCGCCACCACGCGCACGCGAGTGCTGGTCGGTGTGGCGATCGTCATCGCGCTGGCGATGGTGGGCGCCCTGGTGCGCGCGCTCAGGCGTCGAGCGCCGGATGCCGTGACGCCGTCGGGCGGGATGGACGAGTCGGCGGGCACGCTCGCGCGAGCGTGCGGCGCTCAAGACACGCCTGTCGGCCGCGCTTGCCGCGGCGAGCGGCACTCCGTAGATTCACGCCATAATTCGACGCGAACGGGGACACGGAAGCCGGTGCAATGCCGGCGCGGCCCCGCCACTGTAACGGGCAGCTGTACGCGCATCCCTCGTAACGCCACTGACTGCGGTCGGGAAGGCGGGGCGGCGCGGCCCGGAGCCAGGAGACGACCCCGTCCGCGATACGTTCACAGGTCCTCGGGGGAGGGCTGAGACGACACGCGGCCCGCGCACTCGTTCGGCCGACGTGCGTTCCGGGCACTTTCCCCAGGTGGGAGAGTGCCCGTCATGCGTCGTACCGCAGCCGTCTCTCGTCACGCGTCGCGCACCAGGCGCGGATCGGCGCGCGCCATTGCCGCACTCGCCGTGCTCGCGCTCGCCGCCTGCGAGCGAGCGCCCGTGCCGACGCACTCCGTCGTCACGGACGATTTCGGCGACACGATCGCCGTGGCGAGCCCGCCGCGCCGCATCGTGTCGCTCAACCCCACGACGACCGAGCTGCTCTACGCCATCGGCGCGGGCGGACGACTCGTCGGTCGCACGACCTACGACCGGATTCCAGCCGAGGTGCAGGCCGTCCCGGACCTGGGACCCGGCCTGCGGCCCAACGTCGAGGCGGTGCTCGCCACCCGGCCCGACCTCGTCATCCTCTACGCCAGCCAGGACAACCGTGATGCCGCACGCCGCCTGCGCGCCGCGCACGTGACCACGGTGTCGTACAAGGTCGACCGCATCGCCGACTTCGCGCGCGTCACCGAGGCGCTCGGCCGCCTCACCGGCGACACCGCGGCGGCGCGCGTCACGATTGACACGGTGGGACGGACGCTCGCCGCCACGCTGGCCCGTACGATGGGGCTCCCCCATCCCCGCGTGTTCTGGTTCCTCTGGGAGAGCCCGCTCCTGGCGGTGGGCGGCGGCAGCTTCCTCAACGAGATGCTGAAGGTGGCCGGTGGGCGGAACGTGTATGACTCGCTGCCGGCGCCGTCGCCGGCCGTGACGTTCGAGGACCTGCTGCGCCGCGACCCCGACATCGTTCTCGCGTCCGCGACGACGCGCGCGAAGATGCTGGCCGATCCGAAGTGGCGCACGCTGCGCGCGGTGCGGGAGGGGCGCGTGCTGGTGTTCGACACGACGGTGACGGCGGTCGGACGCGACTCGCTCGCGCCGGTATGGAGCGCGCCGATCCCGCGCGAGGCGACGAACTTCGTCGCCGGCCAGGGCGACGTGTCGCCGGCGACGCGCCGGTGGAGGTGCTGCAGGGAATGCTCGGTACCGGCGCGCCGATGCAGACCGCCGTCGTGCGCGAGCTGCGACTGCCGCGCGTGCTCCTCGCCGCGCTCGTGGGCGCGGGCCTTGGTGCCGCCGGCGCGGCGCTTCAGGGTGCGACGCGCAACGTGCTGGCTGAGCCGTACTTGCTGGGCGTGTCTGGTGGCGCGGCGATGGGCGCCGTGATCGCCGTGGCGCTCCGTGCTCCCGCGGCGCTCGTCCCGCTGGCGGGCTTCGCCGGGGCGCTCGGTGCCGTGGCTCTTACGCTCCTCGTCGCGCGCGCTGCCGGCGGGCGCGGCGACGCGCGGATCGTATTGATGGCCGGCGTCGTCGTCGGTGCGTTCGCCAACGCCGCGATCATGGTGGCGCTGGCCGGCGCCGACGCGAGCGTCGTGCGCGGCGCGCTGTGGTGGATGATGGGCTCTGCCGCCGACGCCAGCTGGGGCGGCGTGCGCGGGCTCGCCCTCTACGTCCTGATCGGCATCGCCATCCTGCTGCTCCTGGCCCGCGCGATCGACGTGCTCGCGCTGGGCGAGGATACCGCTGCCGGGATGGGCGTGGACGTCGCGCGCGTCGCGCTCGGCGTCTACGTCGCCGGTGCGCTGCTGGCCGCGGGAACCGTGGCGGCCGCGGGGCTCGTCGGCTTCGTCGGGCTGCTCGTGCCGCACCTCGTACGCATGGCGGGCGCGCGCACGCATCGCGCGATCATCAGCGCCGCGGCGCTCGCCGGCGCGGCACTCGTCGTGATGGCGGACCTCATCGCGCGCGTGGCGCTACCGCCGGCCGAGCTCCCGCTCGGCGCGGTGACGGCCATCCTTGGCGTGCCCTTCTTTCTCGCCCGCCTGCGGCGGCTCGCATGATCGTCTTCGACGACGTGGCCGTGCGGTATCCGCACCGCGAGCTGCCCGCGCTCGACGGTGTCTCGTTCGAGGCGCCCCGCAGCCGGCTCACGGCCGTGGTCGGCCCGAACGGCAGCGGGAAGAGCACCCTCGTCCGGGCGCTCGTCGGGCGCGCGGAGCTGTCGCGCGGCGCGATCCTCGTCGATGGCGCGCCGGTGGAAGCGGCGTCCCGACGCGTGCTGGCCACCCGCGTCGCGATCGTGACGCAGCGCGAGGAGCCGGCCTTCCCGCTCGGCGTGCGCGACTACGTCGGGCTCGGCCGATACCCCCACCTCGGCCTCTGGCGCGGTCGCTCGCGCGGCGACGTCGCAGCCGTGGACGAGGCGATCGCGCTCACCGAAACGGCGTCGCTGGCGCACCGCGCCATCACCGAGCTCTCCGGCGGCGAATGGCAGCGCGTACGGCTCGCGCGCGCCATCGCGCAGGGAGGCGAGGCGATCGTGCTCGACGAGCCGACGACCTTTCTCGACGTCGGCCACGAGATGGCGGTGTTCGAGCTACTCGACCGCCTCGCGCGCGACGGTCATGCCGTGCTGCTCGTGAGCCACCAGCTCAACCTGGTGGCGCGCTTCGCTGATCGCATGGTGCTGCTCCACCGCGGCCAGGTCGCGGCCGCCGGCACCCCCGCCCAGGTGATGCAGGGCGAGGTGCTCGAGCGCGTGTACGACTGGCCCCTCGTCGTCACGCGCGACCCCGCCGTGGGCGCGCCCGCGCTCGTCCCCCTCCGCGCCCGTCCGCGCGGCTGATCTCCGTTCGCTTTCCTTTCCCGTCCTCTTACGCCACGACCGATGTTCTCCCGACCGCTCCTCCTCATCGCCGCCGCCACGCTCCTGCCGTTCGGTGTCTCGGCGCAGACCACGGCGCGCGACACGGCGCGCGCGCTGCCCGTCGTTGTCACCGCCACCCGCTCGCCGCTCGCCGTCGAGCGGGCGCCGTCATCCGTGACCGTCCTGTCCGGCGAGCAGCTGCGCCGGGAGGGGATCACCACCGTCGCCGACGCGTTGCGCCAGGTGCCGGGGTTGTCGCTGGCGCAGACCGGCTCGTACGGCGGCGCGACGTCGCTGTTCATTCGGGGCGGCGAGAGCAAATACACCAAGGTGCTCGTCGACGGCGTGCCGGTGAACGACGCCGGAGGCGCGTTCGACTTCGCCTCCCTCACGACCGACAACGTCGAGCGCGTCGAAGTCGTGCGCGGGCCGGCGAGCGTGCTGTACGGCTCGGATGCGGTCGCGGGCGTCGTGCAGATCTTCACGCGACCCGGTGGCGGCCGCATTCGCGGGGAGCTCTCGGGACGCGGCGGCGGCTTCGGGTCGTCCGACGCCGATGGAGCCGTGCGAGGCGGCACCGAGCACGGTGGCTTCTCGCTCGGCGGCGGCCGGCACGCGACCGACGGCTTCCAGGCGTTCAACAGCGGGTTCCGCAGCGAGGTCGTGAGTGGGATGCTCCACGGCGCGCGCGGTCGCGGCGACGCGCGTCTGACGCTCCGCTACACCGACGCCGCGTTCCACTTTCCCACCAACGGCAGTGGACAGGTCGTCGACAGCAACGCGGTGCGCCGCGACGATCGTCTCGCCGTGGGCTTCGATGCGGGGTGGCGTCTCGCATCGGCCCTGGAGGTGCGTGCGGCGCTCGCGTCGCACGACCTGCACGGCGTGACGGACAACCAGCCCGACAGCCCGGGTGACGTCGGCGACTACTACTACACCACCGCGGACCGCTCCCGGCGCCGCAGCGGCGACGTGCGCGTGAACCTGTCGCTTCCCGGCGCGACCCGCCTCACCCTCGGTGGGCAGGTCGAGCGCCAGTGGCAGGCGAGCGAGACGAAGAGCAGCTTCGGCGACAACGGCGTCACCGCCGCGCGACGCACCACGGGCGCGTACGCGCAGCTCCTGCTCGCGCCGGTGGAGCGCTACACCGTTGCGCTGGGCGGACGATACGAGCACAACGAGCGGTTCGGCGACTTCGTCACCTATCGTGGCGCCGGCACCGTTCGCGTCGCCGCCGGAACACGGCTCCGCGGCAGCGTCGGGACGGCGTTCCGGGAGCCCACCTTCCTGGAGAACTACGGCGGGGCCTTCGTGATCGGCAATCCGTCGCTGAAGCCGGAGCACGCGCTCAGCGTGGATGCCGGCATCGAGCAGGATCTCGGTGGCTGGGGCACGCTCGGCGCGACCTGGTTCGCCAACTCCTTCCGCGACCTGATCGACTACAAGTACTCGGCGACGGAGCCGAACTACTTCAACATCGCGCGCACGCGGGCCCGCGGCGTGGAGCTCGAGGGGCGCGCCACGCTGCCCGCCGGCTTCGACGCCAACGTCGCGTTCACCTATCTCGACACCCGCGTCGTCGATCCGGGGACGGAGACGACCGCCACGGCCCTCTTCGCGCCGGGCGCGCATCTCCTGCGCCGACCGTCCCACACGCTCGACGTCGGGGCAGGTTGGCGCGGCGAGCGCGGATCGCTCCTGCTGCGCGCACTCCGCGTGGGGACCCGCGAGGACAACTACTACCTCCCGGACTTCTCGGTGCAGCACGTCACGCTGCCGGCGTACGCGCGTGTAGACATCTCGACCGAGCTCGGCCTGCTGGCCGCGTCGTCCGGCCGCGGCTCGGCGACGGCCACGCTGCGCATCGAGAACCTGTTCGACGCGCGCTACACGGACGCTGCGGGGTTCAACTACGACTTCAGCCGCACCGACGACGCGTCGTTGCGCCAGACCGGCTATCGGGCGCCGGGCCGGCGCGCGCTGGCGGGGGTGCGACTCGGCTGGTGATCTCCGCGGCGCGCGCGGCAGTATCTTTCGCCCATGGCGCTGCTCGCGACCGACGCGATCGTTCTGCACACGTTTGACTACCTGGAATCGTCGCGCATCCTGCGGCTGGTGACGCGGGATGGCGGCGTGCGCAGCGTACTCGCGAAGGGGGCGCGGCGTAGCTCGCGCCGATTCGGCAGCGCGGTGGACCTGTTTGCGCAGGGAAGCGCGCAACTCTACGCCAAGCCCGGTCGTGACCTCGACACGCTGAGTGCGTTCGACGTCGTGCTCTCGCGGCCGATGCTCGCCGCCGACCTGGGTCGCTTCGCCGGCGCGTCCGCCATCGCCGAGCTGACGCTGCGCTTCGGCCGCGACGCCGCCGACGCCGGGCTGTTCGTCGCCGTTGCCGACGCGCTCGACGCGCTGGCGACGGCGGCCCCCGACGCCGCGCTCACCGCGACGCTCGCCAGCGCGTGGCGCATCGTCGCCGAGCTGGGGTTCGCACCGGCGGTGGACCTGTGCGGAGAATGCCACGTGCCGCTCGAGCCGGCGGCGACGGTGATGTTCAGCCACCGGGCCGGCGGCGCGCTGTGCGCGTCCTGTGGCCGCCTCGCGGCGGCGGGGCGCAAGCTGCCGCCCGAGGCCCGCGATGCGTTGCGCGGCTTCCTCCGTGGCGCGTCGGGTGCGTCGCTGGACGACGCGTCGGCGCGCGCGCACCAGCGGCTCCTCCGCGAGTTCCTCGCCGAGCATCTCACCGACGGCCGTCCGCTGCGGGCGCTCGAGCTGTGGGAGGAGCAGCGGTGGTGACGCGAGGGTCGCGATGATCCTCGGCACCGCCGGCCACATCGACCACGGCAAGACGACCCTCGTGCGCGCCCTCACCGGCGTCGACACCGATCGCCTGCCGGAGGAGAAGCGCCGTGGCATCACGATCGACCTCGGCTTCGCGCCGCTCACCCTCGAGGGGATCGGCACACTCGGCGTGGTGGACGTGCCGGGGCACGAGGCGTTCGTGCGCACGATGGTCGCCGGCGCGACGGGGATCGACCTCGCGCTGCTCGTCGTGGCGGCGGACGAAGGCGTGATGCCGCAGACGCGCGAGCACCTCGCGATCCTCTCGCTGCTCGGCGTCTCCAGCGGCGTCGTGGCGCTCACGAAGAGCGACCTGGTGGACGCTGAGTGGCTCGCGCTCGTGGACGAGGACGTGCGCGCGACGCTCGCGCTGACTCCGCTCGCCGGTGCCGCCATCGTCCCGGTCTCGGCCACCTCGGGCGCCGGGCTCGAGGCGCTCCGCGCGGCCCTCGCCGCCGCGGCGCGGGCCATCCCGACGCGCTCGGGGGACGACATCTTCCGCCTTCCCATCGATCGCGCCTTCACCGTGAAGGGGACCGGCACGGTGGTGACCGGCACCGTGTGGTCGGGGGCGTTGAGCCGTGACGCCACGGTGCGCCTGCTGCCGGCGGATCAGGCGGTGCGCGTGCGCGGCCTGCACGCGCACGGTCACGCCGTGGAGCGGGTGCAGGCGGGCGATCGCGCCGCCCTCGCGCTGGCGGGAGTGGATCTGGACCAAGTGGCGCGCGGGGCGGTGCTCGTTCAGGGGAGCGCGTGGCAGGCGACGCGCGTGCTCCGGGCGGACGTCGCCCTGCTCGCCGACGCGCCCCGGGCGCTGGGGCCGCGCTCGCGGGTACGGCTGCACCTTGGTACGAGCGACGTGTCGGCGCGGCTCGTCGTGCCGGGCGGCACGCTCGCTCCGGGCGGGCGCGCGTCGGCGCGCATCGTGCTCGACGAGCGGATCGTCGCTCGGGCTGGTGACCGCTTCGTGTTGCGGTCCGCATCGCCGATGGCGACGATGGGCGGGGGAGTGGTGCTCGACCCATTGGCGCCGCTGCGCGCACGCGCCTGGCCCGCCGTCGATCGAGCGCCCGCCACCCTTCTCGCCCGCGTCGTGGAGGAGGGAGGCGCGGCCGGCGTGCAGCTCGGCGAGCTGCCGGTGCGGCTCGGAGTGTCGCCGTCGCGCGCGGCGGAGCTGGTGGACGGTTTTGGCGCTTGGCGGGTTGGAGACCGATTGGTCGGCGTGGAGGCACGGAGTGCGCTCGCTGCCGATGCCATGCAGATGCTCGAGCGGTTTCACGCCGAGCACCCGCTGGAGCCGGGCGCGCCGCTGCAATGGCTCCGCTCAAGGCTCCGCGCGCCGGAGGAGGTGAGTGCCGCGCTTCTCCCGGCGCTGGCGAGGGACGGGGGCGTTGTCGTCGAGCAAGGACTGGTGCGCCTGACAGGATTCGCCCCTCGTCTCGACGCCGACCAGGATCTGCTGCGAGCGTCGATGCTCTCGGCACTGGAGGCAGCGGGGCAGGAGCCGCCGTCGCTGGACGAGCTCGCCGCGTTGCTCGGCGTAGCCGCGCCGGTCGTGGCATCCATGGCGCGGCTGCTCGCTCGCGAAGGGACGCTCGTGGCCATCGAGCCGACGCGGTATTACCACGCCGCCACGGTGGACGCACTTCTGGCGCGGCTGCGGGGCGGCATGCATCCGGAGGCGGACTATGGGCCGGCGGAGCTGCGCGAGCTGCTGGGTTTCTCGCGCAAGTACCTCATCCCTTTTCTCGAGTTCACCGACCGGGCCGGTCACACCCTGCGCGATGCGTCGGGTCGACGGCGGCGCGGAGGCTCGTGACTACGCATGTACGTCGTCGGATACACCTCGGCGACACACGACAGCAGCTCTGGGGTATCCGCTCAGGCGTGCCTCGCTTGAACTGCCGCCGACGCCGCCGTAGCTTCGCGGCAGAAGCATTGTTGCACTTCACCCGTCACAGGAGCTCCACCAGGATCCTGTCTCGTCAGCCGGAGCAGACATGCATCACCGCTGGGCAGCACTT
>WNFK01162814.1_pt1 | contig 16905 bp, 14 predicted proteins | sample 5400281 | NCBI WGS metagenome assembly WNFK01 (sample SAMN13153350, study PRJNA577476) | soil metagenome | isolation source: 20 cm soil on Douglas fir-dominated hillslope | place: USA:California | collected 2013-09-17 | reverse complement strand
AGACGTTTGCCGACCAGGCCGTCATCGCCATCGAGAACGTCCGCCTGTTCAAGGAGCTGGAAGCGCGTAATAGCGAGCTGAGGGTCGCGCTCGAGCAGCAGACGGCGAGCAGCGAGATACTCCGAGCCATCAGCAGATTCCAGACCGATGTCCAGCCGGTCTTCGATGCCATCGCGGCCAAGGCACTGGACCTGTGCCGGGCAACGACCGGTTGGGTCTACAGGTTCGACGGTGAGCTCATCCACATCGCCGCGGCCCACAGTCTGAGGCCGGAAGCGGTCGAGGTCGTTCGGCAGAGCTACCCGATGCCTCCGAGCCGGGGTGGGGCTACCGCCCGCGCAGTTCTGAGCCGGGCCATTGTCTACATTCCGGACATCCGTGAGGATCACGAATACAGGCTCGAGACCCTCGCGCAGGCGGCCGACTACTTGAGCGTCCTCGCAGTGCCGATGTTGCTAGAAAGCAAGCCGATCGGGGTGGTCGTGGTCACGGGGGCCGAGGCTGCCGCCTCAGCGAGCTGCAAGCCAGGACGGGAGAGCTGACTCGCTCGGTCAAGGAGCTCCAGGCCCTGGGCGAGGTCAGCCAGGCCCTTAGCTCAACCCTCGACCTCGAGACCGTGCTCAACACGATTGTCTCCCGCGCCAACCAGCTCGCCGGGACCGACGGGGGCTCCGTCTACGAGTATGACGAGCGGAGCGAGGCGTTCCACCTGCGCGCTACCGACAACCTCGACGAAGAGGTGGTCGTGCTGGCTCGACGCACGCCGGTCCCGCGCCGCGAGGGCGTCCTCGGGCGCATGGCCGTGACGCGGGAACCGGTTCAGATTCCCGACATTGGCGAGGAGAGCGAGTACCATAGCCCTCTCCGGGACGTGTTGCTGAGGACCGGAACGCGGGCGCTCCTGGCCATTCCGCTGTTGCGCGAGGACCACCTGATCGGTGGGCTCACCGTCAACAAGAAGACGGCCGGGGAGTTCTCGCCGCAGATCATCGACCTGCTCAAGACCTTCGCGGCCCAGTCGGCGCTGGCCATCCAGAACGCACGGCTGTTCCGGGAGATCGGGGACAAGAGCCGCCAGCTCGAGGCGGCCGACCGCCACAAGTCCGAGTTCCTCGCCAACATGTCGCACGAGCTGCGCACGCCGCTCAACGCCATCATCGGCTACAGCGAGATGCTCCAGGAGGACGCGGCCGACCTCGGGGCCGGACAGTTCACCGACGATCTCGGGAAGATCAACAGCGCGGGCAAGCACCTGCTGGAGCTGATCAACGCGGTCCTCGACCTGTCCAAGATCGAGGCCGGAAAGATGGAGCTCTATCTCGAGAGCTTCGACGTGGCCGGGCTGGTGCGGGACATCGCGGCGGTGATCCAGCCGCTGGCCGCGAAGAACGCCAACCGTCTGGACGTGCGCTGCCCGGCGGAGACCGGGACGATGCGCGCGGACCTGACCAAGGTCCGGCAGGCCCTCTTCAATCTCCTGAGCAATGCCTGCAAGTTCACCGAGCGGGGAGCGATCTCGCTGACCGTGGCCCGGGAGGTGGTGGAAGGCCGGGATTCGATGGTGTTCGCGGTGAGCGATACGGGCATCGGGATGACTCCCGAGCAGATCGCGCGGCTGTTCGAAGCGTTCTCCCAGGCCGATGCGGCCACGACGCGCCGGTACGGCGGGACCGGCCTCGGTCTGGCCTTGAGCCGGCGCCTCTGCCGGATGATGGGCGGGGACGTCACGGTCGAGAGCCTGGCCGGCCGGGGCAGCACCTTCACGATCCGGTTGCCCGCCGAGGTGGCCGAGTCGGTCGAGGAGCCGGCGCCGTCCGCCGAAGCGACCGACCGTGCGTCGGCGGGCGTCGGCACCGTCCTGGTGATCGACGACGAGGCGGCGGTGCGGGACCTGATGCAGCGCTTCCTCACCAAGGAAGGATTCCGGGTCGTCACGGCCCACGGGGGCGAGGAGGGACTGCGGCGGGCGCGAGAGCTGCGGCCGGACGCGATCACGCTCGACGTCATGATGCCCGGCATGGACGGCTGGGCGGTTCTCTCGGCGCTCAAGGCCGACCCGGATGTTGCGGACATCCCGGTCATCATGCTGACGATCGTCGACGACAGGAATCTGGGCTATGCCCTCGGCGCCTCCGACTACCTCACCAAGCCGATCGACCGCGAGCGCCTGGTGGCGGTGCTGAAGCAGCACCGGCGCGACCTCCCGGTGCTGGTGGTGGACGATGACGTCGAGGTCCGGCAGCTTTTCCGGCGCATGCTCGAGCCGGAGGGCTACACGGTGGCGGAGGCCGGGAACGGCCGGGAAGCTCTCGATCGCCTGCACGACGTGTTGCCGAGCGTCATCCTGCTCGACCTGATGATGCCGGAGATGGACGGGTTCGAGTTCGTCGACGAGTTCCGTCGTCACGAGGCCTGGCGCGCGATTCCGATCATCGTCGTGACCGCCAAGGACCTGTCCCACGAGGACCGGGAGCGGCTCAACGGCCACGTCGAGAAGATTCTCCAGAAGGGCACCCACGGGCGCGAGCGGCTGCTCGCCGAGGTGCGCGAGCTGGTGGCGGCCAGCGTCACCCGCCGGAGGGCCCGGACCTGATGGCCAGGCTCCTGCTCGTCGAGGACAACGAGATGAACCGCGACATGCTGTCGCGCCGTCTCATCCGGCGAGGCTACGAGGTTGCCATCGCGGTGGACGGTGAGCAGGGCGTGGCGATGGCGCGGTCGGAGGCGCCGGCGCTGATCCTGATGGACATGAGCCTGCCGGGTCTGGACGGCTGGGAGGCGACCCGCCGGATCAAGGCGGCGCCCGAGACGCAGGGCATTCCGATCATCGCGATCACCGCGCACGCCATGTCCGGCGACCGTGAGAAGGCGATGGCGGCGGGCTGCGACGACTTCGATACGAAACCCGTCGACCTCGCCCGCCTGCTCGGGAAGATCGAGGCCCTGCTCGGCCCGGCGGCCGGGGCGTGAGCATCGATCCCGCCGCGCAGCTCCGCCACGAGCTGCGCACGCCGCTGAACCACATCATCGGCTACACCGAGCTGCTGCTCGAGGAGCTCGAGGCCGGCGACAAGCCCGAGCTGGTCGCCGGGCTCTCCGCGCTCCGCGCCGACGCCCGGCAGCTCCTCGCCTCGCTGAACGAGGTCCTGGCCCAGGGCCGGACCGGCCCGCCCGATCTCGCGGCTGCACGGGGCACCCTCGGCCCGCCGCTCGAGCGCATTCGCGCGGCCGGCGAGGCGCTGCGGCGGCAGGCGGCAGAGGCCGGCGCGGGCGCGCGGCTGGCCGACCTGGAGCGCATTCGCGCGGCGACCGAGCGGCTCGACGCGCTGCTCGGCCACGGCGCCGCGCCGTGGGCCCAGCCGGGCGCGGGGCAGGGGACGGGTCCGGAATCGGCCCCCGGCCCGTCGGGGCCGCCGCGCGAGGTGATCCTGGTCGTGGACGACAGCGAGGACAATCGCGACATGCTCGCCCGCCGCCTCCGCCGCCAGGGCTACGAGGTGCTGACCGCGGAGGGCGGGCGTGCGGCCCTCGCCGCGCTCGCAGCGGCGCCGGTGGACCTGGTGCTCCTCGACGTCATGATGCCGGACCTCGACGGCTACGCGGTGCTCGAGCGGCTCAAGGCCGATCCGGTTCGGCGCGACATCCCGGTCCTGATGATCTCGGCGCTCGACGAGCTCGACAGCGTGGTGCGCTGCATCCAGCTCGGCGCGGAGGACTATCTCGGCAAGCCGTTCGACCCGGTGCTGCTCCAGGCCCGGATCGGCGCGTGCCTGGAGAAGAAGCGCCTCCACGACCGGGAGGCGCGGCAGCGCCGCGAGCTCGCGGACCTCAACCGGACGCTGGAGCGGCGCGTGGCCGAGCAGGTGACCCAGCTCGAGCGGCTGGGCCGGCTCAAGCGCTTCTTCTCCCCGCAGCTCGCGGAGCTCATCGTGGCCGGCGGCGCCGAGGACCCGCTCAAGGCGCACCGGCGTGAGGTCACCGTGGTGTTCGTGGACCTGCGCGGTTTCACCGCCTTCGCCGAGACCGCCGAGCCCGAGGAGCTCATGGGGGTGCTCCGCGAGTACCACACGGAGATGGGCCGGCTGATCCTGGAGCACGAGGGCACGCTCGAGCGCTTCACCGGCGACGGCATGATGATCTTCTTCAACGATCCGGTCGAGATCCCGGACCCGGCGCCGCGCGCGATTCGCATGGCGGTCGCCATGCGCGACCTCAGCGTCGGGCTCGCCGCCCGCTGGCGCAAGCGAGGCTGGGACCTGGCCCTCGGTGTGGGCGTCGCGCAAGGCTACGCCACCATCGGCGCCATCGGCTTCGAGGGCCGCGTCGACTACGGCGCGATCGGGACGGTCACGAACCTGGCGGCCCGGCTGTGCGGCGAGGCGGGTGGCGGGCAGATCCTGATCTCCGCCCGGGTCGCGGCCGCGGTCGAGGGGTTGATCGACGCCGAGGACCTGGGCGCGCTGACCCTGAAGGGCCTCGCCCGACCCGTGCCGATCTGGAGCGTGCGCGGGCTGCGGTGAAGCCTCAGCTCCGCGCCGCGATTTCCGCGTCGAGGAGCTGGCGAAGCTGGCGGAGGTCCTCGATATCGAAGTTCTTGATCTGATCCTCGATGAGCATCTCGAGGGCGCCTTCCACGACGATCTTCTGGTGGAGCGTCTTGAAGAGATCGCCGAGCCACTCGCCCTGCTTCTTCGGATCGGAGTCGAGGTGGATCTTCCCGGACTCCACGAGAGCGACCACGATGTCCCGCGCCATCTCGGACGTGGTCGGGCCCGGCCCCTCGCTGCCGTCTCGCATGCGCGCCATTCCCAGAAGCCTACCAGCGGGTTCGGGTTCCGGCAACCCGACCCGGGTTCCCCGGGCTCAGAGCGCGCGCAGCCGTGGATAGAGCAGCGCGGTGGCGCCCGCGAGGGCCACCAGTCCGAGGCCGCTCGCGCCCAGCGCCGCGCTGACCCCGAACAGCGAGGCGAGCGCGCCGATCTGGATCTGCCCGAGCGGGGCCAAGCCGATGGCCACCACCCAGGCCCCGCCCGCCCGGCCGCGCAGATGCGCGGGGACACGGAGCTGGAGCAGGCTCTGCGCGAGCAGATCGGCCAGGGCCCCCGCCGCGTTGGCGAGGAGCACCAGGAGCGCCACGCCGACGAAGCCGACCACGTAGGGCGCTACCCCGAGGGCGATCAGGGTCCCGCCGAAGGACACCAGCACCGCCACGAAGAGCGCGCCGCTGCCCGCGGTGAAGCCGCGCAGGGAGGCGAGCAGCGCCAGGATGCCGCCCACCGAGCGCGCCGCGTTGAGCACGCCGAGCCCCTCGGGGCCGGTGTGGAGGACGTCGCGGGCGAGGCTCGGCAGGAGCGCCTGGTGCGCGAAGCCCAGCACCTCGGCGCCCGCGGTGAGCATCATCAGGACCAGCAGCATGCGGTCGCGGTTCACCGCGTCGACGAAGCTCGTGATGCCCCGCCACATCGAATCGGGCGCGGCCGGCGCGGCCGCGGTCACCGCGCGGGCCGGGAGCATCGCGAGCCCGCCGGCCAGGTAGGCGGCGGCCACGAAGAGATAGGCGTGGCCCGAGCCGTAGCGCGCGATGATCGCGCCCGCGACGAGCGAGCCCACCAGCCAGCCCGTGCGCATGGCCACCCCCAGGATCGCGAGGCCGCTCACGAGGCCGGCGGCGCCGACCACGTCGTGCGCGTAGCTCTGCCGCGCCGCGTGCTCGAGGCCACGCAGGATGCCGCCCACGAAGGTGAGCAGGACGAGCTGGGCGAGGCTCACCGCGCCGGTCAGCGCCAGCACGCCCATCAGCGCGGTTGCCACCGCCTGACCCGCGCCGGTGGCGATGAGCAGGCGGTGGCGTGGCAGGCGGTCCGCGATCACGCCGGCGGGCACGCCCACGAAGAAGAGGGGCAGGGCGCGCGCGCCCATCGCGGCGCCGACCAGGAAGGGCGAGTCGGTCAGCTCGAGCGCGAGCCAGCCGAGCACGACGAGCTCGCCCATCATGCCGATGGAGCTGAGCAGGGTGCCGGCGCCCAGGTAACGCAGGTCGGGGAACAGCCGGAGCATCAGCTCCGGCTCGACAGGGAAGCGAGCGCGGGTCGTCTCAGCCAGGTGACCGCGAGCGGGCCCACTACCAGCACCGCGCCCACCACGTTCAGGATCGCGAAGCCCCAGAGCCCCAGGATCATGCCGCCCGCCACCGCCCCGATCGCGCCCATCAAGCCCATGAGGAGGTCCGCGAAGCCCTGCACCGACGCCCGCTCCGCCGGCACGAGCGCGTCGGTGAGCAGGGCGCTGCCGGCCACGAACGCCAGATTCCAGCCGACCCCGTTCAGGAAGAGCGCGAGGATGACCGGCACCGCCTCGGTGCCCGGCGCGATCCCGGCCAGGCCCACCGCGAAGATCAGCAGGAGCGCGCCCGCCGCGATCACCGGCAGCCGCCCTAAGCGATCCGCGAGCCAGCCCGAGAGCGGCGAAGCCACGTACATGCCGGCCAGGTGGAGCGAGACCGCGACGCCGATGGTCCCGACCGCGTGGCCCTGGTCGTGGAGGTAGAGCGGCGAGATGGCGGTGGTGCTGATCATCACGAACTGGCTGACCGACAGGGTGGCGAGCGCCACCTGCACCCGCACGTCCGCGAGGATCGCGCCGAGCGTGCGCGCGCCGCCGGCGGGCCGACCCGCATCCGCGGCCTCCTGCTCCTGGCGGGCGATGGCGAGCGGATCCGGGCGCAGGAAGCAGAAGGTCAGGAGCGCGGCGATGGTGTAGCTGGCCACGCTGATCAGGAACGCGCTCGCGGTCGCCGGGACCCCGAGCCGCGCGCCGATGGAGAGCGCGGGGGCCATCAGGTTGGGGCCGATCATCGAGCCCACCGTGGAGCCCCAGACGATCAGGCCCATCGCGCGGCCGCGCCGGGCGGGAAGGCTCACGTCGGCGGCCGCGTAGCGGGCGAGCAGGTTGGAGGTGCTCGCGATGCCGAACAGCGCCATGCCGATCAGCATCAGCGTGAAGCTGCGGCCGGCCACGCCCCAGACGCCGAGCACCGCGCCGATCATCGCGAGCGCGTAGCCGAGGGCCAGGCCCGGGCGGCGGCCCGAGCGCGCCATCAGGCGGGCCAGCGGCCAGCTCGCCAGCGCGGTGCCGAGCGCGCCCACCGCGATCGGCAGGCCCGACCAGGTATTGGTACCGGTGATGCTGGCCGCCATGATGCTGCCGACCGCCATGCCGATCGCGTGGCCGGTGCTGCCGCAGACCTGAGCCACGAACAGCGTAGCCATCAGCTTGACGCGGACCGAGCCGCGCCGTGACGTCTCTGTCAGGGCGTGCATGAGCGGTCGAGGACCGGGTGAATCGTATCACGCTCGCTCGGTTCCGCTCGATTCTGATACGATCGCGGCCGGAGCGACCAATCGTCATGCGCGTGAGCCGCGTCACCCCGTTTCTCGTCGATCTCGGCGGCGGCAAGAACCTGTGCTTCGTCAAGGTCGAGACCGACGGCGGCCCGCACGGCTGGGGCGAGTGCTACACCCAGGCGGACCGCGACACCAGCATCGTGGCGCTCGTGGAGGCGATCGGTCGCTATCTCGTCGGCCGCGACGCGAGCCACATCACCCATTTCGTGCACTGGGCCTACCACGATTTCGCGGCCAAGCGCGGCGCGATGGACTTCTGGAGCGCGGTGAGCGGGCTCGAGCAGGCGCTCTGGGACATCGCGGGCAAGCGGCACGGGGTCCCGGTGCACGAGCTGCTCGGCGGCCCGTGTCGCGACCGCGTGCGGGTCTACGCCAACGGCTGGTACGGCGGCGCGAAGACCCCGGGGGAGTACGCGGCGCGGGCGCGCGACACGGTGGCCCGCGGCTTCGACGCCCTGAAGTTCGATCCGTTCCCTGGCCCGTGGCGCACCCACATCACGCGCGCGGCCGAGGAGCAGGCGTTGGCCAACGTGGCCGCGGTCCGCGAGGCGGTGGGACCCGAGGTCGACCTGCTGATCGAGGTGCACCGGCGCCTCGCCCCGATGCACGCGGTGCGGATCGCGCGGGAGATGGAGCGCTTCCGGCCGTTCTGGTACGAGGAGCCGGTGTCCTCCACGAACCTCGAGGCGCTCGCGGAGTGCCGGCGGCAGATCGCGATCCCCATCGTCACCGGGGAGGAGCTCTACACTCGGGCCGAATTCCGGCGCGCCTTCGAGCTGCGCGCGGCCGACATCGTGAATCCCGACGTGTGCAACTGCGGCGGCATCCTGGAGCTGCGGGCGATCGCCCAGATGGCCGAGCCCTCCCTGGTCGCGGTCTCGCCCCACAACTACAACAGCACCACGGTGGGCCTGGCCGCCACCCTGCACGTCTCCGCCGCCATCCCCAACTTCCTGATCACCGAGTACTTCGTGAACTTCGAGGCCCGCGGCCGCGAGATCGCCCGCCCTCCGTTCGAGGTGAAGAACGGCTACGTTGCGGTGCCCGCGCGGCCCGGCCTCGGCCTCGAGCTGGACGAGGCGGCGCTCGCGCGGTTTCCGGCCCGTCCGTCCGCCGGACGGACGATGCCCACCCCGGGAGACGAGGCGCCGTGAGAGGAAAGACGCGATGAAAGCGAACGACATCACGCGCCGGTCATTTCTCGCGGGCGGCCTCGCGGCCGCGGGCGCCGCGCTGGCGCCACGGGGCGCGGCGCGCGCCGCCGCCAGCGATCTCGACTTCGCCTCCGCGCTCGAGGCGGCGCGCGCGATCCGGAGCGGGCAGGTCTCGGCGGTCGAGCTGACGACCCGCATGCTGGACCGGATCCAGCAGCACAATGGCAAGCTCAACGCCATCGTTGCCCTCGCGGGCGACGCGGTGGAGCGGGCGCGGGCCGCCGACGAGGCGCGAGCGCGGCGCGACTGGTGGGGCCCGTTCCACGGCGTGCCGTGCACCATCAAGGACAGCTTCGAGGTGGCGGGGGTCACGACCACCTCCGGCTCGCCCACGCTGCGGACCCACGTGCCCGCGCGCGACTCGGTGGTGGCGGCGCGGCTCCGGGGCGCGGGCATGATCATCCTGGGCAAGACGAACGTCCCGACGTTCGCGGCCGACTGGCAGAGCTACAACCCGGTCTACGGCCAGACCAACAACCCCTGGGACGTCACGCGCACGCCCGGGGGCTCGACGGGCGGGGGCGCCGCCGCGCTCGCGGCGGGGCTCACGTATCTCGAGCCGGGCAGCGACCTCGCCGGGTCGATCCGCATCCCCGCGCACTTCTGCGGGGTCTACGGCCACAAGCCCTCGCTCGACGTGGTCCCGATGCGCGGCCACATCCCGCCGCCGCCGGGAACCCCGGCGTCGCCGCCCTCGACGCTGCCGGTGGCCGGGCCGCTCGCGCGCTCCGCCGCCGATCTGCGCGCCGCCCTCGAGGTGCTGGGCGGGCCCGACGGCGACGAGGCGCGAGCCTGGCGGTGGTCGCTGCCGCCCGCCCGCGGCCTCCGGCTGGCCGACTACCGGATCGGGTACGTGCTCGATCATCCGGGGGCCCCGGTCTCCCCGGAGGTGGGCGACGCGCTCGCGGCCACGATCGAGGCGCTGCGAAAGGCCGGGGCGCAGCTCACCGAGGGTTGGCCGGCGGGCGTGAACGCGGACGAGCAGTTCGACGCCTACTACGCGCTGCTCATCGCGCGATACACCCAGCCGGCGCGCGAGGATCAGCTGCCCGGCCTCCGTCAGCTCGCGGCCAGCCCGGACACCTCCTACCTCGCCCGGTACGCCCGCGCGATCACCGCGTCCGACGCGCACATGCGGACGGTGGATATCCGGCGCCGCGCCGCGCGCGGGGTCTGGCAGGCCTACTTCCGCACCCACGACGCCTTCCTGCTGCCGACCGCGCTGGTGCCCGCGTTCCCCCACGACCAGGTCGGGACGCCGCTCATGCGCGTGCTCGCCACCCCGCGCGGCGAGCGACCCTATCCCGATCTCTGCTTCTGGATCTCCTTCGCGTCGGTGGCCGGCCTGCCCGCGACGACCGCGCCGGTCGGCCTCACGCGCGGCGGGCTGCCGGTGGGCATCCAGATCGTGGGCCCGTATCTCGAGGACGCGACACCCATCGACCTGGCGGGCCGGCTCGCCGACGTGATCGGCGGTTTCCGGCCGCCTCCGGGGTTCTGAGCATGCCGATCGACGAGCGTGAGTGGGCGGCCCTGTGGCCGCTCGATCCCACCGTGGCGTTCCTGAACCATGGCTCCTACGGCGCCTGCCCGAGCGAGATCCTCGCGTACCAGAGCGCGCTCCGCGCGGAGCTCGAGGCCGGACCGGTGCGATTCCTCGGCCGCGACCTGGAAGGGCGCCTCGACGTCGCGCGCGCCGCGCTCGGCGCGTTCGTCGGCGCCGATCCGGACGACCTCGCGTTCATCGGCAACGCCACCAGCGGGGTCAACGCGGTGCTGCGCTCGCTCGAGTTCGCGGCGGGCGACGAGCTGCTCACCACCGATCACGCCTACGCGGCCTGTAAGAACACGCTCGACTACGTCGCCCGGCGGAGCGGCGCCCGCGTGGTGGTGGCCACGCTGCCGTTCCCGGTCTCGTCCCCGGAGGCGATCGTGGCCGCGGTGCTGGGGAAGGCGACGGGGCGCACGCGCCTGGCCCTGCTGGATCACATCACGAGCCCCACGGGGCTGATCCTGCCCATGTCGCGCTTGGTCGCAGAGCTGCGCGGGCGCGGGGTGGAGTCCCTGGTGGACGGCGCGCACGTGCCCGGGATGATCCCGCTCGACCTGACGAGCCTCGGGGCCGCCTACTACAGCGCCAACTGCCACAAGTGGCTCTGCACTCCGAAGGGATCGGCCTTCCTGTGGGTGCGCCGGGATTGCCAGCCGAGCATTCACCCGCTCACGATCAGCCACGGCGCGGTCGGGGAGCGGCCCGGCCGGACGCGCTTCCGCCTCGAGTTCGACTGGACCGGCACGCAGGACCCGACCGCGTGGCTGACCGTGCCGAGGGCGATCGAGTACCTGGGCGGGCTGGTGCCGGGCGGGTGGCCCGCCCTGATGGCGCGCAACCGGGCGCTCGCGCTCGAGGCGCGGCGGCTGCTGTGCGCCGCGGTCGGCACGGCGCCGGCCTGCCCGGACGAGATGCTCGGCACGCTCGCGAGCGTGATCCTGCCGGACGGGGTGGCGACCGAGACGGGGTGGCGCGTGCCCGACCCGCTCAAGGCGCGGCTGTTCGACGGCCACCGCATCGAGGTGCCGATCTTCCGCTGGCCCGCCCCGCCGCGGCGCCTGGTGCGCATCTCCGCCCAGCTCTACAACCAACGCGAGCAGTACGTCCGGCTCGCCGACGTGCTCCGCAAGGAGCTCGCCGCCGAGCGCGCGGGCTAGTCGGTCAGCGAGCGGTAGATCTCGACCTCGGCCGGCCCCTGGGTCAGGCCTTCCTTCTCGCGGCGCTCCCGGTAGGCGGCCAGGTACGGCGCCTTGCGGTGCAGCTCGAAGGCGGCGTCGTCCTTGTACTGCTCGTAGAAGATGAAGAGGTCGGGGTCCTTGCTGGAGCGATGCGGGCGGTAGATCAACAGGCCCGGCTCCGCCTTCGTCACGACGGCCACCTGCTCCTTGAGGAGCGCGGCCAGCGCGTCGCCCTTGCCCTGCACCGCCCGGATCTTCGCGATCACCGTGAGCACGTCGGCCATGATTGGTCTCCTTGGTTCGAGCGGGTGGGGAACGAGGGCATGCGCGCGTCCGCGATTATAGCAGCCGGAGCCGCCGCGACGCGAGCAGGACGAGCGCGTTGGCTGCGACCATCGCCCCGCCCACCAGCACCGCGAAGCGGGCGTCCACCGCCGCCGCGAGCACGCCGCCCAGCAGGCCGCCGAGCGGCAGCAGGTTCCAGCAGAGCGCGTAGAGGCTCATCACGCGGCCGCGCAGGTGATCGGGCACCGCCTGCTGGAGATGCGTGCTCACCTGGGTGAGATAGAACGTGTTGCTGAAGCCGACCGCGGCCAGCATCGGCATCGCGAGACCGAGGCCGGGCGACTGCGAGAAGATCGCGAGCCCCAGGCCCATGCCCGCCGCGCCGGTCAGGATGACGAGGCCGCGGTGACGGATGCGCGTCGCCATCGTGGCCACGATGAGGGTGCCCACGAGCGCCCCGGTGCCGTGCGCGGCGTTGAGCAGGCCGAAGCCGGCGGAGCCGGCCTGGAAGTACACGTCCGCGTAGATCGGCAGCAGCGTCACGTAGGACAGGCCGAAGACCGCGTTGAAGAGGGCCAGACAGATCAGCGCCGCGAACACGAAGTTGTGGCGGACGAAGCTCAGGCCCTCGAGGAGCTGGGTGCCCATGTGACCGACCGGCGCGGTGGCCGACCGCGCGTCCACGTGCAGGCGCGAGTACATCGCGAGCGCCATTCCGGACGCGACCGCCGCGATGGCGAGGCCGACGGTGCCGCCGAAGGCCGCGATCAGGATGCCGGTGATCGAGGGGCCGATCATGCGGCCGGCCTGCCAGGGGATCGAGCCGAGCGCGACCGCGTTGGCGAGCCGCTCGCGGCCGACCATCTGCGGCACCATGGACATCCGGGTGGGCTCGTCGAAGGCGCGAAACGTATTGCTGAGCGCGGCCAGCACCAGCAGGTGCTCGACGCGGATCAGCGCGAAGGCGGAGAGGCCGAAGGCGGCGAGCAGGGTCAGGGTGGTGAGCACCTGGGTGGCGAGGAGCAGGCGCAGCCGGTTCACCCGATCCGCGAGCACGCCGCCCCAGAGCTGGAAGACGACGAGCGGGACGCCCTGGGCGAGCCCGAGGTAGCCCAGGTGAAGCGCGTCGTGGGTGGCCTCCCAGACCAGCCACGCGAAGGTCACGTACTCGGCGCGGTGGCCGAGCACGTAGAACACGAGGCCGATCCAGTAGAAACGGTAGTTGCGCTCGCGGAGTGCCGCGAAGGTGGTCAAGCCCGCCAGGGCTCGACGAGGATCTTGGCGTGGCGCTCGGGGGAGGCGAGGGCCTCGAACGCGCCGGCCACGCCCTCGACGCCCACCTTGCCGGTGATGAGCGGCGCGACCGGGATGCGGCCCTCCGCGATGTGGCCGAGGGTGGCCGCGAACTCGTCCGGGGTGTAGCCCAGCACGAACTGGAGATTCAGCTCCTTGCTGATGCCGAGCATCGGGTAGATCGTGTCCGCCTCCATGCACACGCCGACCACGACGATGCGCGTGCCGCGGGGGGAGGCGGCCATGAGCTGGTCGAGCACGCCCGGCACCCCGACGCACTCGAAGACGACGGCCGGCCGGACCGACGGCCCCTTGATCCAGGGGGGCAGGACCGGGGCGCGGCTCGCGTCGCGCCAGACCGCGGCCTCGCGCCAGCTCTGCCACGGGGTGGTCGTCGCGGGATCCACCACGAGGTCGGCGCCCAGAGCGGTCGCCAGCTCGCGGCGCCGGGCCGAGAAGTCCGCGGCCACGATGGGCCGCGCGCCGTGCAGGCGCAGCGCCGCGATCACCGCGAGGCCCACCGGGCCGCAGCCGATCACGAGCGGCGCGTCGTCGGGCTCCAGCCGCGCCTTGGCCACCGCGTGAAGACCCACCGCCATCGGCTCGGTGAGCGCGGCGTGCTCGGTGCTGAGCCCGTTCGGCACCGGGAGGAGCAGCGCCTCGGTGAGCCGCATGTACTCGGCGTACCCGCCGGGGGTGTCGTTGGAGTAGCCGACCGTGCGCGGGCCGTCGGCGCGGATCAGGCTCGGCCGCGAGCAGACGCGCGTGCCGGGCCGGAGCGTCCCGGTGGTCCCGGGCCCGTGCTCGACCACCTCCGCGCAGAATTCGTGGCCCATCACCACGTCGCGCGCGAGATCCATCGTGAACACGCTGCCCGCGCGGCGCGAGGCGGCCACGAACTGCTCGGCGTGCCGGAGCGCGTGGAGGTCGGAGCCGCAGATGCCGCAGGCCAGGGTCTTGACCAGCACCTCGCCCGGCCCCGGATCGGGGCGGGGCAGGTCGGCGGCGACGAGTCGCTTGTTCCGCATCACGGCTGCGCGCATCTATCGGACCTCCACGATCAGCTCGATCTCGATCGAGACGTTGGACGGCAGGGAGGAGAGGCCGACCGCGCTGCGGGCGTGGCGCCCGGCCTCGCCGAAGAGCCGCTCGAGTAGATCGGACGCGCCGTTGATGGCCGCGGGCTGGGCGTCGAAGTCGCGCCCCGCGTTCACGAAGCCGAGCACCTTGACCACGCGCTTCACCCGGTCGAGCGAGCCGACCGCCTGCTTCACGCAGGCCAGGCAGTTGAGCGTCGCGTCGCGGGCGGAGAGGTAGGCGTCCGCCTGGCTGACCTCCTGCCCGACCACGCCCACGTAGCGGCGCACCCCGTTGATCCGCGCGGTCTGGCCCGAGGTGAAGACGAGCTGGCCGGCGCGCGCGGCGGGCAGGTAGTTGCCGACCGGCACCGGCGGCTGCGGCAGCTCGAGCCCGAGCCGGGCGAGCTTCTTCTCGATGCGCATCGCGTCCGGCATCGTCAGATCCTCTCCGCCTCCGCCAGCATCGCCTCGTAGCCCGAGACGACGTCGCGCGGAATCTCCACCAGGTCCAGGATGCGATCGAAGTCCTTGAAGCCGGAGCCGGTGAGCACGCAGACCAGCGACTCGCCGCGGTCGATGAGGCCGTCCCGCACGCCCCGGCGGACCGCCGCGACGGTGACCGCGCCGCTCGGCTCGATCATGAGGCCTTCCCCGGCGAGCAGGCGCACCGCCTCGATGATCTCCGCCTCCTCCACCGCGAGCGCGTCGCCGTCGGAGGCGCGCACCGCGGCCAGGCACTGATCGCCGAGCAGCCCGGGATCGGCGGCGGCCACCGCGCTCGCGATGGTGGGCTGCCGCTCCACCGGCTCCACGCGCGGGAGACCCTTCTTCCACGACTCCACGATGGGCGCGCAGCGGGCCGCCTGGACCGCGGTCATCTTGGGCAGCCGATCAATCCAGCCGAGCGTGCGCAGCTCGTTGAAGCCCTTCCAGGTCTTCACGAGCGACATGCCGCCGGCACAGGGATGGAGCACGCGGTCGGGCACGCGCCAGCCCAGGTCCTCGGCGATCTCGTAGGCGTAGGTCTTCTTGCCCTCGTAGCGAAACGGGTTGTCGGTGCCGCAGTCGTACCACTTCACGCGCCCGCTCGCGATCAGCTTCCGGTACATGGCGTTGATCTGCGAGTAGTGGCCGTCGACTCGGATGAGCCGGGCCCCGAAGAAGACGGCCTGCGCCATCTTGGGCACCGGGGTGTCCTTCGGGCAGAACACCACGCTGCGGAGGCCCGCGCGCGCGGCGTAGGCCGCGGTGGACGACGCCTTGTTGCCGGTGGAGTCGCAGGCGAGCACCTCGTAGCCGAACTCCATCGCCTTGGTCGCCGACACCGTGATCGAGCGGTCCTTGAGCGAGCCGGTGGGATTGGCCGCGTCGGACTTGAGCCACAGCTCGCGCACCCCGCAGGCCTGGGCGATGCGCTCCGACCGGAGGAACGGCGTGCCGCCCTCGCCGAGCGTCACGATGCGCCCCGGGGCGAGCACGGGCAGCAGCTCGCGCCAGCGCCACACGCCGGCGGGGCGCCGGGCGAGCGCGTCGCGGTCCACCTCGCGGCCGAACCGGGCCAGATCGTAGCGGGCCTCGAGGAGCTGGTGGCAGCGCGGGCAGAGGAGGAGATCCTGGTCCGGCGCGTACGCGGCGCGGCACCCGAGACAGTCGAAGCCGGTGAAGTACAGGTGCGTCATCTCCCGGGCGATAGTATGCTCCCGGCATGGCCCGCCTCAAGCTCGTCCTCGCGATGATGATGCACGAGACCAATACCTTCTCCCCGGTGCCCACCCCGCTCGCGTCGTTCCGGCCGCTCCAGGGCGAAGCCGCCATCGAGGAGTTCAAGGACACCAATACCCAGCTCGGCGGCTTCCTCCACGTGGCCCAGCAGGCGGGCGCCGAGATTGTCCTGCCGGTCGCGGGCGGGGCGCATCCGTCGGGTTACGTGGAGCGGGCCGCCTACGAGGACATGGTCGAATCCATCGTGGGCGCGGTGCGCGGCGGCTGCGACGCGGTGTTCCTGGCGCTCCACGGGGCGATGGTGGCCGAGCACGTGGACGACGGCGAGGGCGAGCTGCTGCGCCGGATCCGCGCGGTGGCGCCGACGGTGCCGATCGCGGTGGGGCTCGACTTCCACTCGCACATGACCGCCGCCATGGTGGACAACGCCACCGTCATCGCCGGCTACTGCACCTATCCCCACGTGGACATGGGCGACACCGGCCAGCGCGCCGGGCGCACCATGATGCGGGCGTTGCGCGGGGAGATCGAGCCGGTGATGGTGTGGGGGTCGCTCCCGATGATGACCAGCACGCTGGTCCACGCCCCGTCGCGCCAGCCCATGAAGGACGTGATGGACATGGCGATGGCCGCGGAAGCCTCGGGCGCGGTGCTCAACGCGTCCGTGTTCGGCGGCTTCCCGCACTCCGACATCCCGCACATCTCGCTCTCCGCCGTCATCGTCTGCGATCGTCGCACGGACGCGGGCCAGGTCCTGCGTGACCGGCTGCTCGCGATGGCCTGGGATCGGCGGGCGGACTACCTCTACAACGGCGCGCCGCTGGCCGGCCAGGTCGCGCACGCCCGCACGCTCGGGGATGGACCAATCGTTCTGGTGGATCACGGCGACAATACCGCCTCCGGCGGCACCCAGGACGTGATGAGCGTGATCGAGGAGGTCATGCGTCAGGGGCTGACCGACGTGGTGGCCGGACCCATCTGCGATCCGGCGGGCGTGCGGCGGCTCGTGGAGGCGGGCACCGCGGCCGGCGTCACGTTGCCGCTGGGCGGGCGCATCGACATGCCACAGATCAATCTCACCGGCAAGCCGTTGAGTGTGACCGGCAAGGTCACGCGCATCACCGACGGGCAGTTCACCGTCACCGGGCCGATGGCCACCGGCACGCGCGTGCGCATGGG
>WNFK01244793.1_pt1 | contig 16926 bp, 16 predicted proteins | sample 5400281 | NCBI WGS metagenome assembly WNFK01 (sample SAMN13153350, study PRJNA577476) | soil metagenome | isolation source: 20 cm soil on Douglas fir-dominated hillslope | place: USA:California | collected 2013-09-17 | reverse complement strand
AAGCTGTACCGCCACTGTTATCGCACAGTGGGGGAAGCGTTCCACTGGTTCGACCGTTGGGACTGGACCGACGACCAGATTACCGAGCCCCTCGTGGATCCCAACATCCAGCTGCACGTGGCCCTGCGGGACGGCAGCCTCGCCGGGTGGTACGAGCTGCGCCGGGTGCCCGAGGATGGTTCGGTCGAGATCGCCTACTTCGGGATTGTCGCCGCTGAATTCGGTCGTGGACTCGGGAAGCACCTCCTCTCGTGTGCGGTGCGCGACGCCTGGGCACTGAGGCCACGGCGCGTATGGTTGCATACCTGCACGCTGGATCATCCCAACGCGCTGCCCAACTACGTCAAGCGAGGGTTCGCGCCTTATCGCAAAGAAGTGTACGAAGTAGATTCCCCCGCGTGAACTTCGACTTTCAGCTGACGCGCAAACGCAAGCTCATCATCGCCGCCATCCTGCTGACGCCGATCCTGTTGTTCGCGCTCTACACCTGGTCGGCGTTGCATTGGAGCTACTCGGAAGGAGAACGGGCGGGTACGTGCAGAAGTTCTCTAAGCGCGGCTGGCTCTGCAAGACGTGGGAGGGTGAGTTGGCGATGGTCTCGATGCCCGGGACGATGTCCGAGAAGTTCTACTTCACCGTGCGGGACGACGTCACGGCGGAGCACGTCAACCAGTCGCTCGGCAAGCGCGTCGCGCTCAAATACCAGCAGCACAAGGGTGTTCCCACGACGTGCTTCGGGGAAACCGAGTACTACGTGATCGCCGTGAAGGTGGTGGAATGAGCGCGAACTCGTTCGGCAGCCGTGCCACCCTTAACGGATACGAAATCCACCGCCTCGATGCGCTCGAGAAGCGCGGTCTGCCGGTGGCCCGGCTCCCCTACTCTCTCAAGATCCTGCTCGAGAACCTGCTGCGGCTCGAAGACGGGCGCGTCGTCCGCGCGGAGGACGTAGAGAAGCTGGCGCGCTGGGACGCCGCCAAGACCCCCGACGAAGAAATCAGCTTCATGCCGGCGCGCGTGCTGATGCAGGACTTCACGGGCGTGCCCGCGGTGGTCGATCTGGCCGCGATGCGCGACGCGATCGTCCAGATGGGCGGGGACCCTCGCAAGGTCAACCCGCTGCTCCCCGCCGAATTAGTCATCGACCACTCGGTGATCGTGGACGAGTTCGGCACCCCGACCGCCTTTCATACGAACGCCGAGCTCGAGTTCCAGCGAAACCGCGAGCGCTACGCGCTGCTCCGGTGGGCGCAGAAGACGTTCAAGGGATTCAAGGTCGTGCCACCGGACACCGGCATCGTCCACCAAGTGAACCTGGAATACCTCGCGCGCGTCGTCTTCACGACGGACGGCCCACGCCAAGCCTACCCGGATACGCTCGTCGGCACCGATTCGCACACCACCATGGTCAACGGGCTAGGCGTGCTCGGCTGGGGCGTGGGCGGCATCGAAGCCGAGGCGGCGATGCTTGGCCAGTCCGTCTCGATGCTGATCCCGCAGGTCGTGGGATTCCGGCTGACGGGACGGCTGGCCGAGGGCGCCACCGCTACCGACCTGGTGCTCACGGTCACGCAGATGCTGCGCAAGAAAGGCGTCGTCGGAAAGTTCGTGGAGTTCTACGGGCCGGGCATCGCAGCGCTGACGCTCGCCGATCGCGCGACGATCGGCAACATGGCCCCCGAGTACGGCGCGACCGTCGGCATCTTCCCGGTCGACCAGGAGACCCTGCGCTACCTCGAGTTCACGGGCCGCCCCGCCGACCGCGTGCGGCTCGTCGAAGCCTACATGAAGGAGCAGGGACTCTTCCAAACCGCGGACACACCCGAGTCGGTATACAGCGATACGCTCGAGCTGAATCTCGCGACCGTGGAGCCGAGCCTTGCAGGCCCGCGGCGCCCGCAGGACCGCGTCGCGCTACGCGAGGTGGGGCGGAACTTCCACGAGACGCTGCCGACCCTGATGAAGGCGAAGCCGACCGCGCCGCCGCCGGACGTTCGCAACCATTGGGAGGCCGAAGGCGGGCACACGTTCGGCGGCGGGGCGGTAGTCGCGGCACCGCCGACGCCGACCCACGGCGAGCTGAGCCACGGATCGGTCGTGATCGCCGCGATCACGAGCTGCACCAACACGTCGAACCCGTCGGTGATGCTCGCCGCGGCGCTCGTTGCCAAGAAGGCCGTGGAGCGGGGACTCAACACTCAAGCCTGGGTGAAGACGAGCCTCGCGCCGGGCTCCAAGGTCGTCACCGATTACCTGCGGCAGGCGAATCTGATGAAGCCGCTCGAACAGCTGCGCTTTCATCTCGTGGGATACGGGTGCACGACCTGTATCGGGAATTCCGGGCCCCTCCCCGAAGCCGTGTCGGCAGCGGTCACCGAGGGTGAGCTCGTCGTGTGCGCGGTGTTGTCGGGGAACCGCAACTTCGAAGGCCGCATCCAGCAGGAAGTGCGGGCGAATTATCTCGCCTCGCCGCCGCTCGTCGTCGCCTACGCGCTCGCGGGCAGGATCGACATCGAGTTCCATACGCAGCCACTCGGTACCGGCAAGGACGGCAAGCCGGTCTTCTTGCGTGACATCTGGCCCTCGACCAAAGAAGTCGATGAGGTCATCCGCACGTCGATCAAGTCGGCGATGTTCCAGAAGTCTTACGGCGAGGTGTTTCAGGGGGACGAGCGGTGGCAAGGCCTCCCGGTCCCCGAAGGCGACCGGTTCGCCTGGGAGCCCGACTCCACCTACATCCGGCGCGCGCCGTACTTCGATGGCATGCCGGCGCAGCCGCAGCCGGTCGTCGACATCCGGGGCGCGCGCGTCCTGTGCCTGCTCGGTGACAGCATCACCACCGACCACATCTCGCCCGCCGGCTCGATCCGGAAAACCCTGCCCGCCGGCCAGTATCTCATCGCGAAGGGCGTCGAGCCGGTGGACTTCAATTCCTACGGGGCGCGCCGCGGCAACCACGAAGTGATGGTGCGGGGTACCTTCGCCAACGTACGTCTCAAGAACCAGCTCGCGCCGGAGACGGAGGGGCCCTTCACGGTCCACCTGCCGGGCGGCGAGCAGATGACGATCTACGACGCGTCGGTGAAATACCAAGCCGAAGGCACGCCGCTCGTCGTGCTCGCCGGCAAGGAATACGGCTCTGGGTCGTCGCGCGATTGGGCCGCCAAAGGGCCGCGCCTGCTCGGCGTCCGCGCCGTGATCGCGCAGAGCTACGAGCGGATTCACCGTTCGAATCTCGTGGGCATGGGGATCCTGCCGTTGCAGTTCTTGGCGGACCAGTCGCCGGCGTCTCTTGGACTGACAGGCAAGGAGCGCTACGATATCACCGGGCTCCTGGAGCTGCCGAAGCAGGTGACCGTCAAGGCGACGGCGGACGACGGCAAAGTCACGGAGTTCAAAGCCACGGTCCGCATCGATACCCCGCAGGAGCAACAGTACTACCGGCACGGCGGCATTCTCGAGTACGTGCTGCGGCAACTCGCCAAGCCATGACCGGGGTGCGAGTACTGGTCGGCACGCGCAAGGGCGCCTTCATCCTGACGTCGGACGCCAAGCGCACGCGGTGGGACGTGAGCGGTCCCCACTTCGCGGGCTGGGAGATCTACCACATGAAGGGGTCACCCGCCGACCCGAATCGCCTTTACGCCTCGCAGTCGAGCGGGTGGTTCGGGCAGGTGATTCAGCGGTCACGCGACGGCGGCAAGACGTGGGAGGCTCCGGGCGGCGACGTGACGCCGCAGCCCGGCGAGATGCCCAAGGGCGAGAGCAACAAGTTCGTGTACGACGTCACGCCGCAAACCGGCAAGCCGCTCACCACACACCAGTGGTACGACGGCACGCAGCACCCCTGGGAGTTCAAGCGCGTCTGGCACCTCGAGCCTTCCCTCGCGGATCCGGACACGGTGTACGCCGGCGTGGAGGACGCGGGGCTGTTCCGCTCGAGCGACGGCGGGACGACGTGGCAGGAGCTGGCCGGGTTGCGGGGACACGGCACGGGACCCCAGTGGCAGCCAGGCGCCGGAGGCATGTGCCTCCACACGATCCTCTTAGATCCCGCCGACCCGAAGCGGATCTACGTCGCCATCTCGGCCGCCGGCGCGTTCCGCAGCGACGACAGCGGCAACACCTGGAAGCCGATCAACCGAGGTCTCCACTCGCAGTACATCCCCGAGGCGACCGCCGAGGTGGGCCATTGCGTGCACCGCATCGCGCTGCACCCGTCGCGCTCCAAGGTGCTGTTCATGCAGAAGCACTGGGACGTGATGCGCTCGGACGATGGCGGTGACTCGTGGCGAGAAGTCAGCGGCAATCTGCCCAGCGACTTCGGGTTTGTGATCGACGTGCACGCCCACGAGCCGGAGACGGTGTACGTGGTCCCCATCAAGAGTGACTCGGAACACTATCCGCCCGAAGGGAAGTTGCGCGTGTACCGCAGCCGCACGGGCGGGAACGAGTGGGAAGCGCTCACCAAAGGACTGCCGCAGCGCGACTGCTATGTGAACGTGCTGCGCGACGCGATGTGCGTCGACCGGCTTGAACCGTGCGGCGTGTACTTCGGCACGACGGGCGGCCAGGTATATGCGTCGGCCGATGCCGGCGACAGTTGGGCGCCCATCGTGCGCGATCTTCCGGCCGTGCTGTCGGTCGAGGTGCAGGCGCTGCCGTGATCCGCGTGGAGCTGCCGGCACACCTGCGGACGCTGGCGCGCGTCGAAGGCGAGGTCACGCTCGACGTCCCGGGTCGGGTTACACGGGCGGCGCTGCTCGACGCGCTCGAGGCCCGCTATCCCGTGCTGCGCGGGACGATCCGCGACCACGTCACCGCGCGGCGCCGGCCGTTCTTGCGATTCTTCGCCTGCTCGCGGGATCTCACACAAGAGCCTCCGGACGCGCCGTTACCCGACGCGGTGGCCTCGGGGGTTGAGCCCTTTCTCGTCGTTGGGGCAATTGCTGGCGGCTAGCCGGGGGGGGGGCGTCTCCGTCCTGCTGCTCGTCGCGCTCGCGAGCGCTTGCGGCCGTGGGGGGCCCCTCGCCCGAGTGTGGGTGACGACGGGCGATCAGCGCAAGCTCCTGTCCCACGAACCCGACGTGTCGTTTTCGACGCGAACGCCGGCGGCGCTGCCGACCATCACCGTCGACGATACGGTGCTGTATCAGGAAATGGTGGGATTCGGCGCCGCCATCACCGACGCGGCGGCGATCAACATCAACCGCTTGGACCCGGAGCGCCGCGAGGCCCTGCTGCGCGACCTGTTCGACCCGGACAGCGGCATCGGCCTGAGCTTCACCCGCCTCACGATCGGCGCATCGGACTTCTCGTCGCGCCACTACAGCTTCGACGATGTGCCACCCGGCCAGCGCGATCCAACACTGGCACGGTTCTCGATCGAGCCGAATCGCGCCGACGTGCTCCCCGTGGTGCAGCGCGCGCTGGCAATCAACCCGCACCTCAAGGTCATGGCGTCCCCCTGGAGCGCCCCCGGATGGATGAAAACCAGTGGCCGCCTCACCGGGGGCACGCTGTGGCCCAACGCCTACGGCCTCTTCGCGCAGTACCTACTCAGGTATGTGCAGGCGTACGACTCCCTGGGCGTGCCGATCTACGCCCTCACGGTGCAGAACGAGCCGCGTTTCGAGCCGACGAACTACCCCGGCATGCGGCTCGATCCGCCCGACCGCGCCCTTTTGGTCGGCAAGTACTTGGGCCCGCTGTTCGAGCGCAAACAGATATCCACGCTGATCCTCGACTGGGACCACAACTGGGACGATCCCGACTCGCCAATCCGCGTGCTCGGCGACAGCGTCGCGCGCCGCTACATCGCCGGCGTCGCGTGGCACTGCTACAACGGCGACGTGTCGGCGCAGGGCCAAGTGCACGACTCGTTCCCCACCAAGGACGCCTATTTCACGGAATGCTCGGGCGGCGACTGGGCACCGAAATTCGGCGACAACCTCGTGTGGGATGTCCGCAACCTCATCATCGGCTCGACGCGCAACTGGGCGCGGGGCGTGCTGCTGTGGAACCTGGCTCTGGACGAGTTGCACGGCCCGTTCACGGGGGGGTGCGGGAACTGCCGCGGCGTCGTCACGATCAACTCCCTCTCCGGCGCCGTCACGCGCAACGTCGAGTACTACGCCTTGGCCCACGCCAGCCGGTTCGTGAGGCCGGGGGCGCGCCGGATCGGATCGACGTCGGGGGTGGCGGGACTCGAGAGCGTCGCCTTCCGGAACCCGGACAGTTCGATGGTGCTGATCGTGGTGAACACGGGCGCCGAGGAGCGCCGCTTCGCGGTGCGGTGGGCGGGTGAGGGGTTCGTCTACGCGCTGCCGGCGGGCGCGGTGGCGACGTTTACGGTTGGCCCACGCCCAGCGCGTCCGCCACCCGGTTGATGTAGTTGAACCAGGCGGCGATCAGCGTGATCTGAAGGATGCCGCGGTCGTCGAACCCCGCCTTGCGCATGGCCGCGTGATACTCCGGCCCGATGCGTGTCGCGTCCCGCGTGAGCTGTGCCACGTAGTCCAGCATGACCCGGTCCTGCTCCGAGATCGGGGCCTTGCGGTAGTCGTCCTCCAACGCCGCCACCAGCTTCTCGTCCAACGTGATCCGACGCAGAAACTCTGCGTGGGAACTGATTCAGTAGCGGCAATGATTGGTGACGGACACGACCGTCGTGATCATCTCGTGCTGCCGCCGAGTGAGTGGCAGCTCCGGCGACGTCAGCACCCCGAACGTGGCGAACGCGTGATGCAAGGCGTCCGGGATGAGACTGTGCGACGCGACGATGCCGGACATGCCGTCCGGCGTGGGATGCACCGGGTTGGCGTATTCCTTGGGATAGAGCGCGCGCTGCGCCTCGACGGCGCGCCGCAGCTTCTCGTCCCCTTGATCCAGCGGGATCGTGCGAATCCAGGTCATTGTGTGTGTTCTCCTCGGCGAAACACGACAAAATACACGGGAACCCCGAGTGCTACGATCCCGACCCCCAACGCCGCCTGCACGGGGCTGTGGCCCGCGAGCAGGAACAGCAGCCCGGCGACGAGCACCAAGAAGATCGCTGGCGTCACCGGGTAACCGGGCGTGCGGTAGGCCGGCGCGGCTCCCTCGCGGCGGCGCAGTACGAACACCGCGGCCACCGTGAGCCCCACGAACAGGACCGTGATGAAGATGAAGTAGGATACGATCTGACCGAAGTTCCCCAACAGGACCAGCAGCGACGCCAGCGCCGCCTGCAGCGTAATGGCCCGTGCCGGCGTGCCGAAGCGCGGGTGGACGGCCGCGACCGCCTTGAAGAACAACCCGTCGCGCGCCATCGCGAAATAGGCGCGTGGGAGAGCCATGAGAAGCCCCAGGATGCTGCCCAGCACCGCGACGATCACGATCCCCGCGAACACGCGGCCGCCGGCGGGTCCGAACAGCGCCTCACCCGCCTGGGCGGCGAATGTCTCGCCGGATGTCACCCGCTCCCACGGCATGACCGCCACACCGATGGCGAGCGCGCGCGGCACCGTCCGCTCCGGATCCTGGGCTTCACCGCCAAGCTTACTGATCTCCCACCAGCCGCCGAACGCGAAGAACGCGCTTACCAGAGCGGAAGCGAGGGCGATCGGCAGCGCATCCGAACCGGCGCGCTGTGCGACGAAGGGGACGAAATTCGACCAATGTCCGAGCCCCAGTCCCAGCGCCAAGATCGCGATCAGCGCCAGCGCGCCCAGTTTGAGCGCCGTCAGCCACTGCATCAGACGAGAGCCGAACCGCACGCCGATGATGTTCGCCGCGGCCAGCACGAGGATCGTGCCGATCGCGACTGCCTTCATGCCGATCGCGGAGAGGGGCACCACGTAAGCCACGTAGCTGGCGAGTCCGACCGCCAGGACCGCAGTGATCCCCGGGTCCATCACGAGCATGCACTTCCAGCCGTACAGAAACGCGACCACGGGCCCGTACGCGCGCCGCAGATAGACATAGCCGCCACCGGCTTCGGGGAGCCGCGCCGCGAGCTCGCCATAACACAGCGCGCCGATCAGGGCCATCGCGCCCACGATGAGCCAGACGACGAGGAGCCAGAAGGGCGAGCCCAGGGTCCGGGCCATGCCCGCGGGCGTGAGGAAGATGCCCACGCCGATCACTTCGCCGACCACGAGTGCGGTGAGAGAGGCGAGGCCGAGTTGGCGACGTAACGGTATCCCTTCACCGGACATACAACTATCCTTCCTCACGGAGTGTCCAATACTCATCCCTAAACAATGAGATGCCAATGGCCCTGCTTCGGAACGCCTCGCTGGCCGCTTCTAGTCTACTGTTCGCGGCGTGCGCGACGACGCAGCCGTCCGTGCCCCTCGTGGGGCGCTCCGCCGACATCGCCGCGCTCGCCGGCGAGTGGACCGGTGAGTACTCGAGCACCGAATCCGGCCGGAGCGGCAGCATCACCTTCACGCTCCGCGCCGCCGCGGACTCCGCCGTCGGCGACGTCGTCATGATCCCGGTTGGCTGGGGGCGGCCGCTCGCGCCGTGGCGCGGCGAGGCAGCAGCCGTACCCGCCGCGCGCCCCATGACCGAGGTGCTGACGATCAGCTTCGTGCGCGTGGATCAAGGGCGCGTGAACGGCACGCTCGCGCCGTATGCCGATCCGCAGACGGGGGCGCGCCTCCTCACGACCTTCAATGGCCAGATGAGCGGTAACACGATCACGGGGACGTACACCACGCGACTGACGTCGGGAGAAACGCAGACGGGCCGCTGGAGCGTCCAGCGGAGGTAGCGGCCACCGCTTCAGCTACGGCTCTCCCGCGCCACCGTGGGCGTGGCGAACACCGGCTTCGGCGCCGCCGGCAGGCCCAGGTGGGCGCGCGCGCGGTTCAAGGCATCGTCGATGTTGCCGTGAATGTTCTCCTCACCCAGCTCGTCGTACATCCCGGAGCGTTCGAGCGCCACGACCGGCTGGGCGTGCACGTCGGCGAGAATCACGAGCGTGCCTTCCTGGCGGCTGCGCCGCACCACGTCGCGCAGCGCGTGTAACCCGGTGGAGTCGATCGCGGGGACGTGGCGGAGCCGCAGGATCAGCACCTTCGGCTTCCCCGCGATCCGGCCCACCCGATCCTTGAACATCTCGGCGGCCCCGAAGAAGAACGGCCCCGTGATCTCGTACACCTGCACGCCCTCAGGCACGACCCGCCGCCGCACCGCGTTCGGGTCGGTCTCGAAGTCGTCGTTGGGGTCGATGAACTCGTGCGTCAGCACCTGGATGTTCGTGACCTCGGCCATGCGGCGCATGAAGAGGAATGCCGCCAGCACCATCCCGACTTCGATCGCCACGGTGAGATCGACGAGCACGGTCAACAGGAACGTCGCAAGCAGCACGGCCACGTCGCTCTTGGGGGCCCGGAACTCGGAGGCGAACGTGCGCCACTCGCTCATGTGGAACGCCACCACGACCAGGATCGCCGCGAGCGTCGCCAGCGGGATGAACGCGGCCCAGCGCCCGAAGAACAACGTGATCAGAAGCAACGTCAGCGCGTGCGTGATGCCGGCGATCGGCGTGCGACCGCCGTTCTTGACGTTCGTGGCGGTGCGCGCGATCGCGCCCGTCGCCGGCATGCCGCCGAAGATCGGCGAGACGATGTTCGCCACGCCCTGGGCGACGAGCTCCATGTTGGAGCGGTGTCGCCCCCCGATCATTCCGTCCGCAACAACGGCCGACAGCAACGACTCGATCGCCGCCAGCATGGCGATTGTAAACGCCGGACCCGCCAGCGACGCGATGAGGGCCAGCGTGACGTGCGGCAGGGACGGATGCGGCAGGCCGGCGCGAATCACGCCAAACCGCGCGCCGATGGTCTCCACCGGAAGGTGCAACAGGTGGACGAGCACCGTCGTGACGATGAGCGCGACGAAGGGCCCCGGGATGCGGCGCTCGATCTTCGGCCACACCAGAATGATCGCGAACGTGGCGACCGCGACGACCAGCGCCCACGGATTCACCGAATCGAACGCGTGAGCGTAGGCGTCCCACTTGGCCACGAACGGCGCGGGCACGGCGTCCATCTCGAGGCCGAGGAGGTCCTTGACCTGACTCGAGAAAATGATGAGCGCGATGCCGCTGGTGAATCCGATCGTGACCGGATACGGGATGAACTTGATCGCCCCGCCCATGCGAACCAGGCCGAAGACGACGAGGATCACTCCGGCCATGAGCGTGGCGACGAGGAGACCGTCGACGCCGTAGCGCTGCACGATCCCCGCGACGATCACGACGAAGGCGCCCGTCGGGCCGCCGATCTGCACGCGGGAGCCGCCCAGCGCGGAGATCAGGAAACCGGCGATGATGGCGGTGTAGAGGCCACGCTCCGGAGTCAGCCCGCTCGCGATCGCGAACGCGATGGCGAGCGGCAGCGCCACGATGCCGACGATGACGCCGGCGCCCAGGTCCCGGGCAAACTGTGCGCGGGTGTAGTCCTTGAGCGTGGTCACCAGCTTCGGTACGAGCACGCGGGGATAATAGTAGATTCTCGGGCGTGATCCTATCGATCGCCCTGGCCATCGCGATTCAAGGGCTTCCGCCGGACTCGACGGTCCAGCGGATTGTGAAGGAGCGGCTCAGCGCCACGCCGTTCCGGGGCATCGTCGTGGGCCTGCTCGACTCCGACGGGAAGGGCCGCGTCGTGGCGGTGGGCGTCCCCGCCGACCGCGTGTTCGAGATCGGATCGATCACCAAGACCTTCACGGCGTCGATTCTCGCGGGGATGGTGGCCGATGGCTCCGTCCGCCTCGACGATCCCGTCGCCAAGTTCCTGCCCGCGTCGGTGCGGGTCCCCTCGCGCAACGGCCGCCAGATCACGCTGGTGGACTTGGCGACCCAGTCGTCCGGCCTGCCTCGTCTCCCCTCGAACATGGCCCCGCGCGACTCGGCGAACCCCTACGCCGACTACACGCCCGAGCAGATGTACGCGTTCCTCTCGAGTTACGAGTTGCCGCGGGATCCCGGCGAGACATATGAGTACTCGAACCTCGGCGTGGGCCTGCTCGGGCACGCGCTCGCGCTCAAGGCGGGAATGAGCTACGAGGATCTCGTGCGGCGGCGCATCCTCGTGCCGCTGGGCATGCGCGAAACCGCGATCACGCTCTCCCCTGCCCTGCGCGCGCGCCTCGCGCCCGGTCACGACGCGGAAGGACACGTCGTGTCCAATTGGGATCTTCCCACGCTCGCGGGAGCCGGCGCGTTGCGGTCGACCGCCCAAGACATGCTCACGTTTCTCCGGGCGAATCTCGATTCCACCAGTGTGTTCCGGCAGACGCACGTGTCGCGCCATGCGACCGGCACCGCAGGCCTGACGATCGGTTTGGCATGGCACATTCTCACCCGTCCTGGGGGAGCCTCGATTACCTGGCACAACGGCGGGACGGGTGGCTACCGCTCCTTCACCGGGTTCGACCCGGTCCGACGCGTCGGCGTCGTCGTGCTCACGAACGCCAACATCGGTGCCGACGACATCGGGTTCCATCTGCTCGACGCGACGATGCCGCTCCAGGCGCCGCAGAAGGCCCGCGCGGCGATCGCCGTCGACTCCCTAGTGCTCGACCGCTATGTCGGGGAATACGAGCTGGCCCCGTCGTTCCATATCGTGGTGACGCGGGAGGGGGTGGGACTCTTCATCCAAGCAACCGGGCAGCGGAAGTTGCCGATCTACGCCGAATCGGTGTCGGAGTTCTTTCTCAAGGCGGTGGATGCCCAGATCACGTTCGGCGGGGACGGGATGGTTTTGCACCAGAACGGGCAGAACCTGTCGGGGAGGAAAGTTCGCTAGGCAGAGAGGCGCCGGTCGGAATCGAACCGACGAATCGAGGTTTTGCAGACCTCTGCCTTACCACTTGGCTACGGCGCCGGGAGGAGGAAGTTAGCCCTGGCCCTTGAGCAACTTCAAGATCTCCGTGCTCCCCTGGTCCGCCGCGAGTCCAATCGCGCTCTTGCCTTCGTCGTTCTGCACCTTGGGATCGGCGCCGTGCGCCAGGAAATAGCGCGCCAGCTCCAGGTCCTTTTTGTTCACCACTTCGTGCAGCGCCGTCCACCCCTTGTGCTGTTGCGCGTTGATCGGGGCACCGGCCTCGACGATCATCTTCACCGCCTCATTCGATCGACCGGCGACCGCCGCGTGGATCGCTGAAATACGCATCGGGTTCTTGGCGACCTGTGCCACGTCGGCGCCGCGCGCCAAGAGCAGGCGGACGGTGTCCGCGTACCCAAAGAACGCGGCGAGGCCGAGGGGGAAGAAACCGTCGCGGGAGTAGGCGTTGACGAGACTGGGATCCGCGTCGAGCAGCTCAGCCACGCGATCGCTGCGGCCCACCGAGGCCGCGTCGAAGATGTCGAGCGTCGGGCCGGCGGCGAGCAACACGGCAACGAGGTCGTGCTTATGATGGTATTGGGCGATCAACACGGGTGAATGACCCATCTCGTTTCGCACGTCGACCAACGCCCGGTCGGCCGCGAGCAAGGCCTCGAGCCGTGCTTTGTCTCCCGCGCGAATGACGTCGAAGATTTCCATTAGAACCTGAACCCCCTGCGTAACGCAATCGCCCACCCCGTCCCCGCGCCGAAACGATAGCCTACGGCCAGCTCGCCCGCGTCCCCCCGCACCGCCCGGGTGGGTCCGAACCGCAGCGCGACCCCGGCATTCCCGCCCAGCCGTGCCGGCTCATCCGCGTACCACGCGCCCCCGTAGTCGAAAAACGGCGCGATCCCGAGGCCGACCATCCCCCAAAGGTCATTGGCCACGAGGATCCGGTCCTCGAACGCGAGCCACGTCGTCCGCGTCCCCGTGAACGCGTGCGCGCCGTACAGGCGAGGGCCCCGCTGGTCGAGCCACAGATCGAATTCGGCGCCCGGTTTCTGCCGCTCGAGCCTCCCGCCCTCCACGTGCGCGATCAACGTCTGGCGCGGCAGATTCTGGCTGACGATCGTCAGCTGGCCCCTGAGACGCGTCGAGTCGAGCCCGCTGGCCTCGCCATACAACAGGACATAGCCCCCGCGCCACACCGTCGATACCTGCCCCCGGGCCTCGTACCCAACGCCCGACTCGACTAGGGCGCCGAGCCGCAGCGCCTGGGAGACGTCTACGTCTTCGCGCCGCGCGTAGGAATTGAAGTGCTCGAGCACCCGGAAGCGCACGTGCCGGATCTCGACGGCCACGCGGCCCGACGTGAAGGTCGATCGCGGGAACGGCACGGTCGTCGGCTGCGCAAAGTCCTCGCGCCGCCACTCGCCGCCCAGCAACAACCGCACGTAGTCGCGGCTGGTCGCGTGGAGCGCAACGCCCCCCGTCACGCCCAATCGCAGGATGCGATGCAGCGAATCCGCGAGCAGCGCGCCATCCCGGAAGATCAGGACGCGCTCCCGCGCCGACTCGCCGTACGTGACGAGCGCAAGTCGCGCCGCCGTCTGGTAGAACGGCACTCCGACCTGCCAGGCGCCCTTCTGGGCGTCTGAGAAGTGCCCGTAGCGCAGGAGCAGCGTCGTGCGAGGAACCAGGAAATGCGGGTTCACATATTGGATATCGAGCCGCCGCCGGTCGGGCGTCTTCCCGTACGACACGCCCAGCTCGCTCGCGGTGCCTAGGAAGTTCTCCTCGACGAAACCGATCTCCCAGGTCTGGTCGCCTCCCGCGGTCGAGTAGTTCGCCTGTGGTTTCGAGCTCCAGCCATCGGCCGTCACCACGCGGAGCGCGAGGGATCCGCCCAGCCGCGTCGTGTCCACCCGCACCAACCGGAAGACGCCCAGCGCCCGCAGGGCACGCTCGCTCTCGGCGACGCGTGCGGAATCGTAGAGCTGCCCCGGCGCCACGAGCAGCGAGCGCCGGATCACCGAGGCGCGCGTGCGGACGTGCAACGCGTTCGCGAGCCGCGCGACGAATCCAGGACCGTCGCCCGAGCGATCGAAGATGTTCCGGTTGTCGACCACGATCGTATCGACCGTCTGAGTGGCGGGGGCGGCACTGAGGAGCAGCGCGACGAGTCCGACGGCGGTCACGGCCGCACTCCGTGAATTCGCTGTTGGAGCCGGTAGGTGGCGTGCACGCTGGCGTCATCCCAGGCCGTGAAATACAGCGTGGCGTCGATCCGGCCGGAAAGCTGGCGGATGCCGCGCGTCGCCATCGTGTATGTGCCACGCACCGAGTCGGGGCGCAGGGGACGGCAGAAGCACGTGACCGTCGCATAGGCGGGAATGTCGCTGCCCAAGCGATATGCATGGCTCGCGGAGAGGCGCCGCGCGTCCCCAATCTCCAGCGCGATGCTCAACGCGTACTCATCCCCCGCACCAACACCCGGGTCGAACTCGAACCGCGCGCTCAGGACGTCGTGACGCTCGGTCACACCGGTGGTGTCGACCTTGAGCCGCACCAGCGTGTAGCGATCGTCGGTCTCCACGCTGAGCCGGCCGCGCCAATCCCAGCGGCCGGCCTTTTGCACTCCCTCCGTGTCACCGGCACGCGGCAGGATGTCGCACGCCGAGGTCGCCCCGGCGATCAAAGCCAACGTATGCAGGGTCTTCATGGGGTAAGGTCAGGAAGATATACACCGAGGCGCTGCCGAACGAATGTCCGACAGCGCCTCGCCTATCGTTACTCGACCGTCGTTAGTACAGGTAGGTCACTGCCAGCGCGAACGTGACCTGACCCTTGTTGCCGTCGAAGGCGGTCAACGTCGACCGGTCGTAGCGTAGCTCGGGCCGAATCACGGCGTCGGGCCAGGTGCGCACGTTCAGGGTCGCCGTGGCGCTGCCGAACCGGTGTCCCGTGTTCGCGGGAAAACCCAATGCGCCGCTCGTCCGGACGCCGTCGCGATCGTCGACGTAATCGCCGCGGAGCGCCAGGCCGACGGTTGAGCTCAGGTCATAGGTCACCCAGGCCCCTAGCCCCTGCCAGCGGGCGCTCTCTTCCCTGCCGTAGTCGGCCTGCGCCCACACGGCCGCTTTGCCGAACTTGTGCCACACCAAGGCTTCCGCGCCGTACCGGTTCGCGTCATCGTTGCCCGCCTGTTCCGGGCCCCAGAACCCCACGATCCCGATCGATGTCGCCGCGTCGAGCGCGAAGCCCACCCGGCCCATCACCGACTTGCGGTGGTTGTTGTCGCGGATCACATCCCAACCGTTGAACACGCGGAACTGCGCGTCCACCGACTTGCTCAACTTCGCTTCGAGGCTCGCGCCGAGTCCCGTGAAGTTCTCGACGTAGATGAACTGGTTCCCCTCCGACCAATTCGGGTTGGCGTACGTTTCGATGACCTCCAGCCCCAATAGGGTGGGGATGCGCCCGACCTTGATCTGCACGCCGTTGCCTTTCCCCCTGGCCGTGGGGAGGTTCAGCGTGACGTACAGGTGGGGGATGTCGCCCTGGTCGCCGAGCTTGAACCCGTTCGACTGGATCCCGGAGGCGTTCTGCCCGAACAACAGCTCCGCGTGAAAGCCCGCACTGAGTTTCGCCGCGTCGTACGGCTTGTCTAGCACGACGGCCAGCGCGTTCAGCATGTACTGATCGTGGACCCGGTCGTACAGTCGTCCCACGATGATCGAGTCGCCGCTCGCGTGCCCGGAATACGAGTACGACGCCTCGGCGAAGCCGCTCAGCTTGACCTGCGCCGCGAGCGCACCGGGCACCAGCAGCAGACCCACAAGCGCGAGAGCGCGCATCAGATCGCCTCCGGCTGGGGCGCGAAGGTCGCCGCCTCGGTGGGCACCTTCACGGACTCAGTCATGACCAGCACCGTCGAGACTTCGGGTGAGGTGGGGTACCCCTCAAGGCCCATCTCCGGTACGTCGAGTCCCAGCTCCTCGACTTCAGTCGAGACGCGGTGGCCGCCCACGACAAGGCCCGTGATCTTCCACGCGACGTATGCCATCGCGCCGACGGCCACGATGTTGGCCACGCCGCCCACGAGCTGAGCCACGAGCTGCGATGCATCCCCGTAGAACAAACCACGCACGGCACCGTCGACGCCGTTCCAGCCGGCCCCATAGGTGCCGTCCGCGAGCAGGCCCAGGGACAGAATCCCCCACAGCCCGCACACGCCGTGCACCGAGATGGCGCCCACTGGGTCGTCGATCTTCAGGGACCGCTCGACGTAGATCACCGCGGCGCACACGAGCACGCCCGCCACACCGCCGATCAACACCGCGGAGGGCGCCGTGACAAAAGCGCAGGGGGCGGTGATGGCGACGAGGCCGGCCAGGGTTCCGTTCGCGAGCATCGACGGGTCGGGCTTGCCGTACTTGAACCACACGTAGATCATCGCCGCTACGCCTCCCGCCGCCCCGGCCAGCATCGTGTTCGTCGCGATGACGCCGATGCGGAGGTCGGACCCCGCCAACGTCGAGCCGGCGTTGAAGCCGAACCATCCGAACGCAAGGATGAACGTGCCGACCAGCGCCATCGGGATGTTGTGCCCCGGGATGGCGTTCACAGTCCCGTTGGCGCTGTACTTCCCCCGCCGCGGGCCCAGCAGCCTAGCGGTGACGAGCGCCATGACCCCACCCGTCATGTGCACCACCGACGATCCCGCGAAGTCGACGTGGCCGTGACCGAGCCCGAGGTTCTTGCCGAGCATGGCGAGCCAGCCGCCGCCCCACGTCCAGTTGGCGAAGATCGGATAAATGACGGCGCCGACGAACACGCTGAACACGGCGAACGCCGAGAACTTCCACCGCTCGGCCAGCGCCCCTGTCGGGATCGTGGCCGTGGTGTCCATGAAGACCATCTGGAACAGGAAGTAGGCGAACACGGGGGCCGTGTAGGCGACGCCCGTGAGGAAGAACCCGGTCCCGCCGAACAGGCCCCACGCCTTGCCGCCGATCGTCACTGAGACTTCGTGCGACAGCTGGTCGTAGCCACCCAGGGTGCCGAGCGGCCCCACGCCACCCGCCTGCAGGGCGAAACCCAC
>WNFK01173629.1_pt2 | contig 16928 bp, 18 predicted proteins | sample 5400281 | NCBI WGS metagenome assembly WNFK01 (sample SAMN13153350, study PRJNA577476) | soil metagenome | isolation source: 20 cm soil on Douglas fir-dominated hillslope | place: USA:California | collected 2013-09-17 | reverse complement strand
CGCCGGCACATGATCGCGAACTCGTTGACGAGCGCGATGTTGACCGAGCGGAACGTGTTCTCGAAGAGCTTCACCATCTCGGCCGTCTCCGGCCCCGAGACGGGGACCACCTGCGGCGCGACGCGCGCGTACAGCATCATCGCGAGCTCACGGCACGCCTCGGTGACGCCGCCGACCACCTTGGGAATGTCGCGCAAGGTGAAGCGACGATTGCCCGGGTCGATCCGCTCGGGCGAGAAGGCCAGGAAGACATCGTGCCCCACGACGACGCCCTTCGCCTGGAAGCGCGGCGCCAGCACCTCCCGCGTCGTGCCCGGGTAGGTCGTCGACTCGAGCACGACCAGCTGGCCCGGCCGGATGATGGCGGCGACGGCGTCGGCCGCCGCCACGATGAAGGAGATGTCCGGCTCCTTCGACTTGCCGAGCGGCGTCGGCACGCAGATGACGATCGCGTCAGCGTCCTTCAGCGCTCCCACGTCGTCGTGAGCGCTGAGGCGACCGTCTCGCACCAGACGCGCGAGGGGCTCGGCTGGCACGTCCTCGATGAAGCTCGTGCCGGCGCGGATGGCCGCGACGCGACGCGCGTCGAGATCGACGCCGATCACGGTCGCGCCCGACTCGGCGAACGCAACGGCCAGGGGCAAGCCGACGTACCCGAGGCCGATCAGTCCCACGATCGGGCTCGTGGCCAGGCGCTGCTTGAGCGTCGCGGCGGCGGAGGTCACAGCCGCTCGCACGCGCGACGCACACCCGCCACGACGCGTTCGACCTCCTCGGCGGAAAGCTCCGCGAAGCACGGCAACGACAGGACCTCGCGCGACGCGCGCCAGGCTTCGGGCCAGCGCCGCTCGGCGCCGCCGCCGAACATCGGCTGATCCGGGACCGACCGGGGGTAGTACACCGCGGTCGAGATCCCGTCGTCGGCCAGGAGCTTCGCGAGCGCGTCCCGCTGCGAGTGTCGCACCGTGAAGAGATGGTACACGTGACGCGCCTTCGCCGCCTCGGCCGGAAGCGTGAGATCGAGGCCCGCAAGCCCCTTGTGGTACATACCGGCGATCCGCCGGCGCGCCGTCGTCCACTCCGCCAGGCGCCGGAGCTTCACGCGCAAGAACGCCGCCTGCAGCTCGTCGAGGCGGCTGCAGTAGCCGAGCTCGACGTGCTCGTAGCGGCCGCTGTCCCCATGGTGCCGGAGCTTCGCGACGCGCTCGGCCACGTCCTGGCGTCCGGTCACCACCATGCCGCCGTCGCCGCACGCCCCGAGGTTCTTGGTCGGATAGAACGACAGGCAGGCGGCATCGCCCCAAGCTCCGACGGGCTTTTCGGCCCACGCGCCGCCGATGGCCTGAGCCGCGTCCTCGACCACGGCCAGCCGATGCGCGCGGGCCAGCTCGAGCACGCGGTCCATCGGCGCCGACTGGCCGTAGAGATGGACGGGCATGATCGCGCGCGTCCGCGGTGTGATCGCGCGCTCGGTGGCCGCGAGATCGAGCGTGTACGTCGCCGGATCGATATCGACGAAGACCGGCGTGGCGCCCGTCATCATGATCGTCGTCGCGGAGGCGACGAACGAGAACGCGGGCGTGATGACTTCGTGCCCGGGCCCGACGCCGAGCGCGCTCAGCGTCAGCCTAAGCGCGTCCGTGCCGGAGGCGACACCGAGCGCCCAGGGCACGCCGCACAGCGCCGCCAGCTCCTGCTCGAGCGCCTTGCCCTCGGGGCCGAGCACGAACTGGCTGGAGTCGATCACACGGGCGGACGCGGCGAGCAACTCGGCGCGGAGCGCGGCGTGCTGACGAGTCAGGTCGACGAAAGGAATCATCTAAACCCCGGGTTCGAGTCCGCCCCCCCCGCTCCGACCCGGGTGCTCAGCCCAGCAGTCGAACTTGAAGTCCAGGCCGAAGCGACTTTCGACGACGCTGGTGGACTTGATGTCCCAGTTCGTCTTCACGCGGCCGTTCACGAAATTGCGCCAGAGCTCCACCGTGGCCGCCCCCTGCAGAAAGTTGGTGGCCTGGTTCGACGGGACCGAGTCGCCCGGATTGAAGGTGCCCGGGATTTGCACGAAGTACGGGACGATCACCTGGGGCGTCCGATTGTAGCGCGTCCCGACGCTCCCGATCAGTCGCGGGATGTCGAGGGTCACGTCGGTCGTATAGGCCTGCAGCCCCTGACCGACGACATTGTAGCTCGCGTCGCTGTGAAACCTCAGCATCTTGCTCGGCTGGATCGTGAGGTCGCCGGCGACGTTGCCGAAGTTCTGAGCTTCCATGTCATAGGCGCTGGCCACCACGAACTTGAACAGGTCGAGGCGGTCCGCTTCCGTGCCCTCGGGAGCGACCGTACGTCCCCGGATCCGGTTGGTCAAAGAATACTCGAACCAGTTCGCCTCGGGAATCCGGTCGGTCTGATTGGTCCACAGCGGCAGGCTGTAGAAATTGTGCCCGACGATGCGGATGTAGTGCGCGTGCGGCTCAATCGTGTGCAGGAGCCGGTCCAGACCATTCCAGCCGCCGACCTCGTAGACGCGCGAGGCGCGGCTCTCGGCGTCGGCTCCGTACTCGAGCAGCTCCCGGACGCGCGGCTCGCCGTTGGTGTCCTCGATCGCGGGGCCGCCGGCCACCGGAGCGTGAACGCCGGTGACCGTCGTGCTGTAGGCGGTGATGCGCCCACCCACGAAGGGCGTGACGGTCGCGTAGCCCCCGATCGGGACTGGCCGCGAGACCACGGGATGGACGTCGAAACGGGCTCCCTCGGAGCCGACCCAGCGGAAGAACTCGACGAGACTCGTGTCCACCTGATAGAGAGCCCCCGGCACCCCCGGCAGGTTCGTACGGACGCCGCTGAGCGTGAGCTCCGGCACCCGCTGTAGCTCGATGGGGCGCACGGTCGTCAGGTCCTGATACCAGTAGAGGCGGCCCACGAAGTTCCAGTCCGTCCACGTCTTGGTGAGAAACAGATTCGACTCCGCGCGCTGAGCGGAGCGTGTCTGCAGGGAGGTCTCGTAGTCCCGCAGCACGAGGTCGTCGGACACAGCGTTGAGGTTGCCGCGGAGCGAGAGCCCCGGCGCGATCTGCCAGTCGTGCTGGATGCTCCCGAATCCTCGAAGCTCGCCTTCCTTGAAGACCTCGTCGACGAAGAACCCGTCGAGCTTGCCGCGCTGGTCCCGCGATATGACGTAGCGATACTCGAGCTGTCCGCCGAAACCGCGCTTCTCGTAGGAATCGAAGGTGCCGGTGGCGTCCTGGCTGTCCGAGATCGCCCAGAAGAACGGGATCTCGGCGAAGAATCCCTTCTTGGCCGAGGTCCCGAACTGCGGCGGGAGAAAGCCCGACTGCCGGTCCTTTCGGATGGCTCCCGCGAAGAACGGAAAGTACGGGATGACCGGGATCGATTTGACCCAGAACGAGACGTGCCAGCCGTGGACGAAATCCTCGAGGTCGGCCGTTCCGTCACTCAGGTGAAACGACCACGACGGAGGCTCGTCCTCGCAGGTCGTGAAGACGCCGTGGCGGACCTGATACACACTATCGCCCACGCGCTCCAGGCGCTCGCCCGTGAGACGGTAGTAGGGGGCGGCGTGCACCTCACCCTGGTAGACGACGCCCGTGCCGGTCTTGATGTTGTACTCGATGCGCTCGCCGGTGAGTCGATCGTCGCCGTCGTAGAAGATCGCCCGCCCGACCGCCACGGCGTCGCCCGACTCGCGATTGATCTCGACGCGATCGGCGAGCAGCCGTCCCGTGCCGCGCGTGACTTCGACGTTGCCGGTCGCCACCAGGAGGTTGTCGGGGCCGATTTGCTCGAAGTGGTCCGCGACGACCGAGACTTCGTTGCCCGATATCTGAACTTTCCTTTGGCTCTGAGCCGGAGCGGGCTGATTCTGAGCGGGAGTCGGAGTCTGCGTCTGAGCGCGGGCGGGCTGGGAGGGGGCCACCGACGCGACGCTCGCGAGCAAGAGAAAGACGATCGAAGCCCGAGCCCGCGTCATGAAAGTCGAGAGCGCCCCCCGTCAGAAGGGAAGACTCATGCTAGCAGTCCCCTTTTCCAGCGAGCAAGGTTTATCGCTCCCGGCCAGATAGCGCAGCACGTCGCCGATCAAGAACAGCGAGCCCGCGACGCAGATCACCGAAGTCGTCGCGGTTCGCCCCGCGCGCTCGAGCGCCTCGACCGGCGAGCCGGCGGTCTCGACGTTCCTGACCGCGGCCGGCACGAGGGTTCTGAGCGTGTCGGGCGTGGTGGCGCGCGGGCTCGGCGGCGCGACGAGGATGAAGCGGTCGGCGAGCGGGGCGAGCGCGGTGACGATGCCCGCGGCGTCCTTGTCGGCCAGGATGCCCAGGACGAACGTGATCGGCGCCTGGCCGAAGACGTCGCGTAGCGAGACGGCGAGGGCGCGCGCGCCGGCCGGATTGTGCGCGCCGTCCAGTACCAGAAAGCCCTGCCCGCGTCGGACGACCTGAAAGCGGCCCGGCCACCAGGCGCGCGCCAGCCCGTCGCGTATCGCCGCTTCGCCGGCGCCGAGCTCGCGCGCGGCGGCGACCGCGAGCAGCGCGTTGGACGGCTGATAGCTCCCGGGCATGGCGAGCTCGAGCCCGGCCAGCGACCAGCCCGGCCCGGCGCACGTCAGCCGCTGGCCGTCGGGCCCGCGACCTTCTACGGAGACCGATAGGTCGCGGCCCTCGAGCAGGAGCGGAACGCCGACGGCGCCGGCGCGCGCCGCGATCACGCGCGCGGCCGCCGGTGCCTGCGCGGCGGAGATCGCGATGCCGCTGCGGATGATCGCCGCCTTCTCGGTCGCGATCGCCTCGATGGTGTTGCCGAGCACCGCCTGATGGTCGAGGTCGATCGGCGCGATCACGGCGACCTCAGGGGTTCCCACCGTCGTCGCATCGAGACGACCGCCGAGGCCGACCTCGAGGACGGCGACGTCGACGGCCTCGCGCGCGAAGTGGTCGAGCGCCAGCGCCGTCGTCGCCTCGAACGTCGACGCGTCGAGACGCGCGACGAGAGTCCCGAGCGCCTCGACGCCGTCGACCACGCCGTCTTCCGGGATCGCCTCGCCGTCGACGCGGATGCGCTCGCGAAACGACACCAGGTGCGGCGAGGTGTAGAGGCCGACTCGGTGCCCGTCGGATTTCAGGATCGCGGCGAGCATCGCCGACACCGAGCCTTTGCCGTTGGTGCCGCCGACCTGGACCAGCCGGTAACGCTGCTCGGGGCGGCCCAGCGCGTCGAGCAGCCCCTCGATCCGCTCGAGGCCTTGGCGCATGCCCGCGTGCTCGCCGCCCCGGAGTGCCTGCAGCCGGGCGACGGCCTCGGCGTACGTCACGAAGAGGCTACCCCGATCGGGGTGGCTCGGCGGCGAAGAAGGCGAGGACGCGGCGGAGCGTGTCCTTGAGGTCGCGGCGCTCGACGATCATGTCGAGCTGCCCGTGCGCCAGCAGGAACTCCGAGCGCTGAAATCCTTCCGGCAACGGCTGCCGGATCGTCTCGGCGATGACCCGAGGTCCGGCGAAGCCGATCAGCGCGCGCGGCTCGGCCATGATGACGTCGCCAAGCATCGCGAAGCTCGCGGTGACACCGCCGGTCGTCGGATCGGTCAGGATCGAGATGTACGGCAGCCCCGCCGCGGCCAGCCGCTCGAGCGCGGCCGACGTCTTGGCCATCTGCATCAGCGAGAGGATGCCTTCCTGCATCCGCGCGCCGCCGGAGGCCGAGACGATCAGGACCGGCAGGTGCTTGTCGATGGCGAGCTCGATCGCGCGGGCGAGCTTCTCGCCGACGACCGAACCCATGCTGCCGCCGAGGAAGCCGAACTCGAACACGGCGAGCACGGCGGGTTGGCCACCGATCGACGCGATGCCGCAGACGACCGCCTCGTCGGTCGACGTTTTCTGGGCGGCGGCGCGGACGCGCTCGCGGTACTTCTTGGTGTCCTTGAAGTTCAGCGGATCGGTCGTCGTCAGCCCGGTCTCGCGCTCCTCGAACGATCCGGCATCGGCCAGCTGGCTGATCCGCTCGCGGGCGGAGATGCGGAACGGATAGTGGCACTTCGGGCACACGCGCCCGCCGCGCTCCACCTCGGCCCGGTAGATGATCTCCTTGCACGAGTCGCACTTGATCCACAGGCCTTCGGCGATGATGACCTTGCTGCCGCTCGACTCCTCTTTGCGCTTGAACCAGGCCACCGTGACCTACCTCCTCGCCTGGATGGGAGACGCCGGGAGTGGCTCGCGCAGCGGCGCCTTGAGCTCGGCGATGAACTTGCCCACGTCGTCGACGAGGGTGGGCGAGCCGGCGCGCGACTCGACGAGGCGAACGATCGCCGAGCCTACGGCCGCGCCGTCGGCGACGCGTCCCACCGTCGCCACCTGCGCGGGCGTGCTGATCCCGAAGCCGACGCACACCGGCATCGCCGTCTCGCGGCGGATGGCCGCGATCTGCGTCGCCATGTCCGCCGGCAGCTGCTGGCGCTCGCCGGTCACGCCGGTGAGGGACACGACGTAGATGAACCCACGGCTCTTCCGCGCGATCAGGCGCACGCGCGCCACGGTCGAGGTCGGCGCGACCATGTACACGAGGTCGAGGCCGGCTGCGGTCGCCTCGGTCCCGAGCAGATCGCTCTCCTCGGGCGGCATGTCCGCGACGATCGCGCCGTCGACACCCGCGTCGACGGCCGTGCGGGCGAATGCCTTCAAGCCGAACGCGAGCACGGGGTTGTAGTACGTGAGCAGCACGATGGGCACGTCGATCTCGGCGCGCAGCCCCGCGACGGTCTCGAGCACCCGGGCCACCGTCGCGCCGCCGGCGAGGGCGCGCGTGCCGGCGCGCTGGATCACCGGCCCGTCGGCCAGCGGGTCCGAGAACGGCACCCCGAGCTCGACGACGTCCGCTCCACGGCGCGCGGCCTCGATCAGGAGCCGCCGCGTGTCGGCGAGCGACGGGTCCCCCGCCATGAAGTAGGGCAGGAGCGCGCGCGCGCCGCGGGCGCGGAGCCGGGCGAAGGTCTCGTCGAGGCGGCTCATCCGAGAGACCGATCACGATCGCCTTCGTGCGCGGCAGGGTCTTCGCCAGCTTCATCGCGTGGGCGACGGCGTGCGCCGACTCGAGCGCCGGCATGATCCCCTCGAGCCGCGTCAGCGACTCGAATCCCTCGAGCGCCTCGGCGTCGGTGATCGAGACGAACTCGAAACGGCCCGCGTCACGATAGTAGGCGTGCTCCGGTCCGACCCCCGGATAGTCGAGACCCGCCGAGATGGAGTGCGCGGTCGCGATCTGCCCGTCATCGCTCTGGAGCAGATAGCTCATGCAGCCGTGGAGCACACCGACGGCGCCGGCGCTCATCGACGCGCCGTGCCGGCCGGTCGAGATCCCTTCCCCGCCCGGCTCGACGCCGATGATCCGTACCTTGCGGTCGTCGATGAACGGATGAAAGAGCCCGATGGCGTTCGACCCGCCGCCGACGCACGCGACCAGCACGTCCGGAAGCTTCTTCAAGCGCGCGCGCGCCTGCCGGCGCGCCTCTCGGCCGATCACCGAGTGGAGGTCGCGCACCATCACCGGGTACGGATGCGGGCCGAGCGCCGAGCCGAGCAGGTAGTACGTGGTCCGCACGTTGGTGACCCAGTCGCGCAGCGCCTCGTTGATCGCGTCCTTCAAGGTGCGGCTGCCGGACTCGACCGAGATCACGCGCGCCCCGAGCAGGCGCATGCGGAACACGTTGAGCGCCTGGCGCTCGACGTCCTCGGCGCCCATGTACACCTCGCACTCGAGCCCGAGCAGCGCGGCGGCGGTCGCGGTGGCCACGCCGTGCTGGCCGGCGCCGGTCTCGGCGATCACCCGCCGCTTGTTCATCCGCGCGGCCAGGAGCGCCTGACCGAGCACGTTGTTGATCTTGTGAGCGCCGGTATGACAGAGGTCCTCGCGCTTGAGATAGATGCGCGCCCCGCCGCACTGCTCGCTGAGCCGCTCGGCGAAGTAGAGCGGCGTCGGGCGCCCGGCATAGTCTTGGAGCAGGCCGGCGAGGCGGCGCTGGAACTTGCGATCGCGCTTCGCCGACACCCACGCCTTCTCGAGCTCGATCAGCGGCGCCATGAGCGTCTCGGGGACGAAGCGCCCGCCGAAGCGGCCGAAGTGTCCGTTCGCGTCCGGAAGCGTCCGCTTCATCTGGCGCCCTTGGCCTCGGCGACGAACCGCCACACCTTGTCCGGATCCTTGCGGCCCGGCTGCGCCTCGACCCCCGAGTTCACGTCGACCGCGTACGGGTGCGCGGTCGCGATCGCGCGGGCGACGTTCTCGGGCGTGAGGCCGGCCGCCAGGATGATCCGCCACCGCGCATTCGCCAGGTCGCGCGCGATCGACCACTCGACCGGCTGTCGCGCCTCGCCTTCGCTCCAGCGCGCCGCGCTGTCGAGCAGGAGGGCGGCCGCGTGGTTGCGATACGGCAGGAACTTCACGCTCGGGGTGAACGGCGGCATGCCGCCGAGATCATCGGACGGCGCCGGCAGCTTGATCGTCTTGATCACCGGCACCGAGTAGCCTTCGAGGTCCTCCGGCTTCTCGTCGCCGTGGAACTGCAAGGCGCCGAGGCCGCACGCATCCACGATCGACTTGATGTGACCGGCCGGGTGATCCCAGAAGATGCCGACCGTCGTCACGAACGGCGGCAGCGCGCGAACGATCGGGGCCACCTGCGCGGGTGTCACGAAGCGCGGCGTGTTCTCGACGAAGATGAAGCCGAGCGCGTCGGCGCCGGCCTCGACCGCCGTCTTCGCGTCCTCGAGGTTGGTGATGCCGCAGATTTTTACGCGGGTCATTGTTGAATGGGTGGGGCGAGACGCCCCCCCCATTTCCCCCCCGGCTCGCGTTGCGACGGCGCACTGGGTACTGCCTGCGCCGCGGTGCGCGCCTGGCGGCGCGGCGCTCCGTCGGCACATACTGCTGGCGTCGTGGTGCGCATCAGGAGTCCACCAGAGTCAGCTCCCGGATTTTCGCGGGCACGTCCGGGGCGCGGACGAGGCCTTCGCCGACGAGGACTGCGTGGGCGCCGGCGGAGACCACGCGGCGGACGTCGGCGGCGGTGAAGAAGCCGCTTTCGCTGACGACAATGGGACCGGGCGGGATCAGCGGGAGGAGCTCGAGCGTCGTCGTGATGTGGGTCTCGAAGGTGGCGAGATCGCGGTTGTTGATCCCGACGATGCGGCTCCCGACCGCGAGCGCCTGGTCGAGCTCGGCGGCGGTGTGGCATTCGACCAGCGCCGCGAGCCCGAGGCCTTTCGCCGCGGCGAGCAGCTCGGCGAGTCGCGCCGGCTCGAGAATCGAGACGATCAGGAGCACCGCGTCGGCGCCGGCCGCGCGCGACTCCCAGAGCTGGTAGTCGTCGATCGTGAAGTCCTTGCGCAGGAGCGGGACGTCGACCGCCGCGCGCACGCGGCGCAGGTCGTCGAGGCTTCCCCGGAAGTATTTCTCATCGGTGAGGACCGAGATCGCGTGCGCGCCGTGCGTCGCGTACGTCGTGGCAAGGGCCACCGGATCCAGGCCACTGGAGAGCACGCCCCGTGACGGCGAGGCCTTCTTCACCTCGGCGATCAGCCGCACCGCGCCCGGCGACGGGCGGAGCCCGCCTTCGAAGTCGCGCGGGGCGGGTGCCGCATCGCAGTGGCGCTCGAGCATCGCGCGCGGCACCGCGGATTTCCGCCGGGCCACCTCCGCGCGCGTGTTGGCGACGATCTCGTCGAGGACCGACATAGCTCGGCGCTAGAAATCGCGCCGGAGCCCCTGCCGTCGCAGCGTGTCGAGCGGGATCGACCTGAGCTGCTCGAGGACGAAGTCGCGGATCGTGCGCGGGGGCGGCAGATCGCGAACGATCCGTCCGCCGCGGACGAGCGGCTTGAGCAAGGACTCCCAGGCGCCGCCGTCGGGCGGACGCTGCCCCGCCGGGACGACGACGGTCTCGCGCGTGCCCTGGCGCCGGTAGACCTCCTTGGCGCCGGACCACTTGCCGCGCTTGGCCATGGGCTTGCCCTCGATCTCCATGATGTCGAGGGCGAAGTTGAGCACCGGGGCGTTGGCGATCGACGTCCCGACCCCGTAGCCGTCGGCGACGGGGTTGAGGCCCATGATCTCGTACTCGTCCACACCGCCGGAGGCGAGGATCTTCACGTGGTTGTAGCCGCGCAGGTCGAGCTCCCAGCGCACCTCTTCGAGGATGCGATAGAAGTCGCCTCGGCGCGACGACGGCGTGTCCAGGCGGACGGCGTAGAGGTCCTTGCCGAGGGCCTCGGCGACCCGGATCGCCTCGAACTTCTCGTCCTGAAGCGTGTCGATCAGCGCGACCCGCCGCACCTTCGGGTCGACGACCGTGTCGAAGGCCCGAAGCGCCTCCACCGTGTCGCCGATCATCAGGACGAGCGAGTGGTCACCGCGACGCCGTCGCACCCGCCGATGAAGGCGTTACGCTCGATCATCGGCGCCAAGGTGGGATGCATGCGGCGCGCGCCGAACGAGATGACCTGACGCTCGCCCGCCGCCTTCTTACAACGCGCCGCCTTCGTGGCGATGCCCGAGGCCTGGCACAGCAGTCCGAGCAGCGCCGTCTCGTACTTCGCCCATTCGACGTAGGTGCCTTCGATGCGAAGGACGGGCTGGTAGGGCTCGAACAGGAGGCCCTCGTCCATCGCGGAGACGTCGACCGGCTGCCCCTCGAGGAGCGCAGCAACCTCCTCGATTCCCGCGAGGATGCCCCACTGCCAATCCTCGGGAAGGGACTTCACGTAGACCTCGGCCTTGACGCGCTTACGGTCGTTCCGATGGGTCAGGATCTGGACGGTGCGCGTGAAGTAGACGTCGGAGACTTCGCCGCTCTTGATGTCGGCGTCGGCAGCGGTGTGAAACGGGCGCTTCGGGGCGTTCGGCATAATGTCTGTGACCCTCGGGTCACTACTAAGGTGGCGAAAAGTGTGTCAGAAGCTTGGGGTCAAGTCAAACTTGCTACTCCGGAGGGTGGGGGCGGGGGTGGGGGGAGGGGTCTTGGGACCACGCGGCACGCGTGCGCTTCGACCCGCGGCGGCTGGGCTCCATCTGGGCGCTCAACTTGCGCATGGCCCTTGGAGGGAACGGGTCCCAAGACCCCTCCCCCCACCCCCGCCCACACCCTCCGGAGCGTTCGCGGTCTTTACATGGGTAGTCAGAGCCTAGAGCAGAAGCAAAACCTCGAACACGAGCAGGGGCTTGGATGTGGCGGCTACTCGGAGCGGAGGACCGCACCGCGGGGTTAGAGGTTGAGGGATTTTAGGTAGGTGCGGAAGTCGGCGGCGAGGTCGGGGCGGGAGAGGGCGAATTCGACGGTGGCTTTGAGGAAGCCGAGCTTGTCGCCCGTGTCGTAGCGGCGACCCTCGAACTCGACCGCATACATCGGGCGGCGCGCGCGCAAGGTGCGGAGCGCGTCGGTCAGCTGGATCTCGCCGCGGGCGTCGGGCTTGGTGCCGGCGAGGATCTCGAAGATCTCGGGGGGCAGGACATAGCGGCCGATGATGGCCAGATCCGACGGCGCGTCCTGCGCCTTGGGCTTCTCGACGAGGTCGAGGATCTCGTAGACGCGGTTCTCGACCTGCCGGGCCTTGATCACCCCGTACTGGTGGATCTGATGCGGCGGCACGCGCTGGACCGCGATCACCGGCGCCTGATGCCGAGCGCTCACGTCGAGCAGCTGGCGCATGCACGGCGCCTGCGCCGCGATGATGTCGTCGCCCAGGAACACAGCGAAGGGCTCGTCACCGACCAGTGAGCGCGCGCAGAGGATCGCGTGGCCGAGCCCGAGCGGCTCGCGCTGGCGCACGTACGAGACCGAGGCGAGCTCCGAGATCGTCTTGATCTGGGCGAGCTCGTCGGTCTTGCCGCGGTCGTTCAGGTAGTACTCGAGCTCGAAGGCTGAATCGAAGTGATCCTCGATCGCCCGCTTACCCCGGCCGGTTACGATGATGATCTCCGAGAGCCCCGAGGCCACCGCCTCCTCGACGACGTACTGGATCATCGGCTTGTCGACGAGCGGGAGCATCTCCTTCGGCTGTGCCTTCGTTGCGGGGAGGAACCGGGTACCGAGCCCTGCGGCGGGGAAGACCGCCTTGCGCGCCTTCATGGCGCCATTAGAGCACCAAGGCCGTGACGTACGTGAACGCGCCCGCCACCGTCCCCACGGCCGCGGTGCCGACCAGCAGCGCCAGCGAGACGTTACGCAAGAGATCGAGCATGTCGGCCGCTGAAAGAGCCGAGGACGACTGCAAGAGCTCGGCGATCTCCGCGACGTCGGCCCCGTGAAGATCCGGCAGGACGAGGGCGCCGATCCGCAGCGCGAAGCCGTACACGAGCGGCGCGAACCACGGCAGGTTGAGCCAGGCTCCCGTCACCGTCACCGCCCGATTCAGGCGGCAGATCGTGGCGACCGCCAGTGACAGGAGCGTCTGGAGACCGTAGAACGGCGTGCAGCTGATGAAGACGCCGACGGCCAGCGCCAGGGCCACGCGCCACGGCGGATCGTCGAGCCGCAGCACCGCGCCGAGCCGCGCGGCGATCGCGCCCCGGAGGCGGTTCAAGGGCGCGGACGCCACCGGCCGACTCCCTCCAGGACCGCGACGATCGCGAGGACGCACGCGGCCTGGACCAGGATGAGCACCGCCTCGCGCGGGGTCGCGTCCTTCAGGAGGATCGCGGAGAGGCCGAGCGTCGAGGCGAGAAAGAAGATCAGCAGCACGCTCTGCTTGCGCGTGAGGCCGAGCGCCTCGAAGCGGTGATGAATATGGTCCCGCCCCGTGTAGGCCAGCCACTCGTGCAGCGAGTGCACCTTGCCCGTCACGATCCGAGCGACTCCGACGAAGCCGATATCGAACAACGGCACCCCCAGGATCAACGACGGCGTCAGCAGCGCGATGATCGGGTCCCCCTCAGACCATTCTCCCATCACTGCGAGCCCGGCGAGCGTGAACCCAATAAAAGTCGCACCGCTGTCGCCCAGGAAAATCTGGGCACGCCCCGGACGGAAGTTATAGGGTAAAAACCCTAGACAAGCCCCGACCAGCGCGGCCGACAGGTACATCAGGTAGCGCTGCTCCGTCTGCAGCGCCGCGATGCTGAAAAAGATCCCGGCGATCCCGCCGAGGCCCGCGGCCAGGCCGTCCATCCCGTCGAGGAACTGGACCGCGTTGGTGACCGTGACGAACCAGAGGATCGTGAGCAGAACATTGATCCACACGAACCCGGGCACCCAGAGCGGCGTCACGTTGAGCACGACGCCGTAGGCGATCGCGGCCGCCGCGGCGCCGATGTGCCCCACCAGCTTGAGCGAGGCCGGAAGATCGGTGAGGTCGTCCAGGATCCCGATGCCGACCACGAGCGTCGCGCCGACGACGACCCCCTTGAGCTGGAGCGAGAAGTCGAAGCTCGTGAGCACCGTGACGGCGAAGCCGCAGTAGACCGCGGCGCCGCCCAGGAGCGGGGTCGCGACCTCGTGCACCTTGCGCGCGGCCGGCATGTCGAGCACGCGCCACCGCTGCGCGATCATGCGCGTCATCGGCGTCGCGAAGAAGGCGACCGCGAACGCCAGCATGACCAGGTACAGCCACGGCAAGCGCGCCGCGTGATCGCGACCCCAGATCGGCACCAGCAGGAGCAGACCCACCAGCGCCAGCCTCATGAGGTGCGGCGCCGCCGGGCCCGGCTTCACGAGACCACCTTGAATCGCGGTCGACACGCGCGGGAAGCGATCCGGCTCGTTCATCATGCGAGCGCCTCGGCGAGTGCCAAGGCGACCGTATCCGCCTCGCCATCGGTGAGGAGCGGATAGCACGGGATCGACAGGCACTGGTTCCAGAGCCGCTCGGCATTGGGGTAGCCCGAGAGCCCGAGCGCCCGGTGGATCGGACGAAAGACCGGACGCCGAGCCGCGACCCCCCGGCGATCGAGGTGCGCCAGAACGGGATCCAGCGGCGTGTCGACCGCGATCACGAACCGGTGGTACACGTGACGTTCGCCCGCGTCGGCCGGCACGCGGCAGCGTGGCGCGCGCGCCAGCGACGCGCGATAGCGCGCGGCGAGCGCGCGGCGCCGCGCGATGAAGGTGTCCAGCCGCGCCAGCTGGCTCCGGCCGAGCGCGGCCTGCATGTCGGTCATCTTGTAGTTGAAGCGCGGCGTCAGCTCGGTGCGCTCGTCGTAGTCGCGCGTGTCGCGCGCGCGCGCGACGAGATCGGCGGGGCCCACGACCGCTCCCCCCTCACCCGTGGTGAGGAGCTTGGTCGCGTAGAAGGAGCACACCGCGAGTCCCCCCCGCGCGCCGACCTGTCGGCCGCCGAGGGTGGCGCCGAGCGTCTGCGCACAGTCCTCGACGAGCGGGACACCCAGGCGCTGGAAGTCGGCGAGGTCGACCGCGAGCCCGAACGGATGCACGACGATGACGGCGCGTGTTCGCGGCGTGCGCCGGCGCGCGGCGTCCTCGGCGGAGAGTCCGAGCGTCTCGGGATCGGCATCGGCCAGCACCGGGCTCGCGCCGCAGCGTGCGACCGCCTGGTACACCGCGTCGCAGACGTAGGTCGGGATGATGACCTCGTCGCCCGGGCCCACCGCGAGGGCCCGGAGCGCGAGCTCGAGGGCCGCGCTCCCGGAGCTGACGGCCGCCGCGGCCGAAACGCCCAGCCGCTGTGCGAGCTCGCGCTCGAGTCCCGCGACCTCGGGCCCCTGCGCGAGCTGGCCGCCGCGGACGACACGCGCCACACGCTCGGCGTCGTCATCGCTCAGGGTGGGCCGCGAGTGGGGAATGATGCGCTCAGCCCCGGCAATCACCTCAAAGATTCAGGAGCAGTCGGACCGACTGGAAGGCCTCCGCGAACTTGACTCGCGCCTGGATGCCGCGGAAGTTCGCGCACGACCGCGCCAGCTCCAGGATCGTCAGGTCCTCGATGTTGGTCTTCGTCACCTGGGATTCGTGCGCCGCGAGCCCGCCCAGCTTCGTCTCGAGCACGTCGGCGATGTCGGTGGCGCAGTTCGGCATGAAGTTCACCGTCGAGGGCACTTCGAAGAACAGGAGGTTCGGCACATAGCGCGTCGCCGACATCGCGCTCTGGGCCAGGTTGCGGTGGTCCTGGTGCGTGTCCTCGGGGGAGTTGACGAAGATCATGCGCGGGTCGGTCTTGCGGATCACCGCTTCGAGGCGGACGATCAGCTCGCGCGTCAGCGGCACCTCGGTATCGCGATAGTCGCCCCAGAACACCTCGCGCACGCCCAGGATCCGGGCCGCGTCCTTCTGCTCGCGCCGGCGCACCTCGGACTCGCCGCCGAGCGCTCCGTCGGAGGCGACGAACAGGTAGACCGCGTGGCCCCGCAGCGCGTACTTGGCAAGCATGCCGCCGCAGCCATACTCGATGTCGTCGGGGTGGGCGCCGAGGGCGAGGACGTTCACTTACTGCGGCTCCGGCGTGAGGCGCGTCCACGTGCTGCCCTTGCGGAGGATCTCCAGGGCCTCGTCGCCATGATTCAACAATAGGTCAAGGGTCGAAAGAAACGGAGCAAATTCACCATGTTCCTGGCTATAGACGGGGTGCTCGTACTGCTGCGTTTCGACCGCGATCCCGGCCGCCTCGAACTGCGCGATATCCATATAAATGGCCCCGTCCCGGCCGGCTAGATAGGTATCGGCGCCGACCGCTCGGCAGAGCCCGACCAATCGGGCTGTCGCGTCACCCTGCGCCTCCGCCGGGAGCCCCACCTCCGACGCGAGCCGGATCGGCGTCGTGACTCCGAGCTTGCCGGCCAGCCACTCGGCACTGGCCATCGCGACGGGAGCCAGGTGGTCCCACGCCCGGCCGTAGAACGCCTGGAGCTCTTCGCGGTATCGGCGCCACCCCTGAGCTCCGTTGTACGCGCTCTCGATCGTGGCGAGGTGGCGGGAGCACCAGTTCTGGCTCGAGTCGACCAGCACGTCGCGGATCGGGGTGCCCAGCTTGGCGCGAACCGGCACGGTCAGCCACCGTGGCCCCTCGCGCGTCTTGATCCGGTTGCGGTTCTGCCAGCCGTTCTTCTCGTACTGCACGGTGTCGAGGAACACGAACAGGTCGGCGGCGGCCCATTTGGCGAAGTAGCCGAGCCATGGCAGATAGTGCGGCTGGTGGATGGCGATCTTCATCGGCCGCCGGCCGGGATCATGAGCGCCTCACGAAGATCGGGTTGCTGAGTAGATGTCCGGGCCCGCGCACGTCGAGCCGGTAGAACGTCGGCGAGCCGTCGAAGACGTCGCGGTGAACGGTCCGGAACGGCGGCGGTCCCGTCCACGCCCTGACGACCGTGCCGTTGCGCACGAGGGTCACGCGCACGTCGCGAGCCGCCGCCGCGCCCGCGGTCGCCTCCACGGCGATCGTGACCTCGACCGGCGTCGCCTCGGAGGCGCGCGCGAGATCTCCCGAGATCGCGACGATGCTCCCGGCTCGGACCGAGAATTCCGTCAGCGCCAGCTCCGCCCCCGCCTCCTGCTCCACCGCGTAGAACCGTCCGCGCTTCAGCGCGTCGAGCACGGCGCGCTCGGTCCGCTCCTCGACCAGGAACACGGTGCGGATCTTTCCCAGGGTCTTGCCCGCGGTGAATCCGTGGAAGCCCGATTCGCCCACGGCCCACCCGGGCCGGCTCCGGTCTCCGGCCGCAAACTCGCCGAGCAAGCGGTCCCAGGATCCCCCCGGCCGCTCGAAGCGTGTCGTGTCCTCGTACACGGCCCCGAAGGCCGTGTAGCGTGCCGTCCTCAGGAGATCGTCGGGGTATGGCGGCGTGTACCAGGAGACCTTGACCGGTCCCATCCACTGCTCACCTGCATCGCGCGCCTCGGGAAACGACCACACGGTGACGCCGCCCAGCCGGTCGACGTAGTCAATGAGATCTTGATGCGGGGCGAGTCCGAG
>WNFK01153570.1_pt1 | contig 16941 bp, 13 predicted proteins | sample 5400281 | NCBI WGS metagenome assembly WNFK01 (sample SAMN13153350, study PRJNA577476) | soil metagenome | isolation source: 20 cm soil on Douglas fir-dominated hillslope | place: USA:California | collected 2013-09-17 | reverse complement strand
TCACCGTCAACGCGCTCAATAAAGTTGTCACGCACTACTGCTTTCTGAAGCCATTCATGCGCGACATGCCCGCTCGGGCTAATGACCGCAATGGGTCGAAAGCGGACCCTAGGACGATCGTGAGTCCACGCCGCGGACGAACGCGCCGACCAACGTGTTGAACTCGACCGGCCGCTCGAAATTGGTCAAATGCCCGGCGCCTTCGATTGGTTCATATTGCGCGCCCGGGATCAGACGGGCGAGCTCACGCGACAGCGCCGGCGGCGTCACTTTGTCTTCGAAGCCGCAAATCACCAGGGTCGGCAAGCGGATTTCCTCGGCGCGCTCGCGCTGGTCGGCGAGCCACACCGCAGCCGCGCCGATGCGGTAGGCGGCGGGGTCGATCCGGGCCATCGTCTCGACCACTTCCGCGCGAACCGCGGGGTCGGCCGGCTGGGCGAGCAGCACGTCGACTCGCGCTTCGGCCATCGCGCGCAGGTCGGTCGCGGCGAGGGAACGGTCGTAAATCGCCTGACCATCGGGATGGACGGCGAAGGTGTCGGCGAGGATCAGCGACGCGCAGCATTCGGGCGCGACCGAATGCATGGCGATCGCCACGACTCCGCCGAGCGACAAGCCGCAGACGTGCGCGTGGCCAATCCCGAGTTCAGTCATCGCCGACAGGATCGCGGCGGCATAGTCGTCGCGCGACGTGCCCTCGGGCGCCGGATCGCTGTCGCCATAGCTCGGATAATCGAACGCGACCGCGCGCCGCTCGGCTCCGAAATGCGCGAGCTGCGGCCGCCACACCGATTTGTCCGAACCGACCCCGTGGAGGAAGACGATCGGCATCGCGTCTCCGCTGCCGGCTTCCTCAAAACCGATAGAATAGCCGAGGCTGGTTGGTGTCCGTCCCATCGCTATATCTTGGCACCGTGGCTTCCGCCGCGCTAGCGTCGGGCGCATGACGCGGATGACGGTCAATGGCGAGGCGGTGCATTATACGCTCGACCCGGAGACGCCCTTGCTGTGGGCGCTGCGCGACGCGTCCAACCTGACCGGGACCAAATATGGCTGCGACAGCCGCGATTGCGGCGCGTGCACAGTGATCGTCGACGGCCGCGCCCAACTCAGCTGCAGCGTGGCGATCAAGGACCTCGAAGGCGCCACCATCACCACCATCGAAGGGCTGTCGGCCGACCGTTCGCACCCCGTCCAGCAAGCCTGGATCGCCGAGCAGGTGACGATGTGCGGCTATTGCGAGCCGGGCTTCATCATGGCCATTGCCGCGATGCTTGAGGCCAACCCGACGCCAAACGCTGAGGCGATTGCCGCTTTGCCCAACCTCTGCCGGTGCGGCGCCTACCCCCGCATCCGCGCCGCGATCGCGCGCGCCGCCGCAGCCTCGAAACCTGTACCGCAGCCGAAACAGTCATTCAGCAGCACTTCATCTGACGAGGAGCAAAAACCGACGTAACGTTGTAACCTCATTTGGGGAACATCCCATGCGTACGATCATCGCTCTCCTGCTTCTCGGCGCCGCGACTCCTGCCCTCGCCGCGGCCGATCCCGGCGACCGCCACGGCTGGCAATCGCGTTCCGGCCAGCAGTCCACCTCCGACAGCAACGACAATCGCTCCGATGGCGGCAGCCGCCAGCGTTCCGATCGCGGCAATCGCGGCAACGGGAGCGCCAATGACGCGCCGTCGCCGCCGCCGCCGCAGCAGCAGCAGCAGCGAGATCATCCGCGCGCGGTGATGCACGTCGAATCGCCCAGCGACGGGCACAACGGTCAGGCGCAGCCGGCGACGCAGGTCGAGTCGAACAACAGCGGCGGCAATGCCCGCGATCATCGCCAATTCAACGGTTTCCGCAACCGCGTCAGCGGCGGCGACGAGCCGCGGGCGATCGAGCCCTCGGGCCGCAACGACGGCACGGATACGGTGCGCAGCTGGCGCGGGCCGAAGATCGTCGAGCCGACTCGCGTCACGACCGACGATCGCGCCACCCTGCGCGACCAGCGCCGGCCGCTCCCGAACGTGCTGCGCAATCGCGTGCCGATCGTCAGCAACGTGCCCCACGAAGGCACCCAGCCACCGCTCCGCGCCGACGGCCGCTCACGCGACCGCAATCATCATTGGGACACGCGGTGGCGCGACAACAACCGCTATGATTGGCAGGACTGGCGGCGCCACCATCGGTCGCACTTCCACCTTGGCCTCTATTTCGATCCGTTCGGCTGGGGCTATCAGCCCTGGCAGATCGGTTGGCGGCTGTGGCCGAACTATTACAGCAGCCGCTACTGGATCAACGATCCGTTCGACTACCGCTTGCCCTATGCGCCGCCCGGCTATCGCTGGATTCGCTATTGGGACGACGCGATCCTGGTCGACACCTTCACTGGCGAAGCCGTGGACGTGATCCGCAACTTCTTCTGGTAGATTCTCCCAACCCGTTGATCGAAGGGGCGTTGCGGCATTGCCGCCGCGCCCCTTCTGCGTTAGCGCCATAATACACCTTTATAGCGCTCGAATGGGATTCCCAATGACTGTCGTCGCCCGCCTGATGCTATCCACGCCTCTGTTCGCTTTCGCCGCCCCTCTTGCGGCTCAGGCGACCCAGGCTCCGCCTTGGGAGCCGCAGGTTACGCAGGCTCAGGAACTGACCCCGGCGGAAGCGGCGAAGATTCCGCCCGTCGCGCAGCCAAGCGCGCACGACCGCCTGTTCCAGTTGTTCCAGGACAGCGACGAGGCCAATCTCAAGCGCAACCCGCTGAACGCCTTGTTCCGCGGCGACCAACGCTACGCCGACCGGCTCGGCGACAACATCACCGATGCCTATTACACCGGGGAGCGCGCGGCGGCGGAGCACGACCTCGCCGCGCTGCATGCGATCCCGCGCGACCAGCTCAACGAGACCGACCAGCTGGCCTACGACACCTTCGAATTTTCGACCAAGGATACGCTGCGCGGGCTTCAGCCCGACATGCTCGCACTGACCGCGGTGCGGCCGATCAACCACTTCTTCGGCATCCACACATTCTATCCGACCTTTGCCAGCGGCAAGGGCGCGGCGCCGTTCAAGACGCTCGCGGATTATGAAAACAACCTCAAGCGCCACAAGGATTTCGTGACCTTCATCGACCGCGCGATCGGCCGCTTCCGCGAGGGCGAGAAGAGCGGCGTGGTCGAGACCAAGCTGACGGTGCGCAACATGATCGAACAGCTCGACAGCCAGCTCAAAATGAAGCCAGAAGACTCGCCCTACTACGGCCCGGTCAAGGACTTCCCGGCGGGGATCAGCGACGCCGACAAGGCGCGGCTGACGAGTGAATATCGCGCGGCGATCACCGACGAAATCTACCCCGCGCTGACTCGCCTGCGCGACTTCTTCCAGACCGAATATCTGGCGCGCGCGCGCGCGGGTGTCGGGCTCAAATACATGCCCGGCGGCGACAAGCTCTACGCCTACCTCGTCCGGTCGACGACGACGACCGACATGACTCCCGAGCAGATCCACCAGCTCGGCCTGAGCGAGGTCGCGCGGATTACGCGGGAGTTCGACAAGGTCCGGCGTGAGGTGGGATTCAAGGGCACGCTGCCGCAATTCTTCGATTACATGCGGACCAGCCCCAAGTTCCAGCCGAAGAGCCGCGACCAACTCACCGCGGATTTTTACGGGCTGCAAAAGAAGGTCGAGGCGGAGGTTCCGCGGTTCTTCTCGCTGGTCCCCAAGACTCCGCTCAAGATCCAGCCCTACGAGCCGTTCCGCGAGAAGTTCGAGGCCGGTGGTTCGTACGAGCCGGGAACACCGGACGGCTCTCGCCCGGGCACCTTCTTCTTCAACGCCTATGATTTGCCGTCGCGCAGCACGTGGGAAGAAACGACGCTGTTCCTGCACGAAGGCGAACCGGGCCACCACTTCCAGATCAGCATCGCGCAGGAGAATAGCGCGCTGCCGTCGTTCATGCGCTTCGGCGGGAATACGGCTTATGCCGAAGGGTGGGCGCTCTATGCGGAAACGCTCGGCTACGACATGGGCTTCTACAAGGACCCCAACGCGCGGTTCGGGACGCTCAACGACGAGATGCTGCGCGCGATGCGGCTGGTGGTCGACACCGGCATCCACGCCAAGGGTTGGACGCGCGATCAGTCGATTGCCTACATGCTGTCGCACTCGGGCATGTCGAAGACCGACGCCACCGCCGAGGTCGAGCGCTACATCGCGATTCCCTCGCAGGCGACGGCCTACAAGATCGGCGCGCTGACCATCCAGCGCCTGCGCAAGAAAGCGCAGGACCAGCTCGGGCCGAAATTCGACATCCGCGAGTTCCACGCGCAGGTGCTCGATTCGGGAGCGCTGCCGATGAAGATACTCGAAGAAAAGATCGACCGCTGGATCGCGGCCAAGAAGTGAGGAGGTAGAAGATGGCGCGCAGGTTCAGCCCTGCGCGTCTCGTTCGTCCAATCGGACCATCGGCCCGTTCTTGACTTCCTTCTTGACGAAGCTCGTCTCGTACCGCCGGACAATGGCGTTCTGGGCGAGCTCCGCATCGGCGAAGGCATTAAAGGCCGCCATGTCACGGCAGGCGACGAGCATGATGAGATCATCGCTGCCACCGACCTCGAAGCAGAATTGGACCTCATCGAGCGCTTGCGGCCGGGTGCGGAGCTCAGCGAGCCCCGACTTTTCGGCGTGGTCCTGCAGCTGCAATCGAACCATTGCTCGCAATCGCGTTCCCACCAGATCGGCGTGCAGGATCGAAACAGTTCGGGCGATAGCGCCGTCATTGCGAAGCCGGCGTAGCCGCCGCGCAATCGCCGAGGGCGACAGGGCAATGACCTCGGACAGCTGCTCGGCCGTGCGGTCGGCATCTTCCTGCATAGCGTTGAGGAGCTTAAGATCGAAACGGTCAAACATCCGCCGAACCTTGGCAGAATCTATCGCGGGAGCAATCCGACGCCGACCTGTCTTTGTTGGACCTAAGGCCTCAAGAAATTGGCGCGACAGGCTTCCCGTTAGCCGAGATTTGGCGCGGCGGATTTCCTAACCGTAGTGGACGAGCATGATGCAGTGGAGTTTGCTTACATGAGTCGCAAAGCTTTCCTGATTGGAACGGCCGTTGCCGTCCTCGCCGGCGCGTCACTTGCCCAGGCTCAGACTGCAGTTCCGGCTCCGGCGCCAGCCGTCCCCAGCGTGCATCCACTTCCGGCGGGCGCGCTCGAACCACTCGATCAGGGAGAAGGCCGCGGAGTAGCCGAGAAACTCGCAGCGGAACTCACCGACAATTTCGTCTATCCCGAGCAGGGCAAACGTTACGCTACCATGCTTCGCTCCAACACCGCTGCCGGCCGCTATGATCACGGTACGCGTCAGGAACTTGCCGAGCGACTGACTTATGACCTCCAGGCAATTCAGAAGGACGGGCACTTGCGCGTCCTGGTCGCTGGGCCACAGCAGGAGGGACCCGGGGGCCGCAACGCCGGTCCGCCGCCGGGCGCGCCGCCGCTGATCCAGGCAGCGAAAGAGATTGCGCCGGGCATCGCCTACATCCGCTTCACGGCCTTCCTGGGCAGCGACGAGGAAGTGGCTGCCGTCCGTAAGTTCATGGCGGACAACAAGGTGGCAAAGACGATCATCTTCGACCTGCGCAATCATCATGGCGGAGGCCCAGCCGAGATGGACGAAATCTTCCCCTTCCTGTTTGCTTCAAAAACTCCGCTGGTAACGCTGGAAATGCCGCGTTCGACCTTCGACCGGCGCGGATCGCCATTCGGTCAGCGCTCAGCACCGGGCGGAGGTCCGACAATGGAAGTCGTGAAGGACAATCAGTACGTCCGCACGACCCATTTCGCCATTCCCAACGAAACGACGTCGCTGCGCGATGCCAAGGTCTATTTGCTGGTTTCCAACGTCACGGGCTCGGCCGCTGAACATTTCAGCCTGGCATTCAAATCGACTGGGCGGGCGACGCTGATCGGTGAGGCGACGGCGGGCGCCAACCACTTCGGAGGGCCGATGCCGCTTAACGAGCATTTCGCGGTGTGGATGCCGGTCGGGCGCACCTACGACATCAAGACTGGCAAGGACTGGGAGGGCGTTGGAGTCGCGCCGGACATCGCCGTCGATCCGACGCAGGCGCTCATCGTCGCGCTGGAGAAGGCGGGCCTGCCGCGTGACGAGGCCGAGCGGATCAACACAACGGAGATTCCGGCCGAACCGGTCCACCGCAACAAGCTGAGGGCCCGCTAGGACTGCGGGGTTGAACGAATTTATCGGGCTTTAACGATCCCTGTTGTTTGCTACCTTCGACGCGCAGAGTTGCACGCGACAGGGGGTAATATGCCGGATTCCGTTTTCGTCCGCGTCGAGCGGATCGTTCGCACCAGCGCCGACCGCGCGCTCGAGCTGGCCGAGAGAGCCAGCGGCGTCGTGCTGGTGCGCGAAGCCGCGCGCGAACTCGAGCAGGCCGAGGAGCGGCTGCGCTCCGATCGTCAGACCGCCGACCGCAAGGCCCGCCGCGCGGCCGACGCGCAAAAAGAGATTCGGACCAAGCTCACCGAGCTGACCGACCATGCGCACTATGCGCTGGGCAAGGGCCGCGAGGATTTGGCCCGCGCTGCGGTCGCCCGTCAGGTCGAGCTGGAGAAGGAAGCCGGCGATTGGGAGACCATCGCCGCCGAGGCCAAAATCGAGGCGAAATGCATCGACGACGCGCTCGCCCAGGTCGCCGCCCGGCGCAAACAGATCCAGAGCGAACTGGCGACGCTCGAACGCGAGCAATCGGCGGGCGCTCCGGCGCGCGGCGGCAAGGACGGCGTCCAGGATCGCGTCGCCAAGGCGATGGACAAAGCCGACCGGATATTCGAGCGGGCGATGTCCGAGCGCAGTGCCGTCGCCGAGCCTGCCGAAGCGGCGCGCGCGATGGCCGACATCGCGGCAATGAAGCGCGACGATGCGATCGAGGAACGGCTCGCAGTGCTCAAAGCGAGCGCCGCAGCGAAGCCGAAGGGGCGCAGCAAGCGCGCCTAGCGGCTTAGGTCCGCTTTGGGTGGAAAGCGGACGGTTAGAGACAATTGTCTCTGAACCGCCGCGAGTACGAAATGCGGACCCGAGCTTGACCGACTCGGTTTGCTCTGCCTCAATCCCGTCATGTCGGTCGATGGCACCCAGCAGCATCTGGCCGAAGCGCAGCGCGCGAGTCTAGCGGGCCTTCGCGACAAGGCGCGAAGCCATTTCGAAGCGGTGCTCGCGATTGACGGCGAGGAGCCGACCGCCCGCAACTGGCTCGGGGCGGACGCTCTGGCGCGGACGGACGCACCCACGGCCGCCATGCATTTCGAAATCGCGTGTCAACGCGAGCCCCGCGAACGGTCGCATTGGCTCAACCTCGCGGCGGCCCAGCGGATGCTCGGCGATGGCGAGCGCGAACGCACGGCGCTCGAACAAGCGCTTGCCATCGATCAAACCGACCTCCTCGCTTTGGTCCGCATCGCGGAGCTTCACGAACGGTTGGGAGAAGAAACTCCGGCGGCTGAGCGCTGGTCCGCGGTCCTGGCGCTTTCGTCGAGCATCAATGACCCGTCGCCCGAATTCGCCGGGATCCTCACTCATGCGAAGCAATATGTCAGGGAACAGCAGCAGAACCTTGTGGATGCCGTCGACGGCGCGTTAGCCGATGAACTGGCTGAAGCCAGTGCTCGCGACCGGCGGCGAATGCAGGCGGCGGCTGGCGCCTGGCTTGGAAAGCGGCCGATCTACACCAACCATTGCGAGAGCCTGCACTACCCGTTCCTGCCCGCCGACGAGTTTTTCGATCGCGAGCATTTTCCCTGGCTCGGCGAGCTGGAAGCCGCGACCGGGACGATCCTCGTCGAGCTCGAGGCCATCCTCGGCGACCCGGAGCCGGGTCTCACGCCTTATATTTCGCTTCCGCCCGGGGTGCCGGCGAACAAATGGTCCGGCCTCGACAAATCGCTGGACTGGGGCGCCTTCCACCTGTGGAAGGAGGGCGAGCGCTTTGACCAGGCGTGCGCGCGCGCGCCGCGCACCGCAGCCTTGGTCGAATCGCTTCCGATCTGCCAAATCAAAGGCCGCGCCCCCAACGTTTTCTTCTCGATCCTCAAGGCCGGCAGCCACATCCCCGCGCACACCGGGGTGACCAATGTGCGCAGTGTCGTCCACTTGCCGTTGATCGTGCCCGAAGGATGCGAGTTCCGCGTGGGCGGGGAGACGCGCAGCTGGGTCAAAGGGCAGGCCTTCGCCTTCGACGACACCATCGAGCATGAGGCATGGAACCGCAGCGAGCGCGACCGCGCGGTGCTGATCATCGACGCGTGGAACCCGTATCTCAGCGACCACGAACGGGCCATGATCTGTCGCCTGTACGGAGCGGCCGACGTCCAGCGCGGCTAGGCCGCAAAGCCCCAGCTCTCTCAGCTGCGTTAAGCTCCACCGTCCGCAATGGGTCGAAAGCGGAGATCAGCCTAAGTCTGACCAAGCGCCTCGGCGATCAGGCGGCGGCTGTTGTCGATCCCATAAAGCGCGATGAAGCTGCCCATGCGCGGGCCTTGCGACGAACCCAGCAGGGTTTCATAGAGCGCCTGGAACCAGCCGCGCAGGCTCTCGAACGGGTGGCGCTTGCCGACTTCGAACACCTGCGTCTGGATGTCCTCGGCCGTCGCGTTCTCGGGTAGCTTGGCGAGTTCGTCATCGAGGTCGCGCAATGCCGCGGCTTCAATCTCGCTCGGCGCTCGGCGCTTCAGGTCCGCGCTGGCGAAATCGCGCGCATAATTGACCGCCAGCCCGATCAACTGGTCGAGTTCGGGATCGCCCTCCGGTGATGTGCCCGGCGCATAGCGCTGGACGAATTTCCACGCGGTGTCCTCGTCGGCGACGCCCGGTAGGCTGACGAGGTTCAGCAGCAACCCGTAGGTCAGCGGCAGCATCTCGCCCGGCACCTTGCCGTTGTGAATGTGATGCACCGGATTGCCGAGCTTTTGCTCGACCGGCTGCGCCGCGTAACTCCCACGGAATTGCCAATATTCATCGACCGCGCGCGGGATCACGCCGATGTGCAGGCTCTTGGCGCGCTTGGGCTCGCGGTAGATGTAGAAAGCCAGGCTCTCCTCGCTGCCGTAGCGCAGCCATTCCTCGAGGCTGAGGCCATTGCCCTTTGACTTGGAGATTTTCTCGCCCTTTTCGTCGAGGAACATCTCGTAATTGAAGCCCTCGGGCGGGCGGCCACCGAGGATGCGGGCGATCTTGCCCGACTGGACGACGCTGTCGATCAAGTCCTTGCCCGACATTTCGTAGTCGACCCCGAGCGCGACCCAGCGCGCCGCCCAGTCGACCTTCCATTGCAGCTTGCCCAGGCCGCCGAACGCCGATTGCCGGACGCGTGAGCCGTCCTCGTCGTCGAACGCGATCAGGCCCGCTTGCGCATCGATCACCTCGACGGGCACTTGAAGGACCCGCCCACTGGTCGGCGAGATTGGCAGCAGCGGCGAATAGGTCTTGCGCCGGTCCTCGCCGAGCGTCGGCAGCATCACCCCGAGTATCGCGTCCCAGCCCATCAGCACCTTGCGGATGACGTCGTCGAACGCGCCGCCGGTGTAGCGATCGGTCGCCGACACGAATTCATAATCGAACCCGAACCGGTCGAGGAAATGGCGGAGCATCGCATTATTGTGGTGGGCGAAGCTCTCGTGCGTGCCGAACGGGTCGGGGATTTTGGTCAGCGGGCGGCCGAGATTTTCCGCCAGCATCGCTTGCTCGGGGACGTTGTCCGGCACCTTCCGCAGCCCGTCCATGTCGTCGCTGAACGCAATCAACCGCGTCGGCGCACCACCGGTCAGTTCCTCATAGGCGTGAAGGACGAAGGTCGTCCGCAGCACTTCGTTGAACGTGCCGATATGCGGCAGTCCCGACGGGCCATAGCCGGTCTCGAAGATCATCGGCGCGCCGCCAGTCTTCCCCTCGGGCCAGCGCTTCAACAGTTTGCGCGCCTCCTCATAGGGCCAGGCCTTGGATTGCATCGCGGCAGAACGAATGTCGTCAGCGCCCAAATTCGTTGCTCTTCTGTTCTCTTAGCTTCAAGGTCGCGGGATGGCCGTTCCTTTGCCGCTTCCCGCGCTCCACGCAACCCATGCCGGGATTTGGCTCGCGACCGGCGACGGGGAGGTGCGCGAGGCGAGCCGCGGCGAAGCCATCGCGCGCGCCGCCGAGACTCCGCACATCATCCTCAACGCGCCTTTGGTCGGGCAGCGGCTCGGCTATCCGGATCTGTCCGGGCTCGATCTGCTCGAATTGTTCGCCTTCATCTACCCGGCGCGGTTCGCGGTGCCGACGGTGGCCGGAATCAGTCGGACGCTCGGGCTCGATCCTCCCGACGGCGAAGCGGACGCGGCGGCGGCGCTCAAGCGCATCGCCGGGTGTCTGCTGGCAACGCTGGCCGATTCGGACTGGCCCGAGCGCGAAGGGGCGTGGACGTCGAATGCAACGTTGCACCGGCTCGGCTGGGGCTGGGCGCCGCTGATCGGCGCGCGCCTCGAACGGCCAGAGCGCGGCGAGCGCATGCTGTTCGCGCGCTTGAAATCCTGGGACGAAGCCGCCGAACGCCCGCCGCCGCGCCCGATTTCGATCGATCCCGTCGAGGCCAGCGCCAAGCTCGACCGGCTGACCGGCAAGATCGAGCCGCGCGAAGGGCAGCGCAAGATGGCCGAAGCGGTGACGTCGGTGTTCGCCCCCAAGCGCGCCAAGGATTCGCCGAACATGCTGCTGGCCGAAGCCGGGACGGGCATCGGCAAGACGCTGGCCTATCTCGCCCCCGCCGCGTTGTGGGCCGAAGCGTCAGCCGGAACGGTATGGGTCTCGACCTTCACCAAGGCGTTGCAGCGCCAGCTCGACGGCGAAGGCCCGAAACTGTTCGCCGACCCTGAGGAGCGCAAGCGCAAGATCGTCATCCGCAAGGGCCGCGAGAATTATCTGTGCCTGCTCAACCTCGAAGACGCATTGCAAGGCGCGTTCGCCGGGCGCGCGGCGATCCTCGCTCAGTTGGTCGGCCGCTGGGCGGCTTACACCAAGGACGGCGACATGGTCGGCGGCGACCTGCCCGGCTGGCTGCCGAGCCTGTTCCGCCGCGCCGGGGCCGCAGCCTTGACCGACCGCCGCGGCGAATGCGTCTACGCCGGCTGCCCGCATTATCGCCGCTGCTTTATTGAACGCGCCGAGCGCGCCAGCCGCGAAGCCGACATCGTCATCGCCAATCACGCCTTGGTGATGGTCAACGCCGCGCGAGCCCGCGAGGACGCACCCGGCCGGATCCTGTTCGACGAGGGCCATCATCTGTTCGACGCCGCCGATTCGATCTTCGCGGTCGCGTTCGGCGGCCAGGAAGCGATCGAGATGCGGCGCTGGATCGTCGGCCCCGAAGGCCGTTCGCGCGGCCGCCGGCGTGGGCTCGCCGCGCGGCTGATGGACCTCGCCTCCTATGACGAGGAAGGGGCGCGCGCGCTCGACGCCGCGATCGAGGCAGCGCGGTTGTTGCCGTCCGACGGCTGGCTCCAGCGGCTGGTCGAAGGCGCTCCCTTCGGCCCGGTCGAGGCGCTGCTGAGCGAAGTTCGCGGCATGGTTTACGCCCGCGCCAGGGCGCAGGAGGCGGGGTACGGGCTCGAGACCGAGCTGGCCGAACCCGACGGCGCTTTGGTGTCGCAGGCGGCGGCCTCGATGGCCATGCTTGAAGCCCTGCAAAAACCGCTCGCGGCCCTCGCCCGCCGTCTCGAAGCGGTGCTTGAGGATGCGCCGGACTGGCTCGACAGCCAGGCGCGCGCGCGAATCGACGGGGCGATCCGCGGCCTTACCTGGCGGCGCGAAACGCTCGCCGCGTGGATCGCGCTGCTGGCGCGGATTGGCGGCGAAGCCGATCCCGAATTCGTCGACTGGCTGGCGGTCGAGCGGGTCGATGGGCGCGAATATGATGTCGCGATCCACCGCCGCTGGCTCGACCCGACCAGGCCACTCGCTGCAACAGTGCTCGCGCCGGCCGACGGTGTGCTGGTAACTTCGGCGACCTTGCGCGGCGGCGAGGACTGGCCGGCGGCGGACGCCCGCACAGGTGCGGTCCATCTGCCGGTTGGAGCCCAGCATTTCGAAGCCGACAGCCCGTTCGATTACGCCGGCTGCTCCGAGGTCCTCATCGTCACCGACATCGGCCGCAACGACGTGGCGTCGCTCGCCGGAGCCTATGCCCGGCTGATCGAGGCCGCGAACGGCGGCACGCTCGGCCTGTTCACCGCGATCCAGCGGTTGAAGGCGGTGCATGCGCGGATCGCCGACCGCCTCGCCCGCGCCGGCCTGCCGCTGCTCGCCCAGCACGTCGACCCGATCGACGCCGGGACTTTGGTCGACATTTTCCGCGACGATCCGCGCGCGTCCTTGCTCGGCACCGACGCACTGCGCGACGGCGTCGATGTCCCCGGCGAATCGCTGCGGCTAGTGGTGATGGAGCGCGTGCCGTGGCCGCGCCCGACCGTGCTCCACGCGGCGCGGCGGATGGCGGGCGGCGGCAGCAAATATGACGATCGCGTGGTCCGCGCCCGGCTTGCGCAGGCATTCGGCCGCTTGATTCGCCGCCAGGGCGACTGCGGGCTGTTCGTGATCCTGTCGGCGGCGATGCCGTCGCGATTGCTGTCCGCCTTCCCGCCGGGCGTCCCGATCCGCCGTGTGCCGCTCGATATCGCCATCGCGCGGGTCGCGGAGCGGCTGGCCGCCGAGCGCGTTGACCAACCCGCTGTGACGGGAGTCGATGCGTGAAAAGATTGCTGGTGCTGCGCCACGCCAAGGCCGAGCGCGATTCGAACAGCGGCCGGGACTTCGATCGGCCATTGGCCGAGCGCGGATGGAAGGACGCCGCAAATGTCGGACGCGCCATGCGCGAACGCGGCCTTCGTCCGGATGCGATTATCGCCAGCCCCGCGAAACGCGTGGTCGAAACGCTCGCCGCGCTCGCCGAAGGTTATGGCCCGCTCGAAGCCGAATATGATCGGCGCATCTACAATGCATCGCCCGAGACTTTGCTCGACGCGGTCCGCCAGGCGGATGACGAGGCGCTGACGTTGCTCCTCGTCGGCCACGATCCCGGACTCCACCTCCTGTTGCTCGATCTGACGCGCAGCGACGATCGCGGCTTGCGGACTCAAATCGAGGAGTCATTCCCGACTGCAACACTGGCCGCGGTGGACATCGCGGCGGCCAGCTGGGCCGACGCCGGGCCGACGAGCGGCGAGCTGGCCGACCTGATTATTCGGTGAGTCTGACGGAGACGGAGGGATTCGCGGCACATCTCCAAAGCCTGGTTGACAGCTCTTCTGCCCCCCGTCACTGAACTGCCTTCCATCGAGACCGGCTGAGGGACAGGCCCGAAGACGCCGGGGCAACCAGGAGCGCGCGAAAGCTCGCCCAACGGTGCCAAGTCCTGCGGGGACCTGAGGTCCGCCGGCAGATGGTTGAGGCTCACCGGACATGACGGTGAGGCCAGCTTTCCGCCACCCCGCATGCCTCGCTGGAGGGATTTGTTGGGGTGAAGGAGCGATACTGCATGACCAAGGCCCTTTCGACGCGCGCCGTGCGCGCCGGGATCAACTGCGACACCGCCTTCGGCTCCATCGTCCCCCCGCTCGTCCTGTCAGCAAACTTCAGCTTCGACGGCTTCGATGGGAAGCGCCGTTACGACTACACGCGCAGCCGCAATCCGACACGAGATCAGCTGGGCGACGCCCTCGCTTCGTTGGAAGGGGGTGCCGCCGCTGTCGTGACGGCGACGGGCATGGCGGCCGTGAGTCTGATCCTGCATGCGCTGCTCGAGCCCGGAAACCGGCTACTCGTCCCCCACGATTGCTACGGCGGGAGCTGGCGATTGTTTACGGCACTCGCCGCAAAGGGCGCGTTCGAGCTCGACAGCTGCAACTTCACCGATGCGTTGGCGGTCGATGCGGCGATCGGGCGCAAGCCTGACGTGGTTTGGCTGGAGACGCCGTCCAATCCGTTGCTGCGGATTACCGATCTTGCCGCAACTGCGGCCGCGGCCCACGCAGCCGGAGCGCTCGTCGTCGTCGACAACACCTTCCTGTCGCCCGCGCTGCAGCGCCCACTTGAGCACGGCGCGGACATCGTCGTCCATTCGACGACGAAGTATATCAACGGCCACAGCGACGTCGTCGGAGGCGCCGCGATTGCAGGTGATCTCGCGCTGGTCGAGCGGCTCGCCTGGTGGGCGAATGCGCTCGGTTTGACCGGATCTCCATTCGATTCCTTCCTGACGCTGCGCGGACTGCGCACGCTGGACGCAAGGCTTCGCATCCAGCAGGCCAACTGTGCGGCGATCGCGGAACTGCTGGCGGACGATCCGCACGTTGCCGCCGTTCACTATCCGGGGCTGCCCGACCATCCCGGACATGCGATCGCGGTCCGCCAGCAGGACGGCTTCGGCGCCATGCTGTCGTTTGAATTCGATGGCGGTGAAAATGCTGCACGGACCTTTGCAAACGGCCTGACCTGCATCACCATCGCAGAGTCGTTGGGTGGCGTAGAAAGCCTGATCGCCCATCCCGTGAGCATGTCCCACGCAGTGCTCAGCGAAGAGGAAAGGTCACGTGCGGGCATCGGCCCCGGCCTGCTGCGGCTCTCCGTCGGAATTGAACATCTCGATGACCTGACGGCGGACATTCGGGCCGGGCTACGGCGCGTCGCGGCCGAATGCGAAGGCGCTGGCGCCTAACTCACGGCACGACCGATGTACGGATTGTCATTTGCGCTGAGGCTAAGAATTGGCGGAGACGGAGGGATTCGAACCCTCGGTACGGGAATTCCCCGTACGGCGGTTTAGCAAACCGCTGGTTTCAGCCACTCACCCACGTCTCCGGAAGCGCCAAGGCCCGGGCCTATATAGGCCGATCTAGAGGGGATCAACCGGACCTCGGCGGCATTTCGAATGCTCTGCCACCGCCGATTGAGCGACCATTATAACGACCATTATACTACGCCGGCCAGAAACAGCGGCTCCTCGACTGGTTCTCGCAAATTAGTTTCGAGCCGGAAGGCGGCGTCACTAAAATCGCCACCTCGGCCACGAATTTTGGCGGCCACGCTTGAATTGAATTCGGACAATTCGCCGATCTGGCGGGCCGGATTGGCCGGGCGGCGGGGGAATTGGCCGGAGAAATGCTCGTAAGTGTCTGACTTGGCGGCGATCCCAACTATTTGTTTGGCATAAATTAAAGCATTTTGAAGGGCTTAGCTATGGCTATATATAGCTGCGGCCATTCCATTTTGGAGCCGCCGTGAAGACCGAGCCGATCCACCTGCAACGGGGACTGACCCTCTATAAGCAGCCGCAAACGGGCGGCGGCGGCAGCCCCTATTGGTATGCTCGGGTCTGGATGCGGATCGGCAACCAGACGGTCCACACCAAGAGCACCGGAACGACCGATCAAGCAGCGGCCAGGCGGTTCGCGGAGGACTTGCTCGCCGAGTGCCTTGTTCGTCGGCGGTATGGCGACGCCCTGCCGTCGATCCACGGCGGTGCTGCGGTTCACAAACACCGCTTTGATGTGGTGGCGGCCGCATGGCTCGATCAAAAGAAGGTCATGGCGGGCGCCGATCACCGGAAATTGCGAGCCTGTGATGATGCCCGAAAACTGATGACCGCTCCGAATGGTCTCGGCGCTTTCTTTAAGCGGTCGGACTTGGGCTCGATCACGACCGACACGGTTCGTCAGTATCTCTGTTTCGCCGCTGAACACAGCAAGAAGGTTCAGTTGGCGACAACGACGCAGCGCAACCATTTGAGCGTCCTCAACGGCATCCTCAAGTTCGCCGCCGAACGTCGGATAATTGCGAACGTCCCTCCCATGCCGAAGCTGCGTTTAGTCGATAACCCCAGGCCCTGCTTCACCGCTGAGGAGTTTCACGCCCTCTGCCTGACTGCAGGCGTTCTCGAGCGGAAAGCCCGACAACGCCAGGATCATAAAGCTGCTGCTGAATGGGAAGAGTTCGGCGAGTTCCTCATCTTCATGATCTCAACCTTCCTGCGGGCCGGCGAATGGAAAGAGCTTCGTCAGAGGCACTGCCGGATCGTCTATGGCGACCATCCGTATCTTGAGGTCGCCGTCCCCAACGCCAAGACCGACAAGCGTAAGGTCGTCTCGATGCCTGAGGCCATCGGAGTCTTTCAAAACATCGTCCAGCGGGATGGACCGGACCCCGATCGCTTTCTCTTCAAGAGCACCTACAACAATCGCACCACCGCCCACGAGCGGATGAGGGATTCATTCGAAGCCGTGATTAAAGAGGTCGGGCTGCAATTCGATGAGTTTGGGAAGAAGCGAACGCTTTACAGCCTCCGGCATACGGCGCTCATGTTCCGGCTGCTCTATGGCCAGAACGTCGACCTATTGATGCTTTCGAGGAACGCAGGAACGGGCGTCGATCAGTTGGATCGTTTCTACCTCAGCCACGCCGACCCGGCGATGAAGGTCGAGAATCTTCACAGCATGAAATCGGTTCCAGAAGTCCCATTCGTCGAGCCGCCGGAGGAGAAACCGAGGGGTGCTATTCAACTCGAAGCATCGATCCACGAACCGCTCGTTGAGGCATTTGCTTGATCAGCTGACGAACGAGCAAATCTCGGTAATCATCACCGGCGATTGTTGGGACCTAAGCTACGTCTGCGTTTGCCGATCGTATGAGCGGTTCGCGCTGTGTCGATTGGGCATCGCTGATGCGCATGGGCGACTGACGAACCTTGGGCGGCGGATGCAGCAGGAGCTGTTCGGCGATTAAAAGTTTTAACGCTAATGACCGGAATCGACCCATTGCAGACATTAGAAGATCGTTGCACGTTAGTTGGATGACGATCCGTCAAATGCGCAGGATCACCGCTTGTGCGACGATGATGATCGCGCT
>WNFK01077170.1_pt1 | contig 16967 bp, 15 predicted proteins | sample 5400281 | NCBI WGS metagenome assembly WNFK01 (sample SAMN13153350, study PRJNA577476) | soil metagenome | isolation source: 20 cm soil on Douglas fir-dominated hillslope | place: USA:California | collected 2013-09-17 | reverse complement strand
CCCACGCTGGCCAATAGCGTCGCCTCAACTTATTCATTGGTTCTGCCCCGAAATGCTTGTGCACATCTCGGCGCGGTCTTATTTTGTCGTCTGTAATCCGCCTTGAATTTCTTCCTGTCCAAATCCCTGCGTGACCATGAATTTCTCCAGGTCTATTGGCGCTTCGAATTTTGCCGGCCCGGTCCCGCTGTCCGAATACACGCGCACCTTACCCTTCACTTCTTTTCCGTCCAATCCCGATAGGTACAGAAGCGGTGGATCGATAAAATCACGAGGGAATGTCATCACTAGACCGCCCTCCTCGAGCGCTCGCGTCGTATTGTGATAGCTGCGCACCGGATAAGAAATGCCCACTTTTCCCACCCGTATCTTTAAGTGGCTGGTGTTCATTGCGTACGGCGGATGTATGCATAGACGCCCAAAATCAACCGAGAGCCGGCCGTCAAACACAGGTGCTTCCTTGGGCTTGCAGTCTTTGCAACGCGGATCGTGCTCCGTCGTGTCATCCCAGCTTGAGATCAACTGCGTTCGTTCCGGGATTGTCTTCGCCCATTTTCTATCCCAAACGTCTCGACGGAAGATCCATCCACGCTCGTAACACAGCAAATCGTATTCGTAGACGAGTTGTGCGATTCTCACCTGGTGACATCCGCATTGCGGAGCGTTGCACTCGAATTCCTCGGTTTCCGTTTCGTGATATGTCCACTCGACCTCGTGGCTTGTTGTCCCTGTAATCTCGCTTTTTAGTGAAGCCACGCCCTCGACGCCAAGTGAGCTTTCGAGCGTGCTTTCAATCGTCTCCGACACTTTCTTGGAAATCCCCCACGTCTTCTCGACGGTTATCTTTCGCTTCTGACCGCACGCGCACTCGTAGCCCGGTCTCTCCTCCCACAATTTGAACACCGTGCAAAGGACCTTCTTATGATCCGAGACCTTTACCTCAAACTGTTCGCCAATTTTCCGCCGCCCGGTAAAATATTGTGCCATCGGAATACCTCCTCACTAAATAACCGACATACTAACACTCTCTGGCAAGGAGGGCTGCGCCTAATACTCCCGCACGCAAATAGCACTACAGCGGCACCGGATTTGTTGACAGATCGCCGCAAGTTGCATACGTTCACTAAACTTCGTAGTCTGAGTGTCCCACAAACAGCGGAGGCGAAAGGGGTCCGGTGATCTCCCCGGCCTTCAAAGCCGGCGATTCCGTCCTTAGCGGACGGAATGGTGGGTTCGACTCCCACACGCTTCCGCCACACTTATTGAAGTTGGAGCACTCGTTGTTTTCGTGGCTCCAATTCACAGGGTTAGTTCCAAAACGAGGCTATGCGAACCATGTTTGGAAGAAAGCCTGTCTGCGCGACTTTAGTACGACAAGTGAGATTGCTCCGCCTGATTCCGGCATAGCTACAGACTGCCGACGCTATGCCTATTGTACGTTTCCGTCCGTTTTGTTGATCCTTACGACGGTCTGATGGCCCGCCTTTCGGCTGCGGATGATGTACTCGCCGGGAAAGGTAAGGCCAAGAGCTTGAACGCGTGCGTTTGCTTCATCTAAGGTTTGCGCAGATTGTACCCATACCGGATGGCCGTCCGCAGCGATCTTGAAGATCGCGAAGGGCGGTGGCAGAGCTTCCCCGACGCCAATCTGAGGCTCTACCTCACGCAGTAGCGCGTTGATCGCCTCCGCCAACTTCCTAAGGCCTTCGTGCTTGGAGACGATCATGTCGAACCCTGCGGAGGTGATCAGCCTCGTAGGAAGTTCTTTAGCAGGGAACTTGGCCAAGCCGATGATCTTTATGCCGTGGATCATGCGCCGCAGCGCGGAGGCTATCTCGACGCCATCGATCGTCGGGGTGCTCAGGTGCTTTATCGACAGCAGAGGACCCGTGGCCAGACTCGCAACAAGCTTCGAAAGAGGTGGTTCTGTCGATGAACTGGCGAATCGCGCCGCGCACGGCAGCGCTCTCACCCACCACGAGGATTCATGGCGTCCGGGGAAGCGGCATAACAGAAAAAAATTACCAGCGTTTGTCGTTTAGGGCAATACGAATTTTTGTCGCTTTTCGTATGACTTGTCACTCGCGTAGCCTATCATTTTAGGTTTTATGCAGAGTGTGCAGAGTCAAGAAACCACCTAACTCCATTTGACTCCAAATCAATTTCAAGGTGAAGCGTAACACCGTGATAGCGTAGAACTTGGAATTTAGAAACCACAATTCGACTCCCACACGCCTCCGCCACACTCCCTCAGTGTGATTGTCCCAGTGAGCCTGCGGGCGACTCCTGAAAATAAAAACGGCGGGGAGCTTGTTAGCTCCCCGCCGGCTGTCATCCGTGGACGCGGTTCTCGCGCCCTTTTTGTAGATTAGAAAGAGAACTGCGCCTTCAGTTGGATCAACCGTGGCGACGCGTCCCCGCCCAAGCCCGACCCGAACGGCGTAGTGGGACTTGAGACTGTGCGAATGATCGTGCCGAACTGCGGGCTCGCCAGATTCGCCACGGGAGCGTCGAAGTTCGGATGGTTGAAGATGTTGTAGAACTGGAAGCCCAGGCCAAACTGACCCCGCTCCCAACGTGGGATATGCACGAACTTCATGATCGAAAAGTCCGTGTTGAAGTAGCCCGGCCCGCGCAAGGTGTTTCGGCCGAGATTGCCGAAGCCATTCGTCGGGGCCTGGAACGCTGAAGTGTTGAAGCACGGATTGCTCACATTAGAGCCCGGACCGCTGCAAGTCAGTTGTGCGGGGCCGGTGACAGTGGCAAACACGGTGGCGGCGCCATAGTTGGACGCGGCCAGAGTGTTCGACGTGTCAAGATCAACCACGGTGAACGGCAAGCCCGTGCGCACGAAGAGCGTGCCCGCGACCTGCCATCCTTTGACCAGCATGTCCGGTCCATGCCCGAACGTCAGGCGTTTGAACGGAAGCTCCCAAACGTAGTTCAGCGTCAAGCTATGGCGGATGTCATAGTCCGCATTCCCATAATTACCACGGATGTCCCCGGGAATCTGCGGAAAGATCGGCGCCGTGTTTGTGGATCCGAACTGTGTGGTAATAAATGGCGAGAACCCGCCATTCGACACTTCGTCGAGCGCGTGGCTCCAAGTGTAGTTCAGTTGGATTAGTCCGCTATTGTATCGGTGAGTGGCCGAAACGGTGACTCCGTTGTAGTTCGAGATGCCTTCTGCATAAAGGCCATTCACCGGGCCGAAGCGCGGATCGGGCGCCGTTGCGGGCAGTCCGGCGAACCCTGGTTGGAAGGCGTTCAGAGAAGCCTCCTGCACCAGTTCGTGGATTCCGTGATTGCCCACGTAAGTAACGCTGACCGAAGTGTTCCGCCCGAGGCCCTGCTCTATGCCGAGGCTCCATTTTTGATATTGAGGAACATGCGTAAATGGATTTGCGACCGACAACGCCGGCGGTGTAAAGCCAGGCACCTGTGCCTGGAGCTGCGCCAGAGTAGCTCCCGAATTGAAGCCGGATAGGAACGCCTGATTGGAGGCTGCCGCGAGAGCAAACAAATTGTTGTTCTCACCTGGGGCAATCGTCTGGTTTCCGCCGCCCACCGTAAAGCCCTGAAGAAGCGGTGGATTTTCGGAGAAGTTGTCGACCACCTGTCCCGGGAAGGAATCCCAGAAGATGCCGATGCCGCCGCGGATCACCGTCGCGCGGCTCCGGCCAAGTGGCTGCCAGGCAAAGCCAAACCGCGGCGCCCATTCCAGATTTGTTAAGCCGGTAAGAGGGGAGCGTCCTCCGGTCTGCAGAATCTGGTTGTACGGGACATTGCTGCCGTTCAGCGCTGGGTCGTTAATCAGTTGATTGAAGGGTTCGGTCAGTCGAGCGAAACAATTCGATTTGCAGACCGGATTTGAGGCGTGATCGACGCGCAAGGCCAACGTCACGGTTAGGTTCGATTTTACCTGCCAGTCGTCTTCCGCGTAACCGCCAAACGTGTAGAACTTGAAACGCTGAGAGTTCGCGGTCGGGAAATTCTGCTGGAGCAAGCTCCCGGCTCCGCCGTTGAAAAAGGAATTGAGGTCGGGCGTAACCACCAGTCCGCTGGTGAACTGGCCGTACGTCAAGTCCGTTACGTCGTTCCGGCGATACTTCACGCCGAATTTCCAGGTGTGCTTTCCCGACACTTTCGAGAGGTCGTCAGAGAATTGCACCTGCGTGACGTTTCGGCCCTGAGGCGTAATGAAGTCCAGCCCTCCGAGCGTGGTGAGGCTGCCGTCTGCAAACAGCAAGGTTGTTGGAAACGCGCCGAGCGCAGCCGAGGGATTTGCCGGGTTAAAGACCGCCGAATACCACTGCGACGAAAGGATGAATTGGTTTACGGCCGTCGCGCCGAACATGTGCGTTTCTGAAAGTTGTCCCTGATATTCGGGTTGATCGCTTTGCAGGTTGAAAAAAGGATTGATGGGATCAGTGACCGTAGCCTGCAAGCCGTGATCTTTCTGGAAGCGGCCGTACAAGCGATCCTTGCTGCTGATATTCCAATCCTCACGGGTGCTGTAGAGCGCTTCGTGCGTCAACTGCCCCGCGGTCGAGCGGAAACTATTGACGCAAGCCGTACTCGTGCCAAGTCCGCCCGGCCCGACAAACCCATTGCAGCCCAGGGGATCGCCCGGGAGGCCAGGTGTGGCTCGCTGCGCGCCAGCCGCCCCGTTATAGAGGTTAAACATGTTCTGATAGAAGGGAACCGAGGCCGTCAAGCCGTTCGCCGTGAGATTTTGAATCGTCGCGGTTTGAAATGCCTGGCTTGGCACAATTACGTTCACGCTCGTTGGAACGATGACGCGCAAGCCTTCGGTGTTGAAATATCCAAACAACTTGTCCTTGATGATCGGTCCTCCAAAATCCCCGCCCCACTGGTTTGCATTTACGAAGGATTTTGGCGTGCCGGTGTTGTTGTTGAACCAGCTGTTCGCGTTCAGCGCGCTGCCGTTCCAGTAGTACAGTGCGCGGCCGTGAAACTGATTGCCTCCCGAGCGAGTCGAGTAGTTGATGTTCGTTCCCGCCAGGCTATTGTATTGCCCGCCGTAACCGTTGCTGACCACGGAGACTTCCTGCACTTCGTTTTGTCCGAGTGTCAGGTTGGTCGCACCGGAATTGTTGAGATTCAGATATGGATCATTGTTGTCCATGCCATTTAGTGTGAACAGGTTGGAAGTGCCGGAAATACCGTTGGCTGCGAAGTTTCCAAATCCCGCCGCTGTGTTCATCACCACGCCGGGGCTTGTTTGCGCCACGTAAGTGATGTCGTTGCCGGGATTCGGAAGATTTTGTACCTGCTTCTCCGAAATGGTTGAGACCAGATTCCCGTTGTCGGTTTGCAGGAGCGGGGCTTGCTCGTTGACTTCTATCGTCTGGCTTGCGGCGCCAATCGAAAGCACCACGTCGCCGTTTGTTGTTTGTCCAAGGCCCACCTCGATCCGGCGCGTGATCGTTTCGAAATTACTTGCCTCTACTTTGACTTCATACGTTCCCGGAGCCAGCAGCGCAAAGCGATAACTGCCGAGAGAATTCGTCGTCGCTGCGAGCGTTACACCCTTGTCGATGCTGCGCAGATGTACGCTTGCAGAGGGCACGGCAGCGCCGCTTGGATCGGTTACCACCCCGGCGAGCTCTCCCGTTGTGCTGGTTTGCGCCCACGCAATGCTGGCGCTCAGCCAGAAAAAAAACAGCAGAGCGCTAAAAACACCCGTAGTTCTATGCCTCAAGGCATTCCTCCACGAAATAGATTTCACTGAACGCTTATATGCGTCCCCACGGCGAGGCCACTCAAGTCAAGTCGAGCGCGCTGACTTCCCTGGCGCGCTGAATAAGGCCACACTGAAGCAAACTGCAGCGCCATGGTATTGGCACGTAAGATTCCAAAGCGCGATTCAGCTGTAAACTTTTGCTTGCCTGCAACTTACCCGCATTAAGCGCGGCTCTTACGCCGCTGATTTCCTATAACGAATCATAAAAATATTTAAAATTTCGTATTAAGACCGTGTGTCTACCATTCGACTTCGTTGAATGTTAAGAGAGTGGACCGCTCATTTTATTTTCCAGGTTGAGCAGTCTCGGTTGCTACTGGAGGCAGAGGGCGGCGGCGCCGGCGATTCCGGCGTCCGATCCGTATTTCGCGAGCAGCAGCGGGATTTCGCAGCAGCGCGTGTTGATCGCCCACTTTGGCAGCTCAGTTTGTATTCGGGGGAAAAAGTCGCTCATCAGTTTCGCGATGCCGCCACCGACCACGATTACGTCGGGTTCCAGCAAATCGATGATGTTGCCTATCCACACAGCCAATAAATCGGCTGTTGCTTCCAGAACTTCTCTTGCGAGCGCGTCGCCTTCGCGGAATGCTTGCGCAACATGTTCCGCGGTTAGTTGTTCCAGGTTTCCGCCGGCGAGTTCGCGCATGCGCGACGTTGTTTTGGATTCGGAGAAGCGCGCCCGCGCTCGCAGAGCAATTGCCGGGCCGGAGCACAGCGCCTCGATGCAGCCGCGTTTTCCGCAGCCGCAGCGCGGGCCGTTATAGTCGATGCTGACGTGTCCGCCTTCTGCCGCGCAGCCTGTGCGGCCATGATAGATGCGGCGATCGAATACAATCCCGCTGCCGATGCCGGTGCCGAGCGTTGCGTAGAAGACATTCCGGAAGCCGACGCCGGCGCCCCAGATGGCTTCGGCCAATCCGGCCGCGTTCGCGTCGTTGTCAACTTTCGCGCGAACGTGAAACGCGCGCTGCACTTCCGCGGCGAGGGGGAAATTTCGCCAGCGAGGCAAATTCGGCGGATTCAGGACCACGCCGCGAAATGGGTCAAGCGGACCGGGCGTGCAAATCCCGATTCCAGCCAGGGAGGCGCGTGCTTGCGGCTGGGCCTCGAATACAGCGTTGATCGCGCGCTCTACTGCGGCGAAGCCTGCTGCCGCATTTTCGCGCGCGGGCATCGGTACGCGCGTTTGAAAGAGGATTGTGCCTTTTGCGTCTACGAGTCCGGCAGCGACTTTTGTGCCGCCGATATCGACGCCAAGCGTCAGAGCGTTTTGCCGATAATCTTCTGGTGGCTGCTCCTTTGGAGTCATCTTTTTGTTCAATGAGGACAGCCCGCCTGCCGCGGGCAGGCCCACCTGCTGCGGGCAGGCAGAAATGGCCGTCGCACAGGAACGCATCACTCGATTCCGAGGCGCTGCTGCATTTGCTCCAGCGAGACGCGCTTCGTCTCGGGATAGAAAAACAGCACAACAAAAAATTGCAGCACCATCATCAACGAGAAAAACATGAAGGGATACGCGCCAGAAGACTTTGCCAATTGTGGAAACGTGTACGCGATGATCGCGTTCATGATCCAGTGCGAAGAACTGCCGAGCGCCTGGCCTTTGGCGCGAACGCGGTTGGGAAAAACTTCGCTGATATAGACCCAGATTACCGCGCCTTGCGAAATTGCGAAGAATGCGATGTAAGCGACTAGAAACCAGAGCAAATATTCCTGGTGCTGATGAGTGAGAAAAACGCGTGCAACACCAGCGAGGCACAACGCGGTGCCAACGGAACCGATCAGGAGAAGCGTCTTGCGGCCAAGCTTGTCTATCACGGACATGCCCAGTAGCGTGGCAAGCAAGTTCATGCCGCCAACGGCGACGGCTTGGAGATCGCCGGAAAGCTTGCTGAAGCCAGCAGCGGCAAAAATGTCATTCAGATAATAGAGGATGGCATTGATGCCGGAGAGCTGGTTGAACATGCCGATGGTGATGGCCAGAAAAATAGGGATGCGGTATTTCCAGCTAAAGAGCGGCTCATCTTTTTGGAGGCTCTCCAGGTGCACGGAGTTGACGATTTCCCGAAGTTCGTTCTCCGGATCTTCCGCGCCCATTTGTTGCAGAACCGGGCGCGCTTCTTCGATGCGATTCTGTGTGACAAGCCAGCGCGGGCTCGGCGGAATGCCAAACAGCATCACGAGAAATAGCACTGCCGGAATCGCGGCGACACCGAATTGCCAGCGCCATTCGGCGGCTCCGAGGCCGAGGCGCGCGATTCCGAAATTCGAGAGATAGGCGAGCAGGATTCCAATCACGATGTTGATCTGAAACATTCCTACCAAGCGGCCACGAATTCTGGCCGGAGCAAGCTCCGCGATATACACCGGACCGAGCACAGACGAGCCGCCGATGCCGAGACCGCCGAGAAAGCGCGCGACAAGCAAAGCATCCCAATTCCACGCAAACGCACAACCCAGCGCGGATAGAACGTAGAAGACAGCGAGTACGCGCAATGTTTCTCTCGCGCCGTATTTCTGGCCAGGAATGCCGGCGGACATCGCGCCGATCACGGTGCCGATCAGCGCCATAGAAACGGTGAGCCCGAGCTGTCGCGGAGAGAGGTTGTAACCAAGGGTGAGCGAATGCGTGGTGCCGGCAATCACGGCAGTGTCGAAGCCGAAGAGAAGTCCGCCGAGAGCGCCGACGACCGTGGCCTTGAGGAGGTTGGGGTTAAGCTTCATCGGGTTTTTGTGCTCCAGACGACGCGGCCGTGCTTTGGGCGCATATCGTCCTCTGCATCCTGCGCGTCGTCAAGTGCGTGCGGAGGGGACGAGTTGGTCTTGTAGGGGCACCCCACCCCCGATTTTGCACGAAGAGGCTGCAAACGATTGAAAACAAACGAGGGAACTCGACAAAAGAGAGCAAAGAGAAACCAAGAGGCGGCAAGCCGCAGAGAGCACAGAAGTTGGCTGCCGCCGCGACGTGGAGGTACGGCCGAGAGCGTGGTCGTCGGGTAAAAACCCCCATGGTTTTGTATAGATGTGCAAAGAAGGGAGTTGCGGGAAAAGGGATTTGTAAGCGCCTGAAAACAAAGAGCGGAGGAAATCGAGGGGGCGAGGTTGCCACACACGGAGGTCACGCGAAAACGAATTGAGGCTGACAGACTGCGACGAAGTTTGAATTTTGGGCCGCGGGCGAATTTGCGATGGCTGACGTGAGAGTTGGACGTGTGGCTGGGAAGGGTGCGCTTTGCGCGGCGGGTGCTCTGTATGAGCGATCACGGTTAATTGTAATTAGGTCGCGGGGCCAGCGAAACTGGTCGAAAGGACAAAAATCAACCACTGTACTTTCGCGAATCTGGTCGTAGAGAGCACGTTGAGCACATCCAGTGTGGCGGCGGCGATCCGGGAAGAAGTACAAAAACCAGACAAGGACTTACGGGTTACGGATGTCGCGACGAGAGAAGAGGGAAGGATTTCAGTTGACATATTCTTATATGAGCATGTATTATTCCTCCCATGGCACGCGCTGCTACGACTTCTGACGCTTTTAACGCCGTGGCGGAACCTCGGCGGCGCGACATCCTAAATTATCTGGCGCTGCAGGAGCGCTCGGTGAGCGAGATTGTGGCCGAGTTGGAATTGGAGCAGCCTTCCGTTTCCAAGCACCTGCGCGTCTTAAAGGATGTTGGGCTTGTGCGCGCGCGGCGCGAAGGACGACACATCCTTTATGGAGTCAACGCGGAGGCGATTCGGCCGCTGCACGAGTGGACCAGCACCTTTGAGCGTTTGTGGCGGCATCAATTGCAGCGCGTGAAGGAACGTGCCGAAGAGAAGATGAAGAAGACCTGATCTCAATCGAATTTTAATTCCAAGGAGGAACGATGATTTCGACAGCACCCGCGATTGAAAAGATGACACTCAGCATCACGGAGGAAATTCACGTCCAGGCGCCACTTGATGTGACATTTGCGAGCTTGCTGGAGCAACTCGGGCCGTTCAACGAAACGATGGAAGGGCAGACCATGAACATGAAAATCGAGCCGTGGCCGGGGGGAAGGTGGTACCGCGATCTGGGCGATGGGAACGGGCACTTCTGGGGGAACGTGCAGGCTATCAAGCGGCCGACGTTGCTGGAGATTAGCGGGCCGTTGTTCATGTCGTATCCGGTCGTCTCGAATGTGCAATACAGGCTGAGCGAGGTGGCCGGCGGGACGCTGATCAAATTTCATCACTCCGCGCTGGGACTGATCGAGGATCAGCATCGCGAGAACGTGGCGAAGGGTTGGGGGCACATGAACGCCAACCTGCGGAAGAGGGCGGAGACCGCTGCTCAGGGAAAGAAAGCGGTGGGCCGCTGAGTTTGAGAGTGTAACTGACAGGTTCAAAACAAAGACAAAAACAGCGCGAGCCTCGTAAGGGGCTCGCGCTGTTGGCTTTCTACTTCTGGGGCGTTACTTACTTCACGTTCACGGCGACGAGGATATGCTCTCTTGTAACCGGAGCCTGAGCCACTTCAGTTTCTTTGCGGGGCTTTGGCACAGCGTAGCGGAGAGTTCGGCCGATGGGCGAGAGCCGGAGCTCGTCCGCGACTATGGCGCTGATGAAACTGGAGCCGTTCGGGCCCCTGAGGACGATGCGGGATGGGGAGGCGAGCGATTGCATTTCAAAGGTGTAGTCGCCAGGGGGTAGAGTGGCGGTCTGCCAGTGGACTTCTTGGGAAAGAGTGAAGCTGCCTTTGCAAACTAACTGAGCGGAGGCGGGGACTGCGCTTGCGCAAACGACCGCCAGGGCGACGGCTGCGATTACCAACATACGGTTCCGAAGCGATTTCATGGGGACCTCCTTGCGAAGACTTCAAATTCCGCTGCGACCTTGCGGCTTGATTTTGATCGCACACGAATAGAGAGTGCACTCGGCTGGCCATGCGACGAAGGGAACCACGATTTGCATTGGACGTGAGCGCAAGAAACTGGGCGGTAAGGAGATACGCGACGCGGGCAGGTTCCAGCGAGCAGGCGCTATTGTTGGGGCTGGCGAGGATGCCTATCCAAGCGGAGAGAGGACGCTATCCTGTCGGATAGCGTCCTTCAGCGCTTGTCAGAAGAGGGGGAGATTCGTTACGCAGTAGCGGAAGCTGCGCGCGCCTTTGCGGGAGCGATGAAGCCGGAGCGCTGGTGCTCTTCTCGCCGAGCTTGGACGATGGCCCAAAGGACATCCGTGGGCTGGCAAGGCGCGGCGATTAGATCGAAGGCCCCGTGGTGCAGCGCGTCGAGGTACTCGTCCCAATCGGCCAACCGCGAAGTCACGACTACCTTAGCGTGAGGGTGGGTAGTGCGCGTGGCGGTGACCACGTCTCGATAGTTGCCATCGGCGAGGCGGCGATCACAAAAGATTAACGAGACCCTTTGCGTCTGCAGAGCTTCGTGGCATTCGCTAAGTCGGGAGGCACAAATGGTTTCGTGGCCTTCCTTGTGCAGAATTTCGTTTAACGCACGACGATTTTCTAGTTCCGATGACACGATCAGGATTTGGGGAATCGCTTCCATTGGGCCTCCGGGGCTAACGTTTCAGCGCGAGGGCGCGCCAGTGTGGCTTGGGAATTCGACAGTGAGAATTACCCGGCTGCGAAGCGTTAAAGGCTCATCCCATCCGACACAAGGTGTGCAGGGTAAGGCTCCCACGCCCATATTTCCCATCCATGAACATGCTGATACACCCCAGGAAATTACTGTACTTGTCCTTAGAGTGAGCCGCTTCTGTCGGAGACGGGTGTCTTCCACACCCTAACGCCAATGTGAGATATGACTTAGGGCTGAATGCAGGCTATTCGTGCTTCAAGAACTCGAGGATGGCCAGGGCGGCGAATTCTGAACCACGCACCAGGTAGCGATGCCAGAGGCGGCGAGGTTCCTGGGCTAGGCGAAAGAGCCACTCGAGGCCGTGGTCGCCCATCCACGCGGGCGCGCTGCGCACTCTGCCGGCGTGAAAATCGAAGGCGGCGCCGACACCGACCAAGACAGGGGCGGAGAGCAGATGTTGGTGGTCGCGCATCCAGCGCTCTTGCTTGGGAGTGCCCAGACCGACCCAGACGATATCCGGATTTGAGTCGTTAATCATCGAGCAGATTTCCCGGCTGTCGTCCTTGGACAAGTTGCGATAGGGCGGGCTGAAGGAGCCGGCGATCTCATGGGCAGGGAATTGACGGGCGAATTTATGGGCCAGGGCGTCGGCAACGCCCGGAGCGCCGCCATAGTAGAAATGGCGGTACCGGGAGGTTGTTTCCCGAAAAAAACGGAGCATGAGCTCGGGGCCGTACACTCGGCGCGGGAGGGTGAAGCCGTGGCGGCGGCCTAGCCAGACCAGGGGCATTCCATCCGGAACCACGAGGCTTGCCGATGCGAGGGCGGCGCGTAGCTGCGGATCGTGCCTTGCTTCCGTGACGCCGTGCATTCCCGTGACTGCGATGTAGCGGCAGGAGTCACGGCGCCTGATCCAATCTTGCATCTGTGCGATTACGCCGGGGATTTGCACAGCGTTGACGCGCGTGCCAAGGACGCAAAAGGCGTCAGGTGAGCAAGAGGAGGTGGCGGCACTTCCGGCTTCGGATTGAGTTTGAGTGCTCATGACGAAAACCCGGGTACGAGTGAGGCGCACCGATGAACGTGCATAAAGGCAGCCATGTCAGAATGCGCTTGAAAGGCGATCGAGAATCTCGGAACGCACAGCCAACAGATTCTGACCGACAAAGGATTCATCTCTCTCAGGGTCATAGTCGATCTTCACGAATGTTTTCGGGAAAAGTTTGAATACGGTATAAGAGTAGCCTTCCAGGAACTCGAGGAAATCCTTCAGCAGGTGGCGAGCGAGCGCGTGAGCGGGGCCATGCTCGAACTGAATTGTCTGGATTATTCCGGCCTGCAAACTGGAGGAAAGGCCGCGGAGAACATCCATTTCCATTCCCTCGACGTCCAGTTTGAGAAACGCGACCTTACGAATGCCGTGCTCAGAAATGTATTGGTCGCCGGGAATGACGCAGACTGTGATTTTTTCCTTCCGGAAGCCATCGTTCAAGCTATAACAACTCGAACGGTCGGGAGAATCCGGATAGTAATAGAAATCGATGGAGGCAGGTGTAGATCCGAGACCGATATGGTTGAGAGTCGCGGTTGTGCGCGGGCCAAGGCTATTTTTCAACCTGCAAAAGATTTGTGGAACGGCTTCGAAGCAGTGGAGACGGTTGCCATTAATAACTTCGAGGGCCATGGAGGCCACGTCGCCGTCAACTGTCTTTGCGACGGTGTGGAAGGCATGTGCTTCGCCATTGTAGCGAGCATGCCAGTTCTGCTCATTGTTATACGCCCTTAGGTATTTTTCCGCGCCGCCAGCCATATATCTGACAATTGGGCTGTTGCGTCGAGAAGCAATCATGGACTTCAGCCGGCATTTTAGGGCGTAGGTTTGCACGTTTATCTCATGCTGCTATTCGAGGTGAAGGTTGCGGTGTGCCGAGATCTGCTTATTCTTATGTTTTGGAGTACGGTGGCATACCTTCGACGCATCCAGCGAAAGCGATCCAAAATACGGCCAAATCTTATTTTGGCGGTGCTTTGGCCGTAGACGAATTCGATAGATCTTCTAAATAGCCAATCAGGCATGGCGATGGAGATCTTCCAATAGAAGCGTTGCAGAGCTGACATGGCTTGATACCGGGGGCTACTAATACCGAGACTATAGAGAGTTCTGAAAGACGGATCGCTCGCGAAGCGCGCGTGTGCGTACTCCAGGATAGACGGAGTACGTTGAGCCGGGAGCAAGCCGGTTCCCGCTGCTCCTTGCGTGGTAACGTAGTCACGCCAGACATCCCAGACCTGATTGTCATTAGACAGGATTCGTTGTACGTCGGCAGTACCGAAGCGATTCTTGCCGAGGTTATTGGTTCCGTGGATTCTGTACTCGCCTAAAATTCGATCCACCGACACGATCGGGGTCATAAGGGGTGCGAGGACCTGCACTGCGGTATCCGCGCAAGTTCTTAGAGTTGTGGGAATGGGGAAAACCAGCTCGGCGATTGTACGGTGAAGCGCGAGGCCTGAACTCGGCGGCAAACCGGCCAAGACTCTGGGTCCTTTCAGGTTAAAAGCAGCGCCTTGCCAACCGGAAGGGAGCTGCGAAAGCAAAGGAATCTCTCCTAAAGGATTCCTGAGTTTGTCGACACGTCTCATTCGGTGGATAGCGAATCCGGCTTCCGGAGCCGAGAAGAAAGCATCGACCAAGCTCTGCAGCTTGTCGGGGCGGAAAATGTCGTCTGCATCCATCAAGCAGATGATTTCCCCATGACTCTTTCGAAATGCCGAGTTCAACGCGCTGGCTTGGCCCTCATTGGCCTGATATATCGCTGTAATTCTGGGATTAACGAACTGCAAGGATTGCAAGATTGTCCGAGAGTCATCGGTAGATCCGTCGTCGCAAACTATCACTTCGTAGTTTTCGTAGGTCTGCTGCAGCACGCTCTCAATTGCTTCCGTGAGGAACGATCCATAGTTATAGTTGGACACCAAAACCGAAACGAGCGGACGACGAGATAGAGGGGGCAATGGCACCGGCCTGAAGAACTGAGCATTCTGTTCTGTCCCTTTCATGCGCATCAATTCTCCTGTATCTGAACGAGCATTGCCGCGGGCAAGGGAAGGTCTACATTGTGGCGCGCGTCAGCAAGTGAGTCGATTGCAGCTTGCAGAACGTCGTTGGGTTCTATCGCGCGGAGGCAGTGAGGCTGATCGAAGATGCAATAGTCGAAGCACGGACGGCACCACATTTCCTGGCGAATCACCACGCGATCGTGAGGGCCACGCGGGCCGAACCAGACGGGATTGGTTGATCCGAAGATAGCTACAACCGGAACCGCAAGTAGGTTGGCAAGATGCATTGGGCCACTATCATTGCAAACAAGAAGCTTGCATCGCGATAACACAGCCACAAACGACTCAAAATCGAGGATTGCTGCATGACAGCGATCGTGCGCCGGCAAGTTGGAGATTGAACCGGGTTCTGAGAACCACAGAATATGAAGATTTTCTTGCCGAAGCAGCTCCAAAGCGACTTCGGTAAAGCGCTCGTCACCCCAACGCCGAATCGGGATGCGCGCCCCGGTGTGAAAGCCAATCACGACGGCATCTTCGGGGATTCGCCGGGCACGCAAAAACTTGCTAGCGTTCTTCTGAGCCTTCTCACCTACGGTAAAGCTGGCTGCGCACTTTTCCGCAGGCGCGCCGAGAGCCGACAACAGCTGAAGCCAGACATCTGTGCGATGCGGTCGAGAAAGGTCGGGAGAAACCCGATCCGTCAGGAGAAACCCGCCCCCACCCACGCCATAACCGATCCGGCGCGGGGTCCCAGACAGCCACATCAAGAAGTTGTCGCGGATGTCCATCCGGCCGGAAAAAACCCAATCAAACCGATTCTTGCGCAGGCTCCAAACTACGCGGAGAAAGGGAAGCAAGTGCCCAGAAAATGGATTGTACTTTTTCCAGCGCGAGAAGTGCTGGGCCCAAGGAACGCGAATTGGAATGAATTCATCCACTAGCCCCTGGTTTCCGAGGAAGAACTCAAATTTTGCATTTACGAGCAAGGTGATCCGCGCAGCAGGAAAGTCCTTCCGCAGGCTCCTGAGAAATGGAACAAGGATAGCGAGGTCCCCAAGATTCCAGTATTCGATGACCAGGATTCGAAGCGTGTGCTCGGTAGCGGAGAGAAGAGCAGGCCTAGGGAGCACACGCAGTAGGGAGCCTAAGACAATCTCGACCATTCGCACGATTCGCCATTTCAATTTGCCCATGCGCAAGAAGAGTGCCCTGGCCGCGGATTCTGCGTCCGCGATTTCCATGCGAGCATCCGGGACTCTTCTTGTTACGAACACTTTCTCCCCGCAATAATCACGTCTCCGCACAAATCCTCTGGTGAATGGATTTCCCCGTAGGAGGTTGGTATTCCCTCCACAATGCCCGGAGCACACTGATTCACGTTTGAGGACAGAACGGGGTTGATGGCGCCGAGCGCGCCGCGCAAGTTTTGCCCGAGACGTGCCAGAGCTTTGACCAATAGATTGCTGCGTCTCCACACAGTCCAAATGGAGCAGATATCGATGCTCGTCAAGGCCGTCAGCAACCGAGTTTGAAGGGCGCGCGCATCATAGATGCGCTGAAAGAAGTGGAATGTGCCGTCATTCTTCTCTTCGACCGCGCCAGCAAAGTCCTTGCGCCACTGTTCCGTATAGACCGAGCCAAAGGGAACGCTGAAAAGCAACAAGCCACCAGGTCTTAGCACCCGGACCATTTCGCTTAACGCCGCGCTGTCTCCCTGCTCGCCAGAGACGTGCTCGATCACTGACATCGAGTAAACGATGTCAAATGAATGTTCTGGATGCGTAAGCGCACGAGCATCTTGCAACGAAAAACGTACATGGCCTTTGGCTCGGGCGCGAACCGGTTCCCACATTGTTCTGTACTCATCAAGGTTAAGGGGACTGATGTCGGTCATCTCCACAGTGCAGGATTGTTTAGAAGCAAGGAACAATCCGAAGCATTTGGGGCTGCCGACATCCAAAATTTCCGCGGGGAGCTGGTTGAAGCGTGAATCGCAGAACGAGCGTATGCTTTCTTCCATGCATGCATACTCTGGAAAACGTGTGTAGGAATTAATAGGCTGGGTGATTTTTCCAAGAGTCTTCCTGATACCTAAGGCCAGCCGGTTTTTGCGAAAATTGTCAATTCCAAGATGTAAACCAAACCGATAGAACTTCGCTTCCTCGAATCTGGATCTCACCACCACCCCAGTTGGCGGGAATGGATTCGCGGCACCAATCTCGGCGTGGTGTACGAGGGGGCTGTGATTTACCGCATGCTGGATATCGCGGCTTAGAGTCGAAGCGGCATCACGTTGCATTGGAAGTTCCTTCACCTCGTGCCTGTTGGTTAGCTTCCCCGCAGTCCAGTTTGCGGACCAACAGTTGTCTGAGTTTTCGTGGCCGCAAGGTGCAGTTGCGAAGACCTGCCCTCCACGTCGAGGGAGTCGAAACCGAAGGATCGTATAACGGCGTCAACTTCTTTCTCGTTAACCCCGGCAGGCCAGAATTGAGGATGAAGCTCACAGAACAGAGCGCGGCAAGACGGATCCGACAGGGTCGAAGCCATCCCTTGGAGCGCAGCCATCTCATGGC
>WNFK01033311.1_pt1 | contig 16991 bp, 18 predicted proteins | sample 5400281 | NCBI WGS metagenome assembly WNFK01 (sample SAMN13153350, study PRJNA577476) | soil metagenome | isolation source: 20 cm soil on Douglas fir-dominated hillslope | place: USA:California | collected 2013-09-17 | reverse complement strand
CTATTCGGGGGCTGCTGGATTTGGCTTATTCAACCGCTGACCGCTACCTGAATGCCCTTGCAAACAAGTCGGGAGGGAGATTGCTGCGGGCAGATACGTTAGGATCCTTGCCGGATGCCTTTGCCAAAATAGCCGCAGAACTCCGAACACAGTACCTGCTGGGCTATTATCCCTTAGACAAGGTCCGCGATGAGCGCTACAGAAAAATCAAAGTCACTACCCCGCGGAAGAATGTAGTCATACGAGCGCGCCCAGGCTATCACCCGCCTATTTCACGATAGAGAGCGCGCCGGGTAGGTAGGCCGATTCCTTTTCCATTTGTCATTTGCCACGAGAAGGCACAGAAAGCACAAGAGAAACCATTTTAACTGTTTCTCCTTTGTGCTTTCTGTGCCTTCTCGTGGCAAATCCCAAGTATCCAATGATAAATAATCCTTCCTTCTTGCTGCGCTTCTTCAGCCGTGCTAGTTTTGAGACCGCGTAAGCAAAGCAATATAAATTTCTACTAGTTGGGGAAGCTCTAGTTTCATCTGCTATGCCGGATCGCAGTGACGCCTGGGAATTACTGTGCGAATACACTAAGGGCGACAGCCTCAGGAAGCATGCTTTGGCTGTGGAAGCTGCCATGCGCGCTTGTGCGAAACGTTATGGCGCCTCCGATGCTGATGAAGAGGAGTGGGGAATTGTGGGATTGCTCCACGATTTTGATTATGAGATGTTCCCCTCGGCGGACCAGCATCCATTTACAGGCGCGAACATTCTCTGCGGGCGTGGCTATTCCGATCGAATGATCCGGGCAATCATGGGCCATGCCACCTATACAGGAGTCCCCCGCGATACTGACTTGGCCCGCGCACTTTTTGCCACAGACGAACTCTGTGGCTTTTTAGTGGCCTGCGCGCTTGTAAGACCTGCCAGGAGTCTTGATGATCTCGAGGTTTCGTCAGTGAAAAAGAAACTGAAAGACAAAGCATTTGCTCGTTCAGTCAATCGAGAAGATATTAGACAGGGTGTTACAGAGTTGGGCGTGGACTTGGATGAGCATATCCGTTTTGTGATAGACGCCCTGCGCCCACTGCAGCGGGAGATCGGATTGAATGCGGTCCAACCCAATCAGTAGGCCTTCACGATGCGATATGTGGACTAGCGGGCTGAGGCGGCTCAGTGGGGTGTCGCCGAGAACTTAAGATCGAAGCAAGCATAAAAAGACAAAGACTCAAGAGTGTCGCGATTATCGCGGTGAGGAATGCTTGAAGTTTTCGCCGGCGCGCGGTGTGGCGATAGACAAAGATTGAGGCGAGCAGGACCGCAGCTGCGGGAAGCAAGAAGGTCAAGCTTACGAGCAAACCCGGTCTGGAAATTGGCTTGAGCGAAGAGAAGGCAGTCAGAATGATCGCGATGCATGAACCTGCTCCGGCTGCCGCTGCTACCAATGCCGCAATCAATACAAGCTTCAGACGCATGAGATCGGTTCTTCCAGGTGTTGGCTAGATATCCCCCCTCTTGCGTTAAGCCTTGAAAAGGGGCGGCCAAGGATACCACACGCCCTGCGCCTGCTGAGGAATGCTGTGACCCTGAGCGAAGAAGGCTTGAGTTTTTATTCAGAATTGGGTGAGCAGTCAGTCTAATGATAACTAGAAGCGCTTTGATATACCTGTCCCGCAAGGAGGGATTAAAAGACTTTGCCACGCGTTTTCGTCCCTTCAAAAAACTCACTACTCGCTTTGTTGCCGGTGAGACCATCGATGAAGTAATTCCTTTTATCCGCGAGATCAATGCGGAAGGTTGCAGCGCGTCGTTCGATCACCTGAATGAATCAGTTACAAGCACTGCGGAGGCAGAGGCAGAGGTAGCTGAGTATCTGAGTATTCTAGCCAAAATCGATGAGACGGGTATCCGTTCGAATGTCTCAATCAAGCTCACGCAGTTTGGGCTTGGTTTGGCTCCTGACACTGCGTACAAGAACGCCCGTCGCGTTGTCGAAGAAGCCCACCGGCGAGGTAATTTTGTGCGAGTCGACATGGAAGATTCAAGGGTAACGCAGGTAACGATCGACATCTTCAAACGACTGCGCAACGAGTTTGGCCTCAACGACGTTGGCATTGTGCTGCAGTCGTATCTGAGACGCACTTATGAAGACGCGCAGAAACTGGTGAAGTTGCCGGCCAGAATTCGTATCTGCAAGGGCGCCTATAATGAGCCGCCCGAGGTCGCCTTCCCCAATAAGAGGGATGTGGATGACAATTACATCAGGGTGATGCAGTTGCTGTTATCTAGCGGGGTTTACCACGGCATTGCCACGCACGATCCGAAGATGATCGAAGCGACGATTAATTTTGCGCGACGCGAGGGTATTGGAAAAGAAGCTTTTGAATTTCAAATGCTCTACGGTGTGCGGCGCGATCTTCAACGCCAGCTTGCGCAAGACGGTTATAACATGAGGGTCTATGTGCCTTATGGAAAACACTGGTATCCTTACTTCATGCGACGATTGGCGGAACGCCCGGCAAACATCTGGTTCATGATGAAAAACCTTCTCAAGGGCTAACTTACCGAAGACCGTTCGTATGTACTGTACAAACTGAGGGGCAGGGGAGCATAAGGCAAAAGCTTAGCGCCGCTAGTGCAAGCCCACAGAACTGCTGGAGCGTAACCCTCGATGAACAATTTGTTTTGGATTCTTTGGTGTGTCCTCGGCGCAATTCTTATCGTTGCTGAGATTTTTACCTCGGGGTTCGTTCTTTTGTGGTTTGGTATTGGAGCACTCGCAGCTGCTTTTGCCGGAATGATCGGCATCGATAACCTGCTGATCCAGTTTTTGATCTTTGCCGGAGTTTCGAGTGGTCTTACAGCCGCATCGCGAACGATCTTCGTCAATTATTTTTCGCGGGAGAAAACGGGCGACTCACTGCGAACGGGCGTGGACTCACTTCCTGGCAAGATCGGCACGGTAGTCTCTTCCAGCAAAGGCGCACTTCAGGAGGGGGCCGTAAAAGTGTTTGGCTCAACCTGGACGGCTTATCCAGCCCCGGGGGAAAGTCCACTCGAAGCGGGCGAGCGTGTCTGTGTAGAGAGTGTGCAGGGAGCTTCGATTTACGTGAGACGCATTGAGGAGGGTAGAGATTGGCGGCAGAGGGCTCTGCCCGAGAAGTAAAAAAAGTCCAGTTATTGCGGTTCCGTATCCGCTTCAAAACTATCATCGAGGGTCTTATCTTCTTCCATTGGTGGCAACTCGATAGTAATTCTTTCAGTGGTCGGCGGCTCCAGATCGTCACCTAGAAAACGAGCGAGCACGACTGTGATATTGTCTTCGCCGCCGCGATTATTCGCTTCCTCTACAAGAGCTTCACAGGCTTGTACCAGATCACCATTGCTCCTCATTACAATCTCCTGAATATCTTCAGCGCGGAGCTTCCCGGAAAGACCATCGCTGCAAAGTAGTAAGATGTCGCCTTGTCGCAAGCGTATCTTTCCAGTGACGGGAGCTATCTCACTTTGCGCGCCGAGAGCTTGCAGAATAACGTTGCGGAACATGTGGGTTTCCGCTTCGCTTTCACTTATCTGCCCCACATCCACGAGTTGCTGCACCAGCGACTGGTCTTTAGTCGCTAAACGGATCTGATTTTTGCGGATGATATAACCGCGGCTGTCCCCGACCTGAACCAAATCAAGGCCATCGCCTTTTACCGCGGCGCCCGTGAAAGTGGCTCCCATGCCCGCACAGCGCGAGTCTTCCTGGCTGCGCAAGTGAATCTCGAGATTGGCGTAGACGGTAGCGTTTTTTAGGCATTCCACTAATGGGAGATCGGGATCACAAGGTTCTTCGCCCTCAGACCCAATCAACATTTCGCGCACTGAGTCAACAGCCATACGGCTAGCGACGTCTCCCGCAAGTGCGCCACCCATTCCATCCGAGACGACAAGCACGAGCCCCTTTTCGCCGAGATCAAAGCGCTTTAGTTTTTCGGGAGGCACTGCGCCATCGGCACCCGTCCACGTCTGTTCGTTCGTTAGGTCGAGGACAAGAAAATTGTCTTCATTGCCACGACGAACGCGGCCAACGTCAGATTTGGCGTACAACTCTATGATCATAAGGAGAGCGAAAAGGGGATCTGCTAGGGCAGAGAACCGCGCAATTGTAACCCTTCTATAGTTTGACTGTCACTTGCTGTCCGGCGAACTTTGGTTTGTCGTTGAGTTAGCGAGCCCGCGCCAATCGCAGATATATCCCGCAACCGCTTACGACAAACTAAAGTTCGCCGGACAACAAAAGGCCACATATGGGCGCCGAGTTCAGATCTTGTCCAGTGCTTGATCGAGATCCGCGATAATATCGTCGGTGTCCTCTATTCCGACGGAGATTCTCACCAAACCATCAGTTATGCCCAGGCGTTCGCGTTTCTCTGCGTCGACGGAAGCGTGCGTCATTGTTGCTGGGTGCGAAATAAGAGTTTCCACGCCGCCCAGGCTCTCTGCAAGCGTACAGAGCTTAACGGCCTCAAGAACGGTGCGAGCCGCGGGAAGGGAGCCAACGTCGAATGCCACCATGCCGCCGAATCCCCGTTGCTGACGGCGAGCGAGGACATGCTGAGGATGAGAAGCTGAGCCCGGGTAATAAACCTTGCTGACTTTCGGGTGCTCCTCGAGAAACGCCGCCACAGCTCGGCCTGACTTATCGTGTTGCTCCATCCGCAGCGCTAAGGTCTTGGTACCTCGCAGTACCAGCCAGGAATCAAAGGGCGACAAGATCGCACCGGCGCTGTTCTGTACAAAGCCAATCCATGCGGCATCTTCCTCATTGTTCAAAACTACTACCCCGCCCACGCCATCCGAGTGCCCGTTGAGGTACTTGGTTGTTGAATGGACCACAATGTCTACAACAAATTCCAGCGGTCGCTGGAGGTAGGGTGACATGAATGTGTTGTCACAAACGACGCGGGCGCCGGCACGGTGCGCTACTTCGCTTACCTCTTTCAGATCTGTGACGATCATGACGGGATTTGTAGGCGTCTCTACAAAAACCATCTTTGTGTTTTGCTTGATTGCTGCCTCAACGTTTAGGGCATCAGAGGTATCGACGAAATCGAACTCTACGTTGTAGTTGGCAAGAATCTGAGTGAACAGACGAGACGTGCCGCCGTAAGTGTTGTCAGAAACAACAACGTGTTCGCCCGCTTTTATCAAACGAAGCGTCGCATCGATTGCCGCCATACCGGAGGCAAAAGCGAAGCCGAATCTGGCACCTTCCAACGCCGCGACGTTTTGCTCCAAAGCGGCGCGCGTAGGGTTCTGCGTGCGCGCATACTCATAGCCTTTGTGCTTGCCGAGGGCCTCCTGAGCGTAGGTGGAAGTTTGGTAGATAGGAACGGTAACTGATCCTGTGCTGGAATCAGGTTCCTGGCCGGCGTGAATTGCGATTGTTGCGAAACCCATAATTGGTAAATAGCCTAAATCGTTAATGGGCGCCAATGATTCAAGTCTCGGCTGCCCTCTTACTAATCGAAAATCCCCTGGCTCTGATATCGTTCTGCCCCGTCGGGAAAAATCGTGACGACGCGTTTACCTGCACCCAGCCGCTCCGCGATCTTGTAAGCGGCGGCGGCAGCCGCACCTGATGACCAACCGCCCAAGACTCCTTCGGATCGAGCGAGAGTCTTCAAGGCTGCGCATGCTTCATCGTTCATCACCATCATGATTTCGTCCGCCAATGATGCGTCGTAAATCTCCGGAATAAAATCCAGTTGGCCGATACCCTCAATCTTCTTGGGACCAGGTGGCCCGCCCCCGTAAATGGACCCCTCGGGTTCGACAAGGACACACAGAACATCAGGATTCAGTTTTTTGACTGCCCGCGAGACCCCGACGAATGTTCCAGATGTGCCCGCGCCGATCACTACGGCATCGATTTGTCCGTGCATCTGGTCGACAATTTCGCGCGCCGTCGTCAACTCATGAAAACACGGGTTCGCCTGATTCTCAAACTGCTGCGGGACGAAACTGCCTTCAATATTTCCTGCCAGCTCCCGCGCACGCTCGATCGCACCCTTCATTCCAGCTTCGTGAGGCACATATTCAAGCTCGCCACCCAACACTTCGATGAGTTTCATTTTTTCTGCTGCAAAACCGTGAGGTACGCAAAGGACAACGCGATAGCCTCGGGCGATGCCAACCAGTGCCAACCCAATCCCCGTGTTTCCGGCCGTGGGTTCGATAATGGTTGCCCCGGGACGCAAAGTGCCCTTTTCTTCGGCATCCAGGATCATCCCCAGGGCAGCTCGGTCCTTAACAGAACCTCCCGGATTGAGTCCTTCCAGTTTTGCGTAAACGTCGGCCAGAGGCGGTGGAGCAAAGCGGGAGAGATGAAGCAGCGGAGTGTGGCCTATTAGATCGATAATGCTTTCAGCTACATCGCGCGTCATCAAGATTTCAGCAAGCAATCGGCTAAGGACTAGCGATAAACGAGGAGGGCATGGTAGCCGCCGGCTAGTGCCCTGTCAAATGCGGTTTCAGACGCGCCCCTCTTGCCATTGGAGAGAGCGAGAATCTGTTCGCACAGCGCTTGATGACGTGCCTGATCCTTACCGGGCACGCTGACGTGGGTCTAGATATTCACGCAAGCCGTCACCGATAAAGTTGAACGCCAGGACAGTAAGGGCGATGGCAATCCCCGGGAAGATCAAGGCGTGCGGGGCAGCCTGCAGGGTCGAAAGATCGCGGGCCTCTTCAATCATTACACCCCAGGATGGAGCGGGCGGTGGCACACCAAGGCCAAGAAATGAAAGGGAAGCTTCTGATAAGACTGCGCCAGCCATGCCCAGACTGGCTTGCACAATTAAAGGCTGAATTGAGTTGGGAAGTATGTGAATGAACAGTATGCGAAAGTCGCTGGCTCCAAGTGCGCGCGCCGCCTGAACAAAGTCATATTCACGCACCTTCAGTACCTGCCCGCGAATAAGGCGAGCGTATCCGACCCAACCAATGATACAGAGCGCAAGAATCAGTTTGTTCAGCCCGGCCCCGAGGAACGCCACCATCGCAATGGCTAATAACAGACCAGGAAAGGCGAGGAACACATTAAAAACGTAGCCGGAGACGATCCTGTCGACCCAGCCGCCATAGTAGCCGGCGATGGCTCCCAATGTAGTCCCAATGATAGCAGAGACTACTACTACTACGATGCCAACCTGAAGGGAGATGCGAGCGCCGAAAAGTATGCGCGAGAAGATATCGCGGCCAGTAGAATCGGTACCAAACCAATGCGTGCTTGAAGGTGGAAGATAACGCATTGCGAGGTTGGTTGCACCCACATCGTATGTCGCGAGCCACGGTGCAAAAATCGCCACGAAGACCAGGATTGCAACGATCGCCAGACCGATTATTGTTAGACGGTTCATAAGCTAGGATGGCCTTTGGTCTTTGGTCTTTGGCCTTTGACTCTTTCGCTTCTAAAGATCGGGATTAGGTAATAGCAAAGGCCAAAGACCTAAGACCCAAGGCCTAAGTCCGCTGTTTAGGACACCCTAATTCTCGGATCGAGCCAACGATAGACCATGTCCGTCAGCATGTTTGCGATAATGTACGTCATGCTGATTACGAGCACACAACCTTGCACAATGCGATAGTCACGCTTACCGATCCCGTCTTCAACAAGCAAAAGGCCGAGGCCGGGCCAACCAAAGATCTTTTCGGTGATGATGGCACCGGCAAGCAGAATCCCAAGCTGTAAACCAAGGATAGTCACCACAGGAATCAATCCGTTTTTCAAGACATGCTTGTAAATTACTTTCCTTTCGCTCAATCCCTTCGCCCGGGCTGTTCTAACATAGTCTTCACTGAGTTCCTCGATTACCGATGATCGCACCATGCGCGTGAGTATGGCTGACAGAGCTGCTCCCAGTGTGAATGCCGGCAGAATTATGTCGCTCCATTCGAATCGTCCTGAAGGTGCCAGCCATCTGAGCTTGACCGCGAAAACGTAGACGAGCATTGGACCGATGACGAAGCCAGGGAGGCTGATACCGACGAGCGCGATGACGGAGGCAAGATTATCGATCCACGAACCGCGATGTGTTCCGGCAATCACACCTAAAGGTATCGCGATTGTCACCGCGATAAGCAAGGCAACGACGGCCAGTTCGAGGGTGGCAGGATAACGTTCGAGAATGAGATCCACCACGGGCCGGTCGTTGCGGAAGGATAGACCCATGTCTCCATGCAGTATCGCGCGCCAGTAATCAGTGTAGCGATTGTCCAGGCCGTGCCACACAAAATGTCTGTGCTGATTGTTGTCGCGCGGAAAGGAAAAGAAAAAGGGAGGTCGATCGAGCCCATGCTTCTGGCGAAACTGAGCAAACTGTTCGGGCGTCGCCTGCTCGCCTAAAACCGCGACTGCTGGGTCACCAGGAACCAACTCAATTAACAGGGTAACAAGTGAGACTACGGTCCAAACAACCAGCAGCAGGATCAACAGGCGCCGCAGGCTGCCCAAAATTTTGTACCGCAACGTCGATCGCACTATGGCGGGTTTCTCATTGACGGAGCTAAGAAGACGCGGAGATCATAGCACAGGCAGGATCCGCCGGCAGGATGCCGTAGCGGACAACAAAAAACGTAGCCCAGGGTTGGCCCGAATACTCACACGGCCCCGACAACCGTGCGCCTACCAAACCATACCCTGTGGCTACGTATCTGGTTACAGATGTTACTAAGCTGCAACCAATGCTAAATCCATTGTGGCCTTCCAACCCGGCTCATCAAACGCGACAACTCCTCCTGATCCGGAAACCTCTGCACCGAGTTGGGCAAGTAGCTGTATGCACTCTTTGAACCGCTCACTATGCCGCCTAACAAAGGCAAGACCTTGTTGAAATACAAGGCGAAGAACGCACCGAACACCCGGCTCGGAGGCTTCGAGAACTCAAGGATCGCCACCCAGCCTTCCGGTTTCACGACTCTGAACAGCTCGCGGAGTCCCGCTTCAACGCTGGCAAGATTTCGCAAGCCGAAAGCGATAGTTACTGCCTCAAATGACCCATCGGCAAAAGGCAAGCTCAACGCGTCGCCTTCGACCAAGTCGACCGCTTTCGGGATCTTGCCGGCGGCTACTTGCAGCATAGGCCTGCAAAAATCCGTCGCGACTACTCTTGCTCCCGTGGTTTCAAACAGCGTCAGTGAAAGATCGCCCGTGCCGCAGGCAACATCCAAAATCCACGAACCGTCCGACTCAAGTCTCTCGCCTATTCTGGTTGCCACGATCTTGCGCCATTTCTTATCAGTATTGCCTGACAGTAAATGGTTCAAGAAATCGTACCGCGTCGCAATACTCGCAAACATCTCGCGTATGCGACTGGCGTGCTCGTTCTCAGCACTTTTCTTCTCAGACACAGTTAAGCCAATTTGGATGGAGGTTTGGTTGCAAGTGGCTTGCGATAAATTTGCGATTACCTGGGGTTGATACTTCCGACGGGTTTATTCTGTGGTTTTGGCGTTGGCGTGGGGCTGACAATTTCTCCCATTACCTCAAATTGCTGGCGTCCCTGTAACGCCGTCTTGAGTTGCTGCGTATCGCCGACTACAACTGATGCAAGAGCAGCGTCACGAAAAAGTCGACTGGCGACGCGCTGAATGTCCGCTGGCGACAGGGCACCTAGGGCGGCTATGTGGTCGCTAACTGGAGCCAAGCGAAACGTATCCAAGTCCAGGAACGCGTCGACCATGCCTTCCGGCTTAGCTAATGAGCCGTTTATTTCGATGGTCATTTCGTTTCTCGCCTGTTCCAGTTCGGCGATTGTGACCGGTGTTTTGACGAGTGTGTCCAGAACTTTTCTGGCGGCGGCAGTAGTGTCTGCCACCGTCCGGCTATTCACCGCGGCGCCCATAATGAAGATTCCGGGCAGGACATGCGTATCACTTCGGACGAATAGAGGTTTTTTATTTAGTTCGGGAGCGAGTTCTTCCCATCTATGTTTAGCAATTACTGCAAGGATCGCCGCTGCCGGAACGTCTGGATCTGAGCGGGCCAGTCCACGTGCCGCCAAGCGAATCTCGGCGGTTTGGTCTGCCGGCCCTCCGATAATGAGCGTACGCACATCAGGTGGCTCAGGCTGGCGAAAACTGGTGGGAACTATTTGTTCGCTCTTCCGCCAGGGGCCTAGCAGCTGTCGCAATGTTCGCATAACACGTGGCTTCTCCAGATTACCTACGATGGCCACGGTGGCGTTATTGGAGTTGAGAAAGCGTTCGCGCGCCTGCATAAGGTCCCCACGTTCTACACGCCCAAGGTCCTCGGGTGAGCCGGCAGACGGTCTACCGTAAGGAAAGTCGCCAAATAGTCTGGCGGCGATTGCGCGGTCCGCAACTGTTGCAGGTGAAACGGCTGTTTCGCGAGCAATCTTAATACGGCCTTCGCGTACGCGTGCAACCGTCTCGGGTGTCAACTGGGTGGTTATGAGAGCGTTTCGCAGCAGCTCGATAATGCGTTCAAACTCACTTGCTCGGCCCTGCATGATGACTGTTATTGAATCGTAGTTGGCAGAAACGTCCAGCCGTCCGCCCATTTCCTCCGTGAAATATTCCATTGTGGCGCGATCTGGGAAGAGCAAATCGCCAAGAAGAGACATTTCGCCCGCTTTTCCCGCTAGATCAAATGCGGCGCCGCTGTGAATCCTAAGTTTTACCAGGACATCCGTGCTCCCAGGTCGAGGCCAAAGCAATACACGCAATCCATTGAGGAGTTGTTCCTGTTGCGGGGCAGGTGGTGCTTGCGAAAATGCTGTCTGGCTAAATGCGAGGAGCACGCAGAGCGCAGTTGTAAGGCCGGCGGCAATTCGTCGGGATCTGTGAAGTAATGTGGACATCTTGAGGCTATCGAGCAGAACAGTCGGTCTTTGGTTCAAAGGCCAGCAAAAGACGCTAAAGCAAAGAGGTGACGAAAACATCTTAGTTCCGGTGTCTTTGCCCGTCAACCGTTTGGGTTTTAAGTGCATCCAAAGCCTTGGTTATCGAAAGGTTGCGGGTAATCGGGCCCGCCTCAGCGGAAGAAAAGCGCTATATACTTGTTGCCCAGCGCGAGACTAGATAGGCCTCGCGAGCTAATTTTTCTGGCAAAATGCCGTATCTTTTGGCTTGTTGTTGGTAACTACAGTAGGAAGCAATTCCTGCAGGATCGAGTGCTTGATTGCCCGAGAGAACCACAGACGAACTTTTGCTTGCACGAGCAGGGGATGGAGATGAGGCAGCCTTTCTTGAGTTGTACGAGCGGCATCGGCTGCCGATTTTCCGTTTTGCTTATCGACTGCTGGGCTCGGTTGAAGTCGCAGAAGACGTGACCCACGACTGCTTCCTCAGTCTGATCAGAAAGCCGACAAACTTTCGTTTCGAGCGAGGCTCCTTACGAAGTTATTTATTTGGATTTTCGTGATCTGGGAAGGGAAACCGGCCTGGAGGAGATGAATGAGGAACCGCACGTTGCCGAAAGACACCAGCCACTCAGAAGATTGCTGGATGAGGAGCTCATAGTGAAAGTGAGGGAAGCCATTCTCAGCCTACCCACTTTTCAACGGGAAGCACTGGTTCTTTTTGAGTATGAGGGTTTGTCGCTGAGCGAGATTGCAGATGTCGTAGGCGCGGATGTTGGAGCGGTTAAGGCTCGGTTGTTTAGAGCTCGGGAAGGACTGAAAGTAGCATTACGTTCTTATTTGAATAGTGGTCGGGAAATTGTTACCTTGAAGGAGGCCTGAAATGAGCGGCGCTGGGCCAGGAGAAGAGTTTATTTCGGAAGACGAGCTTAAGACGCTTCTCGAAAGCTGGATAGCGCCAGGGCCTTCGAGAGTTCTCGACGAGCGGATCGCAACAAGCTTTGCTAGAGAATTTTCAGGTGCAGACGGGCTGTCTCGGCCAGTGCTGCCCCCCCAAAGGCGAGAGGTAGTATCGATGAAGTTTTGTTCCAGATGCGAAGAGATCCGAGTGTGACCGTCAGCAGAGAGGATGTGGCGGCTAGCCCACCCGCATCCGAGACGGTGCCGCCCATTGAAACGGGAACCATTGTTAGTAAGGCACCGGCTTACACTGGCGCAGCTTCATCCGCTTCGTCGGCCTTGGCGCTGAGGGACGAGTATCACCTGACAATAATGGACGATGCAGGTCTGGTTCAGCGGCTTGCACAAGAAGTCAAGGATGTTGCCCATGAATATCAGTTGACATGGCCCGAGTTCAAGCGTGATCCGTTTGGCTTCACGAAGCGAACCGTGGTCGGCTACGGCACGATGATGCGGCGATTTCTTGGTAACCGCAATATTCTGTTAGCTATGGGCGTCGCCGTACTGGCCATGCTGGCTCTTGTTACCGCGGTGGCATTACTTGATCGCTCGCAGTCTGCTGGAAGCTCTCGGATCGGCTTAATCGTTTTTGCAGTAATCGCTGGGGGCATGCTCGTAGCTCTTTTTTCGACCTGGCTGGGTCGCGAACGCGGGGCGGCCGTGATGGGTGGTGAACCAACTGATTCGCAAAATGCTGTTTGGGGGATGGTCTCTGCATTTGCTGTCATTGTTTTGCTTATCGGAGGCGGCACGATCTATGGTTTTCTGCATAAGAAGAAGATGGAAGAGCAGCAACGCGCGGAGGAGCTCGTTGTTCAGCAGATGCTCGATATTCCCAGTGAACAACCCACACCCGATCCTGGAACCGCTGGTTTGAATAAGGGCAGCGGCGGCGGCAGTAAACCCAAGCCTGAGAGAGCAGCGGGCGGTGGTGGTGGCGGTCGCGAAGATCCAAAGCCAGCTTCTTTCGGTAAGGTGCCGCAGGCATCGCTCGAGGTGCCGCAAGTGGTAGCGCCTGATCCCAAGCCGCCGCAAATAAAGAATCCGTCGTTACCGGTTGCTGCTACGGTGGTGGCCGATCCTATGCTTGTGCCGCCGGATGCGCGTGTCCTTCCCTACGGTGATTACAAATCGAAGAGCACGGATCCTTCTTCGGGTCCGGGCACGGGCAATGGCATTGGCACCGGCAAAGGTGGCGGAATTGGACCAGGTGAAGGTGGTGGTCTGGGACCCGGTCGTGGCGGCAACATGGGGGGCGGGGACTTTAATGCCGGCGGCGGCGGACCGGGCGGGGGAGGCGGAGGGGATTACAGCAAGATCTTCACCGGGAAAGAAGGCACTTCGAAAGCTCGACTGATTTCCAAGCCTGAACCGCAATACACGGAAGATGCTCGGAAGAACCAGGTAACAGGCACCGTCGTTCTGAAGGTTGTATTCGCCTCGTCCGGGCAGGTAACCAATATCCGCACAGTTCAGGGACTCCCTAATGGACTGACGGAACGAGCGATTGCGGCAGCACGTCAGATCAAATTCGTCCCGGCTACGAAGGACGGACATCAGGTCTCGATGTGGATGCAGCTCGAGTACAACTTCAATTTGTACTAAATTGTTTTTCTGAATCTGATAAGTGAGAAGCGGCGCTGGGTCAAAAACCAGCGCCGCTTCTGTTTAGTATTTGCCTTTGGCCTTTGGCCTTAGGCCTTAGGCCTTTGTCCTTTGAAACAACGTCAGTATCCCATGCTCAAGTTCAATCTGGTCAAAGACCAAAGGCCAAAGACCACAAGCCAAAGAGCTAAGTCCCTACCGTTCAGACGAGCCGCTCGGCAAAACGCTTGATTCGCTTCAGGCCTTCCTGCAGTTGAGTCATCGAAGTGGCGTAGGAGATACGAACATAGCCTTCCGCGCCAAAACCAACTCCATCGGTCACCACCGTCTGCTCTTCTTCCAATAGGCGGTGGGCAAACTCGCCGGAGCTGTTGAGACCTTTCCGTAAACAACCCTTCACGTTTGGAAAAGCGTAGAAGGCTCCTTCAGGCTCAATACAACTAATCCCAGGGATTTCCTTAAGTGCCTCAAGTAGCCAAGCGCGTCTTGAAGTGTATTCAGACAGCATCGTTGCAACCGAATCCTGTGGGCCGTTGAAGGCTTCAATAGCTGCCGCCTGGGCAATCGGGTTGGGATTGCTGGTCGAGTGGCCCTGCACCATCAGCATCGCCTTAATCCAGGTTGAAGGCCCCAGGGCGTAACCCATACGCCATCCTGTCATCGCATAAGTCTTAGAGAACGATCCTGCTATACAAAGGCGAGAGCGCAGCTCAGAAGGCAAGGTCGCAGCACTAAAGACCTCGGCTGGTGGATAAACGAAACGTAGATAACATTCGTCGGAGACTACATATATGCCTCTATCCGTTGCGAGTTCCATAATTCGTTTGAACTCAGTGGCTGGCAGCACCCGTCCGGAAGGATTGGAAGGTGAATTGAGGATTAGCAGCTTGGTGCGAGCCGTGATGGCGCGCTCCACCTGGGCCACGGTCAGGAGAAAATCAGTCTCCTCGGTTTCGATAAAGACCGGGGTCCCCCCGGCGAATACAACAATTTCCGGGAACGTCACCCAGTAAGGCTTAGGGATCAGAACCTCATCTCCCGCGTTCACGAGAGTAACGACCGCATTAAAGATAGCCTGCTTGCCGCCGGAGGTCGCCATTACCTCCGTAGGCCCGTATCCGGTTCCAAATTCCCTCTGGTAGAAATCAATGATGGCCTGTTGCAGAGCTCGTGTGCCGCCGGTGTTTGTATATTTTGTCTGTCCGGTGCGCATGGCTTCGGCGGCCGCGTGCTTGATGTTATCCGGGGTGTCAAAATCCGGCTCACCGGCTCCAAAATCGACGACGTCCGCACCGGCTGCGCGTAACGCCTGAGCAGCTTGCATCGCCGCAAGCGTGGATGACGGTTGCATTCTGGAGACGTTTGCGGAGACAGGAAAAGGGGCAGTCACGGGAAAGGTTTTCATGAATTATCCAAAGAGTTTCCAACCGAGTGGATAGAACCAATCTCAGTTTGATCTAAAGGATTATCTTTTTTTGGAAGAACTTTTCTTGGCGCCTTCTTGGCGTTCAAAGTCTTCCCAGCTTTCTGACGAAGTGGACTTGAAGTATAACATGCGACCACAACCTCACGGTCGGTCTGCTTTGTTGATTTTTTCTTTCATTCGTTTTTGGATCAACGGTGGCACAAGCCCATCGAGGGTGCCCCCGAGCTGAAAAACTTCCTTCACCAGGCGAGAACTGACATACGTGTAACTCTCTGCGGCCATCATGAAAACAGTCTCTATACTCGGCTCCAAACGGCGATTCATGAGCGCCATCTGTAGTTCGTACTCGTAGTCGGAGATCGCCCGGATTCCGCGGACTATTGCGTGCGCCTGTTGAGCAACGGCATAATTAACCAGCAGCCCTTGAAAGGAATCCACGCGAACCACACAAGTGCCTCGATCGATCTCCTGTAGCACCTGGGTGAGCATGTCATGGCGCTCTTCTATCGTAAAGAACGGCTCTTTCTCAGGATTGAGAAGAATGCCGATGATTATTTCGTCAAAGAGCTTGCAGCCGCGCTCGATTATGTCCAGATGACCATTCGTGACGGGATCGAATGAACCAGGGTAGATGGCACGTCGCATGGCAGGGAATGGTAATGGGTAAATGGTAAATGGTAAATAGAAAATACGGTTTGCGACGGATCATTGCGAGGAGTAAGATGCTGAGGTAACAGGAGTTTAAGATGTCTCACATTCTCTCATTCACTGACAATCACCTTCCGCCTCACCTCTTGGTCAACGTCAAGGACATAATAACGCCTGAACAATTCGCGGAGTTGTGTCGTGCCAATCGTGATCTACGGCTTGAACTCACCTCAACCGGAGAATTAATCGCCATGCCTCCAGCGGGCTCAAGAACTGGCATTAGTAATGCCAACCTCACCTATCAACTTGTAGCTTGGGCCCAAAAAGAGCGCTCCGGCGTCAGCTTCGATTCTTCTACGGGCTTTACCCTTCCTAACAGCGCCATGCTTTCACCCGATGCGGCTTGGATAAAACGTGAAAGATGGGATTCCTTGACCGAAGACGAACAAGAAGGCTTTGCTCCGCTCTGCCCGGACTTTGTGGTTGAGATCCGATCCAGGTCTGACAACTTGCCACCCCTGGAAAGCAAGATGCTCGAATACATCGCAAATGGCGCTTCTCTGGCCTGGCTAATCGACCCGCTCAAGCGACATGTATACATCTACAGACCTGATACAGCCGTTGGGATTCTGGAGAATCCGGAGGTTGTTTCGGGTGATCCGTTACTTCCAGGGTTTCAACTAAGCATGTCTCAATTGTGGTAAGGACTAGCGCAGGGTACTCGCTTGACACGTTCTGGTACTGATGTTTCAATACGACTTGACAGTAATGTGGTGAGTTAAAGCGACTTGCGGCCACGTAAAATAATCCGCTAAACAGCTCGGCAAATCTTGTTTTAGAGCAGTTCAAGAGGCTCCGCGTTGTTAAGCGTGGAGCCCTTGTTGTTTCCAATTACCGGTTTCCAATTTGCTGATTGGACGGAACCGGATCCGGGCATCCAAACAAGCATCCGTGAAAGAGGAAATCGAATATTCTCAATGGCTAACTTCCTCGACACTCTGAAAGAACGAATCGTCGTCTTTGACGGCGCTATGGGTACCAACCTGCAGGTCCAGAATCTTACGCTGGAGGATTTCGGCGGGCTGCGATTTGAGGGCTGCAATGAAAACCTATTGGTTACGAGGCCTGACGCCGTCGAGAGAGTTCATACCGCTTTTCTAGACGTGGGGTGCGATATTGTCGAAACGAATTCCTTCAACGGTACTCCGGTCGACTTTGCTGAGTACGACATTGCGGATCAAGCCTACGACATGAATGTACGTGCGGCGCGATTGGCTAAGCGGATTGCCTCAGACTATTCAACCAAGACCAAGCCCCGGTGGGTTGCCGGCTCCATGGGACCGGGCCGCAAACTGCCCACGCTTGGCCACATCGGTTTCGCTGATCTCAAAGCCGCTTACGGCGTGCAAGTGAGTGGTTTGATCGATGGCGGGGCAGATCTGTTGATTGTCGAAACCTGTCAGGACTTGCTGCAAACAAAGGCTGCGCTCGCAGCA
>WNFK01225151.1_pt1 | contig 16993 bp, 17 predicted proteins | sample 5400281 | NCBI WGS metagenome assembly WNFK01 (sample SAMN13153350, study PRJNA577476) | soil metagenome | isolation source: 20 cm soil on Douglas fir-dominated hillslope | place: USA:California | collected 2013-09-17 | reverse complement strand
GCCGATCGTCTGCCCGAGGTCGCGCGCTGCCACACCGTGGTGATGGCCCACCGCCACCGCCGCCGCGACCAGCCCCCACTCCATCGCGACGATGGTCCCGTACAGGCGGAGCTTCCGCCGCGTGGGGATCACGCCGCGCACCATCTTCAGGCGGCCGTAGGCGAGAACGCCGTGGAAGGGAACCAGACCGGCCAGGATCAGCGTGAGGAGCCATCCGTCCCAGGAGCGCGTCACGGGGCCCCAGACCGAGAGTAAGGAGGGCTGCACGCGAGCTCTAGGAGAGGGCGAGGAGGAGCCGCTCGATGACCGAGCGGATCGCCGGCGCGACTGCGGCCACGCCCGCGGTCACGTCCTCGTGGCGTAGGGGCTCCCGGCTCTTGCCCGCGGCCCAGTTGGTGATGCAGGAGATGCACGCGACGGGGAGCCCGATCTCGTTGGCCGCGGCGACCTCGACGCCGGTCGACATGCAGACCGCGTCGGCGCCCATCCGCTCGAGCATCCGGATCTCCGCGCGGGTCTCGTAGGAGGGCCCCAGGGTGACACCCAGGATCCCCCGCTCCACGCGGACGCCGGCGTTCACGGCCGCGCGCGCCGCCTTGCCTAGAAGGTCTGCCGAGTAGACGGGACGCGAACGTAGCCCGCGCGGAGGCGCGGCCGTCGCGAGCTGGGGCGCGCGCCACTGGAGGCTTACCTGATCCTCCACCAGCATCAGCGTGCCCGGCGCCATGCGGGGCGCGATGCCGCCGGAGGCGTTCGTGAGCACCAGCGATTTGGCGCCGAGCGCCGCGAAGAGCCGCACGAGGCGCGTGACCTCCTCGGGGGAGTAGCCCTCGTAGAGATGGGAGCGTCCCTGCGCCACCACCACGTTCCGGCCGGACCAGCGGCCGAAGAGGAGCCTTCCCACGTGGCCCGCCACGGTGGAGCGGGGCAGGCCCGGAACCTCCTCGGTCGGGAACGAGCGGTCCCACGCCACGCCTTCCGCCATGACGCCCAGCCCGCTGCCCAGCACCAGCGCCGTGCGCGGCACGAGCACGGTGCGCTTCCGGATCACGGAGACCGCTTCGTTGACGTCGAACTCGGCCGGTTCCTCCCGGCGCGCGGAGTGGAGCTTGAGCGGCGTCACAGCACGTCCGGATCGAGGCGGGACTGCGGCGAGGCCGCCGCGCGGAGCGCGCGTCTCGAGAGGAAGATCAGGTAGAGGAGCGCAACCAGGAACGGCGCCGCCGCGAGCATCGTCCCCGCGGCCCCGGTGCCGTACGGGCGAAGCGCGCGGAGGAGCGCGGGTCCGGCGCAGAGGAGGATTCCCGGCAGGAAACCCCAGCGTCCGCCGATCGCGCAGGCCAGCGCGATGAACCCGAGGCCCATGGGAATCGACGTCGGATGCGCGCGCAAGAGGAGCGCCGCGGCGGGCGTCACCCAGAGGGCGCCGAGCGTCGCGCCGAGAACCCGCACCCGCATCACTTGCCCGGGCCCGCCCCGCGCGAACGCGGGCGTCTCGGAGAAGCCCTGGAGCCTGAGCCCGAACGGGGTCCGGAGCATCACCGTAGCCGCGAGGGCGAGAAGGACGAGCGCGGCCCAGAACCACGGGGAGAGGAGCAGATCTTCCGCATAGGTGCCGTCGAAGATCGTGCCCGTGAGGAGCCCGGGAGGGGGCGTCTCACGGAGCAGCCGGAGCGGCGTGAGGCGCGTCAGGAGGCCCAGCGTCACCGCGGGGATGAGGCTCAGACCGAAGCTCCCGATAATCGGGTCGGCCCGCAGTGAGAGAAGGAGGGTCGATCCGGCCAGCGCGAACACGAGGGCGAAGCCGACCCCCGCGGCCACGGCGATTCCGTAGTCCCCCGTCCACTCGTATCCGAGGCAGAGCCCCAGCATCGAGGCGAGGAGACACCCCTCGATTCCGATCCCGCTCAGCGCGGCGCGCTCCCAGTAGATCGCGCCCGCAACCAGGAGACAAAGCGAGATCCACTCGATGGGAAACGAGACGATCGGCCCCCACTGGAGCGAGTCGAGCGTCACCCGTTCGCCCGGGAGGCCGTCTCCTCGGCCAGGAGCGACCGGATCTTCGTCTTCATGAGATCGATCGCGACGAAGTTGTAGCCCCCTTCGGGGATGATGAGGTCGGCGTACCGCTTGGAGGGCTCCACGAACTGGAGGTGCATCGGGCGCACGCTCTGCTCGTACTGGCGAATCACCTGATCCAGGGTGCGGCCGCGCTCCGTGATATCCCGCTTCAGGCGGCGGATGAAGCGGATGTCCGGATCCGCGTCCACGTAGATCTTGATGTCCATGAGATGCCGGAGCGCCGGATCCTCGAGAACGAGCAGTCCGTCCAGCAGCATCACCCGCCGCCCGCGAACGCGCAGCGGCTGGCCCACGCGCGTGTGCGTGCGCATGTCGTAGCTCGGCATGTCCACCTCGCCGCCGCGCAGCAGCGTCTCCAGATGCTGGCGCAGGAGATCGCGGTCGAAGGCGTCCGGATGGTCGAAGTTCCGGCTCTCGCGCTCGCCCAGGGGGAGGTGGTGGAGGTCCTTGTAATAGGAGTCCTGCTCGATGAGGAGCACGGAGTCGCTGCCCAGATCCTGCGCGATCGACTGTGCGACCAGGGTCTTGCCCGCGCCGGTCCCTCCGGCGATGCCGATCAGGAGTCCCTTGCGCTCCGAATCGGGCGCCATGCTCAGACGGCCCCCAGCGATCGCAGCGTGTGCCCGGGCGGCAGCTCCTCGGGGGAGAGCGCCGCGATGTACGGCAGGTGGCGGAAGCGCTCCGCGAAATCCAGCCCGTAGCCGACCACGAATCGATCCGGGATCTCGAAGCCGACGTACTCGATCGGCACCGGGCACTCGCGCCGGGACTTCTTGTCCAGGAGCGCCACCGTCTTGAGGGACTTGGGCTCGCGCGCGAGGAACGTCCGGCGAAGGAAGTCCAGAGTATGTCCCGTGTCCACGATGTCCTCCACGATGATCACGTCGCGTCCGCGGATGTCGCGGCCGATGTCCTTCACCAGGCGGGGTGCGCCGGAAGACTGCGAGGAGAGCTCGTACGAGGAGACGCTGATGAAGTCGATCTCGTGGGGAATCGGGAGGCACTTCATGAGGTCGGCCATGAAGATGACGCAACCGCGAAGGACGCCGATCAAAAGCGGAGCCCCCTCCGGGTGGTCCCGCGCGATCTGCCTGCCGATCTCGCGGACCCGGGTCTGGACGGCGTCGCTGCCGATCAGAACCTCCATGCGGACACGCCCCTCCTGAAGCTCAGTAGCGCCCACAGTAGCATCGGGTTCCGGCACTGTCAAATCGGGCGCAAGTTCGCCTCCCCGTTGCCGATAGTTGCCGCGGACACCAGCGCTGAGACACGGGGGCCGGGGGCACGTCATGGGCAGCTTCGAGGGATCGGATCGGCGGGGACTCCAGCGCCGGCGCAAGGACCGCCGCGCGGAGGCCCGCGCCGAGGAGCGGCTGTACTGGCTCCTCTGGATGATCGGCATCCTCAATTTCACCGATGCCGCGCAGACGGTCTATCTGCTCAACGCGCGATTCATGGTGGAAGCCAACCGCATGATGGCGTTCCTGCTCGATCACTCCCCCTATGTTTTCTGGATGTACAAGACGCTCGTTCCCACGCTGGGCTGCGTGCTGCTGTGGCGCTATCGCAAGAAGGTGCGCTGGATCCACGGCGCGGTGGTCACGGTGTTCGCCGTCTACTTCACGGTGGTGGTGCGGAGTTTCCTCTACATGCTGCTTCCGCAACATCTGTGATGGCAGGAGACGGTGCGGCAAGAAGCTGGGCGGTGGGTGATGGAGGACGGTAACCCGCTTCGAATCAAGAAGGTATCGCGTCGGAAACTGCGGGGGCGGCAGGCCCTGCAAATCGAGAACGTGATGGCATGGATCGTGCAGAAAGCACCTGTGAGCCCATGCCATGGGGGCATCGGGATGAACGAGAGCGAACGTATGAGCGGCAAGTCATACATCAAGCTGGCTACGGATCTCGCGACGGTTCCGGCGACGATGCCGGCGCGCGAGAACGTCGGCTATTTCTTCATCAACAATTTCCTCCTCTCGCGCATCGATTCGGACATGCCGTCCGATCTCAAGGAATACGACGAGGACGTGAACATCTATACCGCGGCGCTCCTCGCGGGCGTCGTGACGGGACAGCACGATCTGCTCTCGTGCGACTACATTTCCACGCGGGATTCGGACGTGTTCGCGCGCGTGCAGGAGAGCAAGGATCAGAGGCTCCGTTACCGCGTGTACAAGGCCAACGCGGACTTCCTCTACGTGTCGCTCGGCATCTTCGGCGAGACGTCGCTGGCGGGCGACGCGCCGGAAACGGACGAGGACGCGCAGAATCGTTTCACCGGACGCGGCAAGTCCTACTACCAGTTCGCCTCGGCCTACGCGGAGCGGCTCTTCGGGCGCGGCGCCGCGATCGCCGAGGTGATGGACAAGCTCTCGCGGAATTTCGAGGCGTACACCAAGGTGATGGTGTGGATGAGCGGCGAGTACCTGCACCTCATGAATCAGCTCAGTCACGGCGAGATGTATCACCTGGAGCAAAACACCCAGGATCACTTCGAGAAGGCGTACAAGAGCGGCTCCTGGGATCAGCTCCTGGACAGCTACGTCGAGTGGAAGAAGACCCGCAGCAAGGAAGCGCTCCACCGCATCGGTCGCGCCGCGCGCGAGCTGCGCCGGATCGATCCGGCCTTCTCGCTCAAGGCGTTCCGCGAGCGATGGAACATCTCCCGGCGGGACGACGAGCTCCGGCGGCTTTCCGCGTAGACAGTCCACCACCCCTTCGGTAGCCTGCGAGGCGTATGCCTCCCTCCGCCGTTCGCATTGGTCTCCTGGGCTGCGGCGTTGTCGGCCAGGGATTTCTCCGCCTTCTCCATCAGCGCGAGCGCCTGATCCGGGACTCGGTCGGGGCGCCCATCCGCGTCACGCGCATGGCCGTGCGTGACACGACGAAATCCCGAGAGTGCGAGCTCCAGGGCATCGCGATGGGGACAGATCCGGAATCCGTGGCCGTGGCGGAGGACGTGGACCTTGTCGTCGAGCTGGTGGGCGGGGCCTCGATGCTCCAGCCCGTGACCGCGGCGCTCCGGCGCGGCGTGCCCGTGGTGACCGCGAACAAGACGCTCCTCGCGATGCACGGCGCGGAGCTCGCGCGCGCGGCCGCCGAGGCCAAGACCACGATCCGCGGGGAGGCTTCGGCGGGCGGCGGCATTCCCGTGCTCCAGGCGCTGGATCACGGTCTCCGCACCGAGAACTTCCAGCTCCTCGTGGCCATCCTGAACGGGACGACGAATTTCATCCTCTCCACCATGGAGCGGGACGGCCGCGATTTCGCCGAGGCGCTGACCGCCGCCCAGACCCTGGGTTTCGCCGAGGCCGACCCCACGCTGGACCTCTCCGGCCAGGACACCGCGCAGAAGCTCGCCATCCTGGTTCGGCGCGCCTTCCGCATGGACGTGCCGCTGGAATCCATTCCCACCGAGGGGATCATCGGGATGGAGCTCGAGGACCTGCGCCAGGCGGACCGCTTCGGCTACACGGTGAAGCTCCTGGGGATCGCGCTTCGCCACCCCGAGGGCCTCGACGTCCGCGTTCACCCGGCGTTCATCCCCAAGCGCTACCTTCTCGCCGCCGTGCGGGACGAGTTCAACGGGATCTACCTCCGCGGGGAGGCCACCGGCTCGATGCTCTTCTATGGAAAAGGAGCGGGCGCGTATCCCACCGCGCAGGCGGTGCTGGGGGACGTGCTGGTCACGGCGCGGGAGCTTACCTCCGGGGCGAAGCTGCTCGGGTCCCCGCTTCCGGGCGACCCGGAGCGGCGGCTTTCCCTGGACCGCGTGCGGACCAAGTACTACGTGAGGCTCACCGTGGAGGACCGTCCCGGCGTCCTGGCCCAGGTGACCGCGGCGCTGGGCTCCTCGAACGTGAGCGTGGCCCAGATCTTCCAGGCGGAGGGCGTGCGGGGGGAAGCCTCGATCACGATCCTCACCCATCAGACGCTCGACCGGGACGCGCGCCAGGCGGTGAAGGCGATCGCCGCGCTGCCGTCCATGCGACGGACGCCCCGCGCCGTGAGGATCTTCGACGTATGAGTGCTACGGCGTGGCGCGGCGTGGTGCGCGAATTCCGCGACATCCTTCCGGAGATTCCCGAGGAGGCGATCGTCACCCTCCTCGAGGGCGGCACGCCGCTCGTGCCGACGCCGGGTCTCGCGCGCCGCCTCGGCCCGGACGTGGAGCTCTTCGTGAAGATCGAGGGACAGAATCCCACCGGTTCCTTCAAGGACCGCGGCATGACGGTCGCGGTCTCACGGGCGAAGGCCCGAGGCGCCAAGGTCCTCCTGTGCGCGTCGACGGGAAACACGTCGGCGTCCGCCGCGGCGTACGCGGCGCGCGCGGGGATGAAGTGCGTGGTGGTGATCCCGGAAGGCCAGATCGCGTCGGGGAAGCTCGCGCAGGCCATGATCTACGGCGCGCGCGTGCTCGCCATCCAGGGCAACTTCGACCGCGCGCTGGAGCTGGTGCGCACGATGGAGGCGGAGGGCCAGGTCTCGGTCGTGAACTCGATCAACCCCGACCGGATCGAGGGGCAGAAGACGGTAGCGTACGAGGTGGCACAGGCCTTGGGGCGCGTCCCCGACGCGCATGCGCTCCCGGCCGGAAACGCGGGAAACATCACCGCGACCTGGAAGGGATACGAAGAACGCTCGGCCGCCGCGGGCGCGGCCCACGCGCGGGGCGGCGCTTCGGCGGCCGCGGCCGCGCCGGCGCGGAAGCTCCCGCGCATGCTGGGATTCCAGGCGGAGGGCGCGGCGCCCATCGTGCGCGGCGAGCGGGTTCTGGATCCCAGGACCATCGCGACGGCGATCAAGATCGGGAATCCCGCGTCCTGGCAGCCCGCGGTCGAGGCGCGCGACAAGTCGGGAGGATTGATCGACACCGTGACCGACAAGGAGATCCTCGCGGCCTATCGCGCGCTGGCGGAGGTCGAGGGCATCTTCGTGGAGCCCGCGTCGGCCGCGAGCATCGCCGGCGTGCTGAAGCTCGCGTCGATGAGGAAGCTCGACCAACTGAAGACGATCGTCTGCACCGTGACCGGACACGGACTCAAGGATCCCGAGCGCGCCGTGGCCGTCTCGAATACCGTCGAGAAGGTCGAATCGGATCCCCGGGCGCTGCGAAAGGTCATCCTCGGGTGATCCGGTGGCGAGTCGTGGTGCCCGGCTCGACCTCCAATCTCGGTCCCGGGTTCGATTGCCTCGGGCTCGCCCTGCGGATTCCCATGACGGTCACCGCGGAGCGGATCCCCCACGGGTTCTCGATCCGCCGCCTCGGCGAGGGCAAGGACCTCGCGGTCGATCCGAATCACGATGCGGTGCTCGGCGCGTTCCGGCACCTCTTCCGCCTGGCCCGGAAGCCCGTGCCGACAGTGGCGCTGACGATCCGGTCGAGAATTCCCCTCGCGCGCGGGCTGGGCTCCAGCGCGGCCGCGATCGTGGCGGGCCTGGTGCTCGCGAATCACTGGATGAAGGGCCGCTTCGACGACGAGGATATCTTCCGCGAGGCAAGGCACCTCGAGGGACATCCCGACAACGTGGCGCCCGCGATCTTCGGGGGCCTCACGCTCTCGCTCCCGCTCCACGACGGCCGCGTGGAAGCGCTGAGGCTTCCGATGCCGCGCGGCCTCGGGATCACGCTCGCGGTGCCCTCGATCCAGGTCTCGACCCGGCGCGCCCGGGCGCTCCTCCCGAAGACCATTCCGCTCCGCCGCGCCGTGGAGAACACGGCCCGGGCCATGGCCCTGGAGCACATTCTAGAGACCCGTCGCTTCGAACTCTTGGCCGAAGCGCTCCGGGACGTGTACCATGTCCCGTACCGCGCGCGGCTGATTCCCGGGTTCGATGGAGTGGTGGAGGCGGGGCGCCGCGCCGGAGCCTACGGCGTCACGATCAGCGGGAGCGGGCCGACGGTGCTGGCCTTCCACGCCCCAGGGCGCGGGAGCCGTGTCGGAAACGCCATGGTCCGTGCCTTCGCGCGGCGACGCGTCGAGGCGCGATCCCTCGCGGGCCGCATCGCGACGAAGGGCGCCGTCGCTCGAACGCTTCTCTAGTCCTGGGAGTGAATCTCCACATTCATGCCGTTGCTGGTTCAAAAGTACGGCGGCACGTCCGTCGGCTCGCCGGAGCGCATCCAGAACGTGGCCGAGCGGATCGTGCGCACCCGGCGGGGCGGCGCGGACCTGGTGGTGGTGGTCTCGGCGATGGGGGACGCGACCGACGATCTGATCCAGCTCGCGCGGCAGGTTTCCACGCGCTCCCACCCGCGCGAGATGGACATGCTCTTGACGGCCGGAGAGCGGATCTCCATGGCCCTGGTCTCCATGGCGGTCAACGACCTGGGGCAGGAAGCGGTCTCCTTCACCGGATCGCAGAGCGGCATCGTGACCGACACCTCGCACACGAGGGCGAAGATCCTCGAGGTGAAGGCGGACCGCATCAAGGACGAGCTGAGCCGCGGCCGCGTGGTGATCGTGGCGGGCTTCCAGGGCGTGAGCAAGGATCGCGAGGTCACGACGCTCGGGCGCGGAGGGTCGGATACGACCGCGGTGGCGCTGGCCGCGGCCCTCGCGGCGACGGAATGCGAGATCTATACCGACGTCGACGGGGTATATACATCGGACCCCCGGCTCGTGCCCGCGGCCCGCAAGATTCCCCGGCTCTCCTATGACGAGATGCTGGAGCTGGCGTCCCTGGGCGCCAAGGTGCTGCACAACCGCTCGGTCGAGATCGCGCGCCGCTTCAACGTTCCGATCCACGTGCGGTCCAGCTTCAACTGGAACGAAGGGTCCCGTGTGGTGAAAGGGAGCTCCATGGAACAGGTCATCATCCGCGGCATCGCGCACGACACCGATGTGGCCAAGGTGGCCCTCGTCGGCGTGCCGGACCGTCCCGGCGTCGCCTCGGAGATCTTCCAGGCGGTGGGCGGGCACGGCGTGAACGTGCGCATGATCGTGCAGGCCAGCGGCGCGGACGGAAAGAACGACGTCACGTTCACCGTGGGCGCGCACGACGTGAACACGGTGCTGCCGGTGCTGGAGGAAGTCCGGCGTAAGATCGGTGCGCGCGCGTTCCAGTACGATCCCGACGTCGCCATGCTCTCGGTGGTAGGGGAAGGGCTCGCCACCTCGCCCGGCACCGCGGGCCGCGTGTTCCACGCCCTGGCCGCTGCGGGCGTGAACATCGACCTGATCAGCACCTCTTCGATCACGATCACCTGTGTGGTCCGCCAGGCCGACGCGGAGCGCGCGGTCCGGTCGCTCCACGAAGCGCTCGAGCTGGAGCAGGAGCTCTGACGCGAGGATGCACGAATCATGGAGACTCGTGATCGGCCGGGCATTCTCCGGCGCGGCGCGGCCCCGCCTTCCACGCGGTCATGCCTCTGGTTTCTCACCTGGGCATGCGTGTTCCACATCGCGGGGTTGAGCGCGCTCTGGATCAAGGTGAAGCCGCCGAAAGACTACGCGGTGGCGGGCGGCCTGGGCCCGCAAACGCGCGCGCGGATCATCCGCATCACCCCGCTTCGGAGTTTTCCCTCCCCGGAAGCGCCCGCCGAGGAAGCGCCCAAGGCGCGTCCCCGGCCGGCCCTCGTGAAGCGCTACACGCCGGGCGCCAAGATCGTGGTGAAGCCCGAGCGCGTGCAGCCCAAGAAGCCGGGGAAGAGCGAGAGCCAGAAGCCCGTGGAGCGCGAGGTCACGCCGGGGCCCGCCGCCGACACCACGCCCAAGTGGCAGTCCGCGGACGGCTCCCGCGCCGCCAGCGTCCAGACGGACGGGGATTTCCGGTTCGCGTACTACCTGGCCGCGCTCCGGAACAAGATCGGCTCCCGATGGGTACCGCCTCAGGGAATGAGCGGTCCCGTGAAGGCGGTCCTGCACTTTCGCATCGGCCGCGACGGACAGGTTTCCCTGACCGAGGTCGAAGCTTCCTCGGGCTATGCGTTCTATGACCAGACCACGCTTCGCGCGCTCTTGAGCGCGACGCCCCTTCCGCCGCTGCCGGCGGGGTACACGGACGAATACCTGGGGGTCCACTTTGCGTTCGAGCTCCAGTAGGCGATTCCTCCTCTATGCGGTCACCACCGTGGTGGCGCTCTTCTCGAGCGCGATCTTCCATTCCTGCCCGATCGTGGCCCAGACCCAGGTCCACACCGGCGTCGGGGCGAACTCCACGATGAAGTCCCCGCTGATGCTCGCGCGGTTCCAGAGCGTGGGCCCGGTGGGGAACGCCCACCAGCAGGGCCGTGCGGTCGCGCGGAAGGATTTCGAGCTTTCCGGCGTATTCCAGGTGGCGGACGTGGAGCCGCTCGAGGGGAAGCCCGTGCCGGATCCGAATCTGGCGGGAACCGTGCGCGTGGAGGGAACCGTGGAGCCCGGGGAGGGCGCCGCCGTCCTCAAGTTCCACGGGCAGGCCATCGACGCGGGGACGGGCGAGGTGGCGCTGGACCGGACGTATCCCTTCAGCGGAGGCACCCTGCGGGAAACCATGCACCGCTTCGTGGACGACGTGCTGGAGGCGCTGACCGGCGAGCGGGGTATCGCGGAGACCAGGGTCGCCTACGTGCGGCAGGACGGCCGGGTGAAGGAGATCTGGATGATGGACTACGACGGCGAGAACGCGCGGCAGATCACGCACGACAGGAGCCTGGCGCTCTCGCCGACGTTCGCCCCATGGGGGAGCGAGGTGGCGTTCACCACCTTCAAGCGCGGGAATCCGGACCTGTATCTCTTCGACATGTCGCGGGGCGCTTCGTATCCCTTCTCGACGCGTCCGGGGTTGAACACGGCGCCCTGCTACTCGCCGGACGGAAAGTGGATCGCCTGCACGCTCTCGCGCGACGGAAACGCCGAGATCTACCTCATCAGCCGCGACGCGCAGACCGCGAGGCGCCTGACGCGGAACACGGTCATCGATACGTCGCCTTCGTTCAGTCCCACGGGGCGGGAGATCGCCTTCACGTCGAACCGCACCGGGTCGCCGCAAGTATTCGTGATGGACGCGGAAGGACTGAACCAGCGGCTCCTCACCATCGAGGGGAGCTACAACGATTCGCCGCAGTGGTCCCCCAAGGGAGACAAGATCTGCTATGCCGCGCGTCATGACGGCATCTTCGACGTGATCGTGATGGACTCGAACGGATCGAACCCGACCCAGATCACGAGCAACGCCGGCCACAACGAGAACCCGCACTGGTCCGCGGATGGAAGGAAGATCGTGTTCAGCTCCAGCCGGGAAGGAAAACGCCAGATCTTCATGATGAACGCCGACGGCAGCGACGTGGTGAAGCTGACGAACGGGGGCGGCGAGTGCTTCAACCCCAACTGGGGTCCGCGGCCCAAGAAGGGTCTGGCCGTGAAAGGGTAGCTCGGGATGGGTCGGATCGAGCCCCGCGAGATGGTGAGGCGATGTTGGGCCATCCGCCCTCCGGGGCCCGGCCTTTGCTACCCCCGGGGGTGGGGGATCGGGCTCCCGACTTCCCCTCCCGGGGTTGACGCTCCGCGGGGGGTGTGATAGGTTGGGAAAAGTTCTGGAAGTTGTTGCGGTCCAATAAACTGAACCCGATGGGAGATCACATCATGAGCCTGAAACCACGGTTTGTATCCGTTGCGCTGATCGGGCTGGCCGTCGTGCTCGCCCTCGCTCCAGGTTGCTCTTCGCGAAAGAAGGTCGCAGGAGGGCCCGCGGTCGAGCCGCCGCCTGCCGAATCCACCCCGGCTCCAACCAACCAGTCCGAGATTCCGCCGCCTCCCAGCACCGACAATTCGGGAGAGCGCGTGAGCAGTCTCGAGGACGCGTTCTTCGACTTCGATGACTTCTCGCTCCGCACCGACGCGAAGTCCGCCCTGGAGAACGACGGCAAGTTCCTCCAGTCGAAATCGGCTGCGCGCATCGTCATCGAAGGGCACTGCGACGAGCGCGGCTCGGTGGAGTACAACCTGGCGCTGGGCGAGAAGCGCGCCCACGCGGCGAAGGACTACCTCGTGAGCTACGGCATCCCCAGCGCGCGTCTCACCACGATCTCCTACGGCAAGGAGCGCCCGTTCGACCAAGGGCATGACGAATCGGCCTGGTCCCAGAATCGCCGCGCTCACGTCGTCTCGAAGTGAGGACCGGCCGGGTGAAGGGCGCGGCGCTCGCGGGCGCCGCGCTCGCCCTCTCCCTCGCGCTCTCGGCGGTCGGTTGCGCGCCGTCCGGCTATTACCGCTCCACGTCCTCCTCGCTGGATAGCCTGCTCACGCTGCAGGCGCAGCAGCAGCGGAGGATCGCGGCGCTGGAGCGGGAGATCGCGGGCACGCGCGAGCAGGTCCAGGCCTCGCGGGCCAGCTCGGACTCGCGGCTCGGCGAGCTGAACCAGCGGATGGACATGCTGCAGGGGAAGCTCGAGGAATCCGGGGCGCGGTTCACGCAGCTCTCCCAGAAGGTCGAGACGGTGAAGGCGAGGATCTCGTCCAGCGACAGCGTCCGGAGCGCGGCCGCGGTGATGGATCCCGATCAGGCCTATCACGCCGCCTCCTCGGACTTCGCCAACGGCCGGTACGGGCTGGCCAAGGACGCGTTCACCTCGTACGTCCAGCGCTACCCGGACACCGTCGTCTCCGACGACGCCCAGTTCAAGATCGGCGAGTGCGCGTTCCTGACCGGTGACTTCAACGGCGCGATCGAGGCGTACAAGAAGGTCGTCGAGAAATACCCCGACGGGGACCGGGTCCCGGGCGCGCTCTACAAGACCGGTGTCGCGTACGCGCGCTTGAGCAACATGGAAGAGGCCCGGAAGTACTACCGGACCGTGATCACCCGTTATCCTAAAAGCAGCGAAGCGGCCGCCGCGCGCGAGGCCATGGCGCCCGCGAAAAAGCGCGCGGGGTAATTCCTAGCTCTTGCGTGCGGTCATCGCGAGCGCGTGACCGAAGCGGTTCTTCTTGGAGTGCCACGCCACGGTGTTGAGCCGCAGCAGGTCCATCAGCTTTCGGCCGTAGGGAAGAAACCACCATCCCACGATGGGGCGAAAACGCGCCGCGTGCAGATCGTCCTCGAAGCCGAAGATCCACTTCCCGCGGCGCTCCGCGATCCACTTCCCCAGACGGAACGGCCAGTCGTGCGCGTTCGGCACGATGATGAGCAGGAGCCCGCCCGGCTTCACCACACGATACATCTCTCGGATCAGCGTGATCTTTCCCTCATCCGTGAAATGCTCGATCACACCGCCGTTCCAGACCACGTCGAACGCCCCGTCGCGAAATCCCAGGCGAAGCCCATCCTGCATCGCGTAGGACGCCGGCAGGCTCGACTCCTCGAAGTGACGCCGCGCGAAGGCGAGCGACTTGGGAGAGATGTCCACGAGCGTGATGCGGCCCCCGAGGCGGGCCAGCTCGCCGCTGGTCGTGCCGGAGCCCGATCCCACTTCGCAGAACGATCGCCCCGACGGCGGCCCGATCAATTCCAAGAACCGCTCCATCATCGCCTGATGGTCGGGCGCGCTGAGATCGATGCCCGCGTAACGCTCGGAGACCTGGTCCCAGACATCGACGAGATCGGGCTGCTGATAGGAGGGGGATTGCGACACGATCCCGGGAGTATAATCGTTCTCTCATGAGATTCGACCGTCTCACCACCAAGAGCCAGGAAGCGCTGGCCCAGGCCCAGGAGCGCGCCGACCGGGCGGGGAATCCGGAGATCCAGCCGGAGCATCTCCTCGCGGAGCTGATCGGGCAGAAGGAAGGCGCGGTACGACCCGCGCTGGAGGCGGCGCAGGTTTCGATCGACCGCCTCACGAAAGCCCTCGAAGCGCGCCTCAAGACCCTCCCCAAGGTCTCGGGCTCCAAGCAGCAGACCGCGGCCAGCCACGAGCTGCGCCAGATCCTGGACCTCGCGGAGCGCGAGGCGGAGCGGCTCCAAGATCAATACGTGAGCACGGAGCACCTGCTCCTCGCGATGCTGGATCCGGCGATCGAGAACGGCGCGGGGCAGACCCTTCGCGAGCACGGAGCAACCCGCGAGAAGATCTACGAAGCCCTGGTCCAGGTCCGCGGCGGCGAGCAGGTCACGGATCCCAACCCCGAGGAAAAGTACCAGTCGCTGGCCAAGTACGGCCGCGATCTGACCGACATCGCCCGCAAGGGGAAGCTGGACCCGGTGATCGGACGCGACGAGGAGATCCGCCGCGTGATCCAGGTGCTCTCGCGCCGCACCAAGAACAACCCGGTGCTGATCGGGGAGCCCGGCGTGGGGAAGACCGCGATCGTGGAAGGACTCGCGCAGCGCATCGTGAGCGGGGACGTTCCCGAGGGGCTCAAGGACCGGCGCGTCGTGGCGCTGGACTTGGGCTCGCTCCTCGCCGGCGCGCAGTACCGCGGCCAGTTCGAGGAACGGCTCAAGGCGGTCTTGAAGGAAGTCACCCGCTCCGAGGGCACGGTCATCCTCTTCATCGACGAGCTCCACACGCTGGTCGGCGCCGGCGCCAGCGAAGGCGCGCTCGACGCTTCCAATCTCCTCAAGCCCGCGCTGGCGCGCGGGGAGCTTCACTGCGTGGGCGCCACGACCATCGAGGAATACCGGAAGCGGATCGAAAAGGACGCCGCGCTGGAGCGGCGGTTCCAGCCGGTGCTCGTGGGCGAGCCCTCGGTCGAGGACACGGTGGCCATCCTCCGGGGCCTCAAGGAGCGCTACGAGGTGCACCACGGCGTGAAGATCCAGGACGCGGCCCTCGTGGCCGCGGCCACCCTCTCGGCCCGGTACATCACCGACCGCCAGCTCCCCGACAAGGCTATCGATCTCGTGGACGAGGCCGCTTCACGGCTCCGCATGGAGATCGACAGCGTGCCGGTGGTGATCGACGTGCTGGAGCGGCGCAAGCGGCAGGTGGACATCGAGCGCCGCGCGCTCGAGAAGGACCGCGCGCCGGCCTCCAAGGCCCGCGTGCAGGAGATCGACGAGGAGATGAAGCGCGCGGACGAGGAGCTGAAGCGGCTGCGCGCGCACTGGGAGAAGGAGCGCGATCTCATTCACAAGATCCGGTCGACCAAGGAGCGCATCGACGCGCTCCGCGTCGAGGAACAGCGCGCGGAGCGCGCGGGAGACCTGGGACGCGTGGCCGAGATCCGCTACGGCTCGATCGCCGGGCTGGAGAAGGAGCTCACGCAGCTGAGCGAGGACCTGGCGAAGCTTCAACGCGACATGAAGCTCCTCAAGGAAGAAGTCGACGCCGAAGACATCGCCTCGGTCGTCGCGCGCTGGAGCAAGATCCCGGTGGAGAAGCTCCTCGAGGGCGAGCTCACGAAGCTCCTCCACATGGAGGATCGATTGCAAGAACGCGTGGTGGGGCAGGAGGAAGCGGTGCGGGCCGTCTCGGACGCCGTCCGGCGCGCGCGCGCCGGATTACAAGATCCCAACCGTCCTCTGGGCTCGTTCCTCTTCCTCGGCCCCACCGGCGTCGGCAAGACCGAGCTGGTGCGCGCCCTCGCCGAGTTCCTCTTCGACGACGAGCACGCCATGATCCGGATCGACATGTCCGAGTACATGGAGAAGCACGCGGTCTCGAGGATGATCGGCTCGCCGCCGGGCTACGTGGGATTCGAGGAGGGAGGGCAGCTCACCGAAGCCGTGCGCCGCCGTCCCTACGCCGTGATCCTCCTCGACGAGATCGAGAAGGCGCATCCCGACGTCACGCAGGTGCTGCTCCAGATCCTCGAGGACGGGCGTCTCACGGACGGACAAGGGCGGACGGTGGATTTCCGGAACACCATCGTCGCGATGACGAGCAACATCGGAAGCGACCTGATCCTCGAAGCGGGCGGGGCGACCGGCGAGGCGATGCGGGACCGCCTGATGCTGGCGCTGCGCGGGCATTTCCGCCCGGAGCTCCTGAACCGGATCGACGAGATCCTGATCTTCGAGCCGCTCTCACGCGAAGCGCTGCGCGAGATCGTGAAGCTCGAGATCCGGAAGGTCGAGCGGCGCCTCAACGAAAAGGAGATCTCGCTCCAGGCCGACGACAAGGCGCTGGATCTCCTGGCCCGCGAGGGCTACGACCCGGTCTTCGGAGCGCGGCCCCTCCGCCGCCTCATCGAGCGCCGCGTCCAGAATCCGCTCGCGGCCGGTCTCCTCTCGGGGGAATTCCACCCCGGCGACACGGTCCACCTCGCCGTGGCGAACGCCAAGGAGGGGACCTTGAAGCTGGAACGACTCGCCGGGGCGTTTTCCGCTTGACGGTCCGTCGAGGGCGCAGGTAGCGTGGCCGCGATGCACCTGTCCGAGCTGCTCAACGAAGAAGCCATCTCGCTCTCCCTCCGCGCCCGCGACAAGGAATCCGCCATCAAGGAGCTGGTGCAGCTCCTCGAATCCGCGCACCGCGTGGACACCAAGGGCGAGATCCTGAGCAAGGTGCTCCAGCGGGAGTCCATGATGTCGACGGGGATCGGAAACGGCGTGGCGATCCCGCACGGAAAGACGCGCCTCCTCGACCAGCTGGTCGCCTCGTGCGGGGTCTCCGCCCCCGGGATCGATTTCGACTCCATGGACGGGGAGCCCGCCACGCTCTTCATCCTGCTCGTCTCCCCCGAGAGCCTCCGCGGCCCCCACGTGAAGGCGCTGGCCAACGTCTCGCGCCTCCTCAAGGAGGAATCCGTCCGGGATTCCCTCCGGAGCTGCGAGTCGCCGGCCCGGTTCCTGGCCATCCTCAGGGAGTCCGAGGCCCATTACCTCCGCGTGGAGCCGTTCTCCCCCCAGCCCCCGGGTTGACGGAAGCCAGGCTCCCTGCTAGGGTTTCCGTGAACGTTCCGCCGTGTCCCCCAGAAAGGAGCATTTCCCTTCCATGAATGGCCAGCGAGGGCTCTGGGCGGGGATCTTTGTGCTTGCGATCCTCGCCGGCTGCTCGAAGGACAAGACGCTCAACGTCGAGGGCGCGTATTCGCCCGTGATCCTG
>WNFK01007219.1_pt3 | contig 16995 bp, 10 predicted proteins | sample 5400281 | NCBI WGS metagenome assembly WNFK01 (sample SAMN13153350, study PRJNA577476) | soil metagenome | isolation source: 20 cm soil on Douglas fir-dominated hillslope | place: USA:California | collected 2013-09-17 | reverse complement strand
TTGCTGCTGCGCAAACCTTCATAGGAAAAGAAAAAGAAAGCTCGATTCCTGCCGTTCCAGGTGGAAGGACCGCCCTCACCAAAACGTGGCAAGACAACCGGTCCGCCGATGCTGCCGCCAAACTGGTTAAGGCGCTGATTCACTCTTATTGGCGCAGCGCCATTGGGACCACCGTATTTATTGAAAGCGTTTAGCCCGGGGCTGTTGTTCTTAAGGAAGAGACTGCCGTGATAGTTGTTGGTTCCATTTTGTGAAACAGTCAACACCTGCGCGCCTGAGTTCCGTCCGTACTCAGCTGAGTAGACGTTTGCAATAACACGCACTTCCTTTACTGATTCCTGATTCGGAGTTATTACCGCGGCGCCGCCATTGGTCAAACTATTGACGCTGGTACCGTCGATCTGGAAGTTGTTGGCAGTGATACGCTGGCCGTTGGCGGATAATTGTGGTTGATTCTCTGTTTGGAAAATCGATCGGGACGAGCCACCTGGTCCAGCGGTGTTGGGCAAGCTGACCGCGCCACCGGTGCCGCCGCGCGCGGCGTCGCCAAATACTCCCGGGGTTAGGCGTGCCAACTCATAAGGGTCTCGTCCAAACTGCGGCAACGCGCGAACTTCCTGCGTCGTTATTGCTTTATCAACGTTCGCGTTCTCAGTCTGTAGAGTCTGTCCCGTTTCCTCGGTCACGGTAACACTCGCGCTGACGTCGCCGGCTTCAAGAGTTACGTCGATACCCTGCGTGGCCTCGGCATTGACTGCTACGTCGTCAAAGACCGCCTGTTTGTAACCGGCTTTCTCAACCGTGAGTTTGTACTTGGACGGCGGCAGGCCGGAAAGCCTGTAGAAGCCTTCGGCGGGTTCGGAAGCAATTGCGTACAACTCGCAGGCGGTCTCGACATTGGCCGCATCGCAGGAGCGCAGGGACAATACATTTCCTTTGGCGACCTTTCGGGCGGTGGTCCAGACGGCATTCCGGATATCCAGTTTGCGCAACTTTCAGTTCCAACCATCAGTCGCGGCAATCAGTTTAATCCACGCATCGACATCAATGTCACCAGCAACGACACGCTTACGTTCAGCTCGTTCATTTCCCGTTTTCGTGGTCTGGGTGGCGACCCCGGCGGCCGCAGCCGGCCCATGGGCGATATCGTTACCGCTCCGCAGAATCTCTTTGGCATGGTCACCTGGGGGCGCGTCATCTCTTCCAACAAGACAAACGAGCTGCGATTTAACGCCACTCGCTTCGCGTTCGATGAGATCAAATCATCCAGTGACACTAACTTTGGCATCCCGCGGATCGAGATCGAGACCCTTCCTTTTGACCGCTTACGCTTCGGCGCGCCCTGGGCGGAAACAACCCCTGGCATTTTTGCCGAAAATACTTTCGAGTTAAGTGAAAAATTCACTTGGGTGCGTGGAAACCAGGCCTGGACTTTTGGCGGTGAGCGTCGTTGGGAACAGGACAATAATGACCTGTCCGGTGGCTCGCGACCGCTCTACACTTTCGCCGGCCTCTTCAACTTTGCCAACGACACACCGTTGTTCTACCAGATCAATGCCGACCCCCGAACGGGCGGTCCGGCGCAATCAAAGCGCAAGTTCCGCGCTTCAACCACTGCGCTCTATGCACAGAACGACTGGAAAGTGCGGCCCAACATGACCATTAATCTGGGCTTGCGCTGGGAATACTTTTCGCCGCTCAGTGAAAAGGATGGAACATTAAGCAACCTGATCCTCGGTCCAGCCGGACAGGAGTTAAGCGGGGCCAGAATCGTAGTCGCCAAATCGCTCTACCCAGGCGATAAGAATAACTTCGGGCCACGCGTCGGCTTTACCTACAGCCCCAACTTTGGCGAAAACCTTCATGGACTGCTCAACCAGGACAAGTTTGTCCTGCGGGGAGGTTTCGCTGTCGCCTACAATCGGATTCCGCTTCTTGAATTTGCCAACAGTCGCGGAAATCCGCCGTTCTTTGCGCGTTACGCGATCTGCTGCGGCACATCAGCTTCTGACTTCAGTACTCCTTTTAACAACGGTCAGATTCTCTACGCGCTGGGCTCTAACAACTCTCCCTTCAGCTACCCCATCAATCCGGCTTTGCGAGCGACCTTCAATGCAAGCGGCATCCCCATTCTGCCGCCGGGAGCATCGGTTGAGATCTGGGGAGCGCCGGCCAAGGTACCGACGCCATATGTTTACGTGTATTCGTTGGAGGGACAGTACAGTCTGCCAGGCAAACTGGTCGCGGACGTTAGTTATCAAGGGAGCAGAAGTCGGAAGTTGATAAGACTGGTCAACGAAAACTTTTTCTTCTCGGGCTCAGGCACCTTCTCGAACATCCTGTTCCCCACACCTGACACGACTGCCAGCTACGACGCCTTAATCGGGCGGCTGAATCGCCGCTTCGGTAGTGGTTTTCAGTTTGATGCGATCTATCGCTTCTCGAAGAGCATCGACATCGTCTCGTACGACGGACCAACCGCTAACACCAATCCTACTTATCCACTAGACGTGCGTCAGGAAAGGGGTCCATCAGACTTTGACGTGCGGCACCACTTTGTTGCCTCCGGTCTTTGGGAGTTGCCTATTTTCAGGAACCGCCACGATGGAGTTGCTAACATCTTAGGCGGTTGGCAGTTGAGCGGAATTGCCACTGCACATACAGGATTTCCCTGGACTCCAGTGATTGGACAATGCATTAGCACGCGCGGGCCGAGTATCTGTCCCGTGCGGCCGACTTCTTACCTTGGTGGTGCCGGCACTGACAGCTCCAACGATGCCTTTATCAGCGGCAGCAACTTTCCGGGTGGTGGCTCGCACTTTTTCAGCACCACGGCGCCGGTTGGATTCCAGTTGCCTGGTATCGGCCGAAACTCCTTCCGCGGCCCGCGATACTTTGACATCGACATGGCCGTCAGTAAGCGTTTCGGTTTGGGTGACCTCTTCGGTGAAGGAAAATTCTTCGAAGTAAAGGCAAACTTCTTCAACGTTTTCAATATCTTGAATTTGCAACCATTCAATTCCAACAGCCCGAGTACACAAGTGCAGAACTCACTCTTCGGGCGAGCTGAGCGCGGACTCGCGGGTCGAGTTGTTGAGATTCAGGGTCGTTTGAGTTTCTAGCTTTGGTAGGACAATGCAACCCGAAGCGTTGCTAGAAAGGCCTTCCGCGCTGCCTATTGCGGAGGCGAGGCAGGTTCAGGGTTTTCGACTTCGGCGTCGTCGTTCTGACGTGATTGAGCTTTGCGCTCTTCGTCGAGCTGATTGAAGATTGCCAGTTCCTTTTGCGCCTCTTCTTTTCGTTTTAAGCGTGAAAGGGCAATGAACAATTGGTAGTGAACGCTCGCATTCCTGGGTTTGAGAGTTGCGGCATGGCGGAGGATCCCGAGCGAGTCTTCGTAGCGTTTTGACTTTACGAGCAGGCGTCCAAGATCGTAGTTTGCATAAAAGTGCCGGTCATTTATCGCTATCGCACTTCGCAATAACTCTTCCGCTTCCGCGTAGCGATCGCGCTCGCCAACGATGAATCCCAGTTGCGCCAGTGTATCGACATTTTTTGGACGTAATCGCAGCGATTCGCGAAACTCAGATTCCGCGCGAGCATAATCAGCCCTGGCCCGCGCAGCTATGCCGACAAAATAGTGGGCCTCGGGCAGGCGCGGGAAGCGTTGCAGAGCGCGACCAAAAACTTCGAGCGCCCTATCCAACTGACCAAGTTGCAAATAAGCGCCGCCAAGCCGTGCGTAATAGACAAACTTGGTCGCATCCTGGCTCAGGGCTGCCTGGTAAAATTCAATCGCCGGCTCGCTCCGGCGATTCTTCCTGAGAGCTTCACCTAACATGAAGTTCACTTCAGGAAAGTTTGGGCGCAACTGGATTGCGCGATCCCAGAATTCGGCGGCCTTTTCATCCTGTTGGCGCGTCCAGTAGATCAGGCCCAGAAAGTAGTGGGGCTCAGCTGCACTGGGCGAAAACGCGGCGGCTGATTCAAGCCTGGGAATCGCTTCGTCGTAACGCCCCAGGTTATAGAAACTCAATCCCAGACGGTAACGGACGTCGTAGCTGTCGAGTCCCAGTGCAATCGCCTTTTGTAATAGTGGTACTGCTTTGGCATCGTCGCCGCGTTGCGAATACTGCAAACCCAGATTCAAAGTTGCCTGCGGATGGTCTGGAGCCAACCGCAAATAGTACGCCGAGGTTGGCTAAGGCGGATATGCCACTCGGGTTGAGTCGAATAGCGGACCGGAATTCACGTTCGGCTGCAGCAGTTTTACCGGCCTGATCCAAAATGATTCCCAGTAGATTGTGGGCATCAGAATTATTGGGACTCGCCATCAGCATGCGGCGTAGAATTGGTTCAGCTTCAGCAGCCCGGCCGCTTTCGAGTAACGAAGCTGCTTCGCGCAGTTGAGCAATGATTTCTTCGGACTGAACCTGAGCAGGCTTGGATCCTGGCGCGCGTTGTTGGATGGCGGCGATCGCAGTAAAGGTGCAGCTGCAAACGGCGAAGAGTAACAGGCTGCTAATGTTCCGAGTCATGAGACGGGCGTTCATAGGTACTGGTTGAACAAACGCTGGGGAGAATATACTACGGTACCTTGCTGGCGTCCGTAAGTTGATAACTGACTTTGTCGCAGAGCGACGGATGAGTTTAGCCCGGCCTTTCAAGGCCGGGAGGAGAGTACAAAATTTGCGCCCGTCGTTTTAGCGACGATTGAATCCCAATTCAGGCGTCGCTGACGCGACCACAAAAAAGAAGGACGCCTTTTCCCGGCCTTGAAAGGCCGGGCTAAATTCAGTCCGCCGCTCTGCGGCGAAGACTAAAGAAGGCGTTTACTCAATCTCTTTGGAAAAAATAGAATGAGCCTAATCAAATCTCTTCGTCCGGCACTTCTCCCATTAGTTGTCTTCATTTTCTTATTCGGGTTCGCATCTCCTTCGCGTTCGCAACGGCCAAAAAACGTCGAACTGCAAATCGATGCCTTGATGGCAAAGATGAGCCTCGAAGAGAAGCTCGGCCAGTTGCAGCAGCTCGATGGCGAAGGCAACGGGACTTTCCGTCCTGAACACCTGGATCTGATACGCAAGGGCCTGCTGGGATCAACTCTCAACGTTCGCGGCGCCAGGAACACCAACCAGTTGCAACATGTGGCCATGGATGAATCGCGGCTGAAGATCCCGGTCCTGTTCGGCTTTGACGTGATTCATGGTTACCGCACCATCTTCCCGATACCGCTGGGTGAGGCCAGCAGTTGGGACCCGGCCTTGGCCGAACAATCAACCAGCATCGCGGCGAGGGAAGCTTACTCAACCGGTCTGCGTTGGACGTTTGCACCAATGTTGGACATCGCGCGCGATCCGCGCTGGGGACGAATCACGGAAGGCGCCGGCGAAGATCCATACCTCGGTGCTGCCTTCGCACGCGCGCGCGTTCGCGGGTTTCAGGGAAGTGATTACAGTGCCCCGAACAAGATCCTGGCCTGCGCCAAACATTGGGTTGCTTACGGAGCAGCGGAAGGAGGGCGCGACTACAACACCACTGACATGTCCGAGAACACTTTGCGAGAGGTCTACTTTCCACCATTCAAAGCCGCAGTCGATGCGGGCGTCGGCACAGTGATGAGCGCCTTTAACGCTCTCAATGGCGTGCCCACCTCAGCTAACCCGTTCACGCTAACCAGGGTTTTGCGAGGCGAATGGAAGTTTGAGGGTTTCGTTGTCAGCGACTATACCTCGGTCAAAGAGTTGATCAATCACGGACTGGCTGCCGACGACAAAGGTGCCGCGCGCGCAGCCCTGAATGCCGGCGTGGACATGGAGATGGTGAGCCGGACCTTCAATCAACAAGGACCCTCGCTGCTACGGGAACGACAACTCACACAGGCAACGATCGATGAAGCGGTGCGACGCATCTTGCGCATCAAGTTCAGGCTGGGACTGTTTGAACATCCGTATGTAGCTGAAACCCTCGAAAGCAATGCGCTTCTCACTTCTGAAAATCGTGCGGCCGCGCGCGTGATCGCAGGCCGTTCGATGGTGCTGTTGAAGAACGATCGAGAGACACTGCCATTGAGCAAGGCCGTTCACTCCATCGCCGTGATCGGTCCCTTGGCCGACGACAAACGCGCGCCACTCGGCTGGTGGAGTGGTGACGGCAAGCCGCCCGACACGGTGACGCCATTGGCCGGCATCAAGCTGAAGGTCTCGCCTGAAACTAAGGTCAGTTATGCAAAGGGCTGTGAAACTCAAGGCGACTCGACGGCCGGCTTCGCCGAAGCAGTCGCCGCCGCGCGCGCCAGCGATGTTGCCCTCGTCTTCGTGGGTGAACCGGCCGAGTCTGTTGGTGAAGCCGCTTCGAAGAGTTCTCTCGATCTCCCCGGCCGGCAGATGGATTTGGTCAAAGAAATACAAGCCACGGGTAAGCCCACAGTCGTCGTTCTAATGAACGGGCGCCCACTCACGATAGGATGGGTAGTCGAAAATGCTCCTGCCATCCTGGAGGCGTGGATGGGCGGAACCGAGTCAGGCAACGCCATCGCTGACGTTTTGTTTGGTGACGTCAATCCCGGAGGCAAACTGCCGGTGACGTGGCCGCGCACTGTCGGGCAGGTTCCCATCTATTACAATCACATGAACACCGGCCGTCCGCCTGAAGCCAACAACCGCTATACCTCGAAGTATCTCGATGTTCCGTGGACACCGCAGTTCCCTTTCGGTTACGGGTTAAGCTACACGCAGTTTAAGATCACAAATCTGCAGCTCAGCGCTCAGCGAATTCGAACCACTGGCAACTTGACCGTCACGGTCGATGTTGAGAACGTCGGCAAACGCCCGGGTGATGAAGTAGTCCAACTATATGTTCGTGACCTGGTCGCCAGCATGACCCGCCCGGTAAAAGAGCTGAAGGGATTTCAGCGTGTCACTCTTCAGCCGGGTGAGAAAAAGCACCTGGAGTTTGTGCTGACTCCGGAACATCTGGGGTTCTGGAACCGCGAAATGCGTTTTGTGGTTGAGCCGGGAGAGTTCAAGGTGATGGTAGGTCAAAACTCAGAAGAGCTCATCGAGACAAAGTTTGCGGTTGAATGAGGCTGGAAGAAGCCGACGTCTTGTCGATGTTGCAGACTATGTTCGCGTGGCTCCGTAGGAACCGAATGTTTATAGCCAATAGTGATTTGTTTGCCCGCTCTGCAATGAGAGCGATCACAAACGTTTCGCTCCTCCAGAGCGAGGCCATCAAGCAAAGCTTCGGGCTATAAACATTTCGCCTCGCTGAAGCGAGGAGGTTGTACCTGACGACTCGAACGTCACCGGTCTTCCGGTTCCGGTACCAAATGAACTCAGGCAAACGAAACACCTTCTCGAACGCAAGTTCAGCCACCACAGTCCTGTTCCTGCTAGTCGTCGTTTCGGCTGTTGTGGCCCGGCCTCTGGTCCCGACTCTCCACTCTTCTACTCAAGCGCTCCCGGCTACTAATAAATTCAGCCTTAGTGACCAACAATTCCTTGAGGACCTGGAGCGTCGCTCCTTTCAATATTTCTGGGAAGAAGGAGACCCGGATACCGGGCTCGTGCCCGATCGCGCCCGCATGGATGGATCACCGCTGGATGAGAACCATCGTAAAGTAGCCAGCGTAGCCGCGACCGGATTTAGTCTTACGGCGCTTTCTATCGCCGCCGATCGCAATTGGATCAGTCGCAATCAAGCTCAGGAACGGACGCGTAACACCCTCCGGTTCTTTGCAAACAAAGCCTTCCAGGAACACGGCTGGTTCTATCATTGGCTCGATGCGAAGACGGGGGAGCGGCGCTGGCAAAGCGAAGTTTCGTCAATCGATACCGCTTTGCTGTTGGGTGGTGTGCTGACCGCGCGCCAGTATTTCCGCGATGATCCGGAAATACGAAAACTGGCCACGAAGATCTACGAACGAGTCGACTTTCAATGGATGCTGAACGGCCAGCAAGTGCTCCTGTCGCACGGCTGGAAACCGGAGACCGGATTTCTAAAACCTCGCTGGGACACCTACAGTGAAGACACCATCCTCTATTTGCTCGCGATTGGATCGCCGACGCATCCGATCTCACCTGCATCCTGGTACGCATTGTGGCGCGATCGTTATCGCTATGAAGGTCACGCCTATTTCACCACCATCGGCGTGCCGCTCTTCATGCATCAATATGCACACGCCTGGATCGACTACCGTAGCCGGCGCGAAACCAAAGGCGACCGGATTGACTATTTTGAAAACTCAGTCAAAGCCAGTCTTGCCCATCGTGCTTTTTGTGTAAATCTGGCGCACGACTTCCCCGCGTTCGGTCCAAACGTTTGGGGCATCACTGCTTCCGATAGTGCGAAGGGTTATCTCGCCTGGGGCGGACCGCCGCGCGATCCGCAGATCGACGGCACCGTGGTTCCTTCAGCGGCGGGTGGCTCACTGATGTTCACTCCGGAACTTTCAGTAGTCGCGCTTCGCACAATGAGGGAGAAGTATGGACAAAAGATTTATGGGAAGTATGGATTCATCGACGCGTTCAATCCTAACACCGGGTGGGTGGACAGCGACGTGATTGGGATCAACGCCGGAATAATTTTGTTAAGCGCCGAGAACGCCCGCACGGGAAATGTCTGGAGTTGGTTCATGCGCAACCCGGAGATACCGCGGGCGATGCGCTTAGCTGGACTGGCGCGATATCGAACAAAACAAAGCCAGCTTCCCATCAAGAAAGCGGCATAGACTTACTTTTGAAACGCTCCGTATGAGCGGGGGCAAGCCCCCTCCTCACCGTGAGCTGATTTGACTTTGATGGCGGTATTGCGTTGAAAGGCATTCAAGGTTGGAATAGTCGCGCACGCTGGGAGTCTCAGGGTCAGGAAGGGGGCTTGCCCCCGCTAATTTTGTCGTCGAAAGATTCGATAACCCCAGGCGTCAAGTGAAAGTGTTGGCAGGCTTACTATCCGTTTCTTCGCGGAACGTTCAGGCGCCGGAGCATCGGGCGGCAGGGGCGGGTCAACATCCGGAGTAACGTCTACAAAAGTTTCGCTCTTGCCGATATTGACTGACCCAGTAAACGGACGGTTCGAAAGATTAATCGCCAACAGTACTTCTTCACCTGTTGTCCGCCGTACGTAAGTCAACACCCTTGACTCGTCTGAGTTTGCCAACCATTCAAGCGAGCCGCGCCGGAGCGCCTTGCTCGAGCGGCGCAGGGCCATCAGTAGTTTGTAGAAGCGGGGAAACTCCGGGCGCCTCTCTGCTATCGGCCAGAAGATCGGCAGCTTCTCAAACAAGGCCGGTGCGCCCGACTCCGCCGTATCGCCAACTTCCTGACCGTTGTAGAGCAACGGCACCCCATCGAGGGTAAACATCAACGCAGACGCCGCCAGCGCACCCGGTTCGCCGAAGCGCGCAATCGCCCGACGCTCGTCATGATTGTCGGAAAAGCGCAAGTGCAGAGAACCACGGGGCCATTCCCGAAATTCCTGATCCCACGCCGAACGCAGATCAACCGCGCCGGCGCGACCCTGAAGCACGTTGGTCAGCGCACTGTGAAGTGGCCAGGAGTAGTCGAAGTCAAACGCTTTGAGCAGCAACTCAGCCTTGTGTCCCTCAGCGAGCATCGCGATGTCAGGTTTGATTTTCTCCAATTCGGCGCGCGCATTTTCCCAAAAATCGGTTGGCACTTCTTCCGCAACATCGCAACGAAAGCCGTCGAGGTCAAACTCGCGCACCCAATACTTCAACATATCCGTCATGTAGCGTCGTAATTGCGGGTTGTTGTAATTTAGCTCGGCGACGTCGCTCCAATCATGTGGATAGGTGATGCGCCCCTGCGCGTCGTGCTCATAAAAATCCGGCCTCTTCATCATCACACTGTCCCACGACGTGTGGTTGGCCACGATATCGATGATGACCTTCATGCCACGACGATGCGCTTCGGCGATGAGTCTCTTGAAGTCTTCCCTGGTTCCGTAGTCGGGATTGATCCCGTAGTAGTCGCGCACGGCGTAAGGACTGCCGATGCTTCCCTTCTTCTTTTCCTGGCCGATGGGATGAATCGGCATCAGCCAAAGAATGTCGATGCCCAGGTCCTTGAGATTGTCGAGACGCGACGTGATGCCATTGAAATTTCCCTCGGCTGAAAATGCGCGCGGAAAAATTTCATAGACTACGCCATCGCGCACCCAATCGCGGGAAGCGCGCGCGGACTCCTTTGAGACATCACGCGCCGGCTGTTGGGCCGCGACGCTGACGCCCTGGACAAGAATGGATAGAACCAGCGGCGCTAAGGCCAGCTTAGTAATTGAAGAGTTTTTCATGTTCACATCTGCGGCTTGGCTGCCTTCCGTGGGGAAAGGCTCAGCCTTTCCGTCTTGACTCTCTTAGTTTCAGAGCCTACGCCGCTGCCTCTCAATCCTTATCGATCAATCCAGTGCTCGGTACCGGCTGTACGGATTCAGGCACTGTCAACAGTTCATGCTGATCTGCTGCGATCACTGCCTCTTCCGGCACGTTGCGATCTGCCACATCCGTCACCGTTGTAACCAGCGCCGCGGCAATCAACATGAACACGCCTCCCGCGATAACCATGTAAAGGGGGGCGACCGTGCTGTTCTCGCCGAAAAAGGCCCGGATAATTCGTCCAAAGAAAAGAGACGCCAAAATCTCAGGGATCACAATGAAAAAGTTAAATATCCCCATGTAGACGCCCATCCGTGCCGCCGGCAGCGCGCCGGAAAGGATCGCGTAAGGCATCGAGAGAATTGAGGCCCAGGCAATGCCCACTCCAACCATTGTCATCAGCAAAACCCACTGGTCCTGAATGAAGTAAACCGACATGAGACCCAGACCACCACAAGTCAGCGAGATTGCATGAACAGTTTTGCGGCTGGTGGCTGCTGCAAGCTTCGGAAGCAGAAAGGCAATAATAAAACAGACCACCGAGTAAATGGCGAAGGCGTTCCCGCCCCATTCTTGTCCCAGGGCAAAGCGCGGATCGGCGGCATTCCGAGCGCCGAAGACGTGGTACGAGGTTGTCAGCCCGAAGAACATCCACATGCAGAACAGCCCCAGCCAGGTAAAAATCTGAACGAAGGCCAATTGCTTCATTGTCTTCGGCATGTTGGCAAAAGCGCTTGAAATCTCACGGAGCAATTCGGCGATGATCTTGAATATCTTTGCGAGACCCCGGGCGCTCCCGTAAGTTTGACGTCGCATTCGCTCAAACTCTTCAATGTTTTCGGGCGGATACTCACCGGTCGTAAACACCGTCCATAACACCGCGAGCAGAAAAACCACTGCGCCGATCTTGAAGGAGTACTGGACCGTTAGAGGGATCCCACTTTGAGTAGTGCCGGTTACGCCTAACTGCCGAAACAAGTATGGGAGACCGTTAGCCATTGAAGCCCCAATACCGATGAAAAAACTTTGCATTACGAAGCCGGCCGTCCGCTGGTTAACGTTTAGCTTGTCTGCAACGAAAGCGCGGAATGGTTCCATGCTGACATTAATGCTGGCGTCGAGAATCCAGAGAAGTCCGGCAGCCATCCAGAGAGCGGAGGAATCGGGCATGAAGAAGAGAGCGACGCTGGCCAGGATTGCGCCGACAAGAAAGTAGGGCCGGCGACGGCCCAAACGGTTCCACGTGCGGTCGCTCATTGAACCGATAATGGGCTGGACCAGTAGTCCGGTCATGGGACCGGCAAGCCACAGCAGTGGCACCGCATCCGGACTTGCCCCGAGGTAGGTATAAATGCCGCTCATGTTGGCGAGCTGTAAGCCCCAGCCAAACTGGATGCCCATAAAGCCGAAGCTCATGTTGAAGATTTGCCAGAAGCTCAAGCGTGGTTTTTGCATTGAGTAGTCTCCAATCTTTGCGGCTCTGCCGCCCGATGTGCGGAAGGTCTATGACCTTCCGTCTGCGCTCTTGATTATTTCTGGGGCTACGCCCCGCAATTGAGGGCGTAGCCCAAAAGCCATACCTGTCTTTCGGAAGGCCGCAGGCCTTCCGCAAATCAGGCGGCGAAGCCGCGACAGATCGTTCTATCTTGCGTAGATACTAATGTCTTCGAGCACTACATTCCGATCAAGCGAGAGCGCATAAATCAAAGTGCGCGCCATGTTGGCAACGTGAACAAAACCCTCACGCGCGGTTTGATCGGTTCTCGAGTTCTCCACGTCTACCAGTCCCGGACAAAAATTGAAGACGCGAATATTCGCTCCAGTCTTACCCACATCGTCGCGCAGGGCCTCGGCATAACCTAGTAGTCCAAACTTCGAAGCACAGTAAGACGGCACGTCGGCGTAACCGTGTTTGCCCGCCTGCGAGGAAACGTTAACGATGTCGCCAAAGTCATCTTTCCGCATCAACGGCAGAGTGGCGCGTACCAGTTGCATGACTCCCCGCAGGTTGGTATCCATAACAGTTTCCCAACCATCATCGGTCATTTCTTCGACCGTCTCTGCAACCGCCAGACCAGAGTTGTTAATTAACACGTCAATCGCTTGCCACCTGGCATAGACGTCGGTCACCAGCTCTTCTGTCTGAGATCGATCGCGAATATCAAACTCATAAGGGACGACGAGTTCGGAACCGAGGCCGGCATTGATTTCATCGGCGGTGCGGCGCAGGACTTCGGTGCGACGCGAAGCAATCGCAACCCTGACGCCGGCGGAAGCCAGGGCTTCAGCAAACGCGCGTCCGATCCCGGAGCCACCTCCGGTTACGATCGCGACCTGTTCGGACAGCGCTTTGGTTTTCATTTCTGCACCAGAACTACCGCGGAGCGTTCCGGCAACTTCATTTTCAACTTGCCGCCGGAAACCTGTATCTCTTTGCTGCCGCCCAGGCGATCAACGAGGCGCGCACCGTCAGCGAAACCAGCCGGCGAGACATCAAACTCAATTTCGACACCCCTGGCTTCGTTATTAATAACCACTACGACTGCCGAACGATTCGTCTTCCGTGCATAAGCATACTGCTGATTGGAAACGTATAGATTGACCAGCTTCCCGTGCTGCAGTGGCTCAAGTTCGCGATGCAAACTGGTGAGCTTGCGAACGTACTGAAACAAACCCTCTTCGTCTTTCGTCCGGTCCGAGCTCCGGAAGGCGTTGCGCTTGTCTCCCGGAAACCCACCGGGAAAATCAGCGCGCGTAGTGGGTTCGTCGGGCCCGGTCATGGCGATCTCGTCGCCATAGTAAAGCTGCGGCACACCACGCGTCGTCAGTAGAAATGCATTTGCCAACTTCAGACCCGCGATAGTCGCTCCCCTTTCGCTCATGAAGCGACCATCGTCGTGACCACCCAGCAGCGTTACCAGAATCTCTGAGTTGTTGTAGAGATAATCCCTCGCCAGCGTCTTCGGAATCTCATCAAGCTGGTGTCCTTCGGCAAACGCATGGCGAATGGGATAGAAGAGTGGAAAGTCCAGCAACGAATCGAGACCGGAATCCACGCCATCGAAGCGCACTCCACCGCCCTGAAAAAACGAGGTGTGGACCGCGTCGCCGTCTTTAACTTCGCCGACTACTTTGAAACTGGGAAACTCACGCTTCAAAGCCGCGTTCCAGTCGCGCCAGAAACTGTTTGGCACATACTGCCAGGTATCCATGCGAATGCCGTCAAGTCCGGTGGTGCCAATCCACCACAGCGTATTCTGAATTAGATAGCGCGAGACTTCCGGGTCTTCTTGATTTAGATCGGGCAGGAAGTCGAGGAACCAACCCTCCATCGTCGCACGCCTCAGATCTTCAACCGGATGCGGATCATGGAGCACCCACGTTTGGAAAACATTTTTCAAATGGTTCGCCCTGGTTCCGTTGAACCAGGTCGGCGTGGGTGGATCGTCGACCCAGGGATGATACGGACCGGTATGGTTCACGACTTCATCCTGAATGATCTTGATCCCCGAACGATGCGCTGCAGCTACCAGCTCCTGTAACTTCGGCAGGGTGCCGAAGTGTTCTTCGACTCCGTAAAAATCCTGCGGGTTATAACCGTGAAAGCCTGTGCTCGGTTTACCTTCCTTGAGTTCTATCTGGTTTGAATGGTCGTAGTTGTCATACCAGGGCGTGAGCCAGATCGCCGTGACGCCAAGATCCTTCAGATAAGGCAGGCGATCGATGACACCCTGAAGATCGCCGCCGTGGTAGTAAAACTTGTTCTGGCGATCGTAGATGCCGCGAGATTGTGGCGGGTCGTTGTTTGCCGGATCGCCATCGCTGAACCGGTCGAGCATGATCAGATACATTACGTCCGCGGGGGAGAATCCCTGGAAGCGGCCGGTGCGACTCAGTGGCGGGAGAATTTCGAAGGGAGCGTGGGCTATGGTGAAAGATGACGGTTTTTCTCCGGTGTTGATTAATAGTGTACGAGGCCCGGGTTTCGCGTTCGGGGCGATCGCGACATCAACGAACAAATACGTTCCACTGTCGTTAGCTTTTGGCGCGCCTAAGATCCGCCAGCCGCGCCCTACAGCATTAACCCTGGCGTTTCGGAGATTCTTCCCGCGAATCAGCAAGCGCACCGGACTAACCGAGCTGCCAACCCACCAGCTCGGCGGCTCAACCTTGAGAACCTCGGGCGTGGTTTGTGAGAAAGCAGAGAAAACACCGCCGAGCAAAACCATGAGGACGAAGAACCCACGGGCCACCGGGATAAGAGTCCGCGAAGCGGATGGCTGAGAGTAGCCCAGCACCTCGGTGCTGGGATCGTTTGGGAGAAAAGCCCGTGAGTCCGTGAAGCGGACGACTGAGGGTTGTAAAGGGATCATTCGGTGAAGGCGAGAAAGTAGGTTCAGTCGTCCGCGTCGCGGACTCAGACTTGAAACACGAACCTGATCCCAGCGATGAATCGCTGGGCTACAATCATTCGTCCGTTTCGCGGACTGTTTTTCCTTATGCTCTGCCATACAACTCCGTCAACTCGCGCAAGCGTTCGCTAACCCCTTCGGTCAGTGCTCCGGCTTTAAACCGCCAGGCCCAATTTCCTTCGGTGGTGTTAGGCAGATTCATGCGCGCTTCGGTACCCAGACCGAGCACGTCCTGCAAAGGAACAATCGCCGTATTCGCGACCGAGGCCAGCAGAGCGCGAATAAAGTCCCAATGGATTTCGGCGCCATCGGTGTTGAGATACCTCGTGCAAAACTTTCTTTCACGTTCGATCTGTTGCGCATCGCGCGTGGAGCCTTCGCCGGCCACACTGCTGAACCAACCAACCGCTGTGTCGTTATCGTGTGTGCCGGTGTAGACCACAACGTTCTTGTGATAGTTGTGCGGCAGATCGATATTTTTTGTATCGCTGCTAAAACCAAACTGCAGAATGCGCATGCCGGGAAAACCAAAACCATCTCGCAGAGCTTCGACGTCAGGCGTAATCACGCCCAGGTCTTCCGCGATTATCGGCACCTGGCCAAGCGCTTCCCTGATAGCGGTGAACAATTCTTTGCCGGGCGCCGTAACCCAACTTCCGCGTTCGGCAGTCTTATCGCCGCCAGGTATTTCCCAGCACGCAGCAAAACCGCGAAAGTGATCGATGCGCGCGATGTCGAATGTCTCGAGCGTGGCGCTAACGCGATCAATCCACCATTTAAACCCATCGGCCTGCATCCGCTGCCAGTTGTAAAGAGGATTCCCCCAGAGCTGGCCGGTGGCGCTGAAATAATCGGGAGGCACTCCCGCTACCACGATCGGAGTTCCATCTTCATTCAACTTAAACTGATCCGGGTTTGTCCAAACGTCTGCCGAATCGTGTGCAACGAAAATCGGAATGTCGCCGACGACCTTGATGCCGCGGCGATTGCAGTTAGCCTTGAGTGCGAACCATTGCCGGAAGAACAGGAACTGATAAAACTTTTGCGCCTCGATTTCTTCTTTGAGTTTTTGCCTGGCGATTTCCAGTGCCTGAGTCTCTCTTCTGACCTGCGCCGGCTCCCATTCATTCCAGGCGACGCCGCCATGCTCATCTTTCAACGCCCGAAACAAAGCGTAGTCGTCCAGCCAGGAGGCGTGCTGCGCGCAAAACTTCGCGAAGTCGTTGCGGCGCTCTGAGTCGATGGTTTGGGTGAACGAAGCGAAGGCCTGGCGCAGAATTGAGTCCTTATATTTGTGGACGACTTCAAAATCGACTCGTTCGTCTTCAACCTTCGGGATGGCGCCGAGATTCTCAGAGGCGAGCAAGCCGTCGGCAATAAGTTGTTCGGGACTGATGAGCAGAGTGTTGCCGGCAAATGCTGAGTAACAAGCATAGGGCGAGTCGCCGTAACCGGTCGGGCCAAGCGGCAAAACTTGCCATAGGCTCTGACCGGCAGCCTCGAGAAAATCAGCGAAGGCATAGGCCGTGGGTCCGAGATCGCCTATGCCGAAGGACCCCGGCAAGGAAGTCGGGTGAAGCAGAATGCCGCTGGATCTGGAGAAGTTCATTAGAGTTCTAAGCACCCGCGCCGACCGCGAATGCGATTGCTGGTACTGCGGGCGTCCCGCCCGCAATGAGCGCAAAGCGCGAAAAGCTTTTGATTACGATCAGATATTCCTTAGAAAGACTTCGCGCCTGCGGCGCGTTTGCGGACAGGACGCCCGCGGTCGCACAAAAGCACAGCCGCGATCAGCGCAGGTTATAAGCCACAGCGGTCCGTGCTGGAAGCGCTAGTGTCGCGTGCCCTTTCACAACCTGGGCGCTCGTCTTCGTTCCGATCAAAGCAGCGAGGTTAGCCCCATCCTTAACTCCGACTAAACCGACGGGCACGGTCACATTCTTGTCCTGCCCCGATCGATTGAAGGCGACGATCACCGTCTCGTTCTGGTCCCGGCGCGCAAACACGTAAATGTCGTCATCATAGAAGAGATCGATCAAGCTGCCGCTTCTCAACGCCGGATGCTCTGCTCGCAAACGAAGCCAGGCGTGCGTCCACTCATACATCTTTTGCTCTCTGGGTTTGCGTCCCGAGGCGTCGAAAGCGTTGCGAGGATCTCCCGGAAAGCCGCCGGGAAAATCACGGCGG
>WNFK01152690.1_pt2 | contig 17013 bp, 19 predicted proteins | sample 5400281 | NCBI WGS metagenome assembly WNFK01 (sample SAMN13153350, study PRJNA577476) | soil metagenome | isolation source: 20 cm soil on Douglas fir-dominated hillslope | place: USA:California | collected 2013-09-17 | reverse complement strand
ACGGCTTCTCGAGGGACCGCCGACGCCTGGAGCGACGCCTGCGCCCCGGTCAGGCCTCGTCGCTCGGCTACACGATCGTCCGCTTTCGACGACCGTGACCGCGGTGCGGCCGCTCCCGGCTATCCGCTAATCCAGCCGGTCTCGGTGACGTCGATCTCCTGGCCGTCCGGCCCGCGATACTTGATCTCGTAGTACGAGCGCGCGGCGGCGGCGCCAGCGTGGCCCACGTCAGCGCGGCTCGTCATGGCCTGGGCCCCTGACTCGTCGAGCTTCCGGCAGGTCTCGTCGACGTCGTCCACCATGAAGCCGAAGTGATGGATGCCGCCGTACCCCGGCACGTCGCGAGGGCTCTCGCTGTCTCCGTCGTCCTTGGACTTGAGGATCGCCAGGTTGATGTAGCCGTCGGAGAGGTAGCAGCCCGTTCGCGCCTGGCCGACTTCCTTCAGGCCGAACACGTCCTTGTAGAACGCCGCGGTCTTCTCCGGGTCCGGTGTCCGGATCGCAATGTGCTTGATCCTGGCCATGATCGTCTCCTTTCGCGTCGCGTCCGCGCCTTACAGCAGCCCGTACAGCTTGCCGGCGTTCTCGCAGAGAATCTTGCGCTGAACGGCCGGGCTGACCGATCCCAGGTCCTGGCTGATCCACTTCTGCGAGTCGGGCCAGATGCCGTCGGGGTGCGGATAGTCCGACCCCCACATGATGTTGTCCTCGCCGATCAGCGGAATCATCACCGCCACCGAGGGCTCGTGCTGATAGGTCGAGAACCCCTGGCGCCGCCACAGCTCGCTGGGCTTCATCGACAGGTTGAGCTGGTAGTAGCGGTCCTCGTACTCCTCGTCCATCCGATCGAGGATGTAGGGAATCCAGGTCACGCCGGCCTCGCCGAGCACGAACTTGAACTGCGGGAAGCGATCCAGGGCGCCCGAGAAGACGATGCTCGCGAGAAACTCGGCCGCGACGATCTGGAACATGGTGGTCCGGGTGGCGCGATACCTCAGATCGTATTCCTTCTTCATCGCCTCGTCGGAGGGCTCGCGCGCCGGATAGCCCGTCGTGTGGAAGGAGATCGGCATGCGGCACTCCTGGGCTGCCTCCCAGAGCGGATCCCAGGCGCCGTGCCAGATGGGGTACGCGGCAGTCGACACGGCGAAGTCGGCCCCCTTGAGCCCGAGCCGCGCCGCGCGCCGCAGCTCGCCCGCCGCCGCGGCCGGATCGTGGCTGGGAATGCACGCGAGGCCGACGAAGCGCTGGGGATTGCTCTTGCAGAAGTCGGCCGCCCAGTCGTTGTAGATCTCGTACACCGTCTGGATGAGCTCGCGGTCCTGCATGCGCAGGCCGATCCCGAGGATGCCGTACATCACCTCGGCGTCGATGCCGTCGATCTCCTGGTCCTTGAGCCGTAAGGCTGGCGTGGTCGGGTGGGGTCCCCCCTCGTAGAAGCCGGCCTGGAACATTCGCTCCACGTGCTTCGAGAAGTTGCGCTGCACCTTGTCGAAGCCGAACCCGAGCCCGCCGAAGACCCCGAGTTCCTTTTCCTCGGCAAACCAGCGCGGGCCGTCCGGTGTCTGGCGCACCTGGGGGAGCTGGTCCCGCATCCGCGCCGGGGCGTTCTTGACCCAGAGATCGCCGGGCATCCAGGTCATATCGATGTGGCAGTCGGCGGAGATGATACGGTAGCTCATCGGCTGACCTCGCTCGGGTGGAAGGGCGCCGCAGGGGCTTGCACGGCCGAAGACATAGCCCCCTGACGACCGGCTGTCAAGACCGGCGCACCGGCAGTCTTCTTGCACCCTCGAGTGAATGGACATATCCACAACGTCGGAGGAGGATCTACATGCTCATCTACTACGCCGTCATCGCCCTGCTGGGGCTGATCCTGGCGGGACCGGCTAACGCTCAGGTTCACGTGGATATCGGCTTCAGCCTGCCGGCGCCGCCGCCCCTCGTGGTCGTCCCGGCTGTCCCGACGGTGCGTTACGCGCCGGACGCGCCGGGTAATTTTTTCTTCTACGGTGGGCAATATTGGGTGTTCACCCCCTCGGGCTGGCATGTGAGCCGGCGCCACGACGGCCCGTGGGTCTTCGTCGCTCCGCAGTTCGTTCCGCGGCCCGTCCTGACGGTGCCAGTGCGTTACTACCACGTGCCTCCGGGACACTGGAAGCAGTGGCAGCGCCAAGCGCCCCCGCACTGGGGCCACGAGTGGGGTAACCACTGGGCGGAGACGCGGAACTGGCACGATCGCGACGGCGGACCGCAGCCCCCGCCCACGGAGGCGCGCGCCTCGGACCACGGCAAGGACCACGGCAAGGGCCACGGCCACAACAAGTAGCGACGTCGGTAGCGACGATGGAAGCCCGTGAGGGGAACCGCCCCTTACGGGCTTTCCTGTCTGGCGGGGCCCTCCCGAGCGATCAGGTCGAAGCTCGCGACCGCGAGCTGGTAGTTCTCCCCCTCCGCGAGCGGCGGCAGCGAGAAGAACGTCCGCGTCCCGGGAACCGCGTTGCCGAATACGGAGACGACCGTCTCGCGGACGACGCGCCCCGAGCCGTCGACGACCTGTGCGCGGATTCGAACGTTGGTCACGCGCCAGCGTGACTCGTTGTAGAGGTATCCGTCGGTTCCCGGGCGCATCCAGCCCGGGCGTCGCGACCATTCCATCCGGAACGACTCGGCCGTCGGACGGTCACTCTGCGCATGGCTGCTCGTGCCGGCGAGCAGCATCGCCAGCACGAGCACCAGAGCGCGACGGCGCATGACGAGGTGCTAGAAGACCTCGGCGAGCTTCAGCGGCTTGGGCCGCTCGCGCCGGTGCCCGCGCCCGAAGTACTCGGCCAGTCCCTGACAGATGATGGGCAGCGCGATCGTGACGTCGGCGAAGCACATGACGTTGTCGCTGCCGTGCGCCTCCTTGCCCCAGGAGATGCACTCGGTCGCCAGCGTGGCGCCGCCGAGCCCGCCGAAGACGGTGTTGTCGGTCGTGATCTGTATCGAGGCCTTGTGCGGCGTGGGATCCACGTTGCCGTGGCGGGTCCGGACGCTGGTTGCCGTGATCTGCAGGAAGTCCTTGGGCACGCCGCCGCCCAGGAAGACGACCGACGTCCCGCGCTTGGACGACATGGCGCTGTCCATGATGTCGGTCGCGATCCGGTAGTCCTTGAAGAAGTCGACGACCGGCGCCTGCTCGGCCTTGGGCGAGGTGCTGTAGCCTTCGCCGATCGGCCCGTCGGGCAGCCCGCAGCAGAACACGGGCACCTGGCTGCGCGCCGTCGTCGCCAGGATCGACTTCTCGAACCCCTTGGCGTCGAGCCAGAGGCCGAGCTCGAACAAGAGGCGCACCGTCGGGATGGTGGGCTTGCGCCAGGTCTCGGCCAGCTCGTCGAAGAACCGGCCGGTGACGACCGTCTCCATCTGGTCGTACTTCTTGGACGAGACGATGTGGTCGTAGAACCGGTAGTACCCCTTCTCGGCGAGCGCCACGTCGTCCACGTGCTCGGGGTCGACGCGGTAGACCCGCGTGCCGTCCATCATGTCCAGCAGGTCCTCGGTGATGTTGGCCGAGGTCGACGCGAGCACGTCGACGTAGCCGCGCTCCACGAGCCACGTGACGAGCGGCCACATGCCGGCGCTCGACATCGACGCCGCGTAGCCCATGCAGATGAGGCTGTCGCCCTCGATCATCCTCTTCCAGGCCGCGAAGGCCTCCGCGAGCTTGCGCCCCTGGAAGGCGGATTTCTCCATCCGCCCGAGCAGGGCGAGCACGCTGCCCCGCCCGCCGTCCTCGGTGACGGTCATAGGTTCGCGGACGAGGCTCGGGTCGTCGAAACGGAGGTCACGAGTCATGGTCGCTCCTATCGCTGGGGTAGCCAGGTGCGCGATTTGGCGTGTTCGTCGGCCCGCTCGGTCCGGAGATACCGGTAGCGGCTGCCCCGGGCGATCAACGCCTCCTGCACGCTGCCGCCGGGGAACTGGGCCCGCAGCCGGGGCACGACGAACGACCGGTCGAAGAATCGGCACGAGAAGATGTCGAAGTAGGCGCGCTCCTCGCGGGGGAACACGTGCAGGCTCACGTGGCTCTCCGCGATCATCGTCATGGCGCTGAGCACCGGCTGGCCGCCGACCTCGTCGCGGATGACGTAGGGCCGCATGATCGGGGTCATGCCGATCTCGGCCGGGAGCCGATCGAAGAGGTTGAAGAGCGCGTCCAGGTTCTGCGGACCCTGGTAGGCATCGATGTTCAGGAAGAGATGGGGGCCGAAGTCGTTGTCGACGTCCGGCTCGGAGTCCTTGAGATCCTGCCGCTCGACGGTCCTGACGCTGGTGAGCGCGCACGGAAACACGGCCTCGAGCAGCCCGCGGAGCCGGGCGGGGTCGAAGTCGTCGGGCGCCACCAGGTCGGCGAAGTACGTCTCCCGGAACGAGAAGGTGTGGAGCGTGAAATGCCCGCCGGCCAGAAATACGAACGCGCTGATCCCGCAATCTTCCGGGACGACCCCGTTGTAGTAGGGCAGCACGAAGGCCGGCATGGCCCGCCGCAGTCCGAGCTGCGCGGGCGCGTCCTCGAGAACCTCCTGGATCAGGTGAGCGTCGTCGAAGCGAGAGCGGAAACCCCGAAACCCGTCGATCGTGAAGTGGAGCATTCGCCTCCCTCCATGGCGCCTCGGCGCTTCGCCCATCTTAACGCGGTTCTCTTCGTCCTTTAATAGCGAAACGTCGAATTATTTCCGCGAGCAGCCCCGGAAGGTGCCGCTGGAGGAGCACCGCGGCCTTCCCGAAGCCGGTGATCACCACTTCTCGGCGCCGCCGCGCCACCGCGCTCACGATCTTTCGCGCGGCCGTGGGCGTCGCCATGACCAGCGCGGCGGGAATCCGCGGCGCCGGCTTCTCGGCGCGCCGGACGCCGCGGTTATCGACCTGACGGATCTCCGACTCGACGAAGCCCGGGCTGATCAAGGTCACCGAGGCGCCGTGCTCGGCCAGCTCGTGCCCGAGCGAGGCGGCCAGGCCGCGCACCGCGAACTTGCTCATGGAGTAGGCCGAGGAGCCGGCAACGGCGACGTGGCCGCTGACGCTCCCGATCACCACGAGCCGCCCGCGGCTCTTCTTGAGGTCCTCGAGCGTCGCGTAGATCGTGCGGAGGACTCCGAAGACATTCGTCTCGAGCTGGCGGCGGTAGTCGTCGAGAGAAAGGCGCTCGAGGAGCCCGGTGACCCCGAACCCGGCGTTGGCGACGACGACGTCGAGCTTGCCAAAGGCGGCCCGGCCGGCGGCGGCGGCCCGCTCGAGGTCGCCTTCCCGGGTGACGTCGCACGGGGCCACCACCGCCCGGCAGCCCATGGCTTCGATCTCGGCCGCCAGCGACTCCAGCCGGTCCCGCCGGCGGGCCGCTAGCACCACGTCGGCGCCTTCACGGGCGAATTCGAGGGCGAGGGCGGCGCCGATGCCGGAGGAGGCACCAGTGATGAAGACGGCGCTACCGGCGAATCGCTGGCGTCGACGTCGCACCGCCGGGCGAGCTATGGGCTCTGGAGGATGATGGCCTCTTCGGCGAACGCGACGGCGGTCCTGGCTTTGCGGACCGCGTCGCCGTGGTCACGCTTGGTCTTGGCGTTCTCGTGGTGGGCCCGCGCCTCGCCAAGGAGCTTCTTGGCTTCGTCGATCAGCTGCCGGGTCTCGGGCGTGACCTTGCCCGCTTCGGCCTTCTTGACGAGATCCTCGGCCTGCTTGATCACGACGGGGCAGGTGTAGGCCCAGGCCGCCGCGCTGGTGAGAACGAGCAGCGCGGCTACGAGCATGACGACGGCTCTCACGCGTTCCTCCCTCTCAGAGATGGTCGGGGTGAGAGGATTTGAACCTCCGGCCCCCTGCTCCCAAAGCAGGTGCGCTACCAGGCTGCGCCACACCCCGTCAGCATGATCTGTCGAGTCGTCCGGACCGACTATATCACTCGCTGAGGAGTCGTCGGGCCGCGTCCAGCGCTTTTCCGCGGTGGCTCACGCGACGCTTCTCCTCGTCGGAGATCTCGCCGAAGGTGCGGCCGAGCGGCGGGTAGAAAAATACGGGGTCGTAGCCGAAGCCACCGCTCCCGCGCGGCGCCTCGGCGATCAGGCCCTCCACGACGCCCTCGACCATCTGCTCGCCGCGCGCCGGGCCCGCCAGCGCGATCACGCAGCGGAAGCGCGCCGTCCGCCGGGCCGGCGGCACGTCGCGAAGCCGCTCGAGCAAGAGCTCCCAACGCTCCCGGTCGCTGAGCCCCGGGCCGCCGAACCGCGCCGTGTGGAGCCCCGGCGCGCCCCCGAGCGCGTCCACCTCGAGCCCGGAGTCGTCGCCGAGCGCCAGCGCGTCCGTCAGGCTGAAGGCCGTGCGGGCCTTGACGAGGGCGTTCTCGGCGTAGGTCTGCCCGGTCTCGTCGGGTAGTCGGGCGCCGGGAAACTCCGAGAGCAGCTTGATCTGAAACGGCACGGCGCCGAGCAGCGCCAGGAGCTCGCGTCCTTTGTGGGGATTGAGCGTCGCGAGGACGAGAACCGGGCTAGAGCTTGAAGGTGCGCTCGGCACGCGCGTCGAGGGCACGCCGCTGGAGGCCGACGAGGCGGCGAATGCCCGTCTCCGCGACGGCCAGGAGCGCGTCCAGCCGGGCGCGGCTGAACGGCACTTGCTCGGCGGTCCCCTGCACCTCCACGAACTCGCCGGCGCCGGTCATGACGATGTTCATATCGACCTCGGCGGTGGAGTCCTCGACATAGTTCAAGTCCAGCAGCGCCTGGCCCTGGACGACGCCGACGCTGATGGCGGCGACGCAGTCCCGGATGGCGGCCGAAGCCTGGAGGCCGGGAATGCGGGTGATGGCGTCGGCAACCGCGATGAAGCCGCCGGTGATGGCGGCGGTGCGCGTGCCCCCGTCGGCCTGGATCACGTCGCAGTCCACCCACACCGTCCGCTCGCCGAGCTTGCCCCGATCGATGACGGCTCGGAGCGCCCGGCCGACGAGCCGCTGAATTTCCTGGGACCGGCCGCTCGGCCCGCGGTTCTCTCGCTGCGTGCGGGTGTTCGTCGACCGGGGAAGCATCGCGTACTCGGCGGTGACCCACCCTTGGCCCTTCCCCTTGAGGAAGGGCGGCACCTTCTCCTCGACCGACGCGGTGCAGATGACCTTCGTCGCGCCGAACTCGACGAGGACCGAGCCCTCGGGGTGCAGGAGGAAGTCCCGCGTGACGACGATGGGCCTGAGCTGGTCGGGGGCGCGTCCGTCGGGCCGGGGCATCGCTAGCGGACCCGCGTCACCGGCGAGGGCTCGGCCGCCGCGCGCGCCCGCTGGTCCCAGGCCCGCTTGTACTCGACGAGCCCCGCGTAGATCGCGCGCGCGATCTCGTCGCGGTACTTCGTCTCCTTGAGACGCCGCTCTTCCTTGGGGTTGGTGACGAAGCCGATCTCGAGCAGGATCGCCGGCATCGCGGCGCCGCCGAGGACGTAGAACCCCGCCTGCTTCACGCCGCGGTTGGAGATGCGCAGGGACTGCGTCATCGAGTCGTGGACGACCTCGGCGAGGCGCGAGGACTCCGTCTGAAACTCCGACTGGGCGAGGTCCCAGAGAATCGCCTTCACGATGTCCACCTGACCGGCCGAGCGGCCGGTCGGCTGCTCGAGCTGGACGACGCCGTTCTCGAGCGCCGCCACCTGGCGCGCGGCACCGTCGGTGGCTTCCGACGACAGAAAGTACGTCTCGACCCCGTCCGTGGCGGTCTCGCGGTGCGCGTTGGCGTGAATCGACACGAACAGGTCGGCGCGCTCCCGGTTGGCGATGCTGGTGCGGTCGCGCAGGGTCACGAAGTAGTCGGCGTCCCGCGTCAGGCGCACCTTCAGGCCGAGCTTCTCCTCGACCAGCTTGGCCACGCGGCGCGTGACGTCGAGGACGAGGTCCTTTTCCATGAGCCCGGTGGGGCCGGTGGCGCCGGAGTCGTGGCCGCCGTGCCCGGCGTCGAGCACGATCATCTTGAGCGGCCCGATCTGCTCCCGGCCCTCGCGGGTCGTGGGCTCGGCGGGCCGGGCGACGTCGAGCACCAGCCGCGGCGGATCGGCCAGCGTCGTGGGCCGGATCGTCCCGGCCGCCCCCTCGAAGACGACGCGCAGGAGCCCATCGGCCCCGGCGCGCTCCAGCCGCACCTCCGCGATCAACCCGTCGTGGATCCCCTGGACCTGCGCGCCGTTCCCGAGACCGAGCAGCCGGACGCGCGCTTCCCTGGGTCCACTCGACTCGATGCGGTGGGGAACGGCCGCCGACGTCTCGACGACGATCCGGGTGAACGAGGGATACGAGCGCACCCGCACGTCCTCCAGGGTGACCTCGACGGCCGCGGCGACCGTGCGCACGGGGGCCGCGTCCGCCGGCGCCCCGGCAATGAGCGTGGGGACGACCCGGCCGACGAAGGATTCGGGCACGAGCCACACCCCCTGCTTCACCCGGACGGGCGCATCGAGCATCACGGGCTTGCCGTTGACCAGCACCTGGGACCAGTTCCGCGTGAACGTGACCGTCTTGTCGCGGGTTCGCAGATGAGCGCGCGTGCTCGCGGGCGTCGCGTCGAGCTTCGTCTGGAGCGAAGCGGCCACCCGGCGGAGCTCGACGTACGGTCGGCCGTCGTGAGTCACCGTGGGCAGTCTGGTCCCGGCCCAGCTTGTCGCCGAGAGCAGGACAACGATGAGGGTGCCGGCAAAGCGTCTGGCGCTCATGGGCGGGCTAATTCTAACAACGGACGCCACGGGCCGGCCCGTTTAACTGACGCCGGCTGGCCCGACGCCACTCCCCCCGAGGCCCCCGATCGGCTCACGGGGCCGCATCAACGCGAACACGACGAGGCCGATGGCGATCCAGACGACCTCGCGGACCCGTCGAACCAGACTGAAGGAGATGGCCGCGGGCGCCGAGAGCCCCAGGGCGACGAACGTGGCGAGAAAGCCGCCCTCGAGCGCGCCAAGGCTCGCCGGGATCAAGAAGGTCGCGACCTTGATTGCGGTGCCGAACGCCTCGATCACGGTGGCGGTGGCGAACGAGACCTCGACACCGAGAAATCTCAGGATGAGCCAGGTCTCGAGCGAGCCGAGGAGCCAGGCGCCGAAGTGGAAGGCGATCGAGAGCGCCAGCCGGCCTGGGGCCGTCCGATAGAACTGGCCGAGTGCGTCGTCGACCCGGCCGAGCGTCGACCGGCCCCGGACGGCGCCGACGCCCAGCCGATCGAGCAGCCGGCCTGCCCACCCGAACATGCCGCGGGTCTGGACGAGTACGAACAGGGAGAGCGCGATCGCCTCCAGCGCGAGGAGCCAGAGCATGCCGTAGAAGAGGAGCGACCCCTGGAGGAGCGTGCTCCACGCCACCACGACGCCCAGCAGCAGGAAGATCCCCTGGGCGATCGTGATCGTCGTCTTGGCGACGATGACGGAAGCCAGGCTCGCGTCGAGCGGCACGTGCCCGCGCAGGAGCCAGGCCTTGACCGCCTCGCCCCCGAGCGCGGCGGGCGTCGTCAGGTTGAAGGCCTCGCCGGCCAGGCGCGCCGCGAACAGGACTCGGAAGCGGACCTCGCGCAGGAAGGCGAAGCGCCAGCCGAGCGTGTCGAACACCGCGACGAGCGAGACCGGAAAGCACAGAACGATCGCCAGTCGCCACGAAAGGCCCGCGATCGAGCCGGCGATGGTCGCCGGGTCGTTCTGAGCGACGAGCACGGCGAGCAGCGCCGCGCCGAGCAGGAGGAGCGCGACGCGAAGGTAGCCCAGCTCAGCTTTCCCGGTAGAACACGAGGACCACCCCCACGAGCGTGAACGCCAGCGGCCAGATACGACTTGGAAGCCGGCCCGCCTGGGTCGGCAGCCGAAGCTCGAGCCACCGCCCCCAGCCGGCGACCATCGCCAGGATACCGAGGGGAACGTGCGTGACCTCGATCAGGAATTCCTCTTTCAGATTCAGCCCGGCGTGCGAGTGCGTGAGGAGGAGACCGCCGCCGACGGCACAGAGGAGCGGAAAGACGAGCGCGGCCTGCGGGGCGCGCAGCCGACCCGTTCGAACCGACCATTCAAAGAGGCCGAACGCCACGATGAGCAGGACGAACAGGCGGTGCTGGAGCACCTCGGGATACTGCAAGCTCTCCCAGAATCCGAGCGGCCCGAGCGGCCACGCGCCGGGGTCGATGCGGATCATCAGAAAGCCGGCCAGGCCGAGGAACGCGAGCGGCCAGTGCCGCGCCCAGGGCGCGCGGCCGGTGGCGTTCAGGACGGAGAGGACGCCCATGGCGAGCACGAAGAGACCCGCGACATGATGGTTGAACTCCGACCAGGCGCGGTCGGCGGCCGTGCGTGGCGCGTTGCGATCGTCGACCGGCATCTCGGCGATCCGCGGCGATGTCAGCGCCGGCAGCCGGGGCGTGAACCGCAGGGCCACCTCATCGAGCGGCGCGCGCTCGGCCACGACGTCTCGCGCGGGCGGCAGCGACGTCAGCGAGGCGGCGACGAACAGCACCGTCAGACCGAGTCCCAGCTCGACCTCGACGAATCGTCGCAGCCGGGCTCCGGGGCCGTCCGAACCGCTCGTGAGGCGGCGGACGGCCAGGAAGTTCGCCGCGCCCAGGACGAGCAAGCCGGCGAGAACCGCGACCTTCGCCAGCACCATGACGCCGTACGAGGTGCCGAGGAGCGCGCGCGGGCCGTCCACGTAGGCGAGCGTGAGGCCGATGCCGGCGAGGACCAGAACCGCGACGGCGACGCTCGCCATCGTCGAGAATCCCTTGAGGAGTGCCGACGACGCGCCGGCCCCGCGTGACGCCCCGCTGACGATGAGATGAAGGAGCCCGCCCACCCATACGCCGGCGGCAAGCTGATGGAGCGCGTCCAGGACCAGCAGGAAGGCCCGGGGCCCGAGGCGGCCGGCCGCGTGACTCGTCCACGCGCTGGCTGTTCCGAGAAGGACCGTGAACCCGCCGAGCGCGATCCACCACCCGGTCCGGTCCGGTCGCCTGGCGAGCGCCGCGCACCCGGCGACGATTCCGGCGCACGCGACGATTCGCGCGAGACTCGCGCGAAAGTAGCTCGTGGCCGCGACCTCGGCGAATGGCCACCCCGTGCGCGCGTCACCGAGGACCGAGAGCTGGATGGTCTGGGACAGGGCCTGCGCACCCGCGACGACGATGGCGCCGGCCGCCGTCAGCACGAGGCTTCTCACCAGACGCCGGCGCGCCGCCGGATCCTCGCTCGACGCCGGCCGCAGCAGCAGCAGCGCGAAGCACACGCCGCCGACGGCGATCGCCTGACCGCACAGGGCGAGCCCCCGGAGCAGCACGTCGACGAATCCGGCCACGAAGCCTCAGGCGCGGCGCCGAGCGCCGATCGACAGGAGCAGGAGGAAGAAGATCGGCGTGCCGACGGACGCGAAGATCAGAAACCAGTGGGCCTTGCCGAAGGCCGACATGGCGACGATCAGATAGATGAAGTCGCGGCTCGAAAACGCCTCCGCGAGCCGCGCCATCCAGCCGGCGTCCACGCCCACCGCGGTGTCCTGCATGATGTGGCTCGACTCGCGCGCCGCGGCGGCGAGCGTGGCGGCGACCGTGAGGGCGCCGAGCGCCAAAGGCCAGGGCGCCTCCTGGGCGAAGCTCAGGCCGACGGACATGCACGCGAACACCGCAACGTGCACGACGTTGTCGCCCCAGAAGTCGAGGATGGCGCCGTGCGGCGACTCCATGAACTTGAGCCGGGCGAGCTCGCCGTCGCAGCCGTCGAGGATCGAGTGGAGCAGGAACAGGAGCGCGCCCGTCAGCTGATAGGCCGGCGACGACGACAGAAAGAACGGCGCCCCGGCGAGGCCGATCGCGAGACTGACCAGCGTCATGACGTCGGGCGTGATGCGGGTCACGGCCAGCCGCCGCGTGATCGCCAGCGAGATCTTCCGCTCGAAGTGGCGCGACATGAAGCCTTCGCGCTGCTTGATCAGGCTGCGCAGGAGCCACGTCTCGGCCCCTCCCGTATCCGACGCGGTAGCGAGCGGGAACCGGCCGGCGTCGTCGGCCTTCAGATCGGTCCAGTCGAACCGCGCGCGCAACGTCTCGACCAGGTGGCCGACGCTCCGGCAGGACGCGGCCGCGGCGAGCACTGCCGCCGGCTCGTCGGTGTCGATGACCGCCGCGGCCCCGGCATCGGCGTAGAGCCGCTCCGCCTCGATCTCCGATTCGCGTAGCCCCCGGAGCCAGCGCGGCTGGGGGACCACGTTGGCGGCCAGAATGACGATGCGGCAGCGCGACGCCGTCAGCGGCCGCGCGGTCCCGCTGAGCGCGATCGCCGCGGTCCCACCGAGCAGGTGGTCGAGACTGGAGGGATCGCTCTGAACGAGCACCCGCGCGAACCCGGCGCGCTGGCCGGCGAGGACGATCCGGCGCAGCAGCGGGAGCCCGGCCACGACCGTGTCGGGCGCGACCGAGCCCGCGGTCCCGGGCGGGACAACGAGAAGCAGGCTGTCCACCGATTGCGTGGCAACGGCGACCGCGGTCGTCAGCTCAAAACCTCGGAAAGAGGCACCTCACGCCCGCCGTCGAGGCTCGACGCGCGCGCTCCGCGCTCCAGCGCGGCGCAGAGCGTCGCCTCGGCCAGATTCGCCCCGCGCGGAGCCGCGCCGGCCGCCTCGGCGAGGAACTGATTCGCCACCCCGTCGAACCAATCCGGATGATGCGAGCCGTCGGACATCGCCGGCGGGCAGGACCACGCGAGATCGGCGCCGCGCGCATCACCCTTCAACACCAAGGTGTCGTCGCGAAGCTCGAGCACCCCGGTCGTGCCGCGCACCTCGGCCCAGTTCCGTCTGACGTCCGATGCCCAGGTCAACAGGATCTCGGCGATCGCTTCCGGGTAGGTCACCCGCACGCTCGCCGTGTCTTCCACATCCCAGCCGGTGTGCCGCCGCCGCTCCAGCGTGGCGCTCACCGACAGGGGCGGCGCGGCGATCCACCGCTGAACGACGTAGAACACGTGCCAGCCGTGATCGGTCAGCACCCCGCCGCCGGCCACCGCGGGATCGACGCGCCAGTTCCCGCCGCGCTCGTCCCCGGCCGCCGCCGGCCGCGTGCGCAGCGTGTGCCAGACCACGTGATTGACTCGGCCGATCCGGCCCTCGTCCACCAGCTCGGTCGTCCGCCGCACGATGGGCGCATGGTGCCAGTTGTGGACGGTGTACAGCACGCGCCCGGTCTTCTCGGCCAGTCGCGCCAGCGGGGCCAGGTCGTCGCGCGCGCCGACCAGCGGCTTCTCGCAGAGCACGTGCAGTCCGCGCTCGAGCGCGCTCCGGATCAGCGCCGCGTGACTGGCGGGCGGCGTGCAGATGTCGACGAAGTCCAGCGACGCCTCGGACAGGAGCTCAGCGGTGGTCGGATACCAGCGCGTGCCCGGCGCGTGGGCGACGAGGACTGTCCGCTGCTCGGGCCGCGCGTCGGTGCCGCCGACGATCTCGACGTCACGCCGGCGGCGCCAGCCGGGCAGGTGGCCGTGGAGGGCGACGTTGCCCAGGCCGATGAGCGCGCCGCGGCGCATCCTACTTGAGCCCGTGCTCTCGCACGATCACCCCGAGCGCCTCGTCGAGAATCGCGAGCCCCGCCAGCGCCGCGTCCTCGCGGATGGTGAGCGGCGGATTGATGCGGACCGACGCCGCGTAGGTCATGGCGACGAGGCCTCGCCGGAGACATTCCTGGTAGAGCGCTTGCGTCACCGTCTTCGCGAGCGGCTCCTTCGTCGCCCGGTCGCGCACCAGCTCGATCCCGAGCATCAGCCCCGTCCCGCGGACGTCGCCGACGCACTGGTACTTTTCCTTCAGCTCCTCGAGCCGGCCGAGCATCACCTTGCCGACGCGCTCGGCGTTCTTGACCAGATCCTGCTTCAGGATGATCTCGAGCGAGGCGAGGCCGGCCGCGGCCGCCAGCGGGTTACCGCCGTAGCTGGACGAGCTCGCGCTCGGGTTCGACCAGGGCTTGGCCGCCGTGGTCCGCTCGCTGGAAATCACGCCGGCCAGCGGAAAGCCGCCGCCCATCCCCTTGCCGACCGTCATGATGTCCGGCACAACCCCGTCGTGCTCGGCGCCCCACATGGCGCCGGTCCGACCGAATCCGGTGATCATCTCGTCGGCGATCAGGAGCGCGCCGTGCTCGCGCGCGATCCCCTGGACGGCGCGCAGGAATCCGTCCGGCGGGATGACGTTGCCGGCGGTGCCCTGCATCGGCTCGACGATGATCGCGCCGATCTCACCCGACGTCTGATAGCGGATGACGTCGCGCACGAACTCCGCGCACGCGATCCCGCAGTCCGGATAGCGAAGCTTGAACGGGCACCGGTAGCAGTCGGCGTAGGGCGAGAGATAGCGGCCGGGCGTGAAGGGCCCGAGATGGTGCTTGAACTCGCTGCCGAGCAACGGCAGCACGCCGCCGGTCTTGCCGTGGAAGCCTCCCCAGAATCCGAGCACCTCCGACTTGCCGGTCGCCGCGTGCGCGAGGCGCAGCGCGGCCTCGACCGCCTCGGCGCCGCCGGAGAACATTTGGATCCGCGTCAGCCCCTCGGGCGTGACGGAGGCGACCAGATCGAGGAACTTCGCGCGCGTCTCCGTCGTGAAGCTGCCGAAGGTGAGCCGCTCGACCTGCCGCTTGAGCGCCTCGACGTAGTGGGGATGGCAGTGCCCGACGCTGCCGACGGCGATGCCGGCGATGAAGTCGATGTACTCGTTGCCGTCCTCGTCGATCAGGGTGCAGTCGACGCCGCGCGCCATCGCGAGGCCGGCGTAGAGGGAAAAGCCCTGGGCGCCCGGCGCCAGATGACGCCGCTCCTGGGCGACGATTTTCTGCGAGCGCGGCCCGACCTCACGACGCTGAGTCACCGCCGACCTCCCGAGAATCGAAGGGCCAGATAGGCCGCGATGGCCGCCGAGGCCTCGTCGCGATACAAGGCGAAGCTCGGCCACGCGTTCACGTCCAGCAGCACCAGCTCGCCGGACGGCGTCGCGATCGCGTCACCGCCGTAGACCTCGAGACCGAGCGCGGAGGCCGCGCGGCGCACGAGTCGCGCGAGCTGGCGCACGTCCAGCGGGTGTCCGGCCAGACGCTGATCCTTGTGATAGAACCAGCGGAACCACGGCGGCTCATGATGGTGGCCGCCGCCGGCGCCGATCCCGTAGAACTTGATCAGGTCGCCGTCGACATGCGGCTGCAGGACCGCGCGCGGAATGCCGCGCGCCGCGAGTCCGCGAAGGGCCTCATGAATGGCCGCCGCCGTCCGCGCCAGCACCACGTCGCCCTCCTGCGTGTTGTGGACGTCCCCGCGCTTCACCCAGACGGGAAACGCGTCCGCGTCGGGCTGCTCGGTGGTGGCGACGATACGGCTCTGGATGAAGGGCACGTTCGCCTCGTCGAGCACCACGATCATCCGATCGCGGTACGTGTTGTGGACGGCGCGCGGGCTGTTCACGTGCGGCACGCCGTCCACCTCGAGCGCCCGCAGCCGGTCGAGCACCTCGACCCGCTCGCACATCAGGAACACGAACCGCGGCCGATCGGTATCGACCTCGGTGATCTCGTCCGCGGTCCTGAGCTCGACGTGGAATCCCTTCGCCTCCAGGTGCTTCCCGGTCAGGCGCAGGATCTCCGTGTCGTCGGACTCGCGACCCGGCGAATGGGTCGATTCACGAAAGATGCCCCAGCACGAGTTGGCCACCCGAATCCTCCTCAGCCCACTCATGATACTCGTCCCGCCAAGGCCAGCGTCTCGGCAAGTGCGACATCCTCGGCACGATCCACGTCGATCACCTGCTCGATGATCTCGCCGTAGACCGGCTCGCCCGCCCGCACGAGCCAGCGCAAGAAATCACGGAGCCGCGGCAGCTCGGCCGGAGGCCGGAGCCCGCGCACGCGCTCGGGCACGAGGTAGATTCCGGCCGTGACGAGGTCGCCCGCGTCACCGCCCACGTCCGTCACGCGACCGTCGGCGCCGACGGCGACCCGCAGCGGCTTCTCGTCGGCGATCAGCGGCGTCACCGCCAGGACCGTCGCGTCGAGCGGCCGCCGGGCCGCCGCGTCGACGAAGCGCACGAAGTCGGCCTCGACGCACCAGGCGTCCACCGTCGACACGAGCATCCGGCCGCCCGGATGGCGTGCGATGACCTCGCCGAAGCTCGCGAGCGATGACGGCGTCGTCTTGACGATGAACTCGATGTCGAGATCGGGAAAGCGCGCCCGCACCCAGTCCACGCACGGACGCTCGTCTTCGTTCACGATGACGGCGAGCGGAGCGATGCGCGCGGCGCAAAGGTTCCGGATGACCGACTCGATCAGCGGCACGCCGGCGATCGGCACCATCGGCTTGGGCATCGCGAATCCGCCCTGCCGCAGCCGACTCCCCTCACCCGCGGCGATGATGCCGCCCGCCAGCGACGTCCTCACAGCAGAATCGCCTCGAGCTCCCGGAGCGAGCTGATGCGCCGATCGCCGCGGCAGCACGGGCCGTCCGCGGACGGCTCGGCGCCCGCGAGCCAGATGTGGCGCATGCCGACGCCGCGCGCTCCCGCCATGTCGCGGGGCAGCGAATCGCCCACGAAGGTGGCGGCCGACGCGGGGACACCGAGAGCCTCGAGCGCGCGCTGAAAGATCCGCGGGTCAGGCTTCGTGCACCCGACCTCGGCCGAATCGACGAGAACCTGGAAGAAGGAATGAATACCGGCATCGTCGCATACACGCGCCAGGTTTCCGTAGAAGTTGGAGACGACGCCGAGCCGGTAGCGCCGCGTCAGCTCGCGCAGGAGGGGGACGTTCACGGCGATGTTCGTCAGCGAATCGGCGATGAACCGGCGCGCCACGCCGGCGGCGATCGAGCGGTCCGGCAGCCCGAGCGCGGCCGCCACGCCCGCGACCAGCCGTGCGACCGTCTCCTCGAAGGAGGTCGTCGGCGGGATGGCGCCGACGAGCGCGTCGTCGGCCTTATAGAAGGAGGGGGCGAAGCGCTCGCGGGCCACCA
>WNFK01186816.1_pt1 | contig 17025 bp, 17 predicted proteins | sample 5400281 | NCBI WGS metagenome assembly WNFK01 (sample SAMN13153350, study PRJNA577476) | soil metagenome | isolation source: 20 cm soil on Douglas fir-dominated hillslope | place: USA:California | collected 2013-09-17 | reverse complement strand
CCTGCCGCAGGAACCGGCGGTTGATCTCGTAGATGATGGTGAGATGGCGGGGCAGCAAGCGCTGGAACAGCTCCACCGGCCAGGTCTCCAGCGCCTCCGCCAGCAAGGTGTGGTTGGTGTAGCCGAAGCAGGCCTGCGTCACTCCCCAGGCCCTCTCCCAGGGCACGTTGTGCTCGTCGACCAGGCAGCGCATCAGCTCGGGGATGGCCACTGCCGGGTGCGTGTCGTTGAGCTGGATCGCCACCTTCTCCGCGAAGTTGTCCAGCGACTGGTGCGCCACCAGGTGCCGGCGCACGATGTCGTGCAGCGAGCAGGCGACGAAGAAGTACTGCTGCTTGAGGCGCAGCTCCTTGCCGAACACCTTGACGTCGCTGGGATAGAGGACTTTGGAGATGGTCTCCGAGCGGTTCTTGTCCAGCACCGCCTTCTCGTAGTCGCCCTCGTTGAAGTAGCGCAGGTCGAAGTCGGAGCTCGCCCGCGCCCGCCACAGCCGCAGCGTGTTCACGGTGTTGCAGCCGTATCCCGCGATGGGCGTGTCGTAGGGCATGCCCACCACCTGCTCGCCGCCCGTCCAGCGCACGCGCAGGCGGCCGTGGTCGTCCGAGTGCTCCTCGACGTGGCCGCCGAAGCGGACGGGCACGCCGTACTCGGGGCGCGAGGTCTCCCAGGGGTTGCCGAGCCGGAGCCACTCGTCAGGCTTCTCCACCTGCCAGCCGTCCTTGATCTCCTGGTCGAACATCCCGAACTCGTAGCGGATGCCATAGCCGTACCCCGGGATGTCCAGGGTGGCCATCGAGTCCAGGTAGCACGCGGCCAGGCGTCCCAGGCCACCGTTGCCAAGGCCCGCGTCGACCTCCTGCTCCAGCACGTCGGCGAGGTCCAGGTTGAGCATCTTCACCGCGTCGCGCGCGACGTCGTAGATGCCGAGGTTGATCAGGTTGTTCGCCAGCGCCCGGCCCATCAGGAACTCGGCCGAGAGGTAGTACACGCGCTTCGCCTCCTTCTGGTAGTAGCGCTGCTGCGTGCTGATCCAGCGCTCGATCAGGCGGTCGCGCACGGTCAACGCCAAGGACATGTAGCGGTCCAGCTCGGTCGCCGAATACTGGTCCTTGGCCAGCGAGTAGAGCAGGTGGTTCGTGAAGGAGTGCAGCAACGCGGCCGCCTCGTTGGGGGCGGCCATACGGACGGGGCGATTCATGCGCCCAGTCTACTACCGAATGGAAACGAGATAGCCGAGCATGGCCTGCAGACCGCTGGTGCTGCCGGCGAGCTGCGCGACGCGCGCTGCAGCCCAATCGAACTGCAGCTGCGCCAGAGCCCGGCCAGGTCCGAGGCGATAGTTCAGTCCCAATCCGACCGCGAAGCGGGCGGTGATGCCGGAGTCCTCGAATTGTCCGAGGTTCAAGGGGAGGGTGGTCTTGACGTGCTGGTCCTGCAGGCCGAGGGCAAAGGAGGCATGGACGCCCAGGCGCCGCAGGACCTCGACGCCTCCGCGGACGCCGACCTGCGCCATGAAGGCGCTGGCCTTCGCGCCCTCCGCGAGCGCAGGCACCGCCGCGTACTGCGTGCTCTGGGCGAACGTGCTCCCGCCCAGATCGAGCAGGAGCTCGACCGGATACGACTGCACGCGCACGGCGATCTCCGCCAGCATCGAGCCCGCGGTCGAGCCCCCGTACGAGCTGCCGAGACCGCCCAGCACGCCGGCGGAGACGCCCCAGGGAGTCCCCGAATTCGCGCGCCAGGACGGCTGCCGCTCGACCGGCGCGCCGCGTACCGGAACCTCCAGCGACGCGGTCTGTCCGCTGGCCTTGGCCTCCAGGCGCGCGGTCCCCGGCTTTCCTTCGGGCACGAACTCGGCGAGGTAGACGCCGGGAGCGGTCCGGTTCCGCAGGCTCGTCTCGCCCTCGTCGGCGCTGACCGCGACCGTGGCCTCGTCGTCCGGCGTGCCGTCGCCCTTGACCACGAACACTTCCACCTCCAGCGTCGAGGTGGTGCTCGCTGCCTCGGAGCGGGCGGCGAGCCGCAGGCGCGAGAACGGCGGGGGGGCAAGATCGAACGGCTTCTCGTTCGAGTTGCCCAGCCGGTCGGTGATCTTGAGGGTGGCGTTGCGCACTCCCGGCGGGACCACCATCGGCAGGCGGGCCGTTCCGTCGCCGCCCGCGGATGCGTGCCCGAGGACCAGGTCGCCGGCGGTCGCTTCCACCTTCGATCCCGGCCGGGTCTCGATCACCATGGTGTCGGAGCCGGAGAGCGGGATGGCGAGCCAGCGCAGCTCCCGCTCGCCGCCCTCGTCGACCTGCGCCAGCAGCAGGGCCACCGTGGGCGCCCGCAGCGGCGGCGGATTGAACCGCGCGCGCACGGTCTCGCCCAGGCGCTGGACGTTCGTGATCGTGCCCAGGTTGGTGGTGAAGGTCACCTTCGCCCCGGTGGCGGCCCGGGTCTCGAGATCGGCGCCGAGGTCCCTGCCCAGGACGAGCCGCGCGGGCTGCGCCGTCAAGGATGCCGCGATCAGGAGCGCTACCGCCATTGCCACAACCTCTTCTTCACCTTGACGTCGGGGAGGGAGTCGTCGCGCAGGACCACGCCTTCCACCTGCCGGCGGCGGCCGAGCGCGTCGACCGTGACCACGGCGATCTTCTGCCGGCCCTGCCGGAGAGGGACCTGGGCGCGGAAGGTGCCGCCTTCCTCCACCGTCACCGGCTCGCCCTGGACGAACACCCGGCTGCCCGGCTCGACGCGTCCCTCGATCGGCAGCGTCGCCTTGTTGGTCTCCTTCTGGTTGGGCCACTGCACGCTGAGGAGCACGCGCCGCAGCGCCGCCACGGGCTTGCTGGGCGTGGGCGCGGTCTTGGTGATGTGCGTGACCTCTCCCTGGTTGAGCGCGACCGACCTTCCTCCGCCGGCCACGTTGACGTTGCCGGTGACGGAAGCGACGGCCACCACGCCCCGCCCGTCGGCGGTGACGAAGAAATGCCCGCCGTCGCTGTACGCGGTCGCGTCGCTGTTCTCGATCTCGACGTCGAGCCGGCCCTTCTCCTCGACCTGGGACTCGACGCTGCCGCGCACGCGCGCGCGCACGGATTGCTTGGCCACCTGCTTGAGCTCGAGGCGGCTGCTCTGGTGCACGCGCAAGCGCACGCCTTCGACCGCGAGGTCCGCGTCCCCGACTTCGGTGCGCAGGGCGTCGCGCACGGAGAGCCGATCGCCGATCTTCGCCTCGGCCACCGATCCGTCGGCGGCGCGCAGCACTTGCACGTTGCCGGTCTTGGCCGTGACCACCGCTTCGCCCCCGGCTGCCGCCGCGGAGGTGGCTTTTCCGTCCCGTTTGCAAGCCGGGGCGGCCAGAAGCAAGGCCAGGATCGCGGCCGTACGGGGCACGGTTTGACTCTACGGAGGCGGGATGTCGTGAAGCAATTTTAGCGACGGGGCGCGGGTGCGCCCCGGTCCTACAGCAGGGGTAGTTGTCTCCCCCGACCGGGGCGCCGGAACGTGCCGCGGTCGGCGTCCTCGTGGAAACCCTCGTTCATGCCCAGGCGCTTCACCGTGGCATCGAAGAGCGCGCGCGCCGCCTCGGCGTAGCTTCCCTCGCCCCGCCCGCGCACGCCGAAGCGCGAGTCGTAGAGCTTGCCGCCGCGCGCCTCCCGCACGCGGTTGAGCACGCGGTCGGCGCGCAGCGGCAGCGCCTCGCGCAGGCGCACTTCGAACACCTGCTTCACCGAGCCGGGCAGCCGCAGGAAGACGAAGCCGGCGCGCCGCGCTCCCGCGGCGTGCGCCGCTTCGAGGATCCGCGGGATATCGGCGTCGGAGAGGCCGGGGATCACGGGGGCCACGTTCACGCCCACGCTCAACCCGGCGGCGCTCAGCCGCTCGATGGTCTTGATGCGCCGCTGCGGCGTGGCCACGAACGGCTCCATCGCGTGCGCGTTCGCCCGGTCCCAGATCGGCACGCTCACGCCGATCGAGACGCGGGCGCTGCGCTGGAGCTCCAGCAGAACGTCGATGTCCCGCTCGATCAACGGCGACTTCGTGATGATGCCGGCCGGGTTGCCATATTCGGCGCAGACTTCCAGGCAGCCGCGGGTCAGGCGGTAGCTGGCCTCCAAGGGCTGGTAGCAGTCGGTGACGCCGGAGAAGACCACCAGCTCGCCTTTCCACGACCGGCGCTCGAATGCCTCGCGCAAGAGCCTGGGAGCTTCGGGCTTGACGGTGATCTTGCGGTCGAAGTCCGTGCCCGCGCCCAGGCCGAGGTATTCGTGCGTGGGGCGGGCGTAGCAGTTGTGGCTGACCACCCCGTTCGCGATGAAGTCGCCGGTCCCCGTGGTGATGTCGTACATCGGCAACTCGAGCTCGAGGGGCTCGATGCGCAGGACGCCAAGCCTGGCCGCACTCTTTAGCGCCTGCCCTTGGATGTCCCGCTTCCGCGTAATGCAGGGGCCGAGCAGGGAGTTGCCCGTCGTCAGATGAGGACGCTGGCCGTCGCCGCAGGTCCTTCCGGTCACGTACTTCCACCCTCGCTCGGTCAGGAATCGATGGTCCCCGCTCGCAATCAGCGTCGTGCCGTCCTCCAGCGCGATTCGAAATGCCTTCTTGATCGTCTGCCATTGCGTGAGGACCTGTGTGCGAACATAGCGCCTGTAACGGCCCTGCATCTGGGTGCCATAGATGACATCGCCGCATTTCAGATCGGCGAGCGGCCAGGTCGTTCCGTCGCCCATCAGGATCGGCGTCTCGCCCGCCATGCAATACGAGCACGCATGAAAGCACCCCCGATACGGATTCACGCTCCAGCTGAACCCCACGTCGGGGCTGTCGTTGTGCGAGAGGATCTCGCGGGTGTGGTCCTCGTAGACCTCCAGCTCTGCGGGCGGGATCTCGTCGAGATACTCCACCTCGGTGGAGAGCCAGGGGTTGGGCGGATTGGAGACTGGCCGCTGGATCATCCCCGCAAGATGTACCTGAACCGACGTTCAGGCAAGCGCCGCGGTGAAGTCGACGGGTAAGACCAGGCGCGATGCCTTGCCTGAAGATCGACGATCTGCCAAAACGCGCGCAAGGAGGAGCGAACATGCAGAGCCGGGCAACCGCGCAGTGGGAAGGCGATCTGATGTCGGGCAAGGGAAAGACCAGCGCCGGAGGCGGCACCTTCCGCGATCTGAGCCTGAGCTGGAAGGCGCGCACCGAGGGCGCCGGCAACAGCACCACCCCCGAGGAGCTCCTCGCGGCAGCCCACGCGAGCTGCTTCAGCATGGCGTTGTCGAATGGGCTCGCCAAGGACGGGCATGCTCCGCGCCGCCTCGAGACCAGCTGCACGGTCGAGTTCGGCCCCAAGCAAGGCGGCGGGTTCGAAGTGAAGTCCTCGTCGCTGGAAGTGCGCGGCGAGGTGCCGGGGATCGATCAGGCCGCGTTCCAGAAGGCGGCGGAGGCCGCGAAGAACGGCTGCCCGATCTCCTCGGCACTGAAGATCCCGATGAGTGTCAAAGCGACTCTTCAGTAGCGGGTCGCGTGAGCTCCACGGCTTCCGCGGTCGCTTTGCCGCCCAGGCCGCCGGCGACGGCGCCCACCGCGGCGCCGACCACCGCACCGATCGGCCCGGCGACCGCTCCCCCGATCGCCGCTCCAGCTACGCCGGCGGCGCCGGCGCCCGCGCCGATCCCGACGGGATGCGACCCGGGCCTGGGCTCCAGACGCTCCGGATCTGCCTGCGCATCTTTCTTGCGGGCCGTCATGGAGACCTCCTGACCGCGTAGGTTGGGTGCGGAAGGCGACGTCGGAAACCGGACGGCTGAAGGTCCGAGCCCGTGTCAGATTGTGGGGCGGCCTGCCGTTCAAACCTTCGCCGGCATGCATCTCTTGCATGCGCTCGTTTCCCTTGTGCGTCGCTGATAACCTCCGCGCCACTCGAAGGAGCGGGCCAGTGATCAGCGAAAGCGGGGACATGCGCCGGGCCGTGCTCGCGGTGGCAGGCGCAGCCGTCCTTTGCTTCTACCTCGCGCTGCTCCGGCCCAATCTGCGCGCAGCGCGCTGGACGACCGCGGCCGCCTACGCGGCCTGCATCATCACCTTCGTCTCCGCCACCAAGCTCACCACCGCCGCGAACGCCATCTTCCTCCAGTACACCGGGCCCGCCTACGTGCTGGTGCTCTCGCCGTTCCTGCTCGACGAGCCGTTCCGTCCCATCGACGGCGCATGCGTGGTCCTCTCGCTGGCCGGGATGTCGCTCTTCTTCGTCGGGCAGATCGAGACGGGGCAGTTGCTGGGGAACCTGCTCGCGATCGCCTCCGGCGTCTTCTTCGCCCTCGCCATCGTCCTGCTCCGGCGGGAGGCGAAGAGCGCCAGCGGCGACGCGCTGCCCTCGACCACGCTGGGAAACCTGATCGCCGCGGCGGTGACCTTGCCCTGGGCGCTCAAGGCCGCGCCCGAGATGCTCTCGCTCAAGGGCGGCGGCGTGCTGCTCTACCTCGGCATCGTCCAGCTCGGCCTCGCCTACTTCCTCTTCGTGCGCGGCGTGCGTCGGGTGCCGGCAGCGGAGGCGTCGCTCATCTCCATGCTGGAGCCGGTGTTGAATCCCGTCTGGGTGCTGATCGGATTCGGCGAGCGCCCGGGCCTCTGGGCCATCGCGGGCGGCGCGATCGTGATCGCCGCGGTGGTGATCCGGACGCTGGTCCCGCAACCTCAGCGGGCGTCCACCACCAGCGTGTAGAACGTTCCGCCCGCCTCGTCGTACCACCAGTCCAGCGGCCTGCCCGTCGCCGCCGCCGGTGCGGCCGGGCCGGTTCCGGAGGTCGCCTTGGGAAAGCCGGCCTTCCCGACGGCGAAGTAGTAGGTGACGGGACCGAGCTCCATCTTCCAGGCGCTCTTCGAGACCCACTGCGGCTTCGGCTGGCGCGAGCGGACGATCTTGTCCTGCGTGACCTCCTCGCCGGACTTGCCGGCCCAGGCCTTTTGCAGCTCCTCGATCCGCGCCTGCACCGCGGCCGGCGATTGCGGCTCCCAGGCGAGGGCAGGCAGGGAGAGGGCGAGGCAGATCGAAACGGCGCGCATCCGGACGGGCATGCGCCGATACTACCAGCCCTCAGCGCAGCACGTTGCGCCAGAGATACCTGGTGCAGCCGCTCGACCCCGTGGAACCCACGGCCGAGCCGTCGAGACCGATCGAGACGCTGGTCACGCCGGGGAAGGTGAGCCCGCCGCACGCGCTGCCCTGCGCGGAGACGACGCCGACCGACCCGGCCGGCCGGATCAGCGCATATGCCTTGCCCGCGCGAATCGGGACGAAATCGGAAGCGGTACCGAGCCAGGCGGGAGGCGCGCGCAACGCCGCGTCGCCGGGCTGGGTCGCTCCTGCCCAGGCTCCGTCGATTTGCACTGCGATGCCGCCTCCGAGCAGGGGGCGCAGCAGGACGGCCGCGCCCGTGCCGATCGAGAACGGCGGTCCAGAGGTGTTCTTCACCAGATCGACCCAGAAGCCGCTCAAGGCGGTCCCGCTGCCGGTGACCGCCAGGATGGCGCCGCTCGCATCCTCCACGACGGCGCGCGGCGTGAACGCCCCGTTCACGGTCGTGGAAGCCATCTCGCCAGCCTCGGCGTCGTGCTTGCGCACGGTCAGCGTGGTCGGGCCCGCGAACAGGGAGATCACCCCGGCGTCGAGCGTCGGCCCGAGGACGACGGAGCCCGCGTTGCCGATCGGCGTCGGGGTGCCGACGATGCCGCCCCCGCTGTCCCAGAGCATGACGGTGGCCTGGGAGTTGGAGTCGACGAAGAGCCCCATGAAACCCTTGGGCTGGGGAAGGATCCAAGGCGATTCGAACGTTCCCTGCGCGCTGCCGTACGGAGCTCCGTACTCGACCCAGCGACGCGGCCCGGCGGCGGGCTGCACGCCCGCCGCGACCACGCCCTGGCCGTCCGCCAGGCTCCCGATGCAGGCGTCTCCTGGGTTCGTGGGGACGTCGAAGGTCACCGCGCCGCCTGGGCCCGCGGGCAGAAGGCCCGCGCAGTCTGCCGGTGTCCCGGCGTCGGTGCCTGGAATGCCCGCATCGGGGCTGGTGATCGCGCCACCGCCAGCGTCCGACGTGCCGGAGGGCGGCGCGCCGCCGCACGCCACCACGAGGAACGACATTGCCCACCATCCCGCCCAGCGCATGGCTGCCCCCTCCGAAGGGGGAAGGGTGCGCATCAGCAGGCAGTTGAGCTATACGACCGCCATCAGCGAAACGTCCTCGCGTTCACTGACCGGCAGATCGAGGAACGCCGAGAGCACGTGCGCGGCCTGTTCCCGCCGCTGTTCCTCGAAGAACAGCCGCCCCCGCCAGCGCAGCTCCGCGCAGATGGCGTCCACGATCTGTCCAGGAGTGGGCTCCTCGGGGAGGCGCAGCCGGACCACCCGGCGCAGCTCCTCCTCGTCGTCCTCGCAGAAGGCGGCGCAGAGGACCGCGTAGATGGCGTTGTCGATCTCGTTCTCGGTGTGCAGCCGGGTCTGGGTCATGTCCCTGTCCCTGGTGTCCATTCCCCGCGTTGCTTGCGAGTCGCGGGCCAGGGCAGTGTCCTGCGGAAAACTGCCGGCCGCGCCTTTTTGGCGCGCCGACTCTGTAGAACGTAGAAGTTCCAGGGTTCTACGCGGTGGCCAGCGGTTGCATCGGCCGCACCGCCGTGTAGCGATTCTTGCCCGAGCGCTTCGCACCGTAGAGCGCGCCGTCAGCGAAGTGCACCAGGTCCTCCGGCGTCTCCACGTCGTCCGCCGGGTAGTACGCGAGGCCGAGGCTGGCGGTGACCCGGAAGGTCTTGCCGGTCTCGTCCTCCAACGTCACTTCCCCGATGTTCCGCAAGAGGCGGTCGCAGACGCGCATCGCGCCCTCCGCCGGCGTCTGGGGAAGGATGACCGCGAACTCGTCCCCGCCGTAGCGGGAGGCGATGTCCGATCCACGAACGCTCTTCGCGATCGCCTTGCCCACCGCGCGGAGCACCTTGTCGCCGAGCACGTGGCCGAACTGATCGTTGATGGGCTTGAAGCCGTCCAGGTCGAGCATGGCGAACGCGAGCGGCTCGCCGTGCCGGTCCGCGCGCTGCATCTCCTGCTTGAGGCGGTCCATCAGGTAGCGGCGGTTGTGCAGGCCCGTGAGCGGGTCGCTCACCACCATCTGCTCCAGCGTCACCTGCAGGCTGCGCATGCGGTCGTGGGCCTGCTTGGTCCGGAGCAGCGCCTTGGCCCGGGCGAGGAGCTCCGCCGGATCGCAAGGACTCGAGATGTAGTCGTCCGCGCCGAGCTGGAGCCCGCGGACGCGCTCGGAGGTCTCGCCTCGCCGCGACGCCACCAGCACCGGAACGTAGTCCAGCTCGCCCGCCTTCAGGCGGGGCAGCAGCTCCAGCCCGTCCATGTCCGGAAGGCTGCGCCCGAGCACCACCAGGTCGGGCTTTTCGGTGGCGAGGAAATCCAGTGCCGCGGCGCCGCTGGCGGCCTCGATGACGGCCATGCCCGCCTCCGCGAACAGGGATCGCTGGAAGGCGAGCTCGCCTTGCTCGGCCTGCACCACGAGGACCCGAGTCGGTTCCGTCATGACACCTCCCTGCGCCAGTGCGCTCAAGTTGTAGCAGAGGCGGCGCGGGGCTCGGTATCCCACTTTGTCGCTGTCGTACTTCTACGCACTGCTCCCGTTGCGCAACGGCCTACCCCACGACCACTTTTCGTACGCCGCGCGCGGTGAGGAGCGCCGGGAGCCGCTTGCGCTGGTCGCCCTGGAGGACCAGCGTCGCGCCCTCGAGGGCGCCGCCGCAGCCGAGCACGCCCTTGAGGTCCTTCAGCCAGGCCTCCAGCTCCCGCGCGGGGAGCTCGAGCTGCTCCACCACGGTGACCTCCTTGCCTCCCCGGCCCTTGCGCTCCATGCGCACCACCGCGCGGGCCGGGCCTTTCGGCGGCTGCGCCGGACGAGGGGCGGGCCCGGCGGGCAGATCGCCCAGCTTGTCGCGCAGCGCTCCGAAGGGATTGTGGAAGGGCTTCTTCTCGTCGTCGGTCATCGTGCCCCTCAGGTCCGGACCCGGTCCCAGACCGCTCCGAAGAATCCGTCCGTGCCCTCGACGTGCGGCAGGCTGCGGAAAGTCGCCGTCCGCCGGAGCTCCGGGTGCGCGCGCTCGAACGCCGCGGTGAGATCCTCGTTCTCCGCGCGGTTGACGGTGCAGGTGCCGTAGACGAGGCGCTTGCGCGCGAGCGGAGCGGCCAGCTCGAGGAGCTCGCGCTGAACCGCGGGCAGCGAGGCGAGCACCCCCGGATCGATGCGCCAGCGCGCGTCCGGACCGCGGCGGAGGATGCCCAGCTCGGAGCAGGGCGCGTCGACCAGCACCCGATCGGCGGCGCGCGGGCGGTCGACGATCTCGATGAAGCCCTGCGCGCGCGCACGAGCCACGCGCGCCCGGAGCCGGTCCAGGCGGCCGCGCTCCACGTCGTACGCCAGCACGCGCGCGCGCTGCGCGGCGAGCAGCAGCGATTTTCCGCCGGAGCCGGCGCAGAAGTCGAGGACGGTCTCGTCCGGCTGCGCGCCGAGAAGCAGGCCGAGGAGCTGGCTGCCCTCGTCCTGCGGCTCGAACAGTCCCTCGCGCCAGGCGCGAGCGCCGAACAGGTTGGGACGCGGCGTGGTGACGCGAAGAGCGTCGGGGGCCCGCGCTGCGGGGGCCGTCGCGATCCCCTCCCGGGACAGCCGCTCCGCCAGCTCTTCGCGCGTACAGAGGAGGCGGTTCGCGCGCAGGCAGATCGGTCCAGGCGCTGCCAGGGCGGCGCAGAACGCCTCTGCCGCATCGCCGAGCTCGGCGGCGAGATGCGCCTCCAGCCAGTCCGGCAGCGACCAGCGATCGGCCAGCCGGCGCGGCGGCGGCTGTCGCGGCGGGGCGCGCTCGAGGCCCGCGAGCGCGATCGCGCGCGGCTCCGGACCTCCCGCGAGATCGCGCAGGAGCGACGCCAGGAGGACCGCGGGATTCAACGCGCCGGTCGACGCGGTCTCCCAGGCGAGCCGGCGGCGCCACAGCGCCACGCCGAAGATCGCTTCCACCGCTGCCGCCCGCTCGTCCGCGGTGAGATCCCGCCTGGCGCGGAGCGCGCGCTCGACCTCCCGCTCCGCGGCGGCGCCCTCGAGCACCCGCGCGATGGCCGGCAGCGCGACCTCCGCGCGCAGTGCCTCCCAAGGGATGTGCCGGAGCCGCTCGACCACGGGCGCAGTATGTCGCATGCGCGACAGGCCGGCTGCCTGGCCCTGCACGCGGCCCGGAGCATTCCCAAGTTGCGGGGCGATGGACGATCCTCGCCAATTGCTCGAGGAAGGCCGGTTCGACGAGCTGGCCAACGACGACCACCCGCTCTGGCGTGGCCTGGCGCTGCTCGAGCTGAAACGCTGGGGAGAGGCCGCGCGCACGTTCGAGGAGGCGCCCGATGCGGGGCAGAGCGGCAGCATGCTCGAGCTCGCCGGAGCGGCGCGGTGGCTGGCAGGCGAGCGCGAGACGGCGGTGGCGCGCTGGGTCTCCGCGCTGGACGCGGGCTACGAGGGGCCGGCGGGGCGGCTGAAGCCGCCGGCGCTCCTGGTCTACGCCGGGACGCGGCTGGGCGACGAGCGCTACCTGCTGCGCGGCACGCGGCTGTTGACCAAGGCCTGGAAGCCGAAGATCCAACGGATCTGGCCGGGTCCCGTGGCGGGCTTTCTGCTCGGGCATGTCGACGCGAAGAGCTTCCTGGAAGAGGGATATCCGGATCCCGATCTGGAGGCGCGACGGCTGACCTCCGCGCACTTCTGGTCGGCGCTGAAGGACCCGGTCCGGGCTCGCGAGCACTACGAGGCGGCGGTATCCAACGAGGGCGCCGCCGTGCTCGAGGTCGAGCACCACCTGGCCCACGGCGAGCTCGTTCCCTAGAACGCATCTCACTACCGACCGCGGCAGGTTGGCGCTCAAAGGCCCCTTAGTCGCCTTCGGCGGCCGGGGCTATCGGTCACCTGTACGATGGTCCCCCCTCCGCACCACTGCTATTGCCGTCGGCAACGGTCGGGGGAGCCATGGCAGTGCAGGGTCGAGCGAAGTCAAAGGCGAACGTCCGGCGATTCGGGCGGCAGGGCGCGGCGGAGGCCCGACGTCCGCTGGAGATCCGGACCCGGACGAGGGGCTCCTCCGCTACGACGGATTGTCCGGGCGGCTTTCCCCGAACACCCGGGCAGGCGGAGCGGAGCTCGCGACGAGAGTCACCTCGACGAGGGTGGCCCCCCTCCTGGTGGTCCGGGTCGCCGCGGCGAAGGTTCCGTCCGGGACAGATTTAATGATCTCCGCCGCGGTGTTCAACCAGAGGGGCAGGCCCATCCAGCCGGACTCCATCGTGGCGGTCCTCACCGCGAACGGCGCGTTGCCGGCTCCCGAGCTGCCGATGCAGCCGGCGGCTGGCGGAGGGTTCGAGCTGCGCGTGCCCATCCCGGCGCGGCCGGTGACGTTCGGCTGGGCAGTCCGGGCCCGGGGAGAGATGCAGGGGGGGCTTTTCGACCGCGTCGCGGCTGGCGCATTCCGTGCGTCGGCAGCGGGGGGCAGGATTGACGCCACCGCGGCGCGGGTCGAGAAGCGCAATGGAGATCTGGAGCTGAGGGCCCCGGCGGAGATCCATGTTCCCGGCACGTACTGGGTATACGGGGAGCTCTGGGGCGGGGCCGGGGGGACGCGCCCCATCGCGTTCGCGCGCCGCCGATTCGAGGATCTGGGCGCGGGTTCGCGGGCGCTGTCGCTGTCGTTCGGGGGCGCCATCATCCGGCACAGCCGGATCGACGGACCCTATCTGGTGCGAATCCTACTGTTCCAGCAGGACGATGAGTGCGATTCCGGCTCTGAAGAGGAAGAGCCGATTCCGTGCCTCCCCCCGACAGCGGCGTACCGGGCCGAGGAGTTCGACGCGGACGCGCTCCGGCGGGACTTGCGGTTGGCTCCGCTCGGGCGGAGCCGCCAGGCGGCGTTCCGGCGCCGCCGGTAGACCCGGGGGCGCCGGGGGGGGGCGGTCAGTTCACGTACCCCGACGCCTGCAACCGGAACAGGTGCGCATACCGCCCGTCCTGCGCCAGCAGCTCCTCGTGCGTGCCCAGCTCCTCGACCCGGCCTTCCTGGATCACGGCGATCCGGTCCGCGCGGCGCACGGTGGAGAACCGGTGCGAGATGAGGATGGCGGTGCGCTCGGCCGCCAGCTGCTGCAGCCGGACACGCGCGCGCCAGGGCGATCTTCTGCCACTGCCCGCCGGACAGCTCGTGCCCCTCCTCGAACCAGCCGCCCAGCATGGTGTCGATCTTCTGCGGGAGCTGCTCGATCAACGTGCGCGCGCCGCCGTCCTCCACCGCCCGCTCCACGCGGGAGCGGTCGTCGAGCGCGGGGACCCAGCCGATGCCCACGTTCTCCCGCGCCGTCCATTGGTAGCGGACGAAGTCCTGGAAGAGGACGCCGATGCGGTCGCGCAGGTCGCGGACGTCCATGTCCCGCAGGTCGATCCCGCCGTAGAAGATCGCGCCCTCGGTGGGATCGTAGAGGCGCATCAAGAGCTTGATCAGCGTGCTCTTGCCCGCCCCGTTCTCGCCCACCAGAGCCATTTTCTCCCCGGGCGCGAGCCGCAGCGAGACGCCGCGCAGGACCCACTTGTCGCTGCCCGGATAGCGGAACGAGACGTCGCGGAACTCGATCTCCTGCGCGCGGGCTTTGGGGGGCGCGAGCGGCGGATTGCGCCGCGGCAGCTCGCCGCCGGTCCCGATGTCCAGGTAGGCGAAGAGGTTGGACATGAAGAGGCCGTCCTCGTACAGGCTGCCGATCGAGGCCAGCGCGGACTGGATCGACGACTGCCCTTGCCGGAAGACGGAAAGGTAGAGCGTGAGATCGCCGAGCGTGATCGCCCCCAGCGCCGCCCGCACCGCCATGAACGCGTAGGCGCCGTAGAAGGCGGCCAGTGAGAGCAGCCCGAGCGCGACTCCCGCCAGGCTCTTGCGCAGGGCCAGCGAGCGGTCCTCGGCGTAGAACTTCTTGAAGAGCGCGCGGTAGCGTCCCAGGACCAGCGGGGCCAGGTTGAAGAGCTTCACTTCCTTCACGTGCGAATCGCGCGTGAGGATCCACTCCAGGTAGTTCTGGCGCCGACCCTCCGGGGCCCGCCAGGTGTTCAGCCGGAAGGACTCGCCGGAGAAGCGCGCCTCCGCGATGAACGAGGGCACCGACGCCGCGGCGATCAGGAGCACCGACCAGGGGGACAGCCGCACCAGCAGGAACGCGTACGAGGCGAGGATCAGGATCTGCTGCAGGAGCGAGGCGGTCTCCAGCGCCATGCTGAGCGGACGCAGGCTCGCCTCGCGCCGGGCGTTCTGCATCTTGTCGTAGAAGTCGGCGTCCTCGAAGTGCCGCAGCTCCAGCGTGGCGGCCTTTTCCAGAATCAGAGTGTTGACGTGGTTGCCGAGCGAGGCGCGCATCAGGTCGCGCAGCAGCGACTGCCCGCGCGACATCGCCATCGAGAGCGCCATCAAGCCCGCTTCCAGGCCGACCAGCCGCAGGACCTGCCAGCGCTGGGCCGCGTCGCCGGTGCGCGCCGCCGCCACCACCGCGTCGACGATCAGCTTTCCCACCCAGGCCATCGCCGCCGGCAGCGCGGCCTGGCCGATCAGGAGGACGACCAGGCCCGCAGCGAACGCGGGCGACGACTCGCGCACCAGCCGGAAGGTGCGGGGCAGGTACTTGAGGTGCTGCAGCGTGGCCCGCGCGCGCTCGCGGAGCGTGTCCGGCGGCGGCGGCGCTCTGAGGACCCCGTGCGCCATCAGTGCTCGAGGATCTCCTGCACCTTGGCCTTGTCCTCCCGGTACGTGAAGTGCTGGTACAGCCAGAAGGCGTTCTCGCGGTCGAGGATCCGGTCTTTGAGGATGGGCACTGCGGCCAATTTGTTCTCCCGGTGGACGATGTGGTCGATGAGCACGCCGGCCATCGCCGAGGTGAACCACTGGTGCGCGGCGGCGCTGCGGATCAGATTGAGCTTCGCCTCGTCACCCGCCTCCTCGTCGACCGCCTGGACGAAGCTCTTGAACGCCTCCCGCGACATCGCCTGGGGCCCCTGCGGGGCGAGGTCGACGAAGCGGAGCGAGGCGATCTGGGCCGCGCGGGCCTGGACCTTCGCCTCGCGCGCGGCGCCCGAGGGCAGGCGCGCCGAGACGGCGTACCAGTGGTCCGCCTGCGCCTTGATCGCCATGGGTGCCGTGTCGCGCCCGATCAGCGCTTGCCCTTCCCGGACGTCGACGCGGGCGCCGGCCGGCCCGGCGACCTCGATCAGTGCGCGGCCCTCGGACTGGGGCCGGTAGTCAATCGCCACCTCGTCGCCCACCGCGGGCGGCGGCACCACCGCGGGGGCGGCGGCCGGAGGCGGAGCGGCCTCCTTGCGGGTCTCCTGGACCTGACCGCTGCACGCGGCGGTTCCGAGAACCAGGAGGGCGAGTTTTTTCATGCGGATACTCTTAACGGGACTTGAGGACTTCGCCATTCTTCATCACGAACTGGACCTGCTCCAGCGCGGAGACGTCCTTGAGGGGATCCTTCCCCACCGCGATCAGGTCCGCGAGCTTTCCCGCGGCCAGCGTCCCCACGTTGCTTGCGGGGCAGCTCGGGGCCTGGGGGGGACAGATCGGATCGAGGAGCGCCGCGGCGACGCTGGTGGCGGACTGGATGGCCGCCATCGGCGACATTCCATACCGGACCATGATCGACAGCTCCTTGGCCTGGTTCTCCGTCCAGGCATACCCGCCCGCGTCGGTGCCGTAGGCGATGCGCGCCCCGCGCTTGAGCGCCCGCCCGAACGCCTCCTTCTCGATCGGGACCATCTCGGGCCAGATTCCCCCGCGCCCCTGCGCCACCCAGGTGCCCACGTAGATGGTCGGGCACCAATAGACGTTCTGCTTCACCAGTCGGTCGATCAGGTCGTCGGTCAGGCCGTAGCCGTGCTCGATGCTGTCCACCTTGGCCGTGAGCGCGGCGTCGATTCCGTCCCACGCCATCGCGTGCGCGGCGACCTTCCTCCCCAGCCGGTGCGCCTCGTCGACGATGGCCTCCAACTCCGCCTTGGAGAACTTGACCCAGGAGCGGAGCGGGCGGCGCGGATCGCTGGTCTTGTAATAGCGGCCGTCGGCGTAGAGCTTGATCCAGTCCGCTCCGAACTTGACCTGGTCGCGTACCGCCTTGCGCACGCCGTCGACGCCGTCGGCAATCAGGACGCCTTCCGGCACCCGCAGCTCCCAGGCGTAGCCGGTGAGCGGATACATGCCGGTGGGCGCCATCGCCAGCGTGGAGGCGAAGACGCGCGGGCCCGGGATGACGCCGCGCGCGATGGCGGTCTTGAGGTCCACGTCCGCGTACATCGCTCCCTCGGTGCCCAGGTCGCGGACGGTGGTGAAGCCGTTCATCACCGCGATCCGCGCCGCGGCGGCGCCGCGCAGGGTGCGGTACGGGATGCTCTCCTTGAGGAGTTGCTCGTCGTAGTCGGCGGCGGTGATGTCTCCCTGGAGCAAGAGGTGCGTGTGCGCGTCGATCAGGCCGGGGAGGAGCCAGGCCTCGCCGAGATCGATGACCTTGACGCCGGGGGACTGCAACTCCGCGGCGGGGCCCACCTTGGCGATGTGGTCTCCTTCGACCAGCACCGCGAAGCCGTCCCGCACGGAGTCGGAGCGGCCGTCGATCAGGTGCGCGGCCTTGACCAGGACGCGCTGGGCGGGCGGCTGCGCCGCCGGCGTCTCGCGCGGAGCCTGGGCGAGCAGGAAGAGGAAGGCGATGAGCATGGCGCCGGAAGGTCGCACGGCGCCATGCGCTAGCGCAACGATACTCTAGGGGCTGACGACGTAGCTGAATTCGCTTTCTGTCGTGCCATCGCCATTGACGCCTGAGGTAGTGCCGTCTCCGATGACCAGCTTCACGACGTAGGTGCCGTCCACTTTGGGAGTGAAGTGGCTGACCTGCGCGTCGGGCGGGGAGAGCATGGCGTTCGGATCCGGGTTGTTGGTGAAGCTCCAGAGATA
>WNFK01183463.1_pt1 | contig 17044 bp, 21 predicted proteins | sample 5400281 | NCBI WGS metagenome assembly WNFK01 (sample SAMN13153350, study PRJNA577476) | soil metagenome | isolation source: 20 cm soil on Douglas fir-dominated hillslope | place: USA:California | collected 2013-09-17 | reverse complement strand
CCTTCACAGGTTGATGTCCTCGAGGAGGCCGACCTGGTAAATCTGGAAATCGCTGGCACGCGGCGTGGCCTGCCACATGACCGCGATGCCGGCCTCGCTCCCGATGGAGAGCTGGAGCTCCGCCGTCCGATCCACGAGGGGGATGGCGTTATAGAGGATGATGGCCGGGTGGTAGTCAACGGCGCGCGGGCTGAAGAGGACCTTCGAGGACTTGTCGGAGGCCAGGGAACCCGGCCGCACCGGGATGCCGGAGATGGAGGCCGAAGTGATCTCCCCTAGGATCATCCGCCGGCCGCTCGAGGACCCGATCCTGGTATTGGGGAGGATCGCGCCGATGGCGTCGGCATCGAACTCGCGGAGGACCGCCACCAGGACGGCGCTTTCCACGGCCCGGACGTAGTCCACGACGGTCCCCCCGAACTCCTCGGCAGTGATCTCCTCGTAGCTCGGGTTGATCCGGAAGATGCCGTTCCGGACCAGGCCGATGGCCTTCCCCCCGTGGGGGAACGGCTGCGTCAGGTCCGTCGGATTGACGCAGATCTGCCCGACCAGGCTGTAGATGTTCCGGGCGGTCCCCAGGGCCATCAGACGGCCTCCCCGGAGAAGAAGGCCACGACGATCTTGTGGAGCTGCCCCCGGGCCTGGTCGGTAATGCCGACGAACGGCCGCTGGACGATCTTTGTGACGAGTTCTTTCCTCTGGAAGAGGAAGCCGAGCTTCTTCAGGGCCTGGAGGCGCGCGGATGCCGCGCCGAGGCGCTCCGTGCGCTTCTCGCCCGTCTCGCCCTTCCGGAGGCGCTGGGACTTCGCGTGCTTCCTGGCCGTCTTCATGACCTTGGCGAGGTTCGCCAGGGCCTCCGGGGTTACCGGCTGGCGAGAGATGCCGCCTTTCTGGTGCTTCCCGGCGTAGGCGGCGGCGGGGCCGCTCCCAATCCCCACCTGGACGGTGTCATCTGCGACCGGGCGGTAGCTGAGGCTCCGCGCCATCATCCCCGAGTACTCCAGGGCCGGCCGGCGGGCGAACCACCGCTCCTTGACCGTGGCGGACCGGGAGAGGTCGGCCAGGGCCCCGGCGACGTGGATGAAGGGCTCCGGCTGGCCCGGGTAGCGCTGCGGCCATCGGTACTCGCCGAGCTGCTGCTTGGCGAAGGCCCGCTCGCTCTCCGCCACAAGGAACTTCCCGATGTCCTCGAGAAGGGCTTTCTTGTCGGAGATCCGGTCCAGGAGGCCGCTTACGAGGACGTACTCGCCGCCGAGCTCGGTAGGCATCCCGTCCTCCTACGGCAGGGTATTGGGCCAGTCGGTATCTCCGACGGGTGACTCTGGGACGTAGCGGTCGAACTTGGAATCGTCGAACTTCGGCCGGACGACGGACATCCCGCGCTTCTCGTCGATCGGAGTAAGCTCGCTCTTCGAGCCCGGGTCGGCGATCTCCCGGAGCATCTGGAGCCGCTCGATGTAGTGGTTGTGCTTCTCGTCGCCGAGTTGCGTCTGGCCGGTCCTCTGAATGAGCTTCGCCAGGACCCCCTCCACGCCGACGCTGACGTGCCGGATGTCCGCGACGTCGAAGAGGACGCCGACGATGATCTCGAAGTCGGCCTGGACGTCCGTGGAAGCCAAGTCCAGCTTGGCGGCGCTGATGCCAGTGGCGGAGGGATCGCCAGGGTTCGTCAGGCTCGTCAGGTACTGCGTCCCGACTCTGTTCTGCACTTCGGTGGAGAGGGCAAGCATCCTACTGCTTCGCCACGATCTCGAGCACGCTCGAGCCGATGCCGGTGATGATCCCGCCCGCGGTGTCCGTCACCTCGACCTGGTAGAGGTTCATGCCCACGTCGGGGAAGTCGTCGACTTGCTGCTGGAAGCGGACGAACCCATTCGTCAAGGGCGTCTCGATCGCCAGTTGTTTTTGCCTGACGGTTGAAGGCGCGCTCTCGAGCCAGTAGTTCAACTTCGCGCTCTGGGCGTTCGTGAGGTCAAAGGCGGTCCGGTCTTCCTGCCGCAGGCAGCGGATCCGGACGATGGGAATCGTGTCCCGGGTGACAAGCGTTGCGCGGCCGCTCATGTGGTCGACCCGTTGAGCTCCGCGGTCCAGGTTGTCCGGACGGCGGCGTCGTTCGGCAGGAGCGTCTCCTTGATCCAAACGCCGATGTACTCGCCGAAGGCCAGGATGCCCGTCGGGACATCGATGCTCACCCCATCATCGACGAAGGCCGAGATGCTCGGCGGGACGGCGAGCCGGTTCGCGATCGATGCTACGTCGCCTTTCGCTGTCGAGAGCGCCATCTTGATCTTCGCGCTCGGGTCCGCCACGAGCTTCACCTTGGCGGCATTGAGGGTCAAACTGCCGTGGTTGTTCCTGGCATAGAAAAGCTCGTAACGGTCCACGGTGGCGATCGTGTCCGCCGTGCTGTCGTAGAGGACGGACCGGACCGATGTAACCGTGGAAGGAATTGCCGGAGGATTCGATATCGGCATCGTCGCCACTACCGCGCCGCCCGTGTTCCGGTCGATCGTCAGCGTCCCGACCATGCCGCCATTCGCAACGATCTTGAGGATGCGCTCGAAGGTCGTTGCCCCGGCTCTGCGCGTGGTGCCATTCAAGAGTATGTTCTCGGTGACGATCGCCCCTGCGGGGTTCCGGCCCGTCACGTCGATGGACTTCGCGGACGTGTCCGACGCGCTCGACGAGACCACACCAACGGCGTCATTGGCGGCCAGCGCCGTGAACTCGACTGCGCCGGCGGTATTGATCGCGCCCCCGCTGGCGGCCGTGTCGTTCTCCGGCATGGACGCCGACTGGTAGAACTTGAGGTCAGAAGCAGCGATGGACATGCGTCCTCACATCTCTACGTCGATCACCACGAAGTCTGCGAAGAGCGCCTCGATCTCGTGGATCTGCTGGATATGGACAACCACGCTGCGCGCTTCGTAGTTGAGCGTGGCCTGGGACCGGATGAGCGTGAGCCATTCGTAGTTCAGGGAACCTTGCGAGCGAAGCCCTCTCAGAACTTCGAAGTTGAGCGTGGCCTGTTGCGCGACGAAGATCTGCCCACGGACTTCGTAGTTGAGCGTCCCCTGCTGCGCGATTCCCTTGAGCGTCTCGTAGTTGAGAATGGCTTGCTGCGAGACGGCCACAGCCCCGCCCAGCGCGGCGTAGACCCAGACGGAGATCTGCCTGTCCCTGGCGTCGAGCGTGGAATCGCCGACGGGCAAGTGCCCGAGCGCCGGATGCATCCAGGTGGAGACCCGCTTCGATTGAGAGTCGATGGCCACGGTTCATGGTCCCGTCTGGAACTTGGCCCGCGTGAAGACGCTGGCGGCATCCGAGATGGCGGCCTTCGCGATCACGGTCCCCGCGTCGTTGTAGATCTTGTTGAAACCGCCGGCGGAATCGGAGTCGGCGCGGTTCCTGAGCGCCATGTAGAGGAGCATCAGGAGCTGGAAGATCGTCGGGGTGACCGCCGGGAGCCCCTGGACGAGCTCCGGGACGGTGTCCGTCTGGAGCCCGCCGCGGACCTCGCCGCGGACGTCCGTCTTGGCCTGGGCGTTCAAGGCCTGCACCAGGACGCCCTCTCCGAAGCTCCCGACGTTGGGGTGGGACGCCCGCGGCTCGTTCCAGATCGCGTTGACGAGGAGCTGGACGGTGGCGGCCGCGTCCCGGATCGCCTGGAGGGAATGGAAGTTGACGCTCCGCTTCGTGATCTGGGAGAGGATCAGCCCGGCCGAGGACGGCGAACTGTGCCCGGCCACGATGTTTTCGTCCCAGCCCGCTCCGCCAACCTTGGCCGCAGCGCCAGCGGAGATCGCCGCGGCGCTCATGGAGTCCGTATTCATGGCCCCGACGGTGACGGGGCCAGTGACAGTCCCGACCGTCCCGACGGACGGCTGGAGGTTGGCGTCCAGGGCCGGCGACTCGATGCCCAGGATCGCGTAGACGCTCGATCCCGTGGGCGACACGATCCACGCGCGGTCCACGGTGGCGACCTTGTTCCCGCCCTGGACGGAGCTCGCGATGATCGTACGAGCCTGCCCGGCGCCCGGCCCCGAGACGATCCGGATCTGGTTGCCCTTGTAGATGTCCGTGGTGCCATCGGCGGCCGCCGCGAGGGTGATGGACGTGCTCGTGCTCCCGAGCGCGGTGCCCGTCTGCACCACCTCGGAGTCCGGCGGCTGCAACGTCGTGGCCCCATTGGTGTCGACGTTCAGCGTCCGGCCGGCCGTGATCGGGGCGAGGCGGCTCGATATAGCCACATCGACACGCGTCTTGACGATGTTCCCGGCCGTCCCTGCCGTGTTGTACGGGGCCAGATCCGTGGCCCATGGATCGCTCGCGGACGTGGCGACCTGCAAGGTACTGTTCAGGGCCGCCTGATCCGCCGACTCGATCGCGTAGGTGCTCGTGTTGTCCGGCGTGACGAACCAGTTCCGGTCGACGGTAGCGACCTTCGTAGTCCCGTTGTAGGCCGTGATCGCCCGCGACTGTCCGGCTCCCAGGCCGCCATAGATCTTCACGCGCTGGCCGCGGTAGAGGTCATCCGAGGCCGAGGCCCCGGCTGCGAGCGTGATCGACCCGGCGGCCCCGGCCTGGGCCGTGCCGCTGTGGACCACCGCCGACTCGACGCTCGAGAGCGCGAACCCGGCCTTGTCAGTCAAGGCGCGGGTGGCGGCCGCCCAGACGCTCGTGGCGATCTCGTCGGCCGCCGATGTGGCGAACTCGGACGACCCGATGGCGTCGGCCGCGATCGCGGTGTTGTCGATCGCCCCCGTGGCGAAGCGGTCCACCTTGACCTGGCCGAAGTTGATGTCGAGTTGGTTCGCGCCGATCCCGTTCTGGATCTTTACGGCGTTGGCCGAGTCGACGGTCGGGAGGCCACCGGCGGCCGCAGCCGCGGCGTTCGGGAGGGCCGTCAGGCCCAGGCGCACCCACCCACCCCGCCCCGCCGGCGATGGCAGCGTCCGGGATCCCGAGCTCGTAGAAGCCCGGCATGTTCGTCGAGTCCTTCTGGATGAACCCGCCGGAGGCGAAGGTCCCGCGCGTGGCCGTCACGATCGTCACGGCCGTCCCGCCGGCGTCGCCTTGGTCCTCGCGCCAGTAGTACCAGACGAGGCCGGCCGTATTGAAGGCGAGCCCGGTCTTGCCGGCGCCCACGCCCGAGCTGGAATCCTGGATGAAGACCGAGATCCGCTTGCTCGTCGTCCCGGCTTTGATCTTGAGCTTCACGGCCTATCCCCTCATCCCGCCGCCCATGCCCGGGTGGTACCGCACGTTCGCCGCTCCGCCGCTTCCGGTGCCGTCATCGACGGCGGAAATAGACACTCCCATCTGGGGGCGCCGCGTCGTGGTCGGCGAAGACCATGCGCCAGCTCCGGCCTTGGTGGCCCAGCGGAAGCCCTGCCCGCCTTGCATCTGATCAAGGACCGCGGCCGTATCCACGTCGGCGTAGATCAATTTGTTGTTCGTGGCGTCTTTCCCTTGGACGGCGAGTTTGTAATCCGTGTTTCTGGCCAACTGCTGCGTGGCGAAGTTCCTCCGGTACATGCAATTCCCGGTGCGGTTTCGTATATTCGGATTAAGGTTTCTTGTGCAGCCAGTGAACGCTACATCGCTCGAATCGTAGAGGATCACATCTACCGATCCAGCCGCCTCCAGATTGGCCCAGAATCCGTTGACCTTGCAATCGAATGGAACCTGGAACATCAAGGCGAGCTGGTCCGTCCCCGTGTTGTTGAAGGTTTGGGTGGTAAGCGCGGAGAACGGGATCACATCATCGATATCGAAGTAAGAGCCATCGTCGTATTCGAGTCCGAAGAGAGGGATGGCCGTGATGGACTTGGCCCAGACTCCAGCCGTAGCATCGAAGTGGGAAATGTACTGCTGCCCCAATAGCCCGCGATTCTGAGCCGTGCTGATCCCTACGACGTTGAGGTTGTCGCTCGCGATGAAGGAAGCGAACTCGATGACGATCGCGACCAGGTCGCCCGCGGTCACGATCCGCTTTGCCCCGCTTCCTCCGCCGCCGGCCCCCATATAGCTCGGCACCTTGGCCCAGCTATTGGCCCCTGGGCTCGAAGTGATGGTAGAGAATTGATCGACGCTGCCATCCGGGTCGCCGTTGGATGTGCTCGGATCCTGGAAGCTCACCTTGAGGCCGTTGGTCGGCCACTGCCCGATAGTGCCGGTGCGGAATCCAACCTTCGCAAGACGCGAGGCCGCGATGTCCGTCCCGTCTCCTTGCGGAACCGGGAAAATGAACCCGAGCTTGTCCGTAGCCTCGTTGAGGGCGAAGTTGGAGGTTGGGCTCGCCGGGCTCTGCGTATAGGCGTGGGATGTCCACGGCACCGGGTACAAAAATGGTTTTATGTTTACAAGCGCCATGGGCTCACGGGGTGTAGGCCTGGATCTCGTTGATGAGGTCGATCTCGAACTGCGTGCGCCACGCCGCCGGGACGCCGACTCCGGCCAGAAGCGCCGTCTTGAGCGTGGCGGCGGAGATGTGGGCCACCTCGGCTGTCCCCATGTCGATGTGGCCAGTGGCCGTTGAAACGTCCGTTTCCAGAAGGTCGAACTGGTTGTTCGCTATCCAGACAAGCTGCTGCGGCTGGAGCGACCCGAGCAAGTCCCCGATGTAGATGTTGTCCCTGGCGTGGAGCCCGGTCCTCGGAATGATCGGGTTCATCAGCCAGTTGTCCTCGATGTTGACCGACTGGATGAAGCTATCGATGGGAGGGTTCGAAATGTAGTTGCTGAGGGACATCACGCCGCGGCCGAATGCCTGGGAGGCATTGGTCCACCACTCGATCCCGTGGATGATGTTGCTCACGAAATCGATCTGCCGGGCCGTCCCGGTGATTCTCAGGATTCGGTCCGTGTTCCTGGTGTAGACGTTCCTGTAGTGCGTCTCCTTGTCGCGGGCATAGAAAATAGGATTGCTTTGACCTCGCACCGAGTTGCAGCACGTGTCATTCCCGCTGAAGAGACAATTGGAGACCGTGATGAAGCTCGTCTGTCCAAAGCGATCCGCGCATCCATCATTCGTGTCGAGGAACGTGCAATGGTCTATGAGGATGCGCGTTGCCGGCCCGCTTCCACCATCGATGCCAAGAAGATCGCCCGAGTTGTTGACGTTGGCATGGGGATAGGGGTTCGTCACGAGAGAGGCAGCGCCGATGCACCGGAGTCCCTGGGCCAGGAAATCATTTACAGGTCCGCTGATATCGAACCCGAAGACCGACTGACGCATCGTGATGCCAGGAAATGGCGCCGAGATCCCATCGATGGTCGTATACGACTTACTCATCGAGAGGTTATCTACAAGAGAGATGTTCCCGCCGACGTCGAACACAATCCTGCGCTTCCCCACCTTCACGGCGTCGCGGAGAGTTCCAGGGATCGTCGGGTCCGTATGTAGCGTGTCCAGGAGGCTTGTTACGTGGTACGTCGTGAACCCGTCCGGGCTCGACTCGGCGCCGAGCGTCACCGCGCCCCACCCGACGTAGGTCTGCGCGGCCAAGGATGGGAAGACGAAGATCGGGGCGTTACTCATGTCGGGTCAAGCCATGTCGGGCTTCCAGTCGTCGATGGCAGGTAGACTCCGAAGGCACGCCAGAGCCACCGCTGGATCCTGGCCGCGTCCGTCGCCGTGTCGCTCCAGGTGAACTTGTCATCCCGGAGGAACTTGGTCTGGCCCCCGACGGGCGCGTACCAGGCCCCGTCGAACTGCTGCATCGGGGCGAAGATGATGTCGTCGGCCAGGAGGTACTCGGTCGAGTTAAGGAAGGCCGTCGTGGTGATCTGCACCACCGGCGCGTCCTTCTTGAAGTTGAAGTACCAGTTCGTCGAGTCGCCGACGAAGGGAGTATCCGAGTGGTGATGGATGATGTTCCAACCCGTCGCCATCGAGGTGACGGTCTTCGTGAAGGTGTTGTTCCCCACCCGGAAGGTAATGCTTCCCGTCGTCTGCCCCGCGGGCTTGTAGACCGCGAGGCGGAAGAACCAGGGGACATCCGGATTGACCTGCACCCGCCGAAGGTTGAAGTTCTGGAATATCGAGGTGCCGCCGGCGTTGTGCTTGATGTAGAGCGACTCCGGCGTCAGGTCCCCCTCGAAGTCCCGATAGGTCTCGTCCGAGATGATAGAGAAGTTGCCGATGGCGTCCGGCGTCCATCCGGTGATGGCCGTAACGCCTGCCCCCGGCGCGGCCTTGGTGCCGGACGTCCCGGAGAACTCGGAGAAGCTCGGGTTCGCGATGAAGCTGAGCGAATCGCGCGCGGAGAGAGACTTGAGCCGCGCGATCCTGCCGGAACCTTGGATCACGATCGCGTCCCTGGCCGGGTCAGCCCCGCGCACCTCGAAGATCTCTTCGTGCTTCGAGGCCCCGGAGTTCTCGTCCGCGACACAGATGGCCGTCTTCGCGTCCGGCGTCTGCGCCTCGATGTTGTAGGCGTACTGGTCGACGTTCAGGCGGTTGATGACCCCGGTACCGATGTTGCCGCCCGCTGCCGCCGGCGAGCCGAAGGTGAAGTTGCGGCTCTTGATCGTGTAGGGGCCGCCCGAGCCGGTGGCGAAGAACTCCAAGAGGCGCCGCAGGATCCCCCGGATGTCCGTCTCGGTGATCTTGAAGCCGCCGGCCAGGGAGACCTTCGCGAACTCCATGAAGCCGGGCGTCAGCATGTCCGCGGCCCGGCCGGTGATCTGCGCGTTCAGGCCGGCCCGGAAGGCCTCCACCTGCTGCACCATGGCCTGGTGGTAGGTGTAGTCCTTCTGGAGGTTCAGCCGGAAGGTGTCCTCGTGGTTGGTGGTGGCCCCCGTGAACCGCTGGGTGTTGACCGCGGCGTAGTTCAGGAGCTCATCGAGGACACGGACGAGATCCCCGATCGTTGTCTGGACTTGGGCCTGAGTAGCCAGGGGTTACCTCCGGCCCAAGTCAGTCGACCGTGGGCTCTTTGATCGTCTCCAGTGTCCCCGGCTCAAGATCCCCGACGGTCGGCATCTTCTCGAAGCCCTCGCGGCCTCCGAAGCGCTCCAGTTCCGTCTTGGGCAGGAGCACCAGGTATTTCGCGAGCGGCTCGTCGTTCGGCATCTCGCGGTAGAAGGTCGGCGTCTTCGTGATCGACCCGTCGGCCTCCCGGAGCTCCCCCATGCCCATGCGGGTGTCCAGGATCTCGGCCTTCCGGAACCGCGGTGTCTTCGCCTCGGGGCTCCACCCGCTCCAGCGGACGACGTGGTAGCGGATGTCCTTGAGGAAGGACCGGATGTTCTTGGCGCTCGCGGGGTAGATGCACCCGGCCTCCGGGGCGCCCAGGGCGAGCCACTTCTCCTCTTCGTGGTCGATCGTGATCGGCCGGGACGTGAAGCGGCAGAACTGGACGCCGTAGATGGCGAAGTTATTGACCGGCGGAAGGCCGTCGCGGCCCGTCTTGATGGCGCCGAACATGGGGCGCTCGCCCTCGAAGTCGGCCTTGATCTTCGACGGCTCCACGGCCTTTGGCTGGTCGGTCCGGGCTGGCGTGTTGCTGTTCGGTTGCGGCATGGGTCAGTTGGCCCTCACGGTGGCATAGGGGGTGTGGACCCCGTAGCCCTTCCTCATACGGAACCGGATCGACTCCTCGCCGGTCTGCCGGCAGAGGTCCGAGTTCTCGAAGGTGGCGATGGTCTCGTTCAAGGGCTCGCGGAGCTGGCTGAAGAGCGCCCGCACCGGGGAGCCCGTGGCGAAGATGAACCACTGCGTGGCGGCCGTGATCCTCTGCGTCGGCCAGAGCGTCGGGACATCGTTCGAGTCGATGAGGACGTTCGACACGCCGGCCGAGGTGCCCTGGTTGATGACCTGGCGGAAGGCCTGGGCGAAGAACTGGAGCTGGGACGAATGGAACGTCACCACCGTCGGGGAATTCCACACGCTCTGATCGAAGAGCGGCTGCCCCTCGGTGTCCTGGAAGAGCATGAGCTGCGCGCGGGAGAGGTAGTACCCGGCCTGGATCGCGCTGGACGTGGTCGGCGCGCCGGTGGAAAGCAGGTTCCCGTTCGTCGCCCCGAACCGCGTGCCGGTGCCGTCCGTCGTCGAGTAGAGCGCCTGGCCATCCGGGGCGTTGGGGACGGACGGAAGGAGGTCGATATCCGTCCCGTTGTTGATGATCTGGAAGAACGCGCGCTCGTCGATGAGGACCGCGCTCTGCCCGAGGTCGCGCGCCTGGTCCAGTAGGCTCTTGGTCTGGTCGTCCAGGAGGTCCTCATGGCTCCACGGCAGCCCACGCGCCCAGCGATGGTTCAGGCACTGGTACCGGACCCCGGCGAAGGCCTTCTCGGTCATGGCCTCGCCGCGGGCCCAGCGCACCAGGTGAGGCGCCGCGCGCCAGAAGAAGTAATCTTCCGTCCGGCGCGTGGAGGGGATGTCGAGCTGCCCGACGAGGGACAGCCGGTCGCTGATCCCCTTGTACATGCGCTTGTAGGTCAGCAACGCTTCCGACCGCAGCGCTCCCGCGAAGGATGCTCCCGAGCTGACGACTTGGCCTGGCATGTCTTCCTTCTCCTACAGGGTCCGCTCCGTGCGGAAGTTGTCGGCCGCGAAGAGCTTCACATCGCCTCGCGTGGTCGAGATGAACCGGCTGACGTAGCCGATCGCGTTGTTGGACGTTCCGGGGGCGGTCTTCGTGAGGCTGGCCGGGTTTCCGTCGGCCGAGTAGACCAGCACTCCCACGTCGACGTCGCTCGCGAGCGTTATCAGGTTGTTCTGGAGGACGACGCCCGAGACGTCGATCTCCACCTCCACGGTTCCTGCCGAGTTCCCGACCACGGAGTCGGTCCCGCTGACGCCCTCGGTGTTGTGCACGCGCGCGATCCCGAGGAACTTCATCGTGGTCGCGGTCTCGACCACGGCCGGGTCCGTCCAGTTGTCGATGCGGCCAGTCAGGCCGGCGCCGCCGGTCCGGAGGATGCCGACCAGGGCACCATCCCAGATCGTTACGCCGTTCTTGACCGGGAGGGACAGGAGATCACGTCCCGGCTTCACGCTCAGCGCGACTCGTGCGGTGGGGTTCGCCATCTCTCGGTCTCCTCAGCTCGCCGTCTTCTTGGAGGCGCGCGCGGCGTTGGCGACGTCGGCCTCGATGTTCATGGTGATGTGCTCCTCCCGCGTGACTTTGAGCGGGACTTCTGGGCGAACTTGAGGACCTCGGGCGGGTCCGACGGCTCCGCGTCGCCGCTCTCGGGACGCGAGAGGAACTCCGAGAACTTGATCGGGTCCTTCGGGGCGACCTGCTTGAAGCTGTCGCAGAAGATCTGGAGGGTCTCCTTGGGCGCGGTGGACTTGTCGGCCAGGCGCCGCATGGTCATCTCGCTCTTCGGGTCCACCTCCCATCCCTCTTCCTTGAGGCTGGCGATGGCCTTGTCGACGAGCGAGATGCGATCCTTCTCCTTCTCCTGGCTTCGCAGCTTGGCCTCGAGCGCCGCGATCCGGCCCTCATAGGAGGCCTGCTCCTTCAGGTGATGGGGCGTCGCCTCCGCGGCCTTGGCTCCGGCGGGCTCCACCGGGGCCGTGCTGTGCTCTGGCTCGGTCGGCTCGACTTCGCCATCGCCCTCGGAGAACGATGAAGCTCTCGCCATCATCTTCTTCATGTACTGGCGGAAGGCGCTCACGAAGGCCTTGTCCATGTCCTCATCTCCCTCGTCGTCGGAGTCGTCCTTCTTGTCGTCCTTGAACTCCCCATCGGTGTCCTCCTTGATGGGGTCCTTCTTCTTGGCCTCATCGCCCTCGGAAAGGCTCTTGCCCTTCTTGCCGGCAACGATCGTCACGGGCGTGTCGCCCTGCTTCGCCATCTGAATCTCCTTCATGGTCTGAGCCCCCTTGAAGCTGAAGAGGATCAGCGGGAGGCCGGTTGGCGACTCTGCCATCGCCACCATGGGCGACGAGGAGGGCCAGGCTCGAGATCTCCGGCTTGTCCCAGCGCCCGATCTCGACGCTGCGGTAGGGCAGCTCCAGGTCCTCGAGCCGCTTCAGGTCCTCGTCCTTGACCCCGCAGATCTCGCCGAAGAGCGCGTCGACCGGCTTCCCGTTCTGCTGGAGCTTCCCGACCTTCGTCAGGCGCAGGAACCCGATCCTGTCCGGTGTGTGGCCATCGGAGTGGTGGCTCGCGTGGACCGGCGCCAGGTGCTTCTGGTCCTTCTCGAGGAGCCGGTGGCGGTCGATCGCCTGGAGCATCCAGTCGCGGCCGATGGGCTTCGCGTTGTCGCGGGCGCCGGCCTCGAGCTGGGCGAAGATCGGGAGGCCCACGCGGTCCTCGCTCGTGATCGTCCAGGTGCCGTCATCGTCCTGGAGCGCGACGTACTGGCCCCCGGGTAGGTTCTCGACGAAGAAGTGCGCGGCGGCTTCGGCGTGGCGGCCCAGCCTGCGCTTCACCTCGAGGACGCAGTCCTCGTACTTGGGGGAGTCGCGGCCTACGGCGGAGGTGCAGATGGCCCAGGGGCTGTTCTGCGCCTTGTCGTCGGCCATGGCGTGCTCGATGGCCGAGAAGTCCTTCTTCGACAGGCGCGCGGCAAGTTGCTTCACGCTTGTCGAGTCTGCGCCGTAGCGGCGTTTTTGTAAAAAATGCCGCTACCTACTTAAGCTGAGCCGGCGATGCGGTTGGGTCCCCTGGCGGCGATCACGGAGAGGCGCTTCTCCGCGGCCTGCCGGGGGTCCTCCTACCGCCCGGAGTAGCTAATGCAGATTGAAGTCCTCGACGCGCCATACCCCGGCAAAATCATCACCGATGACGACATCCTGGACTACGAGCCGGCCAAGCGGATCGTCTTCACGGACCGGATGCTCGCGAGGCATCTCGGGTTCTCGAAGCAGCTCATCCGCGCGTATTTCGAGGCGCGGCTGATCCATGTCGCGTCCTGGGGCGAGCGCGCGGCGGGCCACGGCATGTGCGCCGAGGAGATCGCCGGCCTGATCCTCATGGCCGAGCTGCACCAGCGGTTCCAGATCCCGTTCAAGGAGGCGGCCCTCTACGGCGTAGATCTGATCCTGCGGCTCCAGCAGTACCCGGAGGAGGCGCGGATTGCGCTCGTCGTCTGCGAGTCGAACCGGAAGTACTACATCAAGATCATGATCGGGCCGGACGACCTGATCGTGGTCGATCCCACGGTGGCGCAGTTCATCACGATCTTCGACGCGACGCTACTCGTGCGGCAGGTTGAGGCGGGTATCCACGAGGAGCCGCTGCGGTTCCCGCGAGCATCCTCTTGCGTGGTGAAGGCCTAGCCGTAGATCGCGCGGTCCGGCCGGTGCTTCCGCTCGAAGCCCTCGTCCGGGTAGGCCTCGGAGAAGCTCGCCGGCTTGTGGATGATGACCTCGCCAGAGGCCTTGAGTAGGTGCCGCTGCCGGAGCTCGAAGCGGTCCACCATTCGTAGGTGACAGCGACACGAATAACCCATCGGCGGCGAGTACGTCTCCCAGATTGGGTCGAACTGCGAGGCGACGAGCCCGTGGGCGGCCGCGTGGTTCGGCCGCGTGTCCCCGTCCATGATGGCACGGAACTCGAAGCCGCCGATGACCTTCGTGACGCTGGGGGCCTGCGCCATGCGGAAGCGCCCCGCGGTGAAGGCCGTGTTCAGGTTCGTGCGGTAGACGGTCTCCGCGTAGCCCCGCGTCCAGCCGCCCAGGTTGGCGATGATGTCCTCGGTCTTCGGCGCGCTCTGCCCGCGCTTCAGGGACCGCGTGATGGCGGCCTGGATCTTCTTCGTGAGCTCGAGTTCAGTGCTCTTGGCGAGCGCGAAGGCGTGCCGGTCCTGGTAGAGGGCCGCCACTTCGCGCCAGCGCCCCTCGGTGATCGAGGGGTCGATGATCTCCGGTGTCCTGGCGATCAAGTCCTCCACGGCCTCCACGAATGGCACGCGTGGCACCACGGGCGTCTGGGCGAAGATGATGCGGTCCCGGAGCTCCGGGGGGACGCGCTTCTCGGCGGCCTTGGCTTCGAGGACCATGCGCCGGCGCCCCATGAAATCCGCGAGGGTCATGGTCTGGCCCAAGAGCACCTGGAGGCCACGGAAAGCGGCCTGGCGGGCCTCCTGGTCGCCGGAGAGGATCGCGCGCGTCAGGCGCTCCAGGGCCTCCCGGAAGGTCACCGTGGACCGATAGGACAGATCCTCGATGTCGTCCTTCTTTGGGAGATGGAGCTGGGGAGAGGCTACTCGGCTCACGACTCCAGATCATCCAGAAGGTCCGCTTGGCGTACTTCAGGCTCTGGTGGTTTCCAGTCCGCGTAGTCTCGCCACTGCCGCCGTCGCTCGCCCCACTGCTCAGGTGAAAGCACTGCTTTTGCGCGGTTGCATGTCCCACAGCAGATGCGCGTGTTGATGCCCCAATCCGGTGGCTTCCCGGGATCGAGAATATCAACGGTCATCTCCGAAAGACCTTTGGGCATCTGCTTGAATGGATGCCGGCAGTCGGGACAGCCGTTGTCGTACGCGTGCTTCAGATCATGGGCGACGTGATCGATGATCCATCCGAAGCGCCGCCCGAACTCGCTCGGAGAGATCCCAAGAGTTGGGGATAGCTTCCGCGCGTGGCGCGCGATGGTGTCCTTGGCCTTCTGCCGGATCCTCCCGCTCTCGTCAGACTTCCTCGCGTCGCGCTTCCCCTGCTCGCAGCCGATGCAGATGTACGCTATACGCGTAGAGCGTACGGAGCGCCTCTGGATCGTCCGGAAGAAGCTCTCCGGCCACTGGCCGCGGCAGATCTTGCAGGTGCGAAGCGCTTCCACTGTCACTCCCTGAACCGGTACCGCCCGCGCTCGACCTGGGCGTTGTCCGGCTTGCCTTCAATCGGCGTCAGGCCCAGGCCCTCCCGGCAAACCGCGCAGCGCGAAGGGACGTAGTAGCCCAGCGGCACCGCGACGATGTAGGACCTCCGGCAAGTCTGGCACTCGATCAGGAAGTCCGCCGCCTTCAGCGGTCCGTTGGGGGCTCTGACCTCGCGGCCTCTTCGCAGTCCTGACATTTCGATCCTACGTCCGTGGGGTCAAGCTCGAAGCCGCAGACCTCGCAGTAGAGCGCCTCGCCGATCGTCTTCGTGAGGAGGTACTCGAGGAGACGATCGCTCATTGGCAAGGTGCTGGCACGAAGTCGACGTAGTACTCCTCGCCTGGCTCAAAGGCGTCGACTGCGAGCGTTGATATCTTGATGTTCCCTGACGGTGTAGCAGCGAAGAACCGCTTGTTCTCGTCGCTGCCTTCCGTGACGGCCTGGAACTCAGCATCGTACGTGAATGGGATGCCAGCCCCACGCCAGCTCGGCCGTTTCGTGACCCCGACGCAGCGGAATTTAGCCCTCGTCTGTCCCATCGGGACTTCCTTCTTTCGCTTGATCCGAATCGCCGCCGCCCGCCGCCTTGCCCGCCGGCTCCATCTCTCGCGCCATGGGGCCCATGAGGGCCGGCGAGGCCTCGATGACTTCGTCCTCGTCCGACGGCTGCGTGAACCCGATCTTCTCGTACACCTCGTCTTTGCGGAGCGAGATCCCGGCGCGGAGCGCGGTCTCGATGACCGTCGCGTTGACCTGCTTGTCTTCCTTCTTCTGCTGCGTGGTCAGGAAGCGCGGCATCCGGAGGCCCAGGAGGCCGAGCTCGGCCAGGTGCGGCTGGTTCAGGCGGATGAAGGCGCGGACCACTGTCTGCGTCAGCACCTCGTCTAGCTTGGAGCGATCGTATTGGATGATCTGCTCGGACGTGTCCTCCTCCACCTCCGCGCGGGCCATGGAGCCGACATCCGAGGCCGAGCCGAATGGAAGAACGGAGCCCATGGCGATCCCGAGGATGCCCTGGTCGCAGTAGTCCAGGAAGGCCTTGACCATCTGGTGGCCCTCGCCCCCGCCGGTCACGACGGTCAGATCGTCGTCCCGGTCGACAACGATCGCATGCTTCGAGCGCATTTTGTGGAGCTCGTCGGACATCTTCGACCGGCGTTCCTCGGAGTTCTTCCCCTTCTTGCCGGCGCGCTCCGTGTCGATCCGGCCGACGATGATGCCCTGCGCCCAGCGCTCGAGGCCCTGGAGACCCTCCTGGAGGATGATCTGCTTGGCCCACCACAAGAAGTAAAGGCTCTCGATGATCCCGCGGCCATAGCCGAGACGGCCCTCCTCGTCGTCGTAGACGAGCTCGATCAGGCTCTGGTAGTCGAGCGGTTGCAGCTCGATGTAGCGGTCGTATGTCGGGCTCCAGATCTCCTTGTACGTGATGAGGCGGAACTTCCCCGGGGCGATCTCGTCCTTGCGAGGGACGATCTGGATCCGGCGCTTGTCGATGTTGCAGATACCGGTCGGCACCCACCAGTTCCGCGTGTTGCCGTCCTCGGTCAGGTCCAGGAGCTTCCGGTCGCCTTCACTCCAGCCGTAGGCGCGCCCGCGGAAGACGCCCATGGCGAGCTGCTTCCTTGCCTCGCGGAAGTTGCGGATCTCCTCGAGCGCGATCTTGACCAGGTTGGCGAGGCGGATGTCCTGCTTGGTCTTCCCCGCCGGCTGGATCGTCCAGTGCGAGCCGGCGATGGCCGAGGTCCTCTGGTTGATCGCCTGGGAAACCTTCCCGTCGCGCCTGAGCTTCTCCCAGACATCGTAATCGCGTTGCTGCGCGAAGTCCGGGTCGATGATCCGGAAGTGAAGACGGTAGGCGGCCGAGAGGGCCCGCGCGTAGATGTCCGGCGCCGGCGCGACGCCTTGGAGGATGGGAAGGCCGGACATGACTCCTTGGGTTAGATCCCCATCTCCTCGATGTAGTGCTGCCCGTCAGCGGTGGTAGCCCCGGCGGCGGTCGTCACCTTGATCTCGAAGATGTCGCCGGCGACGAGCATGACCCAGATGTTGTCCTCCCTCTTGAGCGTGCCGCCGGTGCTGGTGCCGAGGACGTAGGTGTTCGAGCTCACTCGGGTGATGCGCGCGGACACGACGGCCGCTCCGGTGGCGACCGCCCAATACCCGCGGAGGATCGCGCTCTTGCCGCTGGGGACCGTGTAGGTGGTGACGACATTGAGGGCGGAGGCATCGATGCCCTTGTTCTCTCCGATGAGGTTCTTCC
>WNFK01173443.1_pt2 | contig 17054 bp, 18 predicted proteins | sample 5400281 | NCBI WGS metagenome assembly WNFK01 (sample SAMN13153350, study PRJNA577476) | soil metagenome | isolation source: 20 cm soil on Douglas fir-dominated hillslope | place: USA:California | collected 2013-09-17 | reverse complement strand
ATGCCGGATCCGTCGTTTGTCTTTGCGCAGAGCTTGAGCGGCCTGACCGCCGCGATGTTCCTGTTCCTGATCGCGTCGGGGCTGTCGCTGATCTTCGGGGTGCTGCGGGTCCTGAACTTCGCCCACGGCACCTTCTACATGCTCGGCGCCTACTGCGCGTTCCAGATCGTGCAGTGGATCGGGCTGGACGGCGGCCGTTTCTGGCTGGCCGCGCTCGGCGCCGCGCTCGCGGTCGCGGCCCTGGGCGGGATCGTGGAGCGCTTCCTCTTCCGGCACCTCTACGGCAAGGAGGAGCTCTACCAGCTCCTCTTCACCTACGCCCTGGTGCTGATCCTGAGCGACGTGGCCAAGCTCATCTGGGGCACCCAGCAGAAGTCGGTGAGCCGGCCGCCCGAGCTGAGCGGGGCCTTCCACGTCTTCGGCGCCACCGTGCCCCACTACAACCTCTTCATCCTGCTGCTGGGCCCGGCGATCGCGCTCGCCTTCTGGTTCGTGCTGCAGCGCACCCGGGCGGGTCGGTTCATCCGGGCCGCCGCGCTCGACCGCGAGACGCTGGGCGCCCTCGGGGTCAACGTCGACGGCCTCTACACCTGGGTCTTCGTGATCGCTTCGTTCCTGGGCGGGCTCGGCGGGGCGCTGATCGCGCCGATGCGGGCCACCACTCCTGGCATGGACACCGAGGTGATCGTGGAGGCCTTCGTGGTCGTGGTGATCGGCGGCCTCGGCTCCTTCTGGGGCACCTTCCTCGGGGCGCTGATCTACGGGCAGGTGCTCTCCTTCGGCATCCTCTTCTTCCCGCGCTTCTCGATCTTCTCGGTCTTCGCGCTCATGGCCGCGGTCCTGATCATCCGCCCCTGGGGCCTGCTCGGCCGGCCCCTGAAGTGACGAGCGGAGCCCACGTGACAACGCGAGTGATCAATGTGGTGGGGGGGCTTGGGGGAGGAGCGGCGCCGGTCCCCCCCAATACGAAATGATGCCGTCACGGTTGCAACGCCTCCCCTGGCCCCTCCTCGTGCTGCTCGCCGCGTTCTTCGTGCCCGCGCTGGGCTCGCGCTTCTACACGTTCCTGGTCAACGACATGGTCATCTGGGCCCTCTTCGCCACCAGCCTGAATCTCCTGGTGGGCTACACCGGGCTCGTCTCGTTCGGCCACGCCGCCTACTTCGGGATCGGGGCCTACGCCACCGGGCTCCTCATGAAGCAGGCGGGCGTCTCGTTCCTGATCGCGTTCCCGGCCGCCGGGGTGGTGGCCGGCCTCTGCGCCCTCGTCTTCGGGTTCTTCTGCGTGCGCCTCACCCGCATCTACTTCGCGATGCTGACCCTCGCGTTCGCCCAGATCGTCTGGGCCATCTGCTTCAAGTGGAACGAGGTGACCGGTGGCGAGCAGGGCATGCCCGAGATCCCCTACCCGGGCTTCGACTGGCTCGACCGGATCGTCTCGGCGATGCCCTTCCTGGGGAGCTATCGCACGTCGGACTATTACTACTTCACCTGCCTGGTCCTGGTCGCGCTCTGCCTGTGGCTCCTGCAGCGCATCGTGGCCTCGCCCAGCTGGCCGCCTTCGTCCTCGCGGGCACGTTCGCGGGGCTGGCCGGGGGGCTCTTCGGCATCTTCAACCGCGGGGTCTTCCCGGACTTCGCGTACTGGACCAAGTCGTCCGAGGTGCTGATCATGACCCTGCTCGGCGGCATGGGCACCTTCTACGGCCCGGCGGTGGGCGCGGTGGCCCTCATCTGGCTCAACCAGCAGATCGTCTCCTACACCCAGTACTGGCCCCTGATCCTGGGCAGCATCCTGGTCGTCCTGCTCTTCGTCTTCCCGGGCGGACTGGCCGGCGCGGTGATCGCGCTCTGGCACCGCCTCGCGCGGAGGCCCGCCGGTGCTTGAGGTGCGCGGACTCTCCAAGAACTTCGGCGGCTTCATGGCGGTGGGCGGGGTGTCGTTCACGGTGCCGCGCGGGTCGATCAGCGCGATCATCGGGCCCAACGGGGCGGGCAAGACCACGCTCTTCAACCTGATCACCGGACACCTCGAGCCGGACGAGGGGCGCGTGGTGTTCAAGGAGCGCGACGTCACCGGCATCGCTCCCCACGACCTCTGCCGCCTCGGGATGGGCCGATCGTTCCAGCGGACCAACATCTTCCCGCGGCTCACCGTGTACGAGAACATCCAGGCCGCCTACGTGTCCCACCGCGGCCGCGGCTTCAACATGTTCACCCCGGTGGAGCGGCTCTACCGGCCGGAGACCGAGAGCCTCCTCCAGGCGGTGGGCCTGCTGGAGAAGGCGAGCGAGACGTCGGGCTTCCTCTCCCACGGCAACCAGAAACAGCTCGAGCTCGGCATCACCCTCGCGCTCGAGCCCGAGATCCTCCTACTCGACGAGCCCACCGCCGGGATGTCCGCCACCGAGACCCGCGAGTCGATCCGGCTCATCGAGCGCATCGCGGCCGACCGGGGCCTCACCCTGCTCTTCACCGAGCACGACATGGAGGTCGTCTTCTCCATCGCCCACCGCATCACGGTGCTGCACCAGGGCCGGGTGATCGCGGACGGAACGCCCGCGGACGTGCGGGGCGATCCGGAGGTGAGGCGCGTCTACCTGGGAGAGAGCCGATGAGCGCGGAGACCACAGTTCCCATCCTGACGGTGGAGGATGTCTACACCGCCTACGGGCTCTCGCAGGTCCTCTTCGGGGTGTCGCTCGAGGTGCGCCGGGGCGAGTGCGTGTGCCTGCTCGGGCGCAACGGGGTCGGCAAGACCACGACCATGCGCAGCATCATCGGGCTCACCCCCCCGACCCGCGGACGTGTGATGTGGAAGGGGCGTGACGTCGCCGGCCGCCCCGCCTACGAGATCGCGCGGGCCGGCATCGGGTTCATCCCCGAAGACCGGCGCATCTTCGCGGATCTGACGGTGTGGGAGAACCTCGACGTGGCCACGCGCCGAACCCGCGACGTGGGCTTCACGGTGGAGCGGGTCTTCGATCTCTTCCCGAAGCTGCGGGAGCTGATGGGGCGGCAGGGCGGGTTCCTCTCCGGCGGCGAGCAGCAGATGCTCACCATCGCCCGCACCCTCATGGGCAACCCGGAGCTGCTGCTGCTGGACGAGCCCTCGGAGGGCCTCGCCCCGCTCGTGGTCCAGCACATGAAGGAGCAGATCGCCCGGCTCAAGCAGGACGGCCTGACCATCCTGCTCGCCGAGCAGAACGTCGACTTCTCGCTCGACCTGGCCGACCGCGTGTACGTGCTGGAGAAGGGCCACATCCGCTTCCACGGCACCGCCCGCGAGTTCCGCGCGAACGACGCGATCCGCCACCAGTACCTGGCGCTCTAGGCCCCGGAAGAGTCGGCGGCGCCCGGAGGCGCCGCCGCTCCCGAGAGATTCGCTCTAGCGGCGGGCCTCGGTCTCGGAGTTCCGGAGGAAGCGATCGTACTCCTCCTGCGCCTTCTCCTTGCTATAGCCGTAGCGCTGCTGGAGCAGTCCGACCAGCTGCTCCGCCTTGCCCTCGGCGCGATCGAGCTCGTCGTCGGTGATCTTGCCCCACTGCTCCTTGACGCGCCCCTTCATCTCCTTCCACTTGCCGGCGAGGATGTCCTGGTTCATCGCGACTCCTTTGGGGTTCGGGTTTCGTGCTCGCGTGCTTCGTGGGCAGACAACGCAAGGCGCGTGCCGCGGCGGCGGCGCCGCGATCCGGCTTCGCTTCCGCCGATTCGCGCCCGGCGGGGCGCCGCGCTTCCCGACCGGTCGCTCTTACCGGGTAGGCCGGGCCCCGCGCGGGGGGTCAGAGCGCGGCGTCTTGCCGGCGCAGCTCGCCCTGCACGTCGCCCACCGGCACGTCGCGCACCGCCTTGCCGGCGCGCGCGGCCAGCGCCGCGCAGACCCCGGCCGCCTGGCCGGTGGCCATCGCGATCGGCATCACGCGATACGAGGAGTGCGCCTCGTGGGTGCCGGAGATGCAGCGGCCCGCCACCGTGAGCCGGTCCAGCCGCTGCGGCACCAGACAGCGGAGGGGGATGTCGTAGGACTCGCCGGGCGGCAGGCGCATGAGCAGCGTGCCCTTGCCCTGGGGATTGTGGATGTCGAGGGGATACGTCCCGCGCGCGATCACGTCGTCCCACTTGCGCGCGCCGAGGATGTCGTCGGCGGTGAGCCGGTATTCACCGGTGATGCGCCGCGTCTCACGCACGCCGATGGTGACCCCGCTCTGGACCACGTAGGAGCGATCGAAGCCCGGCACGTACTTCCGGAGAAAGGCCCCGAGCTGCCGCATCTGGCGCCGGGCCTGCCACTCCGCTCGCGTGAGGTCCCAGACGCTCGTCCCGAGCGCGCCGGTGACCCGGGTGCTGTTGACGGACAGCTCGTGCTCGTGGGGGGTGCCGAAGAAGAGGATGTCCTCGCGGGCCAGGGCCAGCTCCCCGGCGAGGGTCGCCTCGCGGACCAGGTCCCAGAGACCGTGCACGCCCCGCCACTGGTCCGGGTGGGCCTGGCGATAGGCCGCGAAGGCGGTCCGCTCGAACTCCACCATGCGGAACATGAGGGTCATCGGCTGCACCAGGCCGTCACCCTCCCGCCCGACCTCGAAGGGCGCGCCGGCGAGAGCGGCCACGTCACCGTCGCCGGTCGCGTCCACCACCGCGCGGGCCATGATGACGATCGGACCCGACTTCGTCTCGAACACCACCCCGTCGGGGCGCGGCGCGCCGATCACCCCGGTCGCGAAGGCGTGCAGGAGCACGTGCACGCCGGCCTCGTCCAGCAGGTCGAGCGCGACCAGCTTGAGCACCTCCGGGTCGAACGGGACGACGAACCCGGTCTGCTGCGATGGGTGCAGCGCGCCACCCTCCGCCTCGAGCCGCTCGAGCAGCCGGCGCAGCACCCCCTGGACCACCGGATCGCCCGGGCCGTGATCGTGCGGCATCAGGTCGGCGGTGGCCCCGGCGGGGGCCGCCCCGCGCTGGGTGTGGAACGACATGAGCGGCATCACCAGCGCGGCGGTGGCGTTGCCGCCGAGGAACGCGTGGCGCTCCACCAGGATGACGTCGGCGCCCGCGTCGGCGGCCCCGATGGCCGCCCCGAGCCCGGCCGGGCCGCCGCCCACCACCAGCACGTCGCACTCGGCCGCCACCGTGGCGGTGCGCGGGGCGAGGGTGATGGTGGTGGGCTCGCGCGGACGCAGCAGCGGCGGCATCGCCTCAGCCTCCCGCTGCGCGTCCGGCCTCCACCTCCCGACGCGTCCGGTGGTCCTGCAGGATCTGGAGCGCGATCTCGTTGGTGCGCCGGGCGCGCGCCTGGATCTCGGGCACCGTCTTCTCGAGCCGGGCCTGCAGGTTGCGCCGCAGGTCCCACCAGCGATCGATGTAGGCGATGAGCTGCCCGGCGTTGACCTGCTTGAGCGGCGGCATGGCGATCTCGAGATCCTCGAGGAAGCCCGCCACCTTGCTCGAGTACGGTAGGGCCACGAACGGCACCCGACTGAGCGCGGCGAAGATCAGGAAGTGCAGGCGCATGCCGACCGCGAAGTCGAAGTGGCTCATGAGGGAGAGGAGCTGGCCGGAGGTGTACTCGCCCTTCAGCACGGTGGCCCGATGGGCGTGCGCCATCCGCGAGACGACCGCGTGGCAGTGCTGGGTGTCCTTCTGGCGCGGCTCCATCGGCACGAAGACCAGGTCCGCCTCGAGCCGGTCCACCATGTAGTCGGCCGCGTTGGCCAGCAGCGCGTGGTAGTGCGTCTCGTCGATGTCGGGGGCGGCGGAGCCGGGCTCGCGGACCGAGAGCCCGATCAGGCGCCGGTTCTCGTTGAGGCCTTCCCGCTGGAGCGCCTCCGCGGGCAACGGGTCGGGCTCGAGGAGGAACGCGGGATCCGCGGTGACCTCGATCTCGCGCACCCCGACCTCCTCCAGGAGCTGGCGGGCCCGGCGCTCGCGCACGGTCACCGCGTCGACCCGGCTCAGGGTGTCGCGCACCAGGGTGCGGGCGGCCTCGTTGTGGAGCGGCCCCGCGCTCACCGCGTAGACCAGCACCGGGACGTGCTGCTCCTGGGCGAGCGCGACTTCCCGGAGGTACACCGGCGCGGCGTCGTCGTAGAGGATGCCGCCCCCGCCCAGGATGAACAGGTCGAGCTCGGCGATCTCCGGCAGCACCTCGTCGCGCGACAGGTCGCGCACCGCCACCGTCCGCTCCACCTTGTGGCGCGCCGCGGTGTCCTTGGCGTCGCGGGAGAAGACCGTGATCTCGCAGGGCACCGCCGCCCGGAGCTGCGCGACGATGGACTGTAGAATTGCCTCGTCGCCCAGGTTGAGTCCACCGTACGAGCCGGAGATCCCGATCTTGTAGACGCGATCCGACGCCGGCGTGGTCCCTGGCTTGGTCATGGGCCAAGAGGTTTCAACTCTCGTGCCACCGGGAGCGGCTCGCGGCATGCGGATCAAACCGCTCGCGGCGTCCAGATGCTCCGGCAGGTCCTACGCGCGCGGGTCAGAACTTCCCGGTCGCGGGCGGAAGGATCTTCCCGGCGCCCGGCTCGGCTCGCGACAATCCGCCGGGCCGCGCACGGGCACGCGCCTTGCTTGGCGCTCTCGTCATGAAGTGGACCGGCTGGAGATCCCGCATGACCACGCGCCGCTGGCTCCTCGCGGCGGGCGCGCTCCTGGTGCTGCTGCTGGTGGCCTCGGTGGTCGCGCTGTTCTTCATCGACGAGCCGCTGCGCCGCTACACCGAGGTCAAGATGAACGCGAGCCTCGAGGGCTACACGGTCCGCATCCGGACGCTGCATTTCAGCCCGATCAATTTCTCCGTGGACCTCCGCGACACCGTGATCGTCCAGGACCAGCAGCCCGATCCCCCGGTGGCCAGCATCGAGCGCCTCTACGCGAGCGTTCACTGGCGCGCCCTCCTCTCGGCCCACGTGGTCGGCGACATCCTCATCGATCACCCGGTCGTGGTCCTGAATCTCCGCCAGGCGCGGGCCGAGATCAACGATCCGACCCCGGTGAAGGACAAGGGATGGCAGCACGCCCTCCAGGCCATCTACCCGCTCAAGATCAACGAGCTGCGCATCCGCCGGGGGGACGTCACCTACCAGGACGACGGGCCGTTCAAGCCGCTCCAGGTCCACGACCTGGAGGTCGCCGCCTCCAACATCCGCAACGTCCACTCCGAGCGGGGCGTCTACCCCTCGCCGATGACCCTGCGGGCGCGGGTCTTCGACGCGGGGGCGGTGACCGCGAACGGGTGGGCCGACTTCCTGGCCGAGCCCTACGCCGCGTTCATGGCCGACATCACGCTCGACACCATCGCGCTCGACTACTTCAAGCCGATCACCAATCGCTACAACCTGGCGGTGGACCACGGAACCCTGTCCGCCAGCGGGGAGGTCGAGATCGCGCCGCAGTTCAAGTCGGTGAAGCTCTGGTCGGCCACCGTGGACGGGATCCGCGTGGACTACATCCACACCCCCGCGATGGCCGGCGTGGCCAGGGAGGCGACCCGCGAGACCATCAAGGCGGCCGACCGGGCCCAGGACCCGGGCCTGCAGTTCCGGGTCGACCGTCTCGACATCGTCAAGAGCAACGTCGGCTTCGTCAACAAGACCACCACGCCGCCGTACCGGGTCTCCATCACCGACGCGACCGCGACCCTCACGAGCCTGAGCAGCCTCCCGAGCGGGGAGACCGCGGTGGCCACGCTGCGCGGCAAGTTCATGGGCTCGGGACCGGCCAGCGCGGACTTCAAGCTCCGGCCCACGCGACCCGGCCCCGACTTCGACCTCGCGGTGCAGATCGACGAGACCGCTCTGACCACCATGAACGACCTGCTGCGCGCCCACGGCAAGTTCGACGTGGTGGCCGGAAACTTCTCGCTGTACACCGAGCTACGAGCGCGGGATCGGCAGATCGCGGGCTACGTGAAGCCGCTCTTCCAGGACATGGAGGTCTACGACGCGAAGCAGGACCGGAACAAGAACCTGGCCCGCAAGGCGTACGAGGCGATCGTGGGCGGCGTCTCGAAGGTGCTGCAGAACCGGCCCCGCGACGAGGTGGCCACGCGGGTCGAGATCTCCGGCCGTCTCGACAACCCGAACACGAGCCTCGTCGCCACGATCGTGGGCCTGGTGGAGAACGCGTTCTTCAAGGCCATCCTGCCCGGCTTCGACGCCCAGCTCCGCCGCGCGCATCGCTGACGCGCGTTTTCTGATATTCTCGGGGCCATGGCCACCTTCACGGTCACCTGCCCCTGCTGCGACGGCCGCCTCACCATCGACCCGGCGCTCGAGGCGGTCATCGCCCACGAGGCGCCGCCGCGCGCGAAGTCCGGCCTCGGGCTGGACGACGCGCTCCACTCGCTCAAGGGGGCGGCGGCGCGGCGGGCGGAGCGGTTCAAGGAAGAGCTGAAGGCCCAGGAGAAGAAGCCGCAGGTGCTGGACAAGATGTTCCAGGAGGGGATGAAGAAGGCCAAGGACATGCCGGGCCGGCCCCTCAACCCGCTGGACCTCGACTAGGGGCCGTGGCGGGAGCGGATCTCACCACCGCGCTCCTCAGGCGGGTCAGCCGGTCCTTTTACCTCTCGCTCGCGGTCCTGCCCGCCGCGGTGCGTCCCACCATCGGCCTCGCGTATCTCCTGGCGCGGGCCTCCGACACCATCGCGGACACCCGGCTGATCGATCGCGGCTCGCGGATCGCCCACCTCGAGACGGTGCGCACGGCGCTCCGCGACGGCGACGCGGGGCATCTCGCCGCGGTGGCCCACGCGCTGTCCGCCACGCAGGCGCTCGACGCCGAGCGCGCCCTGCTCGAGCGCCTGCCCGAGTGCCTCGCCGCGTTCGGGACCCTGCCCGCGGCGGATCAGGCCCGCGTCCGGGCGGTGCTCGAGACGATCATCGAGGGGCAGGTCCAGGACCTGCGCATCTTCCCCGGCGAGAACGAGGGCAAGCTCGCCGCCCTCGAGACGCGCGAGGATCTCGACCGCTACACCTACCTGGTGGCCGGCTGCGTCGGCGAGTTCTGGACCGAGGTGCACGTGGCCCACCGCCCGCGCCTGCGCCACTGGGACCTCCCGCGCATGCGCGCGCTCGGCGTGCGCCTGGGCAAGGGGCTCCAGCTCACCAATGTCCTGCGCGACCTGCCGCGCGACCTGCGCCAGGGGCGCTGCTACCTGCCCCGGCAGGATCTGGCCCGGCTCGGACTCGAGCCCCGCGACCTGCTCGACCCCGCCCGCGCGCCCGCGGTGCGCCCGCTGCTGATGGAGTGGCTGCTCACCGCGCTCGATCACTACGAGGCCGGCTGGCAGTACACCTTCGCGATCCCCCGGCGGGAGGCGCGCATGCGCCTGGCCTGCGCCTGGCCGCTCCTGATCGGCCTGCGCACGCTCGACCTGCTCGCTGCCTCGCCCAACTGGCTCGATCCCACGGTCACCCTCAAGGTCCCGCGGGTCCGCGTGTACGGGCTCATGGCCCACTCGCTCGGCACCGTGTGGTCCACGCGGGCCCTCGGCCGCCAGGCGCGCCGCCTGCGCGCGCGTATCGGCCCATGACCGGTCCCCTCGCGGTCATCCAGGCGGACGTCTTCACCTCGCGGCCGTTCGCGGGCAACCCCGCCGTCGCGGTGCTGGACGCCGACGGGCTCGACGAGGCCGCGATGCAGCGCATCGCCACGGAGCTGCGCGCCCCCGGGACCGCGTTCGTCTCCGCCTCCACCCGGCCGGACGCGGAGTGGCGCCTGCGGATGTTCACGCCGCGGCGCGAGGTCGGCTACTCTGGCCACACCGCCCTCGGGGGCACCCACGCGCTGATCGAGGCGCGCCGCCTGCCCGGGGCCCAGGTCATCTTCGACACCTCGGCCGGTCTCCTGCGGGTAGACGTCGAGCGGGACAGCGAGGGCACCCTCATGTGGCTCGAGCCGCCGCTGCCCGCGTATCGAGCGCCCGGCCACGACGTGCTGGAGGTGCTCGACACGCTCGGCCTGGCGCGGGCGGGGGTCGGGGGCTGGGCGCGGCCGGCCGTGACACCGGACGACGACCTGCTGCTGCCGGTGGCCGACCTCGCGACGCTGCGGGCTCTCGAGCCGGACATGACGCGGCTCGGCGCCCTGCGCACCACCCAGCGCGCCCGCGGCGTGCTCTGCGTCTCGCGCGAGACGGTGGAGCCCGGCTCGAAGAGCCACAGCCGCTTCTTCGCGCCCCACTTCGGGCTACCCGAGGACATCGTGACCGGATCGGCGCACTCGACGGTGGCGGTGTGGCTGTTTGGCGCGGGCCTCCTGACCCCGGAGGGCGGCCGCGTGACCTTCACCGCCGAGCAGGGGGACGGGCTCGGCCGGCCGGGCCGGCTGCAGATCGAGCTGACCGTGAGCGACGGACGCCCGAGCCGGGTGCGGGTGGGCGGGCGCGCGGTGACCGTGCTGACCGCGAGCCTGCGCGCGGACGCCTGACGCGGGCCGGGGCGACCGGCTCAGTCGCGGACGGGCAGCGCGAAGAGCTCGGGCGGGTTGATGCGCGCGGGGCCGAGCTGGGCCGCGAAGTGCAGGTGGGGGCCGGTGGAGCGGCCGGTGGTGCCGACGGTGCCCACGGTCTGGCCCCGCTCTACGACCTGGCCCTCCGTGACCGACACGCCGTCCAGGTGGAAGTAGAGGGTGTAGAGCCCGAGGCCGTGGTCCAGCGCCACGAGCCGGCCCGCGAAGAAGAACTCCCCGAGCAGCGCCACCCGCCCGCGGTTCGACGCCACCACCGGCGTGCCCCGGTCGGCCGAGTAGTCGATGCCCGAGTGGGGCATGCGCGGCTGCCCGTTGATGATGCGCCGGGACCCGAAGCCCTCGCCGGGCTTGCGGCTGGCCACCGGCCGCGTGAAGGATCCGCGCCAGAGCCGCTCCGGGGTGACGGTGTCGTAGAGCGCGCGCATGCGGACGGCCTCGTTGGCCGCGCGCCGCTCGGCCTCCGGGTCGAGGTCGACCATCTTGCCGGGCAGGGTCAGCCGCTGCACCGGGAATCCCGCCGCCTTGACGGTGAGCGCGCCCGCCGCCTTGCGCGGCGTGCCGGCCGAGTCCACCAGGCCGATCCGCCACGGCAGCTTGCCGGGCTTGGTCTCGAGATCCACGCCGGCCAGGGCGGCGTACTCCGCGCCATAGGGGAAGAAGGCCAGGTGGTGCCCGCCCAGGCTCCCTTCGACGTCGCGCGCACCCCGGGTCCCGGCCACGAAGACCACCACCGTGTCGCCCTGCCGGACGGTCGCGGGGACGAGGCGTACCTGGACCGAGGGGGGCGCGGGAGCCGGAGCGGCGGGCGCCGCGGCCGCAGGCAAGTGCGTCAGCAGGACGCTGGCGAGGGTGACGAGCAGGGCGGACCGACGATCCATCGGGAAGATCTTACGCTTCCCCGCCCTCGAAACACGCACTCCGCTCCCCTCGCGGGAGCGGGCTCAGGAATTGTCGGGACGCTGCTGCTGGCGGAGGAACTGCTCGATCTCGGCCACCAGATCGGCGGAGGGGGGCAGCTCGTCCTTGCCCTCCATGGCCTCGGCGACCTCCGGGACCTCGGCCGCGGCCTCGGGCTCCTCGACGGCCTCGACCGGCTCGCCCTCCTCGTCGGGGTTCTTGCGCTCGAGCTTGCGCACGTACTCGGAGATCTTCGCGTTCTGCGCCACGATCGAGCTCAGGTTCTGATCGAACTGCTCAGCCGCTTCGCGCAGATCGGTCAGATCCGCCTCGGCGTTCAGCAGGCTCAGCACCCGCCGGACGAGGGCCAGCGCGGCGCGCGGGTTCTCGATGCCGGAGACGTAGTGCGGCACGTTCGCCCACAGGCTGGCGGTCGGCACGCTCGCCTCGCGGCACAGGATGTTGAGGACCCCCACGATTCCGGTCGGTCCTTCGTAGCGCGAAGGCCGGAGCCCCAGGCGCGCGGACAACTCCTGATCGTAGGAGCTGCCGGACAGCTTGACCGGCCGGGTGTGGGCGACCTCGGCCAGCAGCGCGCCCAGCGTGAGCACCAGTGAAGCGCCGGAGCGCCGGGCCAGCTCGAGAACCGCGCCGCAGTACGTGCGCCACTTGAGATGCGGCTCGATGGCCACCCCGACCACGATGTCGCGCTCGAGCTCGGTCGGCTGGGCCACCGAGAACTCGGTCGCGGGCCAGACCACCTCGCGCTCGGTCCGAGAGCCGGGCTTGAAGCGCACGTAGGGCCGGGACAGGCCGAAGTGGTAAAAATCTTCCGGGTCGATGGTGGCCAGCGGCCGGGACGACCAGACCTGGCTCAGGTAGCGCGCGGCGGTGGTGGCCGATTCGGCCGCGTCGTTCCAGCCCGAGAACGCCAGGATGATGACGGGCCGGCGCAGCTGCCCCGGCTCCTCGTGCAGCGTCAGGTACTGGCTCATCGGTGGCGCTGCCTCCTGCTGGGAGCATGCCTGAGGGCCCCCGTCCAGGCAAATGAAAGTTGACCTCCCCCGAAGCCCTCCGTATGATTACGGTTCGGGCAGCGGAAGCGGGAAACTGAAGTGCCCTCAAGGAGGCAAGTCCCCATGCGCGCATGGCTATCGTTGGCTTCGTTCCTCGGAGGCATCGTGCTGCTGACCTCGGCGTGCGCCACGTCGGAGGAGTGGTCGGAGTGGCGGGGCCACACGACCCACTTCGCCTCGGGCACGCACGGAATGTTCTCGCTGCGCAACAACAAGGACGGCTCGAATCCGCGGGTGGCGCGCACTGACGTGGACGCGGCGCGCTCGGAGAACTGGTGGGGCAAGGCCATCACGGTGAGCCCGGAGCAGATCTTCCAGAACTAGTTCGTTCATGTCCCGATACGACCGCATCGTGCGGGGCGGCCTCGCGGCCGCCCTGCTGCTCTACGGGATCACCCCGACGGCACCGGCCTACGCGGCCCCCGCGGATGCGCTGATGCCGATCGAGAAGTACACGACGGCCAAAGCCAGGGGCTTGGCCAATGCCCACCGTCTCCGGCTGATCGAGTTCTCCGAACAGATCTACAACTGCATGCCGTGGCTCGCCGTCTACCCGGGACGCCTCGGCTTCCCGAAGTACAAGGACAGCGCGGACGACGAGCGCTATCTGTCGATGTGGATCTGGGTCGATCAGCGCGAGGATGCGAGCTTCGCGGCCCTGCCGCAGGAGCGGCGCGTCTCCGCGATGTTCTCTCGCTACGGGGTCGACATGCTGCGACGCATGGCCGCGCTCTCGGACGTCATCGACGACGGCGACGTGGCCGGGCTCTCGGTGGTGCTGTCGTGGCTCAAGCCGGGCACGACCCGCCCCGGCAAACAGGCGGTGAACGAGACCTTCGCGCTGTTCGTCGACAAGGCCACCGCGGCCGACTTCCTGGCCAAGCGGGTGGGGTCCGAGGAGTTCGTGAACCGGGCCAAGTTCAATCTGTTCGACGGCGAGAGCCTGGTCGGGCGCGTGCCGCTCGAGGTCTGGGAGGACTCGTTCAACACGACCTACAAGGTCACCAACTACGACCCCCCCAAGGGGACCCAGTGCCAGTAGCTCGTCCGGCCTGACCCAGGTCCGGCCGCTGTCCCCCGCCGAACCCTCGCGACCCGCCGATCCTCCCTCGCGGGCCTCGCGGGCCGGTGGTTTGACACCCCCCGGGGGTTCCGCTAGCATCGAATCCGAGCCCCCGCGATGAAATTGCCCAATCGGCAAAAGACCCAGTTTTCCCTCGTCTATCTCTTCATCGCGCTGATGGTGGTGTTCGCCGTCCAGAGCTGGCTCCGGGCCCCCCGGACGGTCGACATCCCCATGAGCCAGTTCCTGACCCTGGTGCACGAGGGCAAGGTCCTGCGGGTCTCCCTGGGCGAGCGCGAGATCCAGGGCATCCTCAAGCCCGGCGCTCTGCCCGCACCCCCGGCCGGGCCCGGCGATCGGCTGCGCCAGCTCCTGGGCGCCGAGCAGGGGCCGACCGTCTTCACCACCGCGCGCATCCCGGCCACCGACGACTACGACGTCGTCCGGGAGCTGCAGGCCGCGAAGGTGGAGTTCTCGGGCCGCATCGAGTCCACGTTCTGGCGCGACGTGATCTCCTGGCTCGTGCCGCTGGTCCTGATGGCCGGCCTCTGGCTCTTCCTGATGCGGCGGATGGGGGGCGGGCCCACGCAGGCGCTCTCCTTCGGCCGCTCCAAGGCCAAGATCTACGACCGCAAGGAGCTGAAGACCACCTTCGCGGACGTGGCCGGAGTGGACGAGGCCAAGGCCGAGCTGATGGAAGTGGTCGACTTCCTGAAGAATCCCAAGAAATACCAGCGCCTCGGTGGCCGCATCCCGAAGGGCGTGCTCCTGGTGGGCCCGCCGGGCACCGGCAAGACCCTGCTGGCCCGGGCGGTGGCGGGCGAGGCCGACGTGCCGTTCTTCTTCCTCTCCGGCTCGGAGTTCGTGGAGATGTTCGTGGGCGTGGGCGCCTCGCGGGTGCGCGATCTCTTCGAGCAGGCCAAGGAGAAGGCGCCCTGCATCGTGTTCATCGACGAGCTGGACGCGATCGGCAAGACGCGGGCCGGCAACACCGGCTTCCTGTCCGGACACGACGAGCGGGAGCAGACCCTCAACCAGCTCCTCGCCGAGATGGACGGCTTCGACTCGTCCAAGGGCGTGATCATCATGGCGGCCACCAACCGGCCGGAGGTGCTGGACGCGGCGCTGCTGCGCGCCGGCCGGTTCGACCGCCAGGTGGTGGTGGACAAGCCCGACGTGCGGGGACGCGAGGCGATCCTGATCGTGCACGCCCGCAACGTGAAGCTCGCCCCGAGCGTGGACCTGCACGTGCTGGCCGCGCGCACCCCTGGGATGGCGGGCGCGGACCTCGCCAACATCATCAACGAGGCCGCGCTCCTGGCCGCGCGCAAGGGCAAGGACGCGGTCGACATGGCCGACCTCGAGGAGGCGGTGGATCGCGTGGTGGGCGGCCTCGAGCGCAAGAGCCGCGTGCTCTCCGAGAAAGAGCGCGACATCGTCGCGCATCACGAGATCGGCCACGCGCTGGTCGCCTCCTCGCTGCCCAACGCGGACCCGGTGCACAAGGTGACCATCATCCCGCGCGGGGTCGCCGCCCTGGGCGCCACCTACCAGCTGCCGCTGGAGGACCGCTACCTCCTCACCCGCAGCGAGCTCGAGGACCGGATCGCGGTCCTGCTCGGCGGCCGGGTGGCCGAGGAGATCATCTACGGCGAGGTCTCCACCGGGGCCCACAACGACCTCGAGCGGGGCACCGAGCTGGCCCGGCTCATGGTGATGCAGTACGGCATGTCCGAGGCGCTCGGGCCCATGACCTTCGGCGGAGGGCAGCAGTCGATGTTCCTCCGCGGCTCGGGCCTGCCGCAGGAGCGTGAATACAGCGAGGAGAGCGCCCGTCGCATCGACTCCGAGACGCGCGCCATCATCGATCGCATCTACGACCGCGTTCGCGATCTCCTCACCGCCCGCAAGCGGGTGCTGGTGGAGGCCGCCACCGAGCTGAAACAGAAAGAGACGCTGGAGGGCGACCGGCTCCGGGAGCTGCTGGCCGGCGAGCCCGTGGGGGCACAGGGATGATCTCTCTCAAGCGCAGCACGTTGGGGTTCGTGGTCCTCGTGACGCTCGTGGTCGGCGCGGGGCTCGGCACCTGGGGGGCCGGCGCGGTGGACCAGATCAAGCCGTCCGTGCCCGGCACCGGCACGCTCGGTCCCCTGCCCTCGGGCACCCAGCCCCGCGTCGTGCCGGCGGCCCTGCCCATCCCGTCGGGCAGCTTCGCCCAGGTGGCGGAGAGCGTGGGGCCGGCGGTGGTCAACATCAACACCGTGACCCGGGTGAGCGGACGCACCCCGGTGGAAGAGTTCTTCGGCGACGAGATGCTCAAGCGGTTCTTCGGCGAGACCCCCGAGCGGCAGCAGGTCCAGCGGAGCCTCGGCTCGGGCGTGATCGTCGACCCCTCCGGCATCGTGCTCACCAACGCCCACGTGGTGGAGCGCGCCACCGAGATCGAGGTCGCCACCGCCGACGGCAAGAAGCACAAGGCCAAGGTGATGGGCGCGGACCGCAAGACCGACTTGGCCGTGCTCAAGCTCCAGGGCGGCGGGCCCTACCCGGCGGCGAATCTGGGCGACTCCGACCGGGTCAAGGTCGGCGACTGGGTCCTCGCCATCGGCTCGCCGTTCGGCCTCCAGCAGACGGTGACCGCGGGCATCATCAGCGCCAAGGGCCGCTCGATCGGCCAGGGCCCCTTCGACGACTTCCTCCAGACCGACGCGGCGATCAATCCGGGGAACTCGGGCGGCCCGCTCGTGAACATGTCGGGCGAGGTGGTCGGCATCAACAGCGCCATCCTCTCGCGCACCGGCGGCAACGTGGGCATCGGCTTCTCGATCCCGGTGAACATGGCCAAGCGGATCTACACCGAGCTGGCCGCCAAGGGCAAGGTCACCCGCGGCTGGCTCGGAGTGTCGATCCAGCCGCTCAATGCCGAGCTCGCCAAGGGCTTCGGGCTCAAGGAGCCCAACGGGGTGCTGATCTCCGACGTGGTCCAGGACAGCCCGGCCGCCCAGGCGGGCGTCGCCTCCGGCGACATCATCATCGAGTTCGATCGGAAGAAGGTCGACTCGCCCCAGGAGCTGCAGAAGGTGGTGGCCGCGACCGCGCCCGGACGCGCGGTGCCGCTCAAGGTCTGGCGCGACAAGGGCGAGAAGATGCTCGAGATCAGGATCGGCGAGACGCCGGACGAGAGCGTGACCCTCAAGCCCGCCGGCAAGGGCAAGGGCCTCCTCGGGATGGACGTGCGGCCGCTCACGCCCGAGCTCGCGCGCCAGCTCAACCTGCGCACCGCGGAAGGCGTCATCGTCTTCTCGGTGGACGAGGACAGCGCCGCCTCCGAGGCCGGCCTGCAGCGAGGCGACGTGATCCGCGAGGTGAACCGGCAGCGGGTGCGCAGCGTGCAGGACTTCGAGAAGGCGACCAAGGACGTCAAGGACGGCGACCGGGTTACCGTGCTACTCCAGCGGGGGCCGCAGTCGCTCTACGTCGCGTTTACTGTCGCGCGCGGGTAGCGGGCCTCCCACCTGTCACCGGGAGGGAGCGGGCGGGGGCGGGGCGGCG
>WNFK01108592.1_pt1 | contig 17067 bp, 18 predicted proteins | sample 5400281 | NCBI WGS metagenome assembly WNFK01 (sample SAMN13153350, study PRJNA577476) | soil metagenome | isolation source: 20 cm soil on Douglas fir-dominated hillslope | place: USA:California | collected 2013-09-17 | reverse complement strand
AGCCAGGCCTCGAAATACGCGATGTTCGCCTGCTGCGCGCGCCGGAACGCGGGACTCCCGACTTGATCGGCCTGCTGCATCATCAGCGGCGTCCGAGCCTTGAGCGCCGCGTCGGCCGCATAGAAGTCCTTGGTATGAATCGCAATCAGCGCGACGTTGCTCAGCGCGTTGATCTTGGTGCCGCGCGGCTCCGGAATCCCCATCCCATCGACGTCGGTGACGAGCTTGTTGAGCTCGGTAATCGCGCCTCCGGCATCACCGGCGTACGCACTGACATAGGCGCGGAACGGCGCAAAAGAGCCCTTCTCGTTGCCCCGGCCCAGTGCCATCGCCGAGTCGTAGTCGGCGCGCGCGGCGGCATAGTCACCGCCGAACGAATTGACGTGACCGCGCTGCTGCAGCATGCCCGCGTCGCGCGGGTTCAACTCATGGCCACGGGTGTACTCGGCACGCGCCGCCGGCAGGTTGTTCAGCGCGCGCTGCGCGTCGCCCAAAAAGTCGTGCATCGCCGGCTCGTTGGGCGCCAGCGCTGCGGCCGCTTGGTAATGCTGCAGGGCTTTTTGGAAATCCTTGGGCTCGGTCAAGAGATAGGAGTTGCCGAGGTCGGTGTGCGCGAGGAGGAAACGCGGCGAGATCGACAGCGCCTTCTCGAGTGACGCGCGGGCCTCGACGTTGCGGTTCAAGCCCGTCTGAATGCCCGCGAGCGCGTCATACGCCCTCGCACTCAGCGGGTTCTTGTCGACGAGCTGCTGCGCCACGGCGAGTTGACCGCTGACGTCGTTCTCGAAGCCGCGGCTCGCGATCTGGATCTGCAGCTGCTCGGCTTCCGATGCTTTTGGGGCGAGCTGCTCAGCGCGCGCGAGGTTCGTCTTGAACTCGGCGAGCGAGTTACCGGAGTTGGCAATCGCGAGATACGCGAGCGCGAAGTTCGAGTCCCGAGCCACTGCGGCCTTGAAGTGCTCGAGTGCGTCGAACGGACGGGCGAGATCGATCTCGCGCAACCCCTGGAGATACGCTTCTCGAGCATCAGCGGACGACGTGGTCAGCGGCAAGCCCATGACCGCGCTCGTCACGCCGTCGAGTGCGGCTACGTTACGAGTGGCTGGGGCAGGTGCGGCTCCACAGGAAGACAGCAGCACAGCGGCTGCGACGGCGAGCAAAGGACGGTGCAGCGACAAGCTCGACATTTAGGCTCCTGGCGGGGATGCCTGGAGCCTGCCCGCGGGGACGACCCTTCACAAGACCGACCGGTGTCAGCGTGTTGTGCGCCGCCACTGCGACCGCCGCCGAACGAACGCGGCGCTGGCGCGCCGCGTGAAACGCTGGGCCTGCTCCTCGGGCTGCTCGTGGGGCGCGGTGCGACGCGGGGCGCGGGGGAATCCATCCCGCGATTCCGAATCGACGCCGGCTCGCTGCGTTCGGTCCGTGGACGCACCGGGAACGACACCACACGGTCGCGCGTCGCCGGCATCACCAGTGTCCGCGGCGTCGCGAACCGGTTGCCGAATGTCGTGCTGAACAGGAATGGCCGGGGACGGAAGATGCGCGTCCGGTACGTGAAGCCGTACCCGAACCCGTCGTTGTACGGATAGCCGAATCCGCCGTAGCAACCCCAGAACGGGTCGCAGAAGGGATCGTAGAACGGGCTATAGTAACCGAAGCGGTACGGATAGCCGAAGGACAGTCCCAATCCGAAGCGATAGGGATAGCCATCGTCATAACCGTAGCGCGATGCATAGCGGTAGGATCTCACGACGTACGTCGTCTGGTCGTAATCGAACCGCCCGCTCGAATCACCCGCCATCCGCTGTACGATGTCGAGCAGCTTCGCGAGCGGATCGTCGCTCACGGTCTGCGACGGGCCGCCCAGCGCGCGGAAATCCCAGTGATCGTTGCGGACGAAGGCGTCGAAATTGAGCGGATCACGCGAGACCGCGGCCAACACCGTGCCCGATCCTTCATCGCCGTCGACCTGGAAGGCGTCGCGATCATTGCGGCCCCGAATCTCGAACTTCTTGTCTCCACGGATGAAGGCGTCGTCGCGCGGATCGATCGGGAACAGCACGCGGACGCGGCCAGCGGCGTCGGCGTGCAGGACCACGAGGTAGCCGTCCTGCGCCGCTTCGACATAGACCCGGGCGCGCTCGCCGCTCGAGAATTGGTCGTGATTGATTTTGACTGTGACAGGCGGATTGGAGCCTTGAACGGCAAGCGAGAGTGCTAGGGCAGCTAACATAGAAAACTCCTCCTTCCTAAGCTTACTTCATGTCTCCTGCGCGAAACAGGAGTCCTACTACCCCTCGCAACGGATCCACCTGCCGTCCGAGGTCCTTGAACGTTGCAGTGTGACCCGCGTTGTCCTCGGCACGCACGGTCGAGTTCTCGAACAACGGATAGTAGCCGATGGCCATGCGCACCGCGCCCGGCGGGATCGTGCAGCCGCAGCGCATCGAGCCGGCCAGCCCGGCGTTGACCGTGATGGTGAGCGGCAGCCCCGTTTCATTAGTAATGACCGGCGCGAAGTAGGCGCCGTGCGTCAGCCGCGCGGTAGCGGCCAGGCGCACCGTGCCGCGGGGCTGCCCGACCGTGATCGTGTCGCCGAGCGAGACGCCGAGCCGTGAGACCAGCTGCCAGGACAGGTTGAGCCGGTGCCCACGCTCGAGTTTCAGATTGAACGATCCGCCAGGCAGGATGCGCCGCTCTTCGCCGGCTACTTGGACTGCCACCATGTCCGTCAGACGATTCTCGAACGCTAATGTTGGCTGCCTGAGGAAGAACGCGCCGGCGCCGAGGGCGAGGACAGGCAGCGCGATGGCGAGAATAACCCAGCCGACCCGCCGTGGTTTGGCCGCCCGGCCAGCAGACCGTCCGGTGGTCCGGGGCGCCGTGCGCGCCCCACTCACCAAGAGCTCCGTCGCTTTCTGAGCCGCCGAGGCCCTCGAGCGCATCGTACTCGGTTGCTTATCGCTCTCGAGCGCCGCGATGACTTCGGCGGCGGACCGGAAGCGATCCGCCGGCTGCTTCTCGAGGCAGCGCAGGATCACGTCGGACAGCTCGCGCGGCACGGCGGGGTTGACGTCCGACGCGGCAGGCGGGCGATCGGCGATGTGTTTGCCGACGACTTGCTGCGACGACTCGCCGTCGAACGGCGGCGTGCCAGTCACCATCTGGAAGAGCACGCAACCCAGGGAATAGAGGTCCGACTGGGGCCCCAGGTTCGGGTCGCCGAGCGCCTGCTCGGGGCTCATGTAGTGCGGTGTGCCGATCACGAGTCCGGTCTGGGTGAGACCGGCGCCGGCCTCGCTCCCGAGCCGCCGCGCGATCCCGAAATCGACCAGGAGCGGCCTGCCGCGTGCGACATCGAGCATGATGTTGTCAGGCTTGATGTCGCGGTGCAGCAGCCCGGCTTTGTGGGCGTGATCGAGCGCGTCGAGGATGGGGATGATGATCGCGAGCGCGCGCTCGGGTGGCAGCGCCCCGGACCGTTTCAGCAGCTCGCCGAGCGACATGCCGTCCACGAACGGCATGGCGTAATAGACCAGCCCCTCGCCTTCGCCGACGAAGTGGATTGGGAGGATGTTGGCGTGCTCGAGCTTGGCGGCCGCGCGGGTCTCGCGCTGGAAGCGCTCGACCATGCCGGCGGTCCAGGCGACGTCGGGCCTGAGCACCTTCACCGCGAGCCGGCGCTCCAAGTCCTTGTCCCCCACCTCGTACACGTCGGCGAAGCCGCCCGACCCCACCAGGCGCTTCACTTCGTACTTGGCGCCGAGGGCTTTGCTGAGACTCGCGAGGGTATCGGTCATCGGCGCGTACTATAACTCCAGGTTGATGGAACCGTATAGGTGCCATAACGTCACTTTGTGATATTTCTCACCGCACGGACCCCTGCAGAGTCCCATCTTGTACCCCGACAAAGTCCCTTCAAAACACTCTTCTATGGGGAAACTCATGAAGGCCCGTCGCGTAATCGCGCCCGCGCTGTTGTTGATCGCTGCACTGGCTTGTACTGACCGCTCTCCGACATCAGTTGCACCAGTCGCACCGCCACCGCAAGCCGATCTCATCGGCTCCCTGCTCGCCCCGACCGGGTTGCTCAAGTGCTCGAACTTGCCGTACGCGTCTGCGACGGCGACGATCGGGCCGAACGGCGGCTCGATCAGCGCGGGACCGCATACGCTCGTGATTCCGGTCGGCGCGCTCAGCGCGCCAACGACGATCACGATGACGGCGCCGACAGGCCGCGGTGTCAACGCGGTCGAATTCGCGCCGGCAGGGCTGCAGTTCGCGAAGCCCGCGTCGCTCACGATGAGCTACTCGAACTGCAGCTTGCTCGGCAGTCTGCTGCCCAAGCGCATCGCGTACACGACGTCCAGTCTCAGTATCTTGTATTACATCCTGTCCCTCGACAACATCTTCTCCAGGCGTGTCACCGGGCAGGTCAATCACTTCTCGAATTACGCGATCGCATGGTAATAGCCGCGCGCTCCGCGGCGGATTTGCTGCATGAGGCGCGCGGCCGTGAGTTGGCCGCGTGCATCCCGGAAGCCATTCGGTGCTATGAGGCGTCGATCTCCGCGGCGGAGCGGAACGGCGAGAACGCCATTCTCGCCGAGGCGCTGCGGCGCCTCGCCGTGGTGGTCCATCATCGCAATGAGTCGGCCCGCGCGCGCGAGCTGTGCAAGCGGAGCTACAAGGTCGCGTGCGACTTCAACAACGACATTCTCGCGGCCGAGGCCCTGAACACGATGGGCGGGCTGGCGGTGCGTACGGGGGACGTCGATGACGCACGGGCCCATTTCCGACACGCGCTCGAGCGGGGCGGTCACGCGCGGGAGCTGCGGGCGCGGGTCGAGCTGAATCTCGGCGTACTGTCGAACATCCGCGGCGAGCTGGTCGACGCGGTTGCGCACTATGAGCGCTCGGTCGAGTCGTATCGCGCCACCAACGACGAGCATGGCTGCGCGACCGCGTACGTGGACCTCGGGATCGCCCACACGGACCTGCGGCAGTACGACTGGGCCGACAGCTACTTCAGCAAGAGCTTCGAAATCGCCGAACGGGCGGGCGACACGCGCCTCCAGGGCATATGTCTCGTGAACCATGCCGAAGCACACTTCCTGCGCGACCGCTACGAAGAAGCGCGCCGCATGGCCGAGGCCGCGCTCGCGATCTTCGATCAGCTCGATTCCCGCGCCGACAAATCCGAAGCCTACAAGGTCATCGGGATGGTGTACCGCGAAACCGGCCGGCCGGCGCTCGCCGAGTCGCGCCTGCGGACCGCGATCGAGCTGGCCGTCGGCGCCGGCTCGGTGTTGAATGAGGCGGAAGCGGCGCGGGAGCTGGCGCTGCTGATGCAGGTCATGGGCCGCAACCAGGATGCGCTGACGCTGCTGAACACGGCGCATCGCCTGTTCGGGCGGCTCGACGCGCGGGTCGACCTCATCTATGTCGGCGGGAAAGTCTCCGAGCTCGAGACCACGTACTTCGACGTGGTCCGCGAGTGGGGGCAGTCGATCGAATCGGCGGACAGCTACACCTACGGCCACTGCGAGCGCGTGGCACAGCGCGCCGTCGCCGTCGCGCGCGGGCTCGAGCTCGACGACACCGCGCAGACCACGATTCGGCTTGGCGCTTACCTGCACGATCTGGGCAAGGTACGGGTGCCGCACGAGGTCCTGAACAAGCCAGGCCCGTTGACGCGCGAGGAGTTCGAGATCGTGCAGATGCATCCGATCTGGGGCCTCGAGCTGCTCGCGGCCGTCGAATTCCCCTGGGACTTGAAGCCGATCATCCGCTGGCATCACGAGCGCTACGATGGCACGGGCTACCCCGACCGTTTACGCGGCGACGAAATCCCCGTGGCGGCCCAGATCGTCGGCATCGCGGACGTCTACGACGCGCTCACCACCGCGCGCTCGTACCGGCCAGCCATGTCGCACGAGGCGGCGCTGGCGGAGATCGAGCGCTGCCGCGGCTGGTGGTCAGAGGCTGTGTACGACGCGTTTATAGCAGCAGTGCCTCAACTCGATACGCATGCACCATCTTTGCTCGAAGAGACCATCCGAAGACTGTAAACCGCCCGTCCTGAGACGCGACGAGCGCGAGTGAATCGCGCTGCTCGTGAATGAACTGCGCGGCCGACAGATGCCGCGTCCCCCCCAACTCCGACGCATGTACTGTCACCGGTGTGTGGCCGAGAATCGGCTCGCGGACGAGCACGTGCTCGACGAACGGCCCTGACTCGGTTCTCCCGATCTTTGCGCCGAACGCCAGCACGTCCCAGCGATCGCTGAGCACCACCGCGCCGTCGACCGCGGTCAATCCGCCAATCGCATCGGTCGCTTCCTTGAAGGCGCCGTCGCGCGTGCCGGTGCGCACCAAGTCGCCCAGTTTCGAGAACGGCGGCGCGACCTGATACGGCACCGAGACGATCGACTTGCGCCACGCGTCCGAGCCGTGCGGCACCACGAGGAGTGAGCCGCCGTGGTGGTGCGCGCGCATCGACAGCGCGAGTGGCAAGAGCACATCGTCTGCGCTGCCCGAGGCGGGATCGAAGCCGAGCAGCGTGCTGACGAAGTCCGGGCACTCGGACGCCAGTGTTCCCTCGGCATCGACGATCTTGACCTGGTCGCCCTCGAGCACGGCGACGTTTGCGAACTTTCCGTCCGGATCGGCGCGGCGGTGCTTGATCACGAGCAGCCCGGGCTCGATCACTTCGATGACGAAGCAGAGCGGCGGGATCACGCGTGTCGCGCCCCAAACCGCCACTGCCCTCTTCGTCAAGGTGGCGGGGTCGAGGGGCAGTGGGTGCTCGACGAGGAGGGCAGTGCCGGCGGGTGGCAGATAGGCCACCGAAATCGTCGGCGCCCGGCCTTCTTCGCGCCGGAGGCTCGCCCAGAACACGGCATTGATGATGCGCTCGATCGTGGCGGTGTCGGGGATATCGGCCTTGATCCCGGCGGCCTGCACTTCGTGACGAAAATGCTCGGCGATCGTATGAGAGACGGTGTGCGCGGTCGGGTAGTCAAGACGGTGCATGTCTATCAAGTTACCCCACTCGAAAGAGCGGGAACAACCAAACGGGAGGCTCTAGGCAATGCTGATGATCGTCTTGCGGTTTACCCACGTGTTCTTCGGGGCGCTGTGGGTCGGGATGATGGTGTTCCAGGTGTTCTTCCTCATTCCCGCACTCGGCCAGGCAGGGCCGGATGCCGGGAAAGTCATGGCGGCGCTGATGCGGATGCGCATCCCCATCATCGTGCCGATCTTTGCGCTTCTCACACTGATTTCGGGGTTTTGGATGTTTCAGCGCCTGGCGGGTGGGGCGCCGGACGCGTTGATGGCGACGCCGATGGGGAAGGCCTTCGGGTGGGGTGGTCTGGCGGCTCTGCTCGCGTTTCTCATCGGCATCTTCGTCATGCGACCCGCGATGATCAAGTCGGTGATGCTGGCCCAGTCGGGAGATCCCGCTCATGGTCCGGAGATTCAGCGGCTGCGGGCACGTGGCGCCGTGGTGGGGCGCGTGGTGACGATCATGCTCCTGTTCACGCTCGCGGCGATGGCGGTGGCGCGCTACCTGTAAAATCCGCGTCCACATTCGGCCGCCGTGGCGAGCCTACGCCGGGTGAAGCTTCTTGATCACATAAGTCGAAATCGCCGCCAATCCCACGACCGCGGCGACGAGCAACGCGCTCTCCCCAACCTTCTGGAGCAAGCTCACGGTCAACATTCCGGCGAGCGGATTCTTGCCCGTGATGAGCGCGATCGCGCTGAGTAACGCGAGCCACAGCACGCAGCCGATCAGGATCAGGGGCAGAGTCTCGCGTCCCTGTGGTGACTCGTGCTGCAAGATCGCGCTTTGCTCTTGCCCTACCCACCAGCGCCACAGAGTGCGCACGGCCATGTAGGCGAGCACGGCGCCGAGGGCGATGAGCACGAGCAACGCCCCCCGCTCGAGGTCAGTCTGGGCGACACTCTTCGCGATCCAGCGCGGAGTGAGCGCGGTGATCTTGCACATCACGTCGAAGTTGCGGTGGTAGAGCGCGACGCCAAGCGCGATGGCGATGGTGGTGAACGCGGTGCGGGCCATCTGCAGCCACGACACGCGCCAGCGCGCCCGCTGATCGATTGCCTCCGACTCGGCGGGCAGTTTGGCGAGCCAGACGCTCGCCGCCGCCTTGGCGCAGGCCCGCACGACGCGCAGCACGAACTCGTCGAGGTTGCGCCAGTAGACGGTGTGATCCTTGATGATCGAGCCCTCATTCCAGATCTGGTGCGACTCGATTCGCTTGGGATCGCCGATCAGCGTCGGGCCGGCAGGCACGGGATCGAGTGACGCGTAGATGTCGATCCAGCGCCCGAGCCCCGGCGGGCAGCGCACCGTCGTAAGAATCCGCTCCCAGTTCCTGGACAGAATCACGTAGATCGATCGGCCGAGCAGCAGCAGCGCGAGCGCGAGGATGAGGACCGACGCAACGGGAATCTGCTTCGGGTTCGCCTGCTGATAGAGGGCGACCATGCCCAGGATCGCGAACCCGGCGCCCCCGAACACGGAAATACGCTTGCCGTGCGTTGCGAGGCGCGGCGTGCGCGACTCGAGCATGCTGGAGAGCCTCACGCCACCGAACCCCAGCGCGACCGACACCACCCCAAGCAGGACCGCCAGCACGCCGGCCTGCACCACTTTGAACATCGGGACACCGCCGCGCGTCACCTGCAGCGCGAGCCAGGTCGAGGCGGCGGAAATCAGGACCGACGCCCCCATGGCCAATCGCACCGGGTCCAGGACGATCCGCTTCGGCAGGGCTTCCGCTGTCCGCAGGATCGAGAGCGGATTGGTACCGGCGCCGAACGTGATCAGGGTTTCGGGCTGCCTGGCCGGTGGCTCATTGACGCCGGCGATGCCGCCGAGGGCTTCGAGCGCGACGGCTGCCCCCTGGGAGTGCGCGACGACGACCGTGCGATCGCAGCGCTGCTGCAATCCTTCGAGCCCTTCGAGGATCCGCGTCTTGATGAGCGCCGCGCGGACCGGGCTCTCGACAAAGACGAGACTATCGCCGACCGTGGCGGTGAAGACGCGCTGCGCGCTGAGGAGCGCGCCCCGCACCGCGGGAATGGGCAGCAGCCCCACGACCGCCACGACCACGAGCGCGAGCACGAGCAACGGCGCGAACAGCAGGCCGAGGAACAGCTTCACGAGCGCGAGCGTGGCGGCGAACCACTTGGGTGTGTGGCCGGACTTGGCGAGCCAGTAGCGCTGGACGATGTGGCTCGTCAGCGCCCACGGCAGCGCGCGCAGGCTCCAGGAGACCAGCTCGAAATACGTCGGGGCCAGGAACGACTCGGCCCACCATCCTTCAGACAGGAGCCAGTGGTCGGTTTTCCCTGAGTGCTCGAGCCGCAGCCGGGCTTCGGTGCGCTCGCCATCGCCCCCTTCGAGTTCTTTACCCGCGCGCTCGACGGTGGCGACGACGCTGCCGTTACTGGCCTGGGTGATGGTTTTGACGAGCACGTCGCCCCAGCGCGTGATCGTATCGCCGGCGGGTTGCGTGCCGATGCCATGAACCAGGAGGATGCCGAGTTGGTGCTTCGTGGTGGTCATGCGGGCCTGACCACGTTACCGAGCCGCCCTCGGAACCGCCAGAACGGAGGCTACATTCCCGCTATGAAATCGCGCTCCCCCTCTCGCAAGCTGCCCGCGTCCGGTCCTCTCCCCAAGCCCGAGAGCCCCCGCGAAGCACGCGAGGTGTTGAAGGCCGAGGCGTTCCCCGCGCCCAACGTGCGGCTCGTGACGCTGACCGGCACTGAGTTCACGTCGATCTGTCCCAAGACCGGCCAGCCCGATTTCGGCACGGTGATCATCGAGTACGTGCCGAAGGATCTGTGCATCGAGTCGAAAGCACTGAAATACTATTTGTGGTCCTATCGCAACGAGGGAGCGTTTTGCGAGGCGCTCGCGGCGCAGATCGCCGACGACGTCGTCTACGCGATCAAGCCGAAGTCACTCACGGTGCGCGTCACCCAGAATGTGCGCGGCGGGATCGCGCTCGTGGCCGAGGCTAGTCGGGAAGGGTAGGGCCGCGGTACTCGCATGTCGTGGTGCACGTCTCGTGCACGATCACGGCGGTGAGATTGTGCAGCTCCGGTTTCAATCGATCCCAAATCCACAACGCGAGGATCTCGGAGGTAGGATTCTGGAGTCCGGGAATATCGTTGAGATAGTTGTGGTCGAGTAGATCGTAAATGGGCTGGAACGCGGCCTTGATGTCGGCGTAATCGATGATCCAGCCCGTGTGCGGATCGATTGGTCCACCGGCGGCAATCTCGATGTTGAACGAATGCCCGTGCAACCGCGCGCACTTGTGACCGGCAGGGACGTTGGGCAGCCGGTGCGCCGCCTCGATCGTGAACGATTTGCGGATTTCCATCATCTGATTCCCAGGAGCTTGTGCGTCTGAAGACTCAGGCGCCAGCGCGGGTGCTCGAGGCAGTAGCGCGCGGCCAGCTCGGTGTTCTGCTCCACGTCGGGGCCGTCCATCGGCTGCAGGAAGAAATGGCCGAAGTCGAGCCGTTCGAAAGAGGCCGGGTCGAGTAGGGGCGCAGCATGCTGCGCCCCTACCCCTGAACCCATCTGGCCCACCTGCGGATACACCACCTTCAATTCGTCGCCGCTCCGTTGCACGAGCGAGCTGCCGGCTTTGGGACTCACGCAGATCCAGTCCAAGCCCCTGGGCGCTTCGAGCGTGCCGTTCGTCTCGATCGCGATCTCGAAGCCGAGGGCGTGCAGGCTCGCGATCAGCGGCTCGTCGAGCTGGAGCAACGGTTCGCCGCCCGTGATCACGACGAAGCGCTTCGACGTACCATTGCCGAACCATTGGCCGGCGACTTCTTCGGCGAGCTGATCCGCGCTCGTGAACTTGGTCCCACCGACAAAGTCGGTATCGCAGAACTGGCAGATCGCGGTCGCGCGATCTGCTTCTCTGCCAGACCAGAGATTGCAGCCGGCAAATCTCAAAAACACCGCCGGGCGACCGGTGTTCGCGCCTTCTCCTTGGAGCGTGTAGTAGATCTCCTTCACGGTATAGCTCATACAGCTGCAAACCCTTGCTCGCGGATGCGGCACGAGTCGCAGTGACCGCATGGCATCCCGTCGGGTGTCGGATCGTAACAGCTGAACGTCAACTCGTAGTCAACGCCCAGCTCGAGCCCCTTCCTTATGATGTCGACTTTTCGCATTTCGATGAGTGGCGTATGAACGCGGACGCGCGCGCCCTCCACACCGGCCTTCGTCGCGAGGCCGGCCATCTGCTGGAACGCCGCGATGTATTCGGGGCGGCAGTCGGGATAGCCCGAGTAGTCGAGCGCATTCACGCCAATGAAAATATCCTGGGCTCCAAGGACCTCGGCCCACGCGAGCGCAAAAGAGAGGAAGATCGTGTTGCGGGCGGGGACGTACGTGACGGGAATCGTCTCGTCCAGCGGGCGGTCCTTCGGCACGGGGATATCACTGGTGAGCGCCGAGCCGCCGAATTGGCGAAGGTCGATGTCGAGAATGACATGCTGGGCGGCGCCGAGGCTCTTTGCGACTCGACGCGCGGCATCGAGCTCGGCGGCGTGGCGCTGGCCGTAGCGAAACGACAGGGCGTAGCAGGTGAAGCCCTCGCTCTCGGCGATCGCGAGGGTGGTGGCGGAGTCGAGGCCGCCGGAGAGGAGCACGACTGCACGGGGACGGTTCACGGGGGTGGAAATCTAGTGGAGAGAGTGGGAAAGGGGTGGTTGCTGATCCGCTCACCTACGGCGCATACCCGCTCGCGCGCAGAATAGCCTCGGGATCCTTCAGCTCCAGCAGCTCGCGCACCGCGGCGCGCTTGTCGGTGGCGCGCGCGTAGTAGGCACCCGCGATCCGGTAGCCCACCCAATAGCCGATGTCCACCGCGCCGTGGTTCTGTCCCGCCGGCAGCATGCCGTTGTACATCCACATCTTGATTATCGAATCACCGGCAATTTCCATTTCGTCCTGGAAGTCGACCCACACCTCGTGCTCATGCGCGCGACCGTAGACCTGGCGCGGCGTGTTCGCGGCCCATGGTCCCACGGCGAGCTCGGACACAAAGTCGGCGATCCCTTCGCCGAGGGAGTGGCGCAGCAGGGTGTCGTGCTGGCCTTGGGGCATCGGCTTCTGCTGCGTATGTACAGCCTCGTGCACGACGAGGCCCACGAGCGATGCGAAACGGTGCCAGGGCATACCCTTCCGCGCCCAGTCAGGGAGCTCGTCGAGCGGGGTACTGGGATCGCTCGCACTTTGCTCGGTGCCTATCAGCATGCCGCTCTCCGCGGTCGTGCCGCCGGTCGAGAGTGTGCCGATCAGGAAGTAGATGTTCGGGAATCGGGAGTCGGGATATAGGGCAGCAAGGTTGGCCAGGCCCCGGCGTATGCCTGATGTGATCGCCATGTTCGTATCGACCGAGAGCGTCGTGGCGCGCACGGCGGCGTAGTAGCGGGAGTACTGCGTGACCGCGTGCAGCAACTGTTCGGCGGCGGATCGCTCGTAGAACGGTGCCGTGACTTTCTTCACACTATCCCGGGGCAGCGAGTCGAGCCGCGCTTTGGGCCAACCGGCGGCGGCCAGCCGCGCGCGGACGGTGTCGGGATTTATGAGCCGCACCCGTATCCAGTCGCGCAGGCCAGGCGAGCCGGGTTGCAAATACACCGTCTCGAGGATGCGCACGCGCTCCGCCGAGTCTTTGCCGGCGGCTTGGTCGTAGGCGCGCCAGAAGTTCGGGATGTCGCGCGTGATGATCTGGACGGAGTCGCTCTGAACGGACAGACTGCCCGCTAGAATCAAGAGGAAGAGCATAGGAATTAACGGTACCCTGGGCGATGGCTGCTATCAAAGCAAAACGCACCAAAGGTCATAATGCGGTAGGCTCTTGACGTCGCGCGATAATGCGTCTAGCTACCTAGTTAATGTCCTACGCCACGTGTCGCGGCTGTCCATGTACCATGTCCCATTTGCCCGGGAGACGGCCGTAGTGTAGCGCGAGGAGTTACGGAGTGTGACGCGGCTGTGGTCCCCGGACGCCTGGGAACCGCAGCCGTTTTCGTTTTATCACAAAGGAGAAGACATGCCAGAAACCCTAGCAGCTGTATCCGACATCTCGGCGCGTGGCTACGCCCGCCCCGAGGTGCTCGTCTCCACCCAGTGGGTGGAGGAGCATCGCAACGACCCGAAGGTCCGTCTGCTCGAGTCGAACGAGGACATCCTGCTCTACGAGACGGGACACATTCCCGGCGCCGTGAAGATCGACTGGGTCACCGAGCTCAACGATCCGTTGGTGCGTGACTACGTTGATCGCGCGCGCTTCGAGCGGCTGCTGCGCGCCAAGGGCATCAACAACGACACCACGATCGTGTTCTACGGCGACAAGAACAACTGGTGGGCGACGTATGCCTTCTGGGTGTTCAAGCTGTTCGGCGTGGAGAATCTGAAAGTCCTGGATGGCGGCCGGCTGCGCTGGGCGGACGAGGGGCGCGATCTGCTTACCGAGGTACCGAAGTATCCTCAGGGCAACATCACCGTGAAGGAGCGCGACGACGCGCGGATCCGCGCGTTCCGTGCCGAGGTGGAGCAGCACGTCAAGCGGAGCGGCAAGCTGGTGGATGTGCGCAGCCCTGAGGAGTATCGCGGCGAGCGGCTGCACATGCCGGAGTATCCGAACGAAGGCGCGCTGCGCGGCGGGCACATTCCGGGCGCGAAGAGTATTCCATGGGGTCGCGCGGTTACGCCCGAGACCCACACGTTCCGGCCGGCTGAGGAGCTGCGCACGATTTACGAAGCGGAGAACGGACTGCAGACGACCGACAACGTCATTGCCTATTGCCGGATCGGGGAGCGATCCTCGCATACCTGGTTCGCGCTCACGTACCTCCTCGGCTTCAAGAACGTGCGCAATTACGACGGCTCGTGGACCGAGTGGGGCAACACCGTGCGCGCGCCGATCGAGAAGCCGTAAATGGATCGCGAGACCCGGATTGCCTGGCTGGTCGATCATTACCACCGCCCGCGTCACAAAGGCGCGCTGGCTTCTGCCGACGCGCGCGTGCCAGGTGGCAATCCGGGGTGTGGCGACATTATCACGGTGTATGTGAAGGCTGAGCCGGGAGAGAATCGCATCGGCGCCGTCAGTTTCGAGGGCGTGGGGTGTACGCTCAGTCAGGCAGCGGCGTCAATTCTCGCGGAGCGCATCAATAAGGATCGGCCGAGTTTCGAGGAGATTCTCGAGTATCCGCCGGAGCAGATGATCGACCTCCTCGGCCGCGACATCGCCGAGGCGCGGCCGGGGTGCGCGCTGCTGGCGCTGGGCACGCTCAAGGGGGCGGTGAAGACGGTCGAGATGAATCGCAAGCTCAAGGCGGCGGGGCATACGGAGGAGCAGATTCGACAACTCCGGCGCGCGATTGCGGAGCAGGGGGAAGAGACTGGCGTGGTGGTAGGGGAGGGGGCGGAGCAAGCTTCACGCCGATGAACTGCTGCAGCGCGAGCGCCTGCGAGAGCCAGTTCGACCGCAGGCTAGCCGCCCGTGAGCTGAAGCATTATCGCGCCCAGGGGCCGGAGCCCACCGGACGCGCGCTGATCCACCTCCTGCGCCGCGCCCTGAAGGACGGAAGCACGCTGCTCGATATCGGCGGCGGCATCGGCGCGATTCAGTACTATCAGCAGGCCGCGCGCGCGGAGGCGGAGCGGCGCGGTGTAAGCGCGCGCATCCACTTCCGGCTCGGCGACTTCGTGACGCTGGCCCCCGAGGTGGCGGCCGCCGACATCGTCACGCTCGACCGCGTGGTCTGCTGCTATCCCGATATGGAGCCGTTGGTGCGGCTATCCGCCGAGCGCTGCCGCCGGCTGTATGGCTTGTCGTATCCCCGCGACCGCTGGCCGATGCGTGCGGTGGTCAGTACGGAAAACGCGTTCCGCAGACTCTTTGGCAATCCATTCCGCTCGTTCGTGCATTCTCCGGCTGTGATGGACCAGCTGCTCACGGCGCTGGGGTTCACGCTGCAGTCCAAGGTGCGGACGTTCGCGTGGGAGATTGTGGTATACGAGCGCTAAGCAGATCAAAAAGGGGCCGCTTCACGGCCGCTTGACAGCATTGCCCACCATGCAAGCCGACCTCATTCGAGAGCGCTTGCATGCGCGCAACGATCACCGCCATTCTCGCCGTAGCCATACTCGGCCCCGCCCTGACCGCCCAACGGACTCCCCATACCCGGCCCCAACCCCGCTGGGAGATCGGTTTCACATTGGGCCGGAGCAGCGGGGGCAACGCTCCAGCCATCGCGACTGCTATGGTTGCCGCGGGGCTCAACAACACGTTTCCGGCAGGGTGCTTCGTGTTCTGGTGTTGGAACGATATCCATTATCCCGTGACCCACCGTGGCGCCCGGACGACCACCGTCGCCCTCGGCTACAGAGTCCGGCCGTGGTTCACGCTCCTCTTGCAGCGGAGCAGTGCTGACCTGGGTCAGACGACCGGCTACTGCACCAGCTCTGAAGAGTTGTGGTTCACGGCTCGTGTTTGGTCCACACTCTGAAGAGTGGGCCCAATAAGGCACTGCGCTTTAAGCGCAGTGGTTCACCGGGCCCGTGCTTTAGCGTGTGGACCCCTTACAGAGTTAAATAGACGATCTTCACGAAGTCGTCGCCCTTGTAGCGCCCCCCGCCCCAGTCGCCATCGAGATCGGTGAACGGTTTGGCGGCGATCGATTCCTCTAATGATTTGCCGGAAGCCTTGAGTTTACGGACGCGGTCCGCCGCGGTGGACAGCATGTCGCGATACTTCACGAGGTCGGCCCTGGTGGCGAGCGGGCCGTGGCCCGGCACGATCTTGGTGCCCGAGTCGGCGCGGCTCAACAGGCGGTCCGACGCCGCGATCATGCCGTCCACTCGGCCGCCGGTGTTGCCATCGATGTAGGGATAGCGGCCGTTGAAATAGACGTCGCCCGCGTGCAGCACGTTGGCGTGCTCGAACCACACGGTCACGTCGGTGTCGGTGTGTGCCGGCGCAACGTGCGACAGCTCGAGCCGCTCGCCGTTCGCCTCGAGCGTGTAGCGGTCCGTGAACACGCGCTGGGGCAGGGCGCTCGCGGGTGAGGGCGGGAAGTCGAGCTCGAGCACCGCGAGGTGGTGCGGCTCGCTCATCCGCCGCTTGGTATTGGTGTGCGCCACCACCGTCGCCCCGGCAGCATGGAGTGGCGCGTTGTTGTCGGTGTGGTCGAAGTGCCAGTGGGTATTGATCACGTACTTCACGGGCGCGCCTCCCCCCAGACTCGCGAGCGACTCCTGGAGTTTGGGCCACGCGGGCGCGACGAACGTGTCCACCACGACCAGTCCGTCGGAGCCGTGCAGCACCACCACGTTGCCGCCCGGCCCTGAGAGCAGGGTGAGGTTGTCGCCGAGCTGCCGCGCCTGGATCGGGACGGCGCCGATCTGGGCCCGAAACGCCGCCAGGGGGTCCTGCGCCGGCTGCCTCCTGAGCCCCGAAGGGGCGAAGGACCTGTTTTTTATCAACGAGTGGGGGAGCAGCGCGCCCGCGCCCAGCGCCGCCATTGTTCTGAGCCACTCGCGTCGCGTCCCGATCGTCATGGTCCACCTTGTCTTGAGTTCTTGGCCAATATAAAGCCTCACTGACAAGAAGAAGCAGGTCCTTCGGGCCTTCGGCCCTCAGGATGACAAGCGCGCTCGGTTCATAGGAAAAAGAAGGAAAGGGCGTTGGATGCCGCACTTGCCGAGGGTAGCGGGATCGCCGGCAAATTTTCATCCTTTGTGATCGTAGGCGTAGCTCTATTCGCGGGGTCGCTGTGGCTAGAGAGGAGAAGAACGAATGATGGATAATGTCACTCTCGCCCTTGGTAGCGTACTGCTCCTGGGCGTAATCGGGTTTCTGATTGCGTTGCGCGAGATCCGACGCGATGAGGCGCGGCGCCGGTCAAATCCGTCCAAAGAGTAATTCTTCGGTAGATCAAGCAGGGGGCAGCCTCGAGTCCACACTCTGAAGAGTGGGCCCGGTGAAG
>WNFK01196695.1_pt1 | contig 17078 bp, 11 predicted proteins | sample 5400281 | NCBI WGS metagenome assembly WNFK01 (sample SAMN13153350, study PRJNA577476) | soil metagenome | isolation source: 20 cm soil on Douglas fir-dominated hillslope | place: USA:California | collected 2013-09-17 | reverse complement strand
TGCGCCAGCGTGAGACGGATGGCTGGATCCGTTCAATGGGCTTCGCACCCGACGAATCGCCGCTGACGCACACGGTCGCTTACACGCTGCGTGGGCTGTGGGAATCGGGCCTGTTGCTTGGCGACGATCTGGGCGAGGAGGCCTGCCGGGCGGCGACCCTTGGGGCCGAGCGCGTGTTGCGACTCTTCGAGCGACGCAAGCGCGCGCCGGACGAGCCCCCGCGCGCGCTGCCGGGCCGGATCGGCGCCGGCTGGAAGCCGGCCGCGCGGTTCAGCTGCGTCACCGGCAACTGCCAGACCAGCCTGATCTGGTTGCGCATGGCCAAGGAGCGCGGCGACCTGCGGTTCCTGAACGGGGCGCTGAAGCTGTTGGACCAGGTGAAGCCCACCCAGTCGTTGCACTCGACCAACCCGGGGATCCGTGGCGGCATTCCCGGCTCGTGGCCCGTGTGGGGCGAATACAATCCCTTCGCCTATCCGAACTGGGCGTGCAAGTTCTTTCTGGACGCGATGCTGGAGCAGGCCAGGGGCGTCGAGCGCGTGGCGACCCGGCTGCGGAGCGAGCCCGCGTGAAGAGCGGCCTGCTGGTCTCGTCCGGCCACAACCTCGCCGCCTCGACGCTGCTGGCCGGGCTCGCGGCCGAGGGCGCGGCTCCCGGGGATGGCGTCTGCTCGTCCGCGTGTTGGGCCGCAACGGCGTGCGCGGCGCGTGGTCGCGAGTCGTCGCGCGCGACCGGGGGCCGGCGCGGAAGCGACCCGGCAGTGGCCGAGCTAGGCGGACTCGCGAAGCAACGCCGCTGGCGCGGCTGGAATGAGACGGTGCCGCGGCTCTGCGGCCGGCTGAACATCCCGTGCGTCTTCACGTCCTCGATGAACGCTCCCGCGATCGTCGCCGATGTCCGCGCGCGCCGCCTCGATCTCCTGCTGAACATGTCGGGCGAAATCCTCCGGCCTTCGCTGATCGGTGCGCCGTCGGTCGGCATTCTCAACGGCCATACCGGCCCGCTCCCCGAGGTGCGGGGGTTCAACGCGGTGGAGTGGAGTCTGTTGCTGGGGATCGCGCCCACGCTGTCGGTGCATTTCATCGACGCCGGTGTGGATACGGGCGCCGTCGTCACGCGGGCGGGTATCCCGTGGCAGCGGGGTGAGACGATTGCCCAGCTGCGCGCGCGCGCTTCAGCGGTGCAAGTCGCCACCCTCATCGACGTGGTGCGCGAGCAACGCTGGCGCGCCCGCCCCTCCTCCGCAGCCGCGCCGGCAGTGGCTCCGCAGTTCTACGCCATGCATCCGCGGCTGCGTGCTCTCGTCGAACGGCACCGACTGGGGATCGGCTGATGTGCGGGATCTGCGGCATCGCGCGCGCGGAGCGGGAAGCTCCGGTGGACCGCGGCACGCTCGAACGGATGTGCCAGGTGCTCGCCCACCGCGGGCCCGACGATCAGGGGATCGTCGTGCGCTCGGGTGTCGGTCTCGGCCATCGCCGGCTCAGCATTGTCGACCTGGCGGGCGGGCATCAGCCCATGGACAACGAGGATGGGTCGGCCTGGGTCTCGTTCAATGGCGAGATCTACAATCATGCGGAGTTCCGCCCGGCGCTCACGGCCGCGGGTCACGTGTACCGCACGCGGAGCGATACCGAATGTCTGCTGCACATGTACGAGCAGTACGGCTGGGAATTTGTGCGCCGGTTGCGTGGGATCTTCGCGTTCGCGCTGTGGGACGAGCGGCGCCGGCTGCTGCTGCTGGCGCGCGATGCCGCGGGCGTCAAACCGCTGTACTACGCCCTGACGCACGCCGGCGACCTGATCTTTGCGTCCGAGGTGAAGGCGCTGCTCGTTTGCGCCCCGGAGCTCGCGACGCTGGACGACGCGGCAGTTCCGGAGTACTTCGCCAACGGCTTTCTCGCGGGCGATCGCACGCTGTTTCGCGGCGTGCGCAAGCTGCGTCCGGGACACGTGCTGCTGTGGCGGGACGGCAAGGCCGAAGAGCGCGCCTATTGGGACGCCGGCGACTGGCAATCCCAAACCGCAGCCGTGAGCGACGCGCGGGAGTTCTGGCCCCGCTTCCGGGACGCCGTCTCCTCGCAGTTGATGAGCGACGTCCCGCTCGGCGTGTTCCTGAGCGGCGGGCTCGACTCGAGCGTGGTCGTCGCCGCGATGCGCGAATCCGGGGTGGAGCGCATCGACACGTTTTCGGTCGGGTTCGACGAGCCGTCGGCGAACGAGCTGCCGTACGCGCGGGCCGTCGCGCGCCACTTCGGGACGAATCACCACGAAGTCGTCATCCGCGGACGCGACTACTTCGCGCAGCTGCCCGAGCTGACGCGCCACGCCGACGTGCCGCTGCGCTTCGTCGGCAGCGTTCCGCTGTACGCCGTGTCGCAGCTCGCGCGCGAATCGGTGAAGGTCGTGCTGGCGGGAGAAGGCAGCGACGAGCTGTTCGCCGGTTACGGGCGCTACCCCCGCGGCTTGTTGAACCTCAGGGCGGGCGACCTCTACGCCCGGCTCGGCCCGCGCGCGTTGCGTGACGCCGTCCGCACGCGGATTCAGCGAGCCGGCGATCGCTACCTGGGGAGCCGATTGAAGCGCTCCTTCCTCGCGCGCCCGCCCGGCTTCGTCGATACCTATCTCGAAGCGTTCAGCGTGTTCTCTGCCGAATACCGCGCGGCCCTGCTCCCCGGCCAGGCGTCCGTCGACGCGTACGCGGCCGAGCGAGAGCTGCTCGACGCGGCGCTCTACGGCCGCAATCCGCTGGAGGCGATTCTGCGCTTCGACCAGGCCACCTACCTGGAGGAGCTGTTGATCAAGCAGGACAAGATGAGCATGGCGGCGTCGATCGAGAGCCGCGTGCCCTTCCTCGATCAGGGCATGATCGCCTGGGCGGCATCGCTGCCGCCGGGCGACAAACTGCGCCGTGGCCGGGGCAAATATCTCGTCCGTGAAGCCGCGCGGGGCCGTGTGCCCGTGTCGGTGCTGGAAGCCCCCAAGCGTGGCTTCCTGGTGCCGATGGGGGAGTGGCTTCGGGGCATGGGGCGCCCCTGGTTGGAGGAGTATGTCCCGCGCGCCGACGAACAACCGCTCGATGCGGCCTACGTGCGGCGTCTCATTCGCGAGCACGGCGCCGGAGTCGACCACACAGATCGCTTGTGGTTGGTGCTGGCGTTCCAGGTGTGGCGGCGCACGCTGACGGATCGTGGGCCGGCCCCGTCGAAGTCTCGCGCTCATCCGATACTCGAAGGGATTGTCGCGTGATTCGCGAGCAGAGCATAGTGTGCTTCGCCAACGACTGGAACGCCGACCCAACCAGCAAGCATCAATTGATGCGCTGCTTCGCGCCCGCCAACCGAGTGCTCTGGATCGAGTCACCCGGCATGCGCGCGCCGCGCCTGTCGCAGGGGAAGGACCTGCGCCGCATCGGCGCCAAGCTGCGTACCCTGGGGCGCCACGCCGAGGAGCGGCTGCCCAATCTGCACGTGTGCGCGCCGCCCACGCTGCCGTTCCCCGCCAGCGCGGTGGCGCGCAAGGTCAATGGCTGGCTGTACCGGCATGTGATCCGGCGCGAGCTGCACCGCCTGTCGCTCGACGAGCGGCCGATCGTCTGGGCGTTCGTCCCGCACATCGCACCGGCGATCCCCGGGCTCGAGCGGCGCCTGCTGGTCTACAGCTGTGTGGACAAGTGGTCTGCGTTTGCCGACTACGACGCGGACCTGATGAATGCATTCGAGGCCGAGGTGTGCCGCTCGGCGGACGTCGTGCTCGCGTCGGCGCAGGACCTCGCCGACCATTGCCGCCAGTACAACCCGGAAGTTCACTACGTTCCTCACGGAGTCGACACCGAGCATTTCGCGCAGGCGTTGACGCCGGGTCCATTGCCGGACGTGCTCGCGGCGATTCCGGAGCCGCGCGTCGGATTCTTCGGCGTGTTGCACGAGTGGGTGGACATCGAGCTGATCGCGGCGCTCGCCAGGCGTACGCCGTTTCACTACGTCCTGATCGGCGAGGCATGGACAGACCTGTCGGCGCTGGCTGGTCTCGGTAACGTGCATGTGCTGGGCCGCCAACCCTACGCGCGGCTGCCGGATTTCTGCCGCGGATTTCGAGCGGGCATCGTGCCGTTCCGGGTCAACACGCTCACGCACTCGGTCAACCCGATCAAGTTGCGCGAGTATGCGGCGGCAGGACTACCCGTGGTATCGGCTGCGCTGCCCGAGGCGTTGCGAGCGGGGGATTTCGTGGACTGCCCACGCAGCGAGGACGAGTGGGTGGCGGCGGTGACGCGAGCGGTGGAGCGCGGTGGCAGCGCGGCGGAGCGGCAGCGTCAGGCGCAGCGGGTGCGCGGCGAGGGTTGGCCCGCGGTTGCGTCACGCATCGGCGACATCTTTGTGGAACACCTCAACGGGAACGGCTCCCGGCCCCACTAGCGGGGGGTGGACCGTTCCTGGCCGGCAGGCAGGCCCCACACGCTCCAACGGCCGCGAATCGCGTTGAACGTCGCCACGATCGGTGCCGCATGGAGGGAGATCGCCCACGCGCCGGGGCCGGCGAAGACCGCGATCCCGAGCAGCGAGAGGACCACCGCGACCTCGGTCCCAAATCCGCGCTGCGCCAGCGCCCACCCGCCCGCGCCGAGGCCCACCAGTAACAGGTAGGGCGTCGCGAGCCGCAGCAGTTTGTGAAACACGAACTGCATCCAGAGCGGATTGGCGACGGGTGAGAGTACCCAGGGGCACCAGCGGCACACCTGGAGCATGCCCGTAAGCGTGCGAACCTTGCGCGAAAATTCCTGCCGGCGGTCGAACGCCCGAACATCTGACGCGATCGCCGTTTCGCAGAACCCGACTCGATAGCCGCGCGCGGCGACGTGCAGCGGCACATACAGGTCGTCGCAGATCAACTCCGGCGGGAGCGGGCTCCAGAGACTCTTGCGCAGCGCATAGATCGCACGGGTCACCCCCACGAGACTGTGGATCCGCGCTTCAGCACGGCGAATCCGCGTTTCGAGCCACCAAAACGCGCGCAACACGGGCGATCCGGTCGCGTCCTGGCTTTGATACGCGCCGGACACCGCGCCGAAATCGCTATCCGACAGGCAATGGACGAGCTCGGGGATGGCCGCCGGCGCAAAGCGCTGGCCGGAATCCGCGAACACCAGAATCTCCGTGGCCGCGGCGCGGACACCGGCGTTGAGCGTCGCGGACTTGCCGCCGGGCGCGTCACCCGCCACGAGCTGGACGCCGTCCGGCAGGATCGCCCCGTAGTCAGCGAGCGCGTAGGGACTCGTCACGTCCACGGCGACCACGACGTCGAGGAGGTGGCGGGGCTGCGCGCTCGCCAGCAGGTCTTGCACGCGATCGGCGACGAGACGGGGTGTCTCCCGAGTCGCGAGCACGACGGTGACCGCGCGATCGGCGGGGTGTGGCGCTCCGTACCTGGGCGCTGGCCGTCCCGAGGCGACCAGCGTCGCGAGCAGGGGATAGCCGACCCACGTCAGGGCAACGAGCGCCAGCGCGGTAACGGCGAGGATCGTCACAGTGTGGGCGGCGGCCGCCGCTGGGTCGCCCGCTGGCCGTTGCCTTCGCGCGCGTACCACTCGACCATGCGCCGCAGTCCCTCGCGGATCCCGACGCCCGACTGGAATCCCAGACCGGCGAGCTTGTTCGCCTCGAATTTTGTCTGGTCGGCGGCATACTTGCGGATGCGCGCGGTCGAGACGGGGAGCGAGACGCCCGTCATCAGGGTGAACACATCGAAGGGGAGGCCGAGCGCGAGTCCCACCGCGAGCGGAATGCTGTGGCGGGGGGGCGAGCGGCCGAGTGCCTGATGCACCGTCTCGGCAATCTCCCGACTCGTGAGATCGGGTTTGTCCACGACGTTCACGATCTCGAAGGGAGGTGCGCCGGACCGGCGCCACGCGAGCAGCGTCGCGTCCACGAGGTTCTCGACGTAGACGAGGCTCTTCACGTTCTGCCCGGTGCCGATCTGCAGGAACCGCCCCGAGTCGATCTGCCGGATCAATGCGTACATGTTCGCAAAGTTTCCGGCGCCGAACACGACCGGTGGCCGGATCACCAGCACACGCCGGCCGGTCCCGCCCTCCGCCCACTCTTGGAAGACCCGCTCCGCGGCGAGCTTGGACGCGCCGTAGGGCGAGCTGGGGTTCGGCGGGGTCTCCTCGACGCGGGGTTCCGCCGCGCTGCCGTACACGGCGACCGAAGACAGGAAGCAGATGTTGCTGATCCCCAGGCGATCCAGGACTACGCACAAGTTGCGCGCGCCGCCCGCATTCACGTCAAAGAACGTCTCGGGCGCGATGCCGGAATCGTGGTGCGCGGCGGCGAGATGCAGGACCGCGTCGCAGCCCGCGGCCGCATGCAGCAACGTGCGCCGATCGCGCACGTCCCCGATCACGACGTGCGCCCGGCCCGGATCCCAGTCGGGGGCCACGAGGTCGTACAGCGTCAACGCGACACCCTCGCGGGACAGCCGCTCGACGAAGTGGCGGGCGATGAAGCCGCCGCCGCCGGTAATGAGGATGCGCACGTCGGCGGGATGTGCAGGGAGTGGGCCCAACGGACGTGCGCGCGGCCGCACGACGGCGGCGCAACTCCCTGTCAACTTGTCACATAACTGCTACACGCCTGTCGCGGCTCCGAGCAGCGGACCGGACGGGTGCGCGGCGGGTGCGCGCGCGGCGGCGGACGGGGCCAAGGCGGCGCGTGACGCGCTCCACAGCAGCGTCAGGTAGAGGTAGACGAATGCCAGCTTGGCGAAGGAGCCGAAGACGGCCGCAATGAGAAAGGCGATCAACCCGAGAAATAGCCAGCGCGGCAGCTCGGCTGCCCCTGAGGACGAGCCCAGGCGATCGGCGTAGCGGCGTGCGGCGATCGCCTCGCGCAGCAGGCTGACCATCATTGCGAGGAACAGGATCAGCCCCGGGAGTCCTGTTTCCGCCGCGATATTCACGTAGGTGTTGTGGGTATCGTACGCGCCGAGCGCCGGGTTGTAGTCGCGGTTGGCGTGTGCGTACGCGCCCAGGCCCACCCCCAGTACCGGGTGATCGGCCACCATACGCCCGGCGGTTTGGAGCAAGGCAAAGCGCATGCGGGCGGATCCCTCGGGGTCCATGTCCCCAATGGTCTCGATGCTCGTCGCGTTCTTCAGCCCCCCCAGGCGTTGCCACAGACCGGCGGGGGCCAGGTACAACGCGAGGGCGACGAGGGCGGCGAACACCGGCACGAGCCGGGGACGGCGCCGCGCGAGCCCGATCCCGGAGGGCAAGCCCAGCGCGACGAGTGCGAGGAACGCGCCGCGCGATTGGGTGAGCAGGATCGTGATGACGAACGGCACGGCACACGCGAGTCCGAACCAGCGAACGAGCGGCCGGTGCGGTTCGCCGGCGAACAGCGCCAGCGCGGGGGCAAGCATCAGAATGGTGATCGCCGCGAGGTCGTTTGCATTCTCGTAAATGAAGGGGCCGATGGCGCGGCCGAGATTCGTGTAGCCGTGCATGTAGTTGACGAGCGTGGCGCGGACCGGGAAGAGCAGGTAGCTGGCAAGCACGAACACGATGAAGATGCGCACCTGCGCGGGAGTACGCAGCGCATTCACGGCGACAAGCGCGACCAGCACCAGTTTTCCCTGTTGCACCAGCGTGGCCCACACGTCATCGGGGTACGGTGTCGCGAAGTAGCCGATGGCCGCCCACGCGACCCACGCCGCGAAGAATCCGAGGAAGCGCGGGGCGCGCAGGCGTTGCCGTTCGAAGAACAGTGTCAACAAGGCGAGCACCATCGCGGCCGTGCCCATCCCCAGCTTGTAGGTCACGATGATGAGCACGTATCCCAGAAAGGCGACGAACGTGGGCGTCCAGATCCGCTCCTGAGGCCGGGCGGGAGCGGGGGGGGGCATCAAGGGCAACGTCACGCGTTCACCAGAGACGGGCTGATGGGGCGGGCGAGCCGGCCGGCGTCGAGATGTCCGAGCCAGAGCTCCAGCACCAGGGCGCGCCACAGCGCCACGCTGTGGTCGCGGCGGCGCAGCAGATGCTCGCGCGCGAGCCGCTGCAGCGCGCGCCGATCGATGTAGGTGTAGAGGCGTTCGGCGCGCGCGAGCTGATCGATCCGGTGGCGCAGCGGCCCCCGGAACCACGCCGCGAGCGGTACGGCGAACCCGAGCTTGGGGTAGTCGAGGACCGCGGGGGGCACCAGCTCGCGGATCGCGCGGCGAAAAACGCGTTTGCCCGCGCCGTCCCGGATCTTGAACGCGGATGGCAGCGACAAGGCGAACTCCACGAGCGGATGATCGAGGAGCGGGACCCGAGCCTCGAGCGACACCGCCATACTGGCCCGGTCCACCTTGGTCAGAATGTCGCCCGGCAGGTAGGTCGCCACGTCCACGAGCATCATCTGGGAGACAAAGTCGCGCGCGCCCGCCTCCGCGAACGCGTCAGAAAGCAAATCGCCGAATTGGCCGTCGCGCGGCACGAGGGCCGCGGCCGCCATCCCGCCATCGGCGGGCGCGAGTGGGAGCGATACCGTCCCGGCGTACGCGGACTGGCGTGCCCGCGCGAGATCGAGGAGGCGTCCCCGGCCTGGGGCGATGTGCGGCAGTGCGCGACCGACCGCGCGCAACACCGGGCGGCTCCACGCCGGCACCCGCGGGCGCCGGAGGACGTCGACGTAGCGCGTGTAGCCTCCGAACAGCTCGTCACCGCCGTCGCCTGACAGACTGACGGTGACCTGCTGCCGTGCCAGCTGCGACACGTAGTAGGTCGGGAGCGCAGACGAATCGGCGAACGGCTCGTCGAAGATGCTGACGAGCCCGTCCACGAGCCGGTCCGCCGCGGGCGACACGACCAGGTCGGTGTGGCTCGCGCCCAGCGACTGGGCGACGCGGCGCGCGTGTGGCGCCTCGTTGAAGGCCGACTCCCCGAACCCGATCGCGAACGTCCGGGGCACGATCGCCGCTTCGCGCATCAACGCCACGACCGTCGACGAATCGAGGCCGCCCGACAGGAAGGCCCCGAGCGGCACTTCGGATTCGAGGTGGCTGGTCACGGCGTCCGCCAGCAGGTCGCGCAGCTGGTCGGCGGCCGCGTGTTCGGTGAGGGCCGTTGCTTCGGCGGCGACGGGATGCCAGTAGCGCCGCACGGCGGCGTGACCCGGCCGGTCCGCGGACCAGACCAACACGTGTCCGGGCGGCAGCTTTGCCACGCCGTCGAAGGCGGTGAGCGGATCGGGCACGTAGCCGAGACTCAAGAACGCGGCGATCCCGCGCGGGTCGAGCCGGCGGTGGAAGCGGGGCAGGGTGAGGAGCGAGCGCAGCTCGGAGCCAAAGGCGAGACCGTCCTCCGTCTGCCAGTAACTCAGCGGCTTGATGCCCGCCCGGTCGCGAGCCAGCACCAGCCGTCGCAAGCGCGAGTCCCACAGCGCGATCGCGAACATGCCCCGCAGCCGGCGGACGAAATCCGCACCGTGCTCCTCGTACAGATGGACGATCGTCTCGGTGTCGCTGTGCGTCCGGAAGCAATGGCCGCGGGCCACCAGCTCGCGCCGCAGCTGGTGATGATTGTAGATCTCGCCATTGAAGACGACCTGGATCGTCTCGTCTTCGTTCGCGATGGGCTGCTTGCCGCCGCTGACGTCGATGATGGACAGCCGGCGCATGCCGAGGGCGATCCCCGGCGCGACGAAGTAGCCGTCGTCGTCGGGACCGCGGTGCGCGATTGCATCGCACATGGCGCGCACGGTCTGGGCCGCGGCGGCGCTGCCGCCGTCCGGCGTCCAACCCGCGAATCCCGCGATGCCGCACATCGGCTACGACGTCCCCACGAGCGTGGTGTACCACTCGGCCAGGCGTGGGATGACGCGGCTCTCATGATACTCCGCGCGCGCCAGCGTCTGCCCGGCCGCGCCGAGGGCGCGCGCGTGCGCCGGCGCTGTCAGCAGCCCGCGCAAGGCGGTCGCGACCGCGTCCGCATCGCCGGCCGGAACGAGCACACCGGTATCGCCGTCATGCACGGTGTCGGGAACACCGCCGACGCGGGTTGCGACGACCGGCCTGGCGGCCGCCATCGCCTCGAGCACGGCGTTGGGCGAGCCTTCCGTTACGGAGCAGAGGACCGAGATATCGAACAGACCCTGCACGTTGAACGGCGGCATGAGGGTACCGGGGAAGTGCACGCGGTCGGTGACGCCGAGTGCCTGTGCCTGCGCCGTCAGCGCCGCGCGCTCCGGTCCGTCGCCGACACACACCAGATGGACGTCCGGCAATTCACCGGAGCGAATCAGCAGCGTGAACGCGCGCAGCAACATCGCGTGGTCTTTCACGGCGTCGAGGCGCGCGACGATGCCGATCGCCACGGCGCCGGCGGGAAGCCCGAGTCGTTCGCGCCAACGGGAGCGTTCGGCCGCGGGCGGCGGCAGGAATGCATCGTCGGCGAGGCAGTTGGGGATGCAGACGATCTTCGCCGGGGCGATGCCGTCCTCCCGCGCCAGCAGCGCGGCGACGCTGGGACTGTTGGCGACGACCCGGTGCGCCGCCCGCGACGCCCAACGGTTGGCGACCCGGTGGACCGCGCGCGGGCTGAGCTGCCACCACCGGCGGCTCGCGACGACGGCGGGAACGCCGGCCAGCCGCGCCCACGGCACGGCGAAGATGTTGCTGTAAATGTCGTGCGCGTGGAGTACCTGGATGCGCTCGCGCGCGAGAAACCGTGCGAGCCGCACGCCTTCGCGCAGCGCGCCCACGCCGTACAGACTGCGGAGCGGTACCCGCACCAGGCGCACGCCGGCGCGCTCATAGCGGCTGCGCAACGGACCATCCGCCTGAAAATGAATGAGGGTCAACTGGAACTGGGCGGGATCGAGTCGCTCCGCCCAGCGGACCGCGTTGAGCTCCGTACCACCGATCTGAAAGTTGTCGAGGCAGAAGGCGAGTCGAATCGCTCCCGGTGTCACGGGGTCGTAAGGAGCGGCATCTCGGCCACGAACAAGTCGTAGCGTCCCGACCCATTCATGTTCGAGTTGAAGATCACAATCTTGCCGTCGGGGCTCGGCGTCCCCCACGGGATGCCGAAGTACGGCGGGTTTATCGAGTAGTGGTGCAGCAGCAGTCGCTGTTCGCTCCCGTCGGCGCGTTCGATGCCGATCGCCAGGCGCCACAGCGTCGTGTTGTCGTTCTCGTACCCAGACACGAACGACCACTGCTTGTTCAGATCGCCGCCGAGGTCGGCGTCGCTCTGGATCCAGTTGCCCGAATGGTGCACCAGCGTGCCGGCGCTCTGGACCAAGATCTGCGTCTTGACGAGCTGGCCGCCGGTCACCTGGTACCGGTCCTGCGCCCAGGGGCCGGTGGCATTGACGTCGGTCGTGACGAAGCGGCTGCGCAGGCTCGCGAGATGCGCGAACCAGAAACTGGCATTGTTCTGGGCCGTGCCAAAGGTGTTGTTCGAGAGGTCCCACACGCGCACCTGCGCGCCGCCGTCGGTGAACACGGCAAACCGGCCGTCCCGCTCCAGCCGGATCTCGTCGCTCCAGGTCTCGTTGTGAGTCAGGAACGAATTCGTCTGACTGTTGAAGGCCCATCCGGTCGTATTGCCGTTCAGCACTCCCACGAACCAGATGTCGTTCTTGTCGTGGTGCAGCCACGCGAAGTGGTTGGTGACGGTGCGGGGGAAGTTGCCGGTGTTCTCGACCTGCATCGTCTGCGTATTAAACCGCTTCAGGACATCGTTGCTGATGACATACGCCATGCGCGGCTGGGTCGCCAGGTTTGAGAACGAGAAGCAGAGATCGCGGTCGGGCTGCGCGGCCGCCGGTAGCTCGCGGTAGTTGCTGAACCCGACACCCCGCGTGAAGTCGACGAGCCAGTACTGCATCCCGTCGCCGCGGATCAGGATCGTATGCGTGTTGTTGTTCGTGCCCCAACCCAGGCTGGCCCGGTTCCCGCCGTCGGCGTAATCGTGACCCGCGCTCGTATTTGCCGTGGGGACCGTCGCACTCGTCGCTTTCCAGATCTTCACACTGGTGACGGGATCGTTGTAGCTGTACCCTGCCGCGCGGCTCGGGACGTTGAGCGCCGCGTACGCGGTCGGGTTCGGCGCCTGGATCGAGGCGACGGGCAATTGCGTGGGATCGGCGACGCCACCTGGCGTGGGTCCGGGGCTGGTTGCCGCGCGCTGACACTGCAGGCAGCCCAGCAGGGCTCCCGCAAGCGCGTAGGCGGGGACTAAGGACTTACGCATGGCGATCCTCGACAGGTTGAACTGCTAGGGGGGTGCAAGGCGCGTACCGGCTGCCTTCCCGCCCCGCATGCCTCCAGAGCACGCGGAGCGGGAAGGAGTGTAGCAGCGGAGCAACAGAACGTCTAGCGCAACGGCATCTCGGCGACGAACAAGTCGTAGCGTCCCGACCCATTCATGTTCGAGTTGAAGATCACGACCTTGCCGTCCGGGCTCGGCGTCCCCCACGGGATGGCGAAGTACGTCGGATTCACCGAGTAGTGATGCAGCAGCAGGCGCTGATCGCTGCCGTCGGCGCGTTGCACGCCGATCGCCATGTCCCACAGGAGCGACGTGTTGTTCTCGTAGCCCGACACAAACGACCACTGCCTGTTGAGGTCGCCGCCCAGCTCGGCGTCGCTCTGCACCCAGTTGCCCGAATGGTGCACGAGCGTGCCGCCGCTCTGGCTCAAGATCCGTGTCTTGACGACCTGCCCCCCGCTCACTTCGTACCGGTCCTCGGCCCATGGCGACATGGCATTGACGTCTGCCGTGACCCAGCGGCCGCGCAGGCTGGCGTTGTGCGCGAACCAGAAGCTGCTATTGGTTTGCGACGGTCCAAACGTATTGGTGGACAGGTCCCACAGGCGCACGTGCGTGCCGCCGTCATTCAACACGGCGTATCGCCCGTCGCGCTCCAGCCGGATTTCATCGCTCCACGTCTCGGTATGCTCGAGGAATTGGTTTGTCTGGCTGTTGAACGCCCATGACGTCGTGTTGCCGCTCAGCACGCCGACGAACCAGGTGTCGTTCTTGTCGTGGTGCAACCAGGCGAAGTGGTTGGGCACACTGCGCGGGAAGTTGCCGATATTCTCGACCTGCATCGTCTGCGTATTGAACCGCTTCAGGACATCGTTGTTGATGACATACGCCATGCGTGGCTGGGACGCCAGGTTTGAGAACGAGAAGCAGAGATCGCGGTCGGGCTGCGCGGCCGCCGGCAAGATGCGGTAGTTGCTGAAGCCCACCCCGCGGGTGAAGTCCACCAGGTAGTACTGCATGCCGTCGCCCCGAATCAGGATCGTATGCGTGTTGTTGTTCGTGCCCCAACCCAGGCTGGCCCGATTGCCGCCGTCGGCGTAGTCATGGCCGGCGCTGCTGTTGCCGGTCGGCACGGTAGCGCTGGTCGCCTTCCAGACGCGCACGCCCGTCACGGGATCGTTGTACGAGAAGCCCGCCGCCTGCGCCGGCACATTGAGCGCATTGTAGGCCGTCGGGTTCGGCGCCTGCCTGCTCGCGAGCGGCAATAACGTCGGATCCGGCGCCGCGCCCGGGGGGGGCGGCGGAGGCGGTGGGGGCGGCGGTGGCGGCGGTGGCGGCGCCGTCACCGTGAGTGCCGACGTATCTGCGTGTCCGCCACTCGCTCCGATAATGGACGCCGAACCGGCGCTGACGCCGGTGGCGACGCCGGAAGTGCTGACGGTCGCAACTGCGGTGGCGGTCGAGCTCCACGTGACCGTACGACCGGTGAGGACGCCACCGGCGGAATCGCGCAGCGTCGCGCTGAAGGCCTGCGTCGCCCCCACGTTGATCGACGCCGTCGCGGGCGTCACCGTCACGGACGCGACGGGCACGACGATCACGGTAAGCGCGGCGGTGTCGCTCTTGCCACCGCTCGACGCGATGATCAATGCCGCGCCCGCGCTGACACCGGTCGCCACACCGGAACTGTTGACGGTCGCAACCGCCGTGGCGGTCGAGCTCCACGTCACTGGGCGGCCGGTGAGGATGCCACCGGTGGAATCGAGCAGGGTCGCGGTGAACGCCTGCGTCGTGCCGATGAAGATCGATGCCGTCGGGGGCGTCACCGTCACGGACGCGACGGGGACGCTGAAGACGGTCAGGCTCGCGGTGTCACTCTTCCCGCCGCTCGTCGCGATGATCGAGGTCGAGCCGGCGGTCAGGGCGGTCGCCACACCAGCGTTGTCGACGGTCGCGACCGCAGTGGCGGTCGAGCTCCACGTGACGGTACGCCCGGTGAGGATACCACCGGCGGAATCGGGGGTCACCGTGACGGATGCGACGGGGACGGGAACGACGGTCAGGGCCGAGGTGTCGCTGAGTCCTCCGCTCGACGCGATGATGGATGCCGAGCCCGCGCTGACGCCAGTCGCCACGCCGGAATTGCTGACGGTCGCGACCGCGGTGGCGGTCGAGCTCCACGTGACGGTACGGCCGGTGAGGATACCACCGGCGGAATCACGCAGGGTCGCCGTAAAGGCCTGGGTCGCGCCGACGTTGATCGAGGCGCTGGCCGGGGTCAGCGTCACGGATGCGACGGGGACGATGGCGACGGTCACGGTGGCGGTGTCGCTCTTGCCTCCGCTCGACGCGATGATCAATGCCGAGCCCGCACTGACGCCGGTCGCCACACCGGAACTGTTGACAGTTGCAACCGCGGCGGCGGTCGAGCTCCACGTCACTGGGCGGCCGGTGAGGATGCCACCGGCGGAGTCACGCAGGGTTGCGGTGAACGGCTGGGTCGTGCCGACGAAGATCGATGCCGTGGCAGGCGTCAGGGTCAGCGACGCGACCGGGACATTCACGACAGTCAGGGTGACAGTGTCGGCCATGGTTTCGCTGGTTGCGATGATGGAGGTCGAGCCGAGTCCGACGCTCGTGGCGAGGCCGACCCCGTTGATCGTGGCAACGGCGGTGTTCGTGGACGACCACGAGACCGAGCGGCCGGTGAGAACGCCGCCCGCGGAGTCGTAGAGGGTCGCGGTGAACGCGACGGCAGTGCCGAGTAAGATGGTGGCCGATGGGGGCGCGACGACGACGGAGGCGACCGGCAGCGGCGCGACGACGATGAGCGTGGTGTCGGCGTAACCGGAGGTATCTCTGGCGATGACGCTGTCCAGCCCGACGGTCGGGCCGGCCTGGAACTGGCCGTCGACCTCGCCCATGGCGGGGGGGCTCGTGCTGGTGATCTGGCCGCCGCTCGTGCCGTGCACCTGGAAGGTGACAAGCACTGGTGCGGCGTCGCCGGCGGCATTTTCACCCCGTGGCTTGATGGCGATGGATTGCGCGACGTGCAGCGTGACAACCGAAGGAGCAACGACCAGACGAGCGATACTCGGATTCTCCGGGCCGGTGCGACGTTCGGGAAGTTTGCACGACGCGACCACCAAGCCGGTGAGGACGACCACCCGCATAGCGTCTTTCAGCATAGACAGGCGCCGTGACAACTTGTGCACGAAGGTCATCGCAATCCCCTCAAATGGAATCGTGGATAAAACGAAAAGGCCGCCATGCGCGACCATTTTCGGTCGGTCCGCTGGCGGCCCGGCTGGCGTGGCGAGGGTGAACTCGCGGTAGCCCCGCAGCTCTGCGACACCGCCTTTCGGCGGCTTTGCTCTGAGCAGCGCTTTTTTTAAAGCAGGGCTGGACGCCAGCCCACGGGGCGAAGGTGCGAAGCTGACGCCCGTGTGGCTGTGATGTGTGCTACGACCCTATGGGCCAGGTGTAGCTGAACTAGGGGAATTACGAGTTACGTTACAGGGCTAGACTGATCCGAGTTTCTTGAGTACGACGGGGAAAGTCCGCGCCATGATCTGCAGATCCTGCCAGAACGATTGGCGGTGGATGTATTCGAGATCGAAGCTGAGCTTGCGGCGGACATCGTCGATGTTCTGATCGTAGCGATGGTTGACCTGGGCCCATCCCGTGATGCCCGGCCGCACCCGCTGGCGCTCGCCATAGCGGTCGATCGCTACCCGCAGCCGCGCGAAGATCGTGGGTTGCTCGGGGCGCGGTCCCACCACGTTCATGTCTCCCCGCAGCACGTTGAGCAGCTGGGGCAGCTCGTCGAGGCGGTACAGGCGCAGGATGCGTCCCACGGGGGTGATGCGCGGATCGTCGGCGTGGGCCCAGACTTCCGTCGCCCCCGCCCCGGCGGGCTGCGCGGCGGCGGTCATCGTGCAGAACTTGTAGATGCGGAACGGCTTGCCCCCGCAGTCGTCACGGCGCCGCGAATTGCCGGGCGGGACTCCCGGCGCCCGGCGGTCGAGGCCGATGCGGGTCTGCGTGTAGAACACGGGGCCGCGCGACGTCATTTTGATGGCGAGTGCGATCATCGCCATCAGCGGGGCGGTGAAGACCAGGCCGAGCGCCGCGACGGCGACATTGAGCGCGCGGCGCGCGCCCTCGAACGGCTCGCGACCCGCGGCGACGGAGGAAAACCGGTTCCCGAAGCTGATGCTTGTCATTAGGATCAGGCAAATGCAGGTGGCGTGCCTGACTGATGTTGTGGAAGGACAAGCAGATAGCAGGGCGTGTCGCGCACCGGCGACATCGCCCCTGTGGAGCAGTTGCTACACGGCTACTCGTCTTCGAACGACGTCAACAGCTTCCGGTGCAGCCCGTGGCGCTCCATCAGGCGGTACAGCGTGGTGCGGTCGACGACGGCGGTACGCGCGGCGCGCGACATGTTGCCGCCGGCGCGGGCGACCAGCTGCGTGAGATAGCGCAGCTCGAACTCCGCGACCAGGCGGTCGCGCGCGGCGTAGTAGGGCTCGTCAGTCGACACCTCGGCGGGCGTCCACTGCGGGCCTTCGCTGGTGAGCTGCTCACCGAGCGCGGGGATGTCCTCGGGGGTGATGTCCGCGCCGGGCTCCAGCAACACGACCATGTGCTCGACCACGTTCTGCAGCTCGCGCACGTTGCCTTTCCACGGCCGCGCGCGCAGTGACCGGACGGTGGCGTCGGTGAACTTCGGGATCGGCGTGCCCGTGTCGCGGTGGCGGGACCAGTAGTACGTCAGGAAATGCTCGGCGAGCAGCCGGATATCGCCGGGGCGCTC